>OJMH01000632.1_pt1 | contig 43433 bp, 43 predicted proteins | sample 1597111 | NCBI WGS metagenome assembly OJMH01 (sample SAMEA2452115, study PRJEB22498) | human gut metagenome | reverse complement strand
CCGCCGTTGTGAACGGAGCGAAAGCGAAGAGAACGAAGCAATCTTTGATTGCACAGGCGGAAAAAGACAATAAGGAAAAATACAATGAGAAATAGCAAAAAAACAGTTGAAAAACACGATTTGCATGTCAAAACCGGTGACAGAGTAATCATTGCTTCCGGCAAAGACAAAGGCAAAATCGGAAACGTGAAAACCATAATTGCTTCTGAAAACAAAGTTGTTGTTGAAGGCGCAAATATGATTACCAAAGCTGTAAAAGCAAACCCGATGGCTGGTGTTCAGGGCGGCTTGACCCAAATCGAAGCTCCCATGGATTCATCAAAAGTTATGGTTTACTGCACAAGCTGCGAAAAAGCAACCAGAGTTAAACATACCGAGGTTGAAGGTAAAAAAGTCCGTGTTTGTGTTAAATGCGGCGAACAAATTGATGTATAATTAAATAGTATGGGCAGTTTGTTATGAAAATAACGAAACTGCATTCTACAAAGGGAAAGAAAAATGACAGTAACAAAAGACTTAAAAGTTAGATATGAAGAAGAAGTCAAAGAGGCTTTAAAATCTCAGTTTGGCTATGAAAACGTTCACCAGATTCCGAAATTGAACAAAATCGTTATTAATATGGGTGTTGGTGAAGCTTGCCACAACTCAAAACTGGCAGAAACAATCGTAGCACAGCTTACAAAAATCGCAGGTCAAAAAGCGCTCGTTACCAAAGCTAAAAAATCAATCGCTTCTTTCAAATTGAGAGAAGGTATGCCGGTTGGCGCAATGGTTACATTACGCGGCGAAAGAATGTATGATTTCTTGCAAAAATTGATTTGCGTGGTTCTCCCCAGAATCCGTGACTTTAGAGGTATTTCCGATAAAAGCTTTGACGGACGCGGAAACTATACATTAGGGCTGAAAGAACAATCTTTGTTCCCTGAAATTTCTTATGATGAAGTTGATATCGTAAAAGGTATGAACATTTCCATCATTACAACAGCGAAAACAGACGAAGAAGCAAAAGCTCTTCTTGCTGAATTGGGAATGCCGTTCAAAAAGAAATCCCAACAATAATTAACGCGCCAGATGGCGCAGTCATTGCCCGAGCGGGCGAAAAATACAAAAAGGAGAAATAACGTGGCTAAAAAGTCAATGATAGCTAAAGAAAAAAGAAGAGAAGAACTCGTTGCAGCAGGCAAAATGTCAAAAGTTAAACTGCACAACAGGTGTTCTATCTGCGGCAGACCTCACGGCTTCCACAGAGATTTCGGTCTTTGCAGAATCCACTTGAGAGAAATGGCTCACAAAGGTCTTCTGCCCGGTGTAGTCAAAGCAAGCTGGTAACAGACTTTCTTTACTATACTGCTAGAAATATTTTAGTAAGTAGTAGGGGATACCCCGTTTAAAGTGCTTATTTGAGGCGATTTTCTGTTTCAATTGCACTAAATGAAAGGAATCCCGTTAAAAGAAGGAAAAAATAATGTACACAGATCCTATAGCAGATATGCTGACAAGAATCAGAAACGCAAACATCGTTTCTCATGAAACAGTTGAGATGCCCTCATCAAAACTGAAATTAGAACTCGCAAAAGTTTTAAAAGAAGAAGGTTATATTTCTAACTACGAGGAAAAAGAATCAGGAAAATTCAAAGTTCTCGTTATCACATTGAAATATGATGAAAGAAACAAACCTGTCATCACTAACCTCAAAAGAATTTCAAAAACAGGTTTGAGAGTGTATTGCAAATCCAAAAATCTTCCGCAGGTATTCGGCGGCCTTGGTATCGCAATCATCTCTACAAGCAAAGGTCTTATGACTGACAGAAAAGCTAAAAAAGAAAACATCGGCGGCGAAATTATTTGCTACGTATGGTAGTGGCCCGCTGTTATTTATATAAATACACAAAACAAATTATAATGGAGATAAAAAAATGTCACGTATAGGAAAAGCACCGATTCAGATTCCTGATGGTGTAGAAGTAAAAATTGAAGGACAGGTTGTCACTGCAAAAGGCCCTCTGGGTACTGAAACAGTGGAAGTTCGTCCTGAAGTTGCCTTAAAACTGGAGGGCAAAGAGCTTATCGTTTCTATCCACAACGACGATAGAAAATCCCGCTCACTCTGGGGCTTGTCAAGAACTCTTCTTAACAACGCAATTCAGGGTGTAAAAACAGGTTTTGAAAAGAAACTCGAAATTCAGGGCGTCGGCTACCGTGCTAATATGGAAGGCACCGTGTTGAACCTTGCATTGGGTTATTCTCACCCTGTAAAAATTGAACCTCCCGCAGGTATCAAAATTGCTGTTGAAGCAAACACAAAAATCACCGTATCAGGCGCTAACAAACAGCTGGTAGGCGATGTTGCAGCTGCAATCAGAAGCAAACGTCCTCCTGAAGTTTACAAAGGAAAAGGCGTCAGATATGAAGGCGAATACGTAAGACGCAAAGCCGGCAAAACCGGTAAAAAATAACGTGACCGGGCAGAGGCTGAAGCGGGCTGCGTAGGCAGGACGCACAACGCAGTTTAATGCCAGGGAACAGGATTGTAATAAATAAAAAAGCCCGTATAAACCCTTTGAGGCTGGTTGAATCAAATCAATTGCCTGAAAAAGAAGGTTTGGGTGAAAGGAAAGAAAAATGATTGGAACAAAAAACAGAAAAGAACAAACCAGAAAAAGACACCAGCGTGTAAGACTTAAAATTTCAGGCGACGCAAGCTGCCCGAGATTGGCTGTTTACAGAAGCACAAAACACATCTATGCACAGCTGATTGACGACGTAAAAGGTGTTACAATCTGCTCTGCTTCTTCAAACGACAAAGATTTGAGAGAAAAGCTCGCTCATGGCGGAAATATTGAAGCTGCTAAAGTTGTCGGCGAAGCAATTGCTAAAAAAGCGCTCAAAGCTGGCGTTGAAGAATGCGTTTTCGACAGAGGCGGATTCCTTTATCACGGCAGAGTTTCAGCTCTTGCTGATGCGGCCCGTGAAGCTGGTTTGAACTTCTAATAATTTTGTTTATAGCGAAACAAAAAGGAGATATTGAAAAATATCTCCTTTTTTGTATTCAAAATAATAAAGATTGCCATGTCATACTATAGATTAATGGCTAATTTGGCGATATTATAATATTAAATGCGCGAGGGAGGAAAAAATGTCGTCGGAAAAATTAGCTCTGGAAGAAATCCCCGGATTTATAATGCAGAATTTACGCAATAAGTCAAAAGTCGAGAAAAAAGAATTCATAAAGCAATTTATAATTTTGATGTTAAGGAGGAAACAGCGCCTCTCGGAATCAATCCGAAATTTTGAATTTGTTTTTAAAATAGGACTGCCGCGGCATATAAAGGAAATACTTTTAGCTGAAAAAGAGCTTTTTGACAATCATCAAAAATATGACGCAGAGCGAATTGAGCAGTTGAGCATTTTCTTTGTACAAAAAAGCCCGATTTGTGAAGATTCAATTATAAATGTCAATTTGAACAGCACAAAACGCATTATTGGCGAGGTTCTTAATTAAACTTGTTCTGCGCGGCATACAAACCGCTTTCCAGATAACATTCCAGCGCTTCGTCCGCCTTTTTGAGCATTGTTTTGACTTCATCAAGCTGCTCTTGAGTGAAATTTTGCAAAACAAAGGCTTCTGACGGGATGGGCGGCTGCGGGCCAATTCCGATTTTAAGACGGTCAAATTTCTGGTTTCCGCCGAGCGAATTTATTATGGATTTTATGCCGTTATGCCCGCCTGCCGAGCCTTTTGCCCTGAATCTCATCTGCCCGAGGTGCAAATCCAAATCATCATAGACGATGATTATGTCCTCCGGCGGGATTTTGTAGAAATTCATTACCGGCTGGATTGCGTTACCCGAAAGATTCATGTAGGTGAAGGGCTTTACCAGCACAATCGATTCGCCGCAGCGATTTGTTTTTGCGATTTGCGCGTTGAACTTTGATTCAAACTTAAAATCGAATCCCCACCGGTTCGCCAGATAATCAAGCACCATAAAACCTGCATTATGGCGGGTAAATTTGTATTTATCGTCCGGATTTCCCAGACCTGCGATTAGTTTCATTTTTAGCTCCGTTCGTATTCATCAATTTATAAGATTGCCCCGAGCGTTATCCTCGACTATGCAATAAAAAAAAGAAAAATACGGTTTATCTATATATATATTAGAGATGGAGGCGAGCTATGTCAACCAAAAGTAAATCGATAGTAAACCTGAAAAGCAGCGAAAAGGTTGCGCACTTTTTAGAGTCTAATCATTTGCACAAGAAAGATTTTGCCGAGATGATAGGCGTAACTCTGTCTTATGTCTACAATTTAATTGATAACGCCATCCCGTTTTCAACAAGAAGCCTTACTCTGGAGCGAATCGCGACGGTAATGGATATTCTTCCGGAGGAATTCGTTGAATATAAAATCCCTCAAGAGCCGATTATGATTGATGAGGCGGTCGAATTCCTGCGTGACAAACAAAACGAAAAAGGCATAACAACTGTTCAGCTTTTGAAAAGTTTTCCGCGCAAAAAACGTGTCGAAATTGTCGATATTTTGCGCGGCGCAAAGCCTATTCCGCTGGATTGGAAAGAACTGTCGCTTATGGCGCAGATTTTGGACATAAGTAAAGAGGAAATCTATCCGTTCTGGGAAAATCGTGTAAAACAACTTTTCCAGTCGGCAGGAATGAACTTGCAGGCAAACGGAGCTTTGATGACGGCGATGTTTGAATGTGCAAGGGATTATATTGAAAAATAATGCTTGTTTGAAGCCCGCAATTTTGATTTGCGGGCTTTTTTGTTTTTTTGCGTGGAAAGCGGGGGCGAATCCGTGCAAAGTTAGTTCAATTTGTAACCTGAACGGGCTGCGCCGCTTTTAAGGTTACAAATTAAACTAACTTTACCCGGATTCTTGAGCGTTGTTTGACTTTAAGCATGAAAAGTAAGAATTTGCTGGAATTTATTTTTCGACGCCTATGAGCGGCAGCGAATCGAGCTAGAAAAATAAATTCCAACAAATTCTTACGTCCCGGCACAAAAACCCGAACACTTTACTTTTTTCAAATCTTAATTAATGAAAATACTGTGAATATATGATGTTGAAATTGCCCTCAAAGGGTAATATTAATATCGGGGAAATTGCAAATTGGGGATAAAAACATTGCGTACCGGCAATTTTGAAGAAACAGAAGAAATATCGGAATTTTCAAAAGACTTGAACCGTACTTTTGCGTGGCTGGACGGGAATTTTTCGGAATTAACCCGCTCAGCGGCTTCTGATTTTTGGAACAACTGTCTTTATTGCCGGCTTGTTTCCGTGAGCGAAAATGTTAATATTCTTGCGTCCTCGGACGAATATTTTGTTACCCAAATCCGCCTGAATAAAGAAGTTTCGGTCGTGGTAAGGCTTTCAAAGCAGATTGTGAAAGTTTTGCTGGACGAAACTCTCGGTATGAGCAGCAAACCATTTAATCTTGAAAAAATTACCGAGCTTGAGGCGCGCGTGTTGACGGAGTTCAACAATTTCCTCTATAACAACCTTGAACACCTGTTTTTGAAAGGTTCTCAGCTCCCTAAAAACATTTATACATACGATGAGTGCAATCTCACCTACTTTTTGCGCAGCGATAAAAAATCCTATGGAAAATTAATCATTTCCGTTCCGACAATGGCCATTACCCCCGAAATTCTTCCCCCGAGAACGGAACCTGTCTTTACTTTAGAGGATTTTCAAACAAGCTATGGCGAAGTTGATATAGAGGTGGGCACAACAAGGATAAAACTTAACGATTTAAAACAGCTTGAATCAGGCGATGTTGTTCTTCTCGACCACAGCAGGGCGGGAGAAATGACATTGAGGCTCAACAACCAAAAAATCCCTTTTAACGTGATTCCTGATGCGTCACTGAGAGAGGATATGGATGTTGAAGAAGAAAACGGAGGCAAATCAATGAATGATATTTATAACATGTGGGATACGATTCAGGTCGAAATGGGCGCCGAGTTTGAAAAAGTCAAACTTTCGCTCGGCGAGCTGAAACAGATTTCAGAAGGGCTGGTTGTGGATATCGGTTCTGTTTATGACAACAAAATTGACCTCAAAGTCGAGGATAAAATTATTGCCTCGGGCGAATTGGTCATTATAAATGATAGGTACGGGGTGCGTGTGAACGAAATCTTCACCGAAGAAAAAGACACCGCCTCAAACAACGCCCAAATCGCACAGGAGTCGCCTGACCAGCTCCAAATTGAGCAGGACGATGCTCCCCAAACAGAAATCCAGCCTCCTCCGGCGCAGGGTGATGAAGAATTCAACGAAGAAGACTTCGATTACAGCGATTTTGACGTAGATGAAGAAGATATTTAGACAAAGGACGAAAAAATGAGCACATATTTAGTACATTTTCTGGTGTATGCACTGGCAATGGTCGGGATGATAGGGCTTTGCATGTTTGTTTTCAAAAAAACAATGGTAAACCCTAAATGCGCCCGGAAAGACAACGGACTTTCCGTTGAAAACGCGTTGAATCTGTCACAGAGAAAAACTCTTTACGTTGTGAAAGCCGGTGAGGAGAAATTTCTGATTGCTGCTGACGCGGAAAGGACTTCTTTTCTTGCAAAACTCAATGAAAATCCGAATTTTGAGCCCATCGGGCAAAAAACAAACGCTGTTCCGAAAGCTTTTGACTATTCGGAGGTAATGGCTTCTTTAAACGGCGGGAAAAAGCCCGTTTTGAGAGAAATGATGAAAAAACTTAACGATATTCCCCAAAAAGCAGCAAAATAAACTTTTTCGGGGAGAAAAAGGGATGTAAATATGGAAAGTTTATTAAAAGATATGAACCCGGTTTTGCAGATGCTTCTGGTAATGACTATTTTTTCGGCATTACCGTTGATGTTCACCTGCATGACGAGCTTTTTGCGATATACCATTGTTTTTTCAATGCTGAAAACGGCTCTCGGTACTCAGCAGGTTCCTCCGGCGATTGTTCTTGTGGGATTGTCAATGATTTTGACAATTTATACAATGAACCCCGTTTTTCAAAAAATGTGGGCAATGGGCGAGCCGGTTTATACAAAAAACGGCGATATTGCGATGGCAATGGTTGAGGGCTCAAAACCGCTTAAGGAATTCATGATGAAACAGACGCGCCAGCAGGATTTGACGTTTTTTATTGAGATGTCAGGCGCTCCAAAGCCAAATACGCCCGATGATATAACTATATGGCAGGTTGCGCCCGCATATATCGTCAGCGAACTGAAAACTGCGTTTGAAATCGGGTTTGTGATTTTTGTACCATTCATTGTGCTCGATTTGGTCGTTGCGAACGTGCTTCTGGCTTTAGGTATGTTCATGCTGTCGCCCACAATCATCTCTTTGCCGTTCAAATTGCTGATTTTTATTGCTGTTGACGGGTGGTCAATGATTGTGCACGGGCTTGTGACGAGTTTTAATTAATAAAAAAGGAAAACAACGAAGATGGAAATTTTATTGGAATATATGGGCAAAGGCTTTGTAACAATGCTGATGATATCAATGCCATGCGTGCTTGTTGCGGCGGGAATTGGGCTTGTTGTCGGTATTTTGCAGGCTGTAACGCAGGTTCAGGAGCAGACAATCGCTGCTGCACCGAAAATTCTCGGTGTTTTTCTTGTTTTGATGATTCTTGGCATTGGTTATGTAAAACTTCTTACAAATCTTCTTCAAGAGGGCTTTTCGCTTGCGTTCAACCAGATTCCGGCCAGCGAAAATTACGTTTTGCCGGCTAATTATCATCGTTATACCTCGCCTTTTGCCGGCGAAATGAAAGATACGCGCTTTAATAAACAGGAAATCGGCGATATAATGCGCCATCCGGGCAAAATTCCGTTTATTGACCACAACGACAAAATCAAACACTACCCCTCAAACAGAATGCCCAATCCCTCTCCTAATTTGATTGAAACTAACAAAATTTTAAGCAGGTGATGACTATGAAAAAACTTTTGATTTTAACACTGGCATTATTTTTCCCTCTGGCAGCTTCGGCGTTTCAGGATTGCAGCCTCACGCTTAAAAAGAAAGAAGCGTACATGCTTTTTATTGATGAGCGGCCGGCTAAGATGGTTGTGACCGAGCCGAAAGTCATGAACGTTCAGCTTGCGTCGGATTTGTTTAATGTTTCTCATCATATTGTTATTAAAACTTTCTCCACAGGGAAGTCGGATTTGCTGATTACAACGGCTGAAGGCAAAAAATACACTGTAAACGTAAATGTTGAAGCAAATCCCGTAGTAAGCAACGAGGTTTTTGAGGTCGATGTGCCTCCCGGGAGCTAGAATCAGATGATAGACGCAATTTTACAGGAGTTTCCTAAATATTTTCCGGAGATTAACAACGCCATCGGGGCAGGAATCTTCATTTTTGCACGTCTTGCCGGATTTATCCGATTTGCGCCTGTTTTTAACAGAAAAGAAATTGCCGGCATGGTGAAACTGTCATTTATCTTGATTTTGACGGTTGTAATCACTATGACAATGAAACCCTCGGCGGCTCCGACAAATTCTTCGTTGTTTTTGGGGATTTTGCTCAATTTTGTTGCCGGAGCAATGCTCGGGTTTGTTGCGCAGTGTATTACACAGGCAATTGCGGCTGCGGGTGACATGATTAACATGCAAATGGGCCTATCCTCGGCAATGGTTCTTGACCCGACGACATCTGCGCAGGTTTCTATTGTCGGAAACTTTTTTACGGTGCTTGCGATGATAATTTTTATCCATGTCGGCGGGGTTTATTGGCTTTTGAGCGCATTAATGCGGAGTTTTGAAATTTTTCCGGTTTACGCTTATGCGATTCCGCTTGAGCAGCTTGTGAATTTTGATTATTTAATAAAATTGACCTCGAATGTGCTTTTTGTCGGGCTGCAAATAGCTTCGCCTATCCTGCTTGCGACGCTGGGGCAGGATTTGATTCTTGGGATAATTTCAAAAACTGCCCCGCAGGTCAACGTTTTTCAGTTGAGCTTTTTGTTCAAACCCGTTCTTGGCGCGGCGATAATGGTTTGGATTATGCCGATTATTTTCAATGTAATTAGCGATTATTTTCTTTCTTTTTCAAAAATTTTCTAAAAGCTGTCAATTTTTTCCTTAAAAATGTTTTTATTAAAACATAGGGGATAATTATTATGACAGAGATTAATTCATTTAGCGCAAAAAAGCTTGCACGCTATGACGAGCAAACAAAACACATTACACGTCCGTTTGACGGGGTTAAGTTCAACGAGCACAAGAATTATAAGGCCAAACAACTCATTGAAACCGGTATCATGTGCCTTTTCGACGGCGAAAAAGGTGCCCCGCTGCTCGCTGAAAAATCTTTGGACGGAATAATTGATAAAAATGAGTTTTCAAGAATTACAAAAGCTGAATATGAAGATTATGTCTTCAAAATGCGCAGATATTTGAAATTTCACGGAAAAGACCTGACCGGCGTGAACATTCCCAGCTATGATGAGATGAAAAATATGATGAAAAAAGGGCAAATCAACTTTTCTGAGTTAAAAAATGTAGTTGAGCAAAAGCCTGCTCTTGAGAAAAAACTCAATGTTGATCCGGATTTCCCTGCAAAATATTCTGATGAGGACATTTTAAAAATTATTAGAAAAAATAAAACCAAAAAGTCGCGAATGTCTGATGTTGCAATTCTGGATACAATTACAAACGCCTGTGCAAAGCATAATCTTGACAGGAAAATCTTTACCCAGCTAATTTGTCAGGAATCCCGCTTTAATCCGAATGCGCGTTCTTATGCAGGCGCAGTCGGGCTGGCTCAGCTAATGCCCTCTACCGCACGCTGGCTGGGGTTGAAGAGCAATGAATATTACAATCCTCAAAAAAACGCCGAAGCCGGTGCAAAATATTTAAAACAATTACTGGTAAAATACAAAGGTGATGTAAAAAAAGCGCTGGCTGCTTATAATGCGGGCATGGGCAATGTCGCAAAATACAATGGAATTCCGCCTTTTAAGGAAACCAGAAATTATGTAAATACCATTACAACAGGATTTTTAAGTACTGAAGCTTAATGTTGTTTAAACAAAGGGCAAATTTTGCAAAGTTTTTCTTTGACTTTGTCCAGAGTAAGGTACATAGGGATTGCGTCCAGGCTTTTGCGCGGAAGTTTTATGCCCTCCTCTATAAAATTATTGATTTTGTCCATGATTACCCAGTCTTGTGAATCAAATCCGGCTTTTCGATAGAAAATATGCGGCGGCAGCTGGGTTTTGTCGTCGTGTACCGCTATCAGATGAACTCTTCCTCCGCAATTTCTGCGGGCGCTCTCGGTTACTGCTATGTTTATAAAAGCGCTTCCCGCCCCTTTTTGCCTGTATTTTTTGTTTATAAACAAATTTGTAATATACAAAGACGCATAATTTTTGCTATCGGGATAATATGTCTGGTTTTCTCTGATTCTTTCGGGTACTGCGCCCATATTCCCGACATAATGCCCTTTTGTATCCGCAAGAAAGTATGTTGTTCCCTTTTTTAATGCATAATATTTTGAAACGGGTGGTGATTTTCGGGTGCAAAGGTAGTTTTGCGCGTTCAGGTTATTTAGAAATTTTTTATAATTTATCGGGTTTAGTTTTGCCATATTTCTATTAATACACTGAAAAAAATTTTTTGCTATAAAATTTTTATTGCTTAAATTTTTTTGATGTATAATTCTATTGTCCGAAGCGGTATCGTCTAGGGGTCAGGATAGCAGATTCTCATTCTGTTGACACGGGTTCAAATCCCGTTACCGCCGCCAACTTTCATATTTCAAGCGAACCCGTGTCAAACACGGTAAAATCGGAAATCGCAACGCAAGCGCCGCTCAGTCCCGTTACCGCCGCCAACTTTCTTAAAAGAAAGTTGGCAAAGAAATTTTTATATTGCGCCGGGTTAGTTAAAGTCCGATTTTTGATTTATTCTGCAATTCCCGGTTCAAGTTCACTTTTCAAAATTAATTTGCGCAAGGCAAACTGGGTTTTTGGCAGTGCGTAAGCGAGCAGAAAGCTGCTGATTCCGACGTTTGCGAGGATGTTTGCTCCTTTCAGGCGCTTTGCTTTTTGCATAAATTTTGTGACATCATTTGATTTGAGCGCTTTTTCGGATATTTCTGCGATATTGTCGCGAAATTCTTTTAAACCTTTCAAATCCACATAACTGCGCGGATCTCTGACGCCGTTTTCAAGCAATTTTATCTTTTTGTACTTGTTTGCATACTGCACAAAAAGGTTTTTGGGGTTTTTGTCAACAAAATCGAGCAGTTCTTTTTTGGTTTTTACGCGGGGAAGATTGAGCGCGTTGTTTTTTATGGAGTTAATAAATTCTTCGTCCGCAAGCATTTTTATATCGAGCTTGAGGTTTGTGTTTATTAGTTTTCCCGTGGTCGTGTCGAGGAATTTAGCGAGCATATTGGGAAAAACAAAGTTCAAAAACATCATCCCCGCCATTTTGAAGCCCACATCAATCGCTGCATTGCGATTCCTTTCTGTCAAAACACGTCCCACCGCATAACCTCCGTCAGTTGCCGCCATTTTTTGTACGGTGGACATTTCTGCCATTGAGGAAATCAAATTGCCCTTGAAAGAAAGGTTTTTTGCCTTGAAAGCTTCAAATGTCTTGAATTCTGATGTTCCAAAGTTCAAATTCTGCAAATTTTTTGTCTGCGATTCTGCTTTTTTCTTTGCGATTTCGCGTTTTGTTTTGGCTGTCCATGCAAAAATCAACTTTGGGATAATAAAACCCATCAACGCAATCGGAATTGCGGTTTCGCTAAAAACTTTGCCGCCGAGCAGTTTCATGTATTTGGCTTTGTTGTTTTTCAAAAATTCCAGCTCTTTAACTGCGTCCGGTGCGAGGTTTTTGAATTTTTTAATATTGAAATCCAATCCTTGAACAACTTCTCCTGATTTTTCGCCATTTTTAAAGAGGCTTATGTCAATATCAGGATTGAAACCTTTTTTGCGGATTATATTTTTATTTATTTTTTCCAAAAGCGGGATTCCGCCAAGCCAGACCGCGGAAGTCGTGTATTCATCGACGAGCCTTTCTCTTGTGGCGAGTTTTTGGACATCTTTGTCATTTTTGTTTTGTTTTTTTGTGAGAATAACTTTCGTGGGGATTTCGATTCCGCAATCCCTTACAAGAAGCGGATAAATACTGTTGTTATTGCCTATAGCCGAGATTATTCCGGTGAGTGTCATTTTTTTCTCCAATCTTAAATAATTTCTATAAAAAACAGCCTTCCGGCTTGATTTTCCCGAAAGGCTGTTTTTATTATTTAAAATTGGTTACAAATAACACAACTAAAAACCCATCAGCCGTTTCGGGATGATATGGTTATGATGATGTTGTGTTTTAGATGTAAATTTAATCATAATTTTTCCTTTGAAACCAAATTAACAGAAATAATTTTTTATGTCAATTGCCGGAACCCCTGATTTATATACAAGTTCACACAAAAATATAATAAAACTGCCACTCTGAACTTGTTTAAGGGTCTTTCAGGCAATGAGATTGTGCATTTCGTAAGGCCGGAGGCGCGGTCATCGCCTGTTAAACAAGCCCAGCTGCATTTTTGACTGATTTTTTGTGCAAACGCCTTTCCTAACCCGGACTTTGCCAGTCAATCAGCTTTTCCATTTTGGCTTGTATCTTGAAATATCAAGAATAACCCTGCCTTCCGTGCGCTCTGCCATAGTTTCACGAATTTGTGCAGGATAGTTTTCGAGGCCGTAAACATAATGGTTGTTCAGGTAATCTATCACCGCGTCCAGATATTTTTGCATGTTTTCGGGCATTTTGGGGTTATTTTCGAGGAATTCTTTGTACGGTGTAGTGTTTCTTTTGCCGTTGCAGCGCTGGCAGAGCACTATGTAATTGGAATAATTGTCATCGCCGTTTTCGTACTGGGTGCGTGTGTGCTCGATTGTTGCCTGTGAGGGCTTCAGGAGTCTGTTTACAAGCTGCGCGTTGTTCAGGTCGTAATATTTTACAAAATAAGCGTCAATATCGCTTTTTGAAGAGGGCAAAGCGTAGATTTCCTTTAATATTCTGGAAAAAGTCGTTTTTTCCGGTCTTGTTTTGTACAAATTGTAAAAATCGCTGATTATGCGTCTTCGTTTTTTTTTTATGCTCTTGTCTTCGTTTATAAGTATGTTCTGGGCTTTTGAAATGGTCTTTGCGAGCAGATTTGCTGATTCAGAACCGAGCTCGGGATAAACTTTGTCTATTTTTTCCAGTACGCGCATTTGTTTTGCCATAACTTTTACAAGGTGCACGTTGTATTTTTTGTTAAAAAGTTCTTCAAGGGTCGCGTCAGGGTATCTTCTGGCGAGTTTGTTCAGGTTTCTGACAACTTCTTTTTCTGTTTTGTGCATTCTCGGTTCAAATTTTCTTAAATCTTTCAAAACCTCATATCCCGGCCGGTTGCAGTCTTTTATCAGGTCTTTTTCAAAGCTTTTTTCCGGAAGCATTGTTATTCCGCAGCAGGCGCAGGGAAGTTTGGGGAGATTTGTGAGAACTGTTTCGTAATTTTTGTCTTTGCGCCTTGCTTTAAAGCTTACCGAATCACCCGCAGAAAGCGTGATTCGGAAGTTCGGGCGGCGGACATTTTTCCCGCCGCCATTCATATCTATTGGCTTGTAAGAGCTCGAAATCGCAAATATTCGCATTTAAATTAAAAAAATTATGTCAGACAATTAAATTAAACCCGAAAGATAAATTTTTTGTTACCTTTGGACGAAATTTGATACAAATTTTATATTTTAATTTAACGAAAGTACCCCGTAATTCAAATAAATCGCAAAACATACCCACACAAAATAAGGAACCAGCAAAGCTGCCGCGATTTTTGAAATTTTATAAAAAGCAATAATCGTCAATATCAAAAATATCAGCAAAAGGCAGATTATTACAAAACTAAGTCTGATATCGTGCAAATGAAAAAATACAGGGCTCCATGCAAAGTTCAAAAGCAGCTGCAGCGTAAAAAACAGGTAGCCCCGGAACTTGTTTTTTTCAGAGTTTGAATAAACATAAGTAAAAAACGACGCCAGAATCAAAATATACAAAAATATCCACGCAGGCGCAAAGACCCAAGATGGCGGGGTTAAAAAGGGTTTGTTCAGGGATTCGTACCATATCATTTCCATTTTTTCATTTTTACGCGGTTGTTTTGGGCGTGCAATTGCCGGCATGGCGGAATTTTTTCAACAAAAAAGACCCCTCAAGGGTCTTCTTTTTTATTAAATGGTGCCGATGGCCGGGGTCGAACCGGCACGTGGTTGCCCACACAAGATTTTGAGTCTAGCACGTCTACCAATTCCATCACATCGGCGGAACCAAAGTATTCAATTGTCAAATTTTTGTTTTGTGATGGAATCGGTAGACTTTTAATTTGAAAAAGCCTCCGCTACGCTTCGCCGCCATCACATCGGCACACCATAAGTATTCAATTGTCAAATTTTTGTTTTGTGATGGAATCGGTAGACTTTCAATTTGAAAAGCCTCCGCTGCGCTTCGGCGCCATCACATCGACCGTAAATATTCAAATATCAACGATGATAAATTAATTTTACCAGAACAATTAAAAATTTCCAGCAGAATTTTTTCAATAACTGATAATTTATGTAAATTTTATGTAAATTACTGTTCAAAAATACCCCTCATGGCTTTTAATTGTAAGTAGTCTGGATAAAATTTTCATGCAAATATCACCGCTTACAAATTTTAATATTACAAAAAACAGGTCGCAGCCGGTTTTCAAGCGTGCACCAAGCCCCGACATAATTGTCGATGAAAAAGGCACAACTGAAGAGCAGGACTACGAAAACACCATAAGGCAGGCAAAAAACTTCCTCGGAATTGCCAATCTGGCGCTTATTTTGCACCAGTCGAGCTTCCCCGTAAAGAAAAATGACCTTTTTGCCGGCTCCCATATTGATTCTGCTGCTGTTGAGGTCAACAAATTTTTAAAACTTCACGGTTTTGACTCAATTCAGCTCGGGCCGCCCGGTTTGACCAGGCTTTCGCCTTATAATTCGGGTGTAAACTCGAAAAACTACCTCTATGCGGACATGGAAAAGCTTTCGACTCCTGCTTATGCGAGAATCTTGCCGGAAGCAGCGATTGAAAAACTGCTCGACAGCATAGATAAAGACAGAATTTATGAAAAAAACGCCGACCAAACCCGCTTCAACAGGGCTTTTTACGTGCATGACAAATTATTTGCGCTTGCTTATGACAATATGATTAAAAAATCCGCCTCCAAAGACACTCAGGCAATGAAACTCAACGCCGAATTCAACTCATACAAGGAAAAAGAGGGCGCATGGCTTGAAAATGATGCGATTTTTGAGCATTTTAAAAAGAAATTCGGCATGGATGATAATTTTTTCGACTGGCCGCAAATGAACCGCAACCTTATAAAATACAAAAACGACCCGTCCTCGCCATATCACGAAGAAGCGCTGAATTACATCTCAAATATTAATAAAAAGCATGGCAGAGAGCTCGAGATTTACAAGTTTAAACAGTTTATTCTCGACAGGCAGGAGCGTGAATTCATAAAAGAAAATCCAGACAAGCTAAACTACATTACAGACGCAATAATAGGCTTTTCGCTGGCAGATTACTGGTCGAATCAGGACGCTTTTCTTGAAAATTACAGAATCGGCACGCCGTTCGGCGGCGAGGGCATGCCTGTTGGCGGAACCTGCAGGGGGCAAAACCAGACATGGGATATTCCCGTTTTGGACCCGAAAAAACTGTTTATAAAAGATGAAAATGGCAAAATTACCGGTCTTGGCATTGCCGGAGTTGTTCTTAAAAATAAATTTGAAAAATTGCTCGATACTTATCAAAATATAAGAGTTGACCATGTAATCGGCTTAATTGACCCGTGGATTTATAACAAAAATAATGTAGAAATCCACTACGGGCGCTATGAATACGAAGATAACAATGTTCCCGAGCATATAATCTACAAAGACGCACATGGCGCAAACATAAGCCAGATGGGCAAACCAAACGTCTATAATGCGCAGGAAAAAGGCTGGGACAGCAATATCACCCGCGAAATCAACAAAGAAATCGAAAATATGCCCGAAGTTGACCCTGATGGCGATTATGCGAAGATTCTTGATGAAATTTTGCTTCCTTTGATGGCAGAAAAGGGGCTTGAGGTTGAAGATGCGGTATGGGAAAGCCTCGGGTGCAATACGCCAAAGTTTGATGAGGTTTATTCTAACCCAGCACGCCCGCTTCCGGGAATAAGTTCTTCATATCAGTACCAGCTCGAATACCGACCGCGCAAGGACTGGATGATGATTGGCAGCCATGACAATCCGCCCTTTGCGAATGTTTGTACTGATGAATTTTATAGTGAAAAGGCCGGAAACGGCGGAATAATGAATGGCGCCTACCTTTACGGCAATCTTTATCCGGAAGCAGGCAATGAAAAGCGCCAGAATCTCATTGATAACCTGAAATGGGACAGGCGTGCACGCGTGAAAGCCAAATATGAAGAACTTTTGCGCTTTGGCGAGAAAATTCAGTTTATGTTTATGGACTTTTTCGGGCTGGACAAGACTTATAACTATGCCGGCACCCAGAATTCCGACAATTGGAAGCTGCGCCTCAAAAAATCTTACAAAGAAGACTATTACAGGGCGCTGGCATGGCAGCCCGGCGACAAAGGCGTGAATAACGTTCCCGTGAATATGCCGGAGCAGCTTAAACGCGCGGTGATAGCCAAAATCGGCACCGGAGGCGGTGATTTTGCGGAGCAAAAGCCGCTTATCGACAAACTCGAGCATTATGAGCAGGTTTTGAAAGAGAAAGGTTAGGTTTTTCTAAACAGCAAACCTGAAATGCACAATATCGCCGTCTTGAACAACATAATCTTTGCCCTCAAGGCGCGTGAGCCCTTTTTCTTTAGCTGCTGTGTAGGAGCCGCAGTTTACAAAGTCTTCGTACGACGTAACTTCGGCGCGAATAAAGCCTTTTTCAAAATCTGTATGGATTACGCCTGCAGCCTGCGGAGCTTTTGCGCCGGCGGGGATTGTCCACGCTCTGACTTCGATTTCTCCGGCGGTAATGAAAGTTCTGAGGTTCAAAAGGCGGTAAACCGACTGAATCATGCGCTCAATCCCTGAATTTTCCACGCCCAGCTCGCTCAAATACTCTTTTTTCTCCTCATCGCCGAGTTCGGAGAGTTCGGCTTCAATTTTTGCAGAAATCGTCACTACTTCTGCGTTGTGGGTTTTTGCGTATTCTTTAACCTTTTCTACGTAGGCATTTCCTGTGGAAAGGTCGGTTTCGGAGACATTTGCTGCGTAAATAACCGGTTTTGTTGTCATAAGGTGCATTAATTTTATCACCGGCAGCTCATCTTCTTCAAAATGGTCTTTAACGTTGATAAATTTCCCGTCTTCAAGCAGTTTTAAGAGTTTTTCAACGATTGCAAGCTCGGCGATTGCTTCTTTGTCACCAGTTTTGGCTACTTTAGATAGTCTTAGTTGACGTTTTTCAAGGCTCGCCATATCCGCAAGCGCAAGTTCTGTATTAATGGTTTCAATATCGTCAATGGGGTCAACTTTCCCGGTTACATGGATTGTGTTCGGGTCGTCGAAACATCTTACGACCTCGATTATTGCATCGGTTTCTCTGATATTTGCAAGAAACTGGTTGCCCAGTCCTTCACCTTTGCTTGCGCCCTTAACGAGGCCTGCAATATCCACGAATTCAATCGCAGTGGGGACGACTTTGTCGGTTTTTACGAGCTTTTGGAGTACATAAAGCCTTTCATCCGGCACAGTAACAACGCCCACATTCGGTTCTATGGTGCAAAACGGGTAGTTTGCGCTCTGTGCGTTGGCTGTTGAGGTCAGCGCATTAAATAATGTAGATTTTCCAACATTCGGTAGTCCGACAATCCCTGCTCGTAACAATTTTTTCCTCTTTTCGTGTTTAAATTTTTTCTATTTTACGTCTTGTTTGATGACAATTAAATTGTTCATAATTTTCATTGCGCAGGTCGGCAAAACAACGTCGTTAAGCCCGTTCGCAATGCTGATAATGCTTCCGGCTTTGAGAATGACCTCTTCGCCTTTGTACATAAATTTGTAGTCTTCCTGTCTGTCTGATCTGATGGTGATTTTGTCCATTTTTCTTCTCCTTGTGACTAAATAAAATTATACTAAAAACCTTTTTAAAAACAAAACCCCAAAAGTATATTCTTGTTGAGAAATTGTTTTTTGCTTTGGCGAAAAGTCTAGGGTTTGGATTTTCCGTTCCGATTCCTCCGGCATTCGTCGATAAAATGCGGGATTTCCGGCTTTTAGAAGCCTCCTCCATAGTCACTCCAAATCCAAACCCTAGACTTTTCTATATAACGCTTTTCCCCACAACAAGCGAGGGAGGCGGATGTTTACTTTAGAGTGACTATGGAGGAGCGGTCAAAAAGCTCGCAAAGTAAGCAAAGAAACTACGCATACCGCGGGGGAATCGGAACGGCAAAGTAAACATCCGCCTCCCGGCCCCCAAAAAACCAAAAAAACACCCCCAAAAAACCAAAACCACAAAATCCCCACCCCCCAATTGTCAAAAACAAAAAAACATGTCAAAATAATATTACTCTATACAGGTATCTATTTTGTTCCTACATTATTTACTAACGGGAGAGGCGACTCGAACGCAATGCAGTAAACCTGCCACGCAGCAGGAAACGGATTTGCCTAGGCACTCACCCACCTGCGAGACTCGCAGGTAACAAAATCGTACTTGTATAGGGTTTTTATTTTTCAGTATTGCGTTTATTGTAAAAAAATATTAAAATGATATCTATAAGATGTTATTTGCCCATTAAAAATGGGAATTATATAAATATAAGCCGTCGGGCTTTTTATTTTTTACGGAATTAATAAAAAATATAGGAGTTTATAAAAAGATGGATAAAATCGTAACCCTGAAAACCCTTGTCAGTAAAGGTATAGCGTCCATGGGGGGGGGGGGCTGTTAGAATAGGGGTTTGCGCTCTATTGAACTCTGAAAATCATTGTGCACCAACATTTTCCAGTAGACCTATTTGCCCCAAACTCCGAAATAACACTATAAAAATTGCTTTTCTCTTAATTGCCTCAACTATTTTGTCCATATCAGCTCCCGCATACAGCTTTACTCCCGTACTTGGCGAAGATTCAGCCTATACGCTAACTGAAGTTGAAAATTCAGGTACAAATATTGTTTCTAGCTACGTGTGGGATGAAGCAGAAGCCGAATTTTCCCCTGTAAATTATCGTGTTGACCTTAAATCTCCGGACTACGGGCATCCTGATGTAGCAGATGAAATAAAAAACTTTACCATAAATGTGGCGAATCCCTCTGACGTAGCTAACCCGTATTTTCATTATGAAATCAATTATTATGTTGATAATAGCCGTTTGCAAAAAACAACATGGACCCCCGATGTTGACGGACTGGACTTTGATAAGGATATTATAAATACGGTTATGGATGTGTATGCAGGTGTGCATGAATATGCAAATGTGAATAATAATGTGAATATCGGTCATATAACCGGAGATTTTATAAATAATAGCCGTTTATCAAACGGAACATCATGGTTAAACATCTCTCCGGTGTTTAATTCGGGGAGCATACAATCTATTGACGGTAATTTTATTAATAACTCTATGACAAACGATATAACTGTTATTGCAGGTGGAGGTATTTTAAATTTTAGGGACGGTTATATAGGTTCAATCTCTGCGAAATTTATCAATAATTCAGTGCACTGCTTGAGTACATCAGGGCACGTTTCTGCGGGCGGGGCTATTTATAATAATCCACTATATTTTGATACCAGCTGGAGCATAATTGATACAATTACAGCTGATTTTATAGGAAATTCTGCTTCTTCTCTCACAGGATACTCTTATGGCGGGGCTATTTATAATGAAGGTCAGATTAATTCCATTGTTGGTGATTTTATAGGGAATTCAGCTATTTCCGAAAAATACCAGGCCTATGGCGGGGCAATATACGCAAGCTATCGTTCAGAAACGGGCTCGATAACCGGTTCTTTTATCAACAATTATACAAAATCCCCATCTGACAAATTAGCTGTAGGCGGAGCTATTTATGCAGCTAACAATATTACTATAACCGCTCAGGGCAAAGCAATCGAATTCACAGGAAATTATACGGAAGATTTACGTGGAAGAACCCCGAATGCCATATTTGTTGACGCGTCATACACCAATCACACCCTAACCCTCGATGCCACAAATAACGGCACGATAACTTTCAATGACCAAATCGATGGGGGTGTAATAAACGGCTTAACAATCGAGCGCATAAAACAATACACCCTCGCTCTCACCGGTGATAAAACCGGCACAATAAGCCTTTTTAATGACATAATCAACGCAAACGTAACCTCTGAAAACATAACTATCAATTTTGCTAACAATGATGTCAAAAACTACGAGTTCGTTTCAATGACTGCCGGCGAAAATACAAAAATGAACCTCGATATCAACCTGAACAACAATTCCACTGACAAAATCACAACAACAAACAATTCCAATGGAATAATAACCTTAAATCTAATTAATTTCACAGGCAAATACTCGGGAATTCCTACAATAATCCAACTCCTAGAAACCCCGACAGATACCCTCCAACTAGCCCTTTCAGATAATCTGATTTCAATTTATGACTTGCAATTGGACGTAAATACCCTCTATAACGACCAGATAGTCGAAGACCTCGGCGCTATTGAGCTCGCAACTACTGACACCACAAACGATAGCATTAAAATTAACGGACAAATCTACGATGGACTCGCTCTGCTTGCCGGAAAAGAATCCACCGACCCCAAAAACTTCATTTTTAGAACCACAGATGAATACAAAGTAACAGAAACTCCCGCACGTGTTGCTGCCGGCGAATTCAATATTGTCGGACTTTCTTCGGAACTGCCCTCAACCATAAATGCAAACGGGCTTTCAATGTTTGCTCTGGAAAATGAAACAGCGCTTAGTATTGCTAATACGATAATTACAAATGCAAAAGATTACGCAATAAAAGCCGAAAATGCAAATTCAATAGTGAATTTGACCAATACAAGCTTCCAGAATACCGCAGGCACGGCAATTATTTCAAATGTTGACCTGCAAATTAGCGCAAATAACGGCAAATCAGAATTCTCAAACAATACTTCCGCTATCCTGATGAACGATTCCACAAAAACCATCTCGCTTAACGCAATAAACAACGGCGAAATCATCCTTAACGACAAAATCGATGGCGCAAACGGCTATAAAATCATCGCCTCCACCGACCAAAGCTCACAAATAACAATAAACAACAACATAAATAACGCACAAATCACTTTCAACAATGCAAATATTTCTCTTACAAACGAATCAGCCTTAAACAACGCTCAATCTGTGACACTTAATGATTCAAATATAAACATGCTCAATAATTCAACAGGCACAATGTATGCCCCCTCTCTCTCAATCAACGGAACCACCAAACTTTCTCTTGACGTTGACCTTGAAAATGGCTCAATGGACAGAATTAGTGCGGATTCCTATGCAATTGCGCCAAATGCCCTTATTGATATAACAAATCTCAATCTGATAACAACAACAGAAAAATCAATGGTAAAAATCCTATTTGCAGACTCAATTATTGCAAATATTGTTAAATATACCGGCGAAACGACTCTTTCAGTGGCAGGAACTTCGACTGTATATTCACCTATCTACAAATATAACGTTTCATACGGAACGGACCCGATTGATAGTTTGGGATATTTTACTTTTGCACGTCAGGGCGGAGGTCTGGAGGCGTTCAATCCTGCTGCTCTCGTATCTCCGGTTGTTCAGCTTACGGGTGCTTACATTACACAGCTGCAAATTTATAATTACGCTTTTCAACACTCTGACAGGTTCATGAATCTTCCGTCCAATGAAAGAATGACCATCAAAAATCGCAATAAATATGCGCTTTCGCCCACTTCCAACCCTGCTGATACAGGAAACTTCTCCCCTCTGTACACAAAGGAAGAAAATGAAGGCTTCTGGGTGAAACCCTATGCCAGCTTTGAAAATGTTCCCCTCTCTAACGGCCCGAAAGTCAGCAATATCAACTACGGAACTCTAATCGGGCATGATGGCGATTTGACACCGGTAAAATTCGGTTTTGAGCGCGTTATTACCTCTTATATTGGCTATAATGGCGCTTCACAACGATATCAGGGGGTTGATGCGTTCCAGAATGGCGGAATAATCGGACAAACCATTACACTTTATAAAAATAACTTCTTCAACGCTACAACTATAAACACAGGCGCCACTTCGGGCGATGCAAGAACCATGTATGGCTCTGAAAACTATACAATGCTCACCGCCGGAATAGCAAACAAAACCGGCTATAATATAGAATTTAAAGAGGGAAAATATATAATTCAGCCCTCAATGCTTATTTCTTATACTTTTGTGAACACTTTTGATTACAACAATGGCGCGGGTGTGAAGATAAAATCTGACCCTCTCAACGCCATCCAACTCGCACCGGGCATAAAATTTATTATGAATACAAAATCCGGCTGGCAGCCATATCTTGGAGTGACCATGGTGTGGAATATTCTCGACAAAACAAGAGTAAACGCCAATGAAACCCGTCTACCCTCAATGTCCATAGACCCTTATATCCAATATGGAATCGGGGTGCAAAAACGATGGAAAGATTCGTATACTGCCTATTGTCAGGCTATGATTCACAATGGCGGTCGAAACGGTATATCCTTGACGGCCTGTCTGAGATGGGAAATCGGACGAAAGAATAAATAAAATATCCGTCGCAATGCAGAGCGCATATTAACTCCAACCTTGCGCCCCTGAAACGAGTTCAGGGTGACGACGATGTTGGACGGAGAACCAAGATGGGAGTGGGGTGGCAAGAGAATCTGTCATTCCGGGCTCGACCCGGAATCGCAAGGGCTAGGGAGTATTTGCGGAGATTTGTAAAAATTGTAAATAAATTTCAAATTTGCGCAATTTTTTCCCAAAAAATGCGTTTATATAAATGGAAGTGTTATAGTGAAGGTTTAACGCATGCTCGATCTGGCAGTATTTCTAAAAGCAGCTACATTCGGGGGCAGGAATGCCGACAAAGTGGTGAACGGCTCAAACGGCCACCACGATGAGGGCCGTGTCTTCGCAACAACCGGACAATTGACCGCAGCAGGCAAAGCAGCGGCAAAACTGGACAATGTTCTGGGAAAAAGCGCGCAGGCTGCGATTGATATTATGTGCAAAACCTCTGAACACAACAAAGTCCTTGATTATGCGGTAAAAGGCGCAAACTGGGCAAGCAAACACGTAAATCCGCTGCTTGTCGGGGCTGCGGGATATCGGGTTATCACTGCGGATAAAAAAGATGAGGCTCTGAAAAAAGAAGTCTGCGGCATGAGCGCAATGTTCGGTACAGAAGCGCTTATGAAAGAGTTTTTGAACTCAAAATATTTAAAAGACGTCCACTCCGGCATGAAAAATAAATATGCAAAGGCTGCTCTGGCTGTAATTGAGGGGCTTGGCTTTGTTGCGGGCTCAATTGCCGGTTCAAGCGTCGGATACAAGGTCGGCGAGATTTATGTTGACAAAACCAACAAGAAAAAATCCGCCGCAGTTGAAGATTACAACAAAATAGTTAATGAAATAGACCGGTTGAATAAAATTGTCCGGAATCCCGCTAAAGACAAAGATGAAAAGGAACTCTCCGCAGCAGATTTGGGCAGCGTGCTCGTCAGAAAAGATGTCATTGCTTAACCTGCCTATGATATGCTAAAATTGGTTATAATTTAGCGTTAAAAGAGAGTTAAAATGGGTCTGTTATCATTCTTGTTTAATAATAAAAAGCCAAAACCCGATTTGGACATGCTTCCTGACTCTGTTCTGGTGGTTGCACCGAACGGGGAAATTACTGATTATAACGAAAAAGCCTCGAAAATTTTCACTTCCGAAACGATTGTGAACTCGGAATTGCTGGATTTGTTCGACGGCGGTTATAATATGGTCTGCGACCTCGTTAAAACAGGTGCGGGCGCTGTTGTCCGCTCCAGAATCAATGAAGATGAGCAGTTTTTTGAAATCAGCGCGGCCCGTTTCGGCGAAAAAGGCGATATTATCGTCGGGGTTCGTGATGTTTCCGGCAACCAGAAAATGTTAAACAAGCTTATTTTTGAGCATGAATATGTAAACAAAGTTACAAAGGAAAAAAACTCGTTTCTTTCAAAAATAGCCGGAGAATTGACCTCCCCGCTGCACTCGATAAACGGATTTTCACAGGCGCTGCTTGAGGGGTTGGGCGGTGAGATTTCCGAGAAACAGGAGAAATATTTAAGAATTATTAATAAAAATTCAGCCCAGCTGCTTGATTTAATCTCTAAAATCGTTGATTATTCAAAGGTTGAGTCGGGAATTTATGACTATGAATTCAAAAATTTCGATTTTGTTGACCTGATTACGAAGATTTTCAATGATTACCGCACAAAAGCAGAGGAAAAGGGGCTTGTTTTGACGGTTGATTTGAACAATCTGCTAAAACGCAACTGCTTTAACGATGAAAACCTTATCAAAACCGCATTGTCGCTGCTTTTGGACAATGCAATCGCTTCGACTCAAAACGGCGCGGTAAAAATTGAGGCTTCCTCGCCTGATTTGGAATTTTTGGAGATTGCTGGCTTTCCGATTGCCGAAAGCGCAAATGACAAGTCTTATTTGATGATAAAAATCACGGATTCCGGCACAGGGCTTGTGGAAAACGAGAAAGATACAATTTTTAACCCGTATATTGACGTAGAAAAGGCAATAGCGAGAAAATCACTCACCAGAAATGTCGCTATGGGGCTGGTTTACAACCTCGTCCGCCTTGCAAAAGGCAAAATCTGGGTCGAAACCGAATCATTAAAGGGAACGTCCTACACATTTGTTGTTCCGTCAGAGAGGCTGGAAGTTTAATGGCACAGGTTACGCTTAAAAACGTTGTAAAAAAATACGACGCAAAGACCATCATCAACGATGTTTCGCTTGAAATCAAAGATAAGGAATTTCTGGTGCTTGTTGGCTCGTCAGGGTGCGGAAAATCCACGATTTTGAGGATGATTGCGGGGCTGGAGGAGATTACTGCCGGCGAAATCTATATCGGTGATAAATGTGTAAACAATGTCCACCCGAAAGACCGTGATATTGCTTTTGTTTTCCAGAGTTACGCGCTTTATCCGCATATGACGGTTTATGAAAATATTGCTTTTCCTTTGAAGATGAGGAATTTTTCAAAAGAGGAAATTGACAGAAAAGTCAAAGAAGCTGCGGAAATTCTGGATTTGACCGAATATTTGCAGCGAAAACCCAAACAGCTTTCAGGCGGTCAGCGCCAGCGTGTTGCGCTCGGGCGTGCAATTGTCAGAAATCCCAAGGTTTTCCTGATGGATGAGCCGCTTTCCAACCTTGACGCAAAATTAAGGGTGCAAATGCGCTCGGAAATCAAAAAACTCCACGAAAAACTGCAAACAACTTTCATTTATGTAACCCACGACCAGACCGAGGCGCTGACAATGGGCGATAGGATTGTTGTTCTTGATAAAGGCGTTATTCAGCAGGTTGATAACCCCGAAAATATCTATTACAACCCCGACAACATGTTTGTGGGCGGATTTTTGGGCTCGCCTCCGATGAATTTTATTCCTGTAACGCTTGAAAACGGCAAGGTTAGGTTCAATGAAGCCGATATTGCGCTTAGCAGTGAGCAGATTGCGGCGCTGAACGGGGAAAATGATTTTATCATCGGTATTCGCCCTGAAAAAACGGATATTTTGGATTACAACTGCGAATTTGCCGCAGATGTAGAGATTTCAGAAATGCTCGGCAGTGAAAAAATCGTTTATTTCGCTATAAACGGCGCAAAATGTTCTGCAAAGCTGGATGCGCAGAAAAAATTCGGCAAAACTGTTGATTTGCATTTCAACACCAATGATTTTCTGTTTTTTAACAAAGAAACGGGTTTACGGCTGAGATAGGCCGGTCGGACGGCTTATTTTTCAATAAAAACGTGGTTTCCGTAGTTTGTGATATTCAATAACCGTTGTTCTGCCTTTGAAAAACCGTTTTGTGAGAGAATTTTTCCTGTTCCGAAAGCATTGAATGTAACTGCTTTTGCGCCTGTTTCTGCTGAAACCATCTGGCTCAAACTGCCGCCCAGAGAATGTCCGGTGAGGACAATTTTTGAATTTGGATAAGCTTTTTTTTACTTCATTGTAGGTATTTTTTGCATCGGCTAATTGTTCGGGTTTAAGCATGCCTAGCATTCTTGTATCATTGCTAATATCTTTTCCTGCTTCAAAGATTCCCTTTTCCCAGTTTATGTCAGAGCCTCTGTAGGCGATTGCAATTTCTTTGCCTTTTTTATATGTTTCTGCATAATAACCTGTTTTTTTATTAGAATCGACTCTTACAAAATCCCACCCTTTAGGAACACTACCATTTCCTTCACGATAAACGTAAATAGACATTTCTTTTAATTCTTCGTTTGTTTTTTGGTTTGTCATTTTACTTTTCCTCCTCAAATTTGTATAATATACTTTATGAAAATCGACTTTTATGGTTATAAAAAATTTTGGGGTACCCATGTAACGGCTTTATTAGGTTTTTTTCATCTTAAACTGGCTCTATCTATTAGCGGAGCATCATCGGCAATTATACTTGTTATTCCGTTATTTTTTGCATTATATAGTATTCCTGCCATGTTTTTTATTTATGATTTTTCTGTTAAATCTCATATAACTAACCGTTTTTTCTTACGGAATATTTTCTATGATTTTCTTGTTGATGTAGGGTTATTTTGTTATATCACTCCTTTATATTTTATTTTGGTTTCATTTATTCCCGGGTATAGGTACAGAAATTTGACAAAAATAGACCTAATTCCATTACTACTTATTTTTTTGATAATTCAGGTCTTGAAAATAGACCAACGTGTCCAAGAAAAAAAACAAAAGTTTAATTTTCCTGATGAACGCATTATAACAGATTCCCGTGAGCCCTGACGGTCAACTTTTTGGGGAAGTAACTAAAAACTAAAAAAACAATGCTTATTCGCTGATGGTTTGCACAATATGCTCGTAACACTCGCAAAACGCGCGCACAATAACGGGGTCAAAATGGCTTCCGGAGCCTTTTTTTATCTCCTCTAGCGCTTCTTCGTAATTATTTTTTTGCCTGTAAACCCGGTCGGAAATTATGCTGTCAAAAGCGTCGCCCACAGCGATAATTCGGGCGCCAACGGGGATTTCTTCCCCTCTTAAACCCGCAGGATAGCCGCTTCCGTCGTAGTTTTCGTGATGGCACTTAATAATTTCCACAACATCCTTGAGCTGCTTTATATCTTCAAGGATTTTTACGCTGTAATTTATATGCTCCTTGATTTCGTCGTATTCTTCCTGCGTGAGGTCGTCAATTTTGTAAAGTACATCGTCTGAAACCCCTATCATTCCAATATCATGGAGCATTCCCGCAAGCTCGACTTTTCCTATATCAATTGAAGAAAGTCCGAGCTTTTTAGCGATTTCCGTGGAATAAAAAGTTATACGCTTACTGCGGCCCGAGGTGTAGGAGTCTTTTGCGTCCAGCGCACCCATTATTGCCTTGATTGTGCCGGCAAAAAGCTCTTTTAAATCCACAATCAGCTTGTCATTGTCATGTTTTAGCTGGAAAAACTCCAGTGCAGCGGAAACTATGAGCTGCAGCTCCTCTGGATTGTACGGTTTTTTAACATATCTGTAAATTTTTGCGTAATTGATTGCATCAATGAGAATATTCGCATCAGAATACGCCGTGAGCAAAATCCTCATCATATCGGGATGTTTTTCGCTTGCGCGTTTTAAAAATTCGACTCCGTCCATCTCCGGCATTTTGTGGTCTGAAATTACAAGCTGATAATCCTTTTCGTCCATCATTTCGAGCGCTTTCAGGGGCGAAGTTGAGCGATCAAGATTGTAAGAACCCCTCAAAGTTCTGTATAAAAGCGAAAGGTTGTCTTCTTCGTCATCTACGAGCAATATGTTGTATTTTTCATCCATCTGATTATGTTCCCATTGTCAAAGGCAGCGTGAGTGTGAATTTTGTGCCTTTTCCTGCTTCTGATTCGATTGAAATGTCGCCGTGGTGGTTTTTTATAACCTTGTAGCTGATTGCCATGCCTAGTCCGGTGCCCTGTCCGACCGGTTTTGTTGTATAAAACGGGTCAAAAACCTTGGCTGCTGTTTCTTTGTCCATTCCGCAGCCGTTATCTTCAAATTCTAGGACGATTTTGTCCTCTTTTTTATGCAGCCTTATCCAAATATCGCCTTTTTCCTTGATTGCGTAGGCTGCATTGTCCAGAATGTTCATAAAAACCTGATTCAGCTGCCCGCCGTAACCCTCAATATTCGGAATGTTTTCGTCGTATTCTTTGTGAACTGTGATTTTGTTTTTAATTTTGTTGTGCAGAATGTTGAGCGTTGTGTCGATTTCTCTGGGCAAATCAATGCTGTTGACCACCGCTTCTTCAAGTCTGGAGAAGTTTTTCAGGTCGAGAATGATGTTTTTTGTGCGCTCTGTGCCTTCCTGACAGCTTCTTATCAAATCGGGCAGGTCTGTAGCAAGAAAATCCAAATCAATATCTTCTTTTAGCTGTTTTATTGCCGCTTTGTGCTCGTCTGTAAGGTCATCATTGAATTCAGAGTATTTTTCGATTACGTCCATCAGGTCTTTTGTGTAATTTTTAAGGTGAATAAGGTTTCCGTAAATGAAATTCACGGGATTGTTTATTTCATGCGTAATTCCGGCAACAAGCTCGCCTAAAGAGCGCATTTTTTCGCTGTGAACCATCATTGCCTGGGTGCTTTTCAGCTCTGTGTATGCGTTTTCGAGTTCTTTTGTGCGGTCTTTAACCTGCTGTTCCATTGACTGGTAAAGTTCTTCCAAAGATGCAGCCATGTTGTTATAAGAAATGATGAGCCTGTTTATTTCGAGGTAATTCGTTGGCTCAAGACGGTGCGAGAAGTCCCCTTTTGACTCAACAAGGCTCTTTACAAGCATATTTATCGGTTTTATAAGGATTTTTGCAACAAGATTTGAGAGGAAAAAGCCCAAAAATATAAATATAATAACCATTGCGGTCATATTTTCAATCAGGATATCAAGCCCCTGTTTTACAATGGGCTCGGAGTAAAACCCGATGGTTATTGTTTTTGCGCCGCGCTGCCCCATAAGATAATAAATATTTGCGTCGTTATTTTTGGTTTCCTGCTTTTTGCCGAACCTTGACTGGCGCGGTTTTTCGCCGAATTGCTCGGGAAGCTTTATTTTGGGTGATTTGTAGAGGATTTTGCCCGATTCTGTTTCTTTAACTGTCAGATTCGCAATCAGTTTGTTATAAATCATATTTCTGGCTGATTTATCGAGCATTGTGTAATTGTCTTTGTCAATATAATCGCTTACCACCTGAAGAACGGTCGTATAGATTGAATCATTAAGGCTTTTTGTCTGTTTTGTGACCTGTTTTGTGAGATTGTCAACGAACAAAATCGAATAGCCGGCAATGCACAAAACCATAATTGCAATCAAAAGGCTGGTTAAAAGCCCGAACTGGGTGCTCAATTTAGTTTTAAAGTTTTTAACGTTTTTTAGCATTTTGTGACCCTATTTGAAAATTTGACCGGAACCGCCTGTGCTTTCGTTACCTTTGTCAAAAATTTTGCCGATAAAATAACCGCATGCGCCCGCGCACAACGCCGCCGGTGCAATTATTGCAAATCCGCTGATTAGCCCGTGAATATCGGGCATTCCTTTAGAAAATATGAGCGCTCCGCACAGCAATGCCGTGAATGAGCCTAATATTCCACTGATTTTGTGCTTGTAAGTTAGTTTTCCTGACATGGTGGTTATTTGTTCGTGTTTTCTATGTTTTTCTTAAAGCAGTACTGAACTATTGCTATTTTATCAATATTTTTTAATAAAACAAATCGTCCGGATACTATATATTTGCCGTTTTTCTTTTTGTCGTCCTTGGAAATCCTTATCGGGCGCAAATAACAGCTGATTTCTGTTCTTCCGTCCAGACTGAAAGAAATCGTGTAATCTTTTTCCATATCCGGCTGTTTTGCCATCTCTATTTTCATTCCGCCTGCGCTTATATCAATGCATTTGCAGGTAGAATTGTCATCTTTAATTTTTATTTCCCTGTCCAGCGGAATTCTTGTATATTCACGGCGCTGGAGCAGTTCGTAGTCTTTTGCTGTTTTGATTTTGAGCAGATTTTCATTAATTTCCTCAAGCTCCGATGAAAAATAAAGCATACCCGCGTCAACAGCCGCAAAAAGTTCTACATTTTCGCCTGTTTTGTAATATTTCAAATCCTCCTGCGGGATTTCGACCTCAAAAAAGTCTTTTAAAGCCTTTTTAATTGTACCTTCTGCCGCCCCCTGTACATCCTGTGGGAGAATGCTTACTTTTTTGTTCTTTTTCAACAGCGTTTTCATATTAGCCTTTCGATTATTCTTAATTTAGTAACATTAAACCTTTGCCGGAGCTGCTTTTACGACGCCTACCGATTTCGCCTTAACATTGTTGCTGATTTCATTATACGACATTACGGCAATTTGCGGATAAGTTCTTTCAATAAGGCGCCTGAAAGGCAGTCTTATGGGCGAAGAACAGAGAATTACGGGCTGCGAGCCTGTTGAGGTGATTGCTTTCTCAAGCTCGTAATTTAAGCTGTCCAAAAGCCGCCGCGTAAAGTCAGGATCAAGCGTAAGGCTGTTTCCATCGGGGCTTAGACCCTGCGCAATCGTATTTTCGGCGTCAGGCGACAGCGTAACTGCCAGAAGCTCGCCCGTATCTGACAAATTCTGCTTGCAAATCCCCCGCGCCAGCGCTGAGCGAACCTGCTCCGTAAGATAGTCGGTATTTCTGCTGACTTTTGACTGTACGCTTGTAACCTCCAGAATCGTCTTCAAATCCCGCACAGAAACGCGTTCTTTTAACAAATTCTGCATAACCTGCTGGATTTCGCCCACAGAAGTGTCTTTCAGCAGGTCGTTTACGTAATCTTCTGACACTTCTTTTTTCAAATTCTCCAGTAACTGCTGAACATCCGAACGTGTAAGGATTTCCGAGGCATTTTTCTTGATAACTTCGGTCAAATGGGTTGAAATCACCGCAGATGGGCTGACAACTGTATATCCATAGGTTTCGGCGATTTCTTTGTCTTTTTCTTCAATCCACAGCGCAGGAAGCCCGAATGCCGGCTCAATCGCGCTGATTCCGTTGATTCCGAGGTCATTATCCGTGCCCGCAGCGTTCATTGCAAGGCTTCTTTCCGGATAAACTTCGCCGTTTTCAATGGGAACGCCCTTTAATTTAATCTGATATGTGTTTGGCGGCAGCTGTAAATTGTCCCTGACCCTTATTGAGGGCAAAACTATCCCCAAATCCAGCGCTGTCTGGCGTCGAATCTGCGCAATGCGCTCAAGCAAATCCCCGCCCTGTTCCGCATCAAGCAAAGGTACGAGCCTGTAACCGATTTCCATTTCGATGGTTTCTACGTTCAAAAGTTCCATAACGCTTTCGCGCGAGGCTTTTTTCTTCTTCTTTCCGACGCGGTTTTCCAGATTTTTTGTTTCTGCCTCGGCTTTTTTTGCAATTTCCGCCTTTTTATCGGCTTCTTTTTTCTTGTTGTATGCGAGCCAGCCGATAGTCATTGCAACAATCGTAAAAGGAATCGTCGGCATCCCCGGAACGAGCCCCAGAACGAGCAAAAGCCCCGAAACTATCCCGAGAACCATCGGATTTGTGAACATTTCGTTGATAATATCAGCGCTGAGGGAATTATCCTGCCCGCTCGCACGGCTGACAATCAAACCGGTCGAAAATGAAATCAAAAGCGCCGGCAGCTGTGAAACAAGCCCGTCGCCGACCGTCAAAATAGTATAAGTGCTCAACGCAGTCAACAAATCCATTTTGAGCTGCCACATTCCGATGATAAAACCGCCGAAAATGTTGATAACAGTGATAATAATTCCCGCTGTTGCGTCGCCTTTTACGAATTTTGAGGCACCATCCATTGTTCCGTAAAAATCTGCTTCTCTTTCGAGTTTTCTGCGGCGGGCTTTTGCCTGTTCTTCGTTAATCAGCCCCGCATTCAGGTCTGCGTCGATACTCAGCTGTTTTCCGGGCATGCTGTCCAGTGTAAATCTTGCGGAAACTTCTGCTACGCGGGTTGCACCGCCGGTGATTACCATAAAGTTAATGATTACGAGGATTACAAATATAATGAAACCGACTACGTAGTTCCCGCCGACCACAAATTGCCCGAAAGAGTTGATAACCTCGCCGGCTGCGCCTTCCAGAAGAATCAATCTGGTTGAACTTACGTTCAATCCGAGCCTGAAAATCGTTGCAATAAGGAGGATTATCGGAAATGAGGAGTATTCAAGCGGCTCTTTTATAAAAAGGCAAACCAGAAGAATGATAACCGAAAGCGAGATATTCAAAGTAAGCAAAATATCAAGCAGCATAGGCGGCAGGGGGATAATCATCATGGCGATAATTATGACCAGCCCGACAGCCATTATCATATCGTTATTTTTTAATAAGCTTATTATTCTATTCATTATATTTTTTTGATAATCACTCATTATAATTCTAGCTCATATCGCCTATTTTTTCTAATCCTTAACGCTTCTTAACGCTAAAGTTAATATTTATGAGCTATTTTTATTGCATAATTATCAAAAATACTATTAATTTCTGTTATACAAAGAATTTTTCTCCCCATCTGAAACGGTTTCGGTTTCTTCTTCGTAATATTCTTGCGTCAGTTCCTGTTTAACGACCTTTGCGTCGGCAAGAACCTCCATAAGTTCAATATAATCAAGGCATTTCTTGCCTTTGATACCCTCTGTGTGCATTTCGATTTCACCGGTGGGCAGGAGTTTTATTTTTAATTTTTTATTCGCCATTTTTGCTCCAGTCTAATCAAGATTTACCGTAATCATTATCGAATCATCCTCAAGAATCTCTTCTTCGTCGATTTTGAGGTTCTTTTTCTCAAGCCGCTCCTTGATTTTTATATAGGTTTCTTCCTGAACGTTGAGGGTGTATTCATCGTTGATATCCTTTGTAAGTTCTGTTGTTTCGCACAATTCGGGGCATAAAATTTTCATTGTGTAAGGCAATGCGCTGTCAGTACGGTAAAATTCAATCTCTATATTGTCCAAAACCGCTCTAATCGTGCCATCTTCATCAACAATATCCGTAAAACCGTGTTCTTCAACGGTTTTCATTAATAAATCCCTGTCCATAAACGCAGTCGGGTATTCACGGCAAATCAAATCGATTTGCTCCTGCGAAATTTCGCCATTGTTTGCTTCCAGCGATTTTTTGAGCCGTTTTTTCATCTCATCGGTGCTTTCTGTTGAAGCAAGCGTTATTGCTGTCTGCGCTGCACCGTATAAAAGCAAAAACGGAACCAGTCCGATTGTACAAGACATAATTTTCCTTTCTAAAAGTCCAACGCCCTGCCGCCGCGGGTTTTTTCAACCTCTTTTGACTCCTGCGGATGTTGTTCTTTGTAGTTTGTCAGGTCTTCTTTCTTTGTTGCCGCTACTGCGCGGACATTTGCCCAGGCTCTGAGCGTAAGAATTTGTTCTTTTTGCGTAGTCGAAAGCGGAACAGTGTTTTTTATTGTTTTTTCCAAATCGTTGAATGTGAGCGCCCTGTTTTCAAAAAAGGCTTCATAAAGCGCAGAAATCACAACCTGCTCAATCTCCGCGCCGATAAATCCCTCGGTCATTGACGCGAGTTTTTGCAAAAGTGTGTTGTCTATCGTGATTTCTCCTGCAATTTCCTTGTTTTTGAGGCGTTTTTTCAAATGAAGCTTAAAAATCTCTATACGTTCATTGAAAGTGGGGATATCAACAAAGAAAATCTCGTCAAAACGCCCTTTTCTTAGTAATTCCGGCGGCAAATTGCTGATGTTGTTTGCTGTGGCGATTACAAAGACAGGCGCCTCTTTTTCCTGCATCCAGGTGAGGAATTGGCCGAAAATTCTTGAAGAAACCCCGCTGTCATTGCCGGAATTTACGCCGCTGAGCCCTTTTTCAATCTCGTCAACCCACAAAATCGACGGTGCAACAGCTTCTGCGGTTGCGATTGCGCGGCGCATGTTTTCTTCGGAGCTGCCCACGAGGCCGGAAAAGATTTTGCCCAAATCCAGCCTTAAAAGCGGCAATTTCCAGATTGCGCTCATTGCTTTTGCGGTCAAACTTTTTCCGCAGCCCGGAACACCCGTTATAAGAACGCCTTTTGGCGCGGGAAGAGCGTATTTTTTAGCTTTTTCAGACCACGAATTATTTCTTTTTAAAAGCCAGCTTTTCAGATTGTCCAGCCCGCCGATGTCGTCGATTGTGAAGTTTGTACGGACAAATTCAAGGATTCCGGTCTTTTTTATGACCTGCATTTTTTCATCCATGATTATATTTATGTCATTTTCATCGACTTTGCCGTCATTTACCATTGCGAGCGCAAATGCATTTTCCGCTTCCTGCATTGTCAGCCCCAGTGCAGCTTTGCAGAGTTTTTCTTTTGCTTCGGGCGTGAGGGTTTCGGTTTTTACCCTTTTATTTTGTGCAAGCATGCTGTCGAGCTTCTTTTTAATCTCCTCAAGCGTCGGCAGGGGAAAATCGCAGATTGTAATATCCTTTTGGAGCGTTTCGGGGATTATTGCTTCGGGTGCGATGAAAAAAATGTTTTTTCTTACTGCGCTGACCTTTAGATCCGGTACCAAATCACGCAGTTTTCTGACCAAATCATAGTCAGGAGCGCGATTTTTCATCCCGAAATTCACATGAATGTCATAAAAAATAAAAATCGAATCTTTGTCATGTTTTTGGACAAAATCCAGTGCTTTTGCGGGATTCGAGGTCCCGGCAACCGGTTTTTCGGTTTCGTCGTTAATAAAACCGTTAGTTTGCGTCCAGATATAAATTTCACGAGGGAATTTTATCAGTTTTTCGTTGTTCACAATGGCGCGAAGCATAGCTGTGGCGCGTTCTTCCTCGTAGGTTGTCAAATAAATATATGGGAATCGGGCTCTTAAAAGGTTTGCAATTTTTTTATTTAACATATTTCAACTCCGTAATTTCTAGTGTTTTTTCGCGTTATAAGCGAAATTGAGGCTCGTTAAACCCTGAAGCAGGTTCAGGGTTTCCGATATTATAGGCTATTTTTCGGGCTGTGTAAACACAAATCCCGCTTTATTGCGTCAAAATCACCCATTCCGTTCACAAAAACAAAACCGTTTTTTTCAATGCGGACTTCAATTTTGTTTTTGTAATTTTTTATTTCTTCCGCTGAATATCTGTCCGTGAGAAAGATATATCGCTGATTTTTCGACCCCACCCACGGGCGTGAAAGGTCAAAATTCTCTTTTTCAAACCCTCCGTCAATCAAAAGGTCTGTGTATTTCAAAAGTGCCTGAATATCTTCATTTTCGGACTTTTTAAGCTCCTCAAAAGTGTTTCCCGTAAAGGTGAGCACGGAAAGCCCGAGATTGTGAACCTTTCGGGCAAGTTCTGCAAGCGGTTTTGCCTGTTCAAAAGGTTCTCCGCCCAAAAAAGTTACACCCTCAATCCCTTTTTGCTCCTTTATGAGAAAAAACAGCTCATTGACGCTCATAATCCTGTTTTTTTGATGACTCCAGGTCGATTTTGCAAAACATCCGTCACAATGTCGTGAACAGCCTTGCACCCAGAGGCAGAACCGCTGCCCCGGGCCTTCTGCGTGTGTTTTATTCAGATATTTATAGATATTGATTTGCATTAAAGGTCGATAATTCTTTCTTGCTGTGCTTTTTTGACTTTTCGCATGTTTATTTTCTTTGCGCAGATTAAATTTTTCAGCTGTTTTTGAAAGTGCGGTTTTATTTTCAATTCTGTGAAAAGTTCTTCAATATTTTTAAAAGGGCGCTTTGTTTCGCGATAAAGTATGATTTTTTTCGCCATAATTATGTTTATCCCGGGGAGCGCCGTCAATTCAGCCTCTGAGCAGCTGTTTATGTCTATTAATCCGTCATTGATATCGAGAATTTCTCTATTTTTGAAATCTACTTTAACAATTTCGGTTTTTTCTTCTTTTTTAGGCTTTTTGGGGGTGGTTTTCTGCTCTGGTGGTTTGTTTTCAGGTTTTATTTTGTAGGGTTCTTCTTTCACCGTGGCAACTACCTTGAGTGTGCTCAAAAGCCCGTCATAAGTTGTATTGTAGCTGAATAATTCCGCCACACTGTCAAAAACTTCATCAATATCAACCGAAATGTCGAGAGTTGTTGCGGCCATTTTTCGCCCATGCTCGTTGTAGTGCAAATTTATTAATGTGAAAGATTTTTTCCTTGCATTCATTGAAAGTGAGCAATTTTTGTTTGAAAGAGTGTGATTTGCGAAGATTTTTTCGTAGGGTTTTAAAAAAGGTTTGGCAGACTGGAGCGCTTTTATTCTGCGGTTTCGTTTCCCGAAAATATTTCTTATAAAATTTGTATTATTTTCCCTGTCGTTGAATACAGAACGGTAATTTGCGCTGTTAAAACTCACCAGTGCAAAGATTATTCCGTATATTAAAGTAAAAATTAATCTGAACATTTCGCTCCGTTTTTTAGATATTTTCTGCCTTTTTGCCCTATTTGAAAACCGCTGTTTGTATGAGATTAGTCGCCGGAGCCGGTTTTTTGACGGAAATATTTTTATGCTAAAATTATTTTATAAATAATTTACAGAGGAATGAATATGCAAGAACAAAACACGACACAGGGCGCCATCAGAGCCACAAGAATTCAAAAACTGGCTGATTTGGCGGACAAGGGAATCAATCCTTACCCTTATTCATTTGATAAAAACGCAAGTGCAAGCAAATTGCAGGAAAAATACAAAGATTTGCCGGCGGGTGAAGAAACCGATGACGCTTATGCCGTTGCAGGCCGCGTTATGGCAATGAGAAATACCGGTATGTTCATTGATTTGATGGACGATTCGGGAAAAATCCAGATTTTCTGCCACAAAGAAAATATGGACCCTGAAAAAATTAAAACCCTCAAACTCGTGGATATCGGCGATATTATCGGCGTTTACGGCACAATCAGAAGAACTCCGCGCGGCGAATTGAGCATTAAAGCGACGGATTACAAAATCCTTTCAAAATCGCTGCTTCCGCTGCCTGAAAAATTCCACGGTTTGACCGATGTAGAAACCCGTTATCGCCAGAGATACGTAGATTTAATCATGAACGAAGATGTGCGCTCGACTTTCAGAAAAAGAAGCCTCATTATCCAGAAAATCCGCGAATATCTTACAAATCTGGGCTTTTTGGAGGTCGAAACGCCCATGCTCCATACTCAGGCAGGCGGTGCGGCAGCAAGACCGTTCATTACGCACCACAATGCGCTTGATATGGATATGTATATGAGAATTGCGCCGGAATTGCACTTGAAAAGGCTTCTGGTTGGCGGTTTGAGCGAAAAGATTTTTGAAATGAACAGAAATTTCAGAAATGAAGGCATTGATACCCGCCACAACCCTGAATTTACTATGATTGAGCTCTATCAGGCTTACGTTGACTACAACGAAATGATGGCGCTTATCGAAAATATGGTTTCATCGGTCGCTCAGGACGTTCTTGGTACAATGAAAATCACTTATCAGGGCAAAGAAATCGACCTCACGCCGCCATGGGACAGAAAAACAATGGTTGGCGCGATTGAAGAATACACAGGCATTGATTTTGGCGAAATTTTCACTGTAGAAGACGCGCGCAAAAAAGCACGTGAAATCGGTATTGACGCGGATGATTGCGAAAACTGGGGCAAGGTTCTTGATTTAATCTTTGAAGAACGCGTAGAACCCAAGCTAATCCAGCCTACGCATATCATCGACTACCCGCGCGACATATCGCCGCTCGCAAAAGTCCACCGCGACAATCCGAGATTGACAGAAAGGTTTGAAACCCGCGTAAACGGCTGGGAAATCTCGAACGCTTTCTCCGAATTGACCGACCCGATTGACCAGAGAACGAGATTTGAGGCTCAGGCAAAGGCAAAAGCGGCAGGCGACGAAGAAGCAATGGAAATCGACGAAGATTTTATCACCGCACTCGAATACGGAATGCCTCCCGCCGGCGGAATGGGTATCGGAATCGACAGGCTGGTAATGCTTTTGACCGATTCGCCCACAATCAGGGATGTTATCGCATTTCCTACTATGAGAAAGTTATAATCATCGAAAAACGGGAGATTTTATCCCGTTTTTTTATGGTTTATGGAACGGTTTTCTTTAACCAAGCCCTCAGCCCGGCCCTTTTTCATCGGAGAGGGAACCTTGTTGATGGGAAACGTTAATTATTTGACTACGCCCGCAAAATTTGCCATTATAGGGCTATGAATTATATCTGGTTTTTTATAATTTTCATTTCCATAGTTTGCGCAGCTTTTACGGGCAGAATTGACGCGGTTGTGCGCGCAGTGCTTGAGGGGGCGCAAAAATCAGTTGAGGTGGCGCTTTATCTTGCGGGAATTATGGCTTTCTGGCTGGGAATTATGCGGATTGCGGAGAAATCCGGCATGGTTGAGTTTATTGCCGGACTTTTGACCCCGATAGCCAAAAGGCTTTTCCCTGAAATTCCCGAGGGCAGCCCTGCAATCGGCGATATTGCCATGAATTTTACCGCAAACGCTTTCGGGCTCTCGAATGCGGCTACTCCGATGGGCTTAAAAGCAATGGAGGAGCTGCAAAAGCTTAATAAAGAGAAAAAATCCGCCTCAAACGCTATGTGCACGCTTCTTGCGATGAATACGGCGGGTTTTCAGATTGTGCCTGCGACTGTGATTGCGGTTCTGGCGTCATTCGGGGCGAAAAACCCGACGGAAATTGTGCTTCCGACGTTGATTGTTACGACATTTGCGTTTGTCAGCGCGCTTGTGATTGTAAAAATCCTTGAAAAACTCACCCCGCCGCAAAAAGAAACAGGGGGTGAAGAATGTTGAAAACCGCGATTAACCTGATTTCTGTCTGGATGATTCCTGCAATAATTTTGATTGTTTTAATCTGGGGATTGGTCAAAAAAGTGCCTGTTTACGAGGTTTTTGTGGATGGAGCAAAGGACGGGCTCAGGGTTTCGATGAATATTTTGCCATATCTTGTGGCGATTATTGTTGCTGTTTCAATGCTGCGCGCGTCAGGGGCGATTGAGCTTGTGCAGGGCGCTTTTTCGGGCATTTTTGAAATGCTGAAAATTCCTGCGGATATTTTGCCGGTGATGGTTGTTCGTTCGCTTTCCGGGAGTGCGGTTTTGGGGTTGTTGTCCGATATTGTTCATAATTTCGGGCCGGATTCTTACCCTGCAAAGCTTGCTGCGGTAATGGTCGGCAGCTCGGAAACGACTTTTTACGTTCTGGCGGTATATTTTGGCTCTGTGGGGATAAAAAAGTTCAGACATGCGCTTCTGACGGGGATTCTGGCGGATTGCGCGGGGATAATTGCGGCAATAGCCGTTTCAAGATGGCTGTTTTTGTGAAATAATGGTGCAAAAGGAAAAAACGATGTTCAAAAAAGCGCTAATATGTTTTATAATGCTCGGTTTGACGGTATTTGCCGGCTGTAAAAATATTAAAAAAGAAAATGACCAGCTCACGGCAATAAAAGAACGCGGACGGCTTATCGTAGGGGTAAAATATGACTCAAAACCCTTTGGCTACGTTGATGAAAAGGGAAAACTTCAGGGTTATGACATTGAACTGGCGCATTTGATTGCAAAACAGCTGCTCGGGAACGAAAAAAAGGTTTCTTTTAAGCAGGTGAACCAGCACAATCGTATTTCCAGGCTGAATTCGGGCGAAGTTGACATGCTGATTGCGACGATGACCGTTACGCCGCAAAGAAATAATATTGTTAAGTTTTCGGTGCCTTATTACACAACAGGTCAGGCTGTTATGGTCAGAAAAACCAGCTCCATCCGCTCTATAGGCGAATTAAACGACAAAAAGGTCATAACCGTCTTAAATACAACCGGAGAAAAAAATCTGCGCTATTTTGCGCCGGAAGCGATTGTTCAGGGATATCGCACCTATGAAGACGGCTTTAAAGCGCTCCAAAACAAGCAGGCTGAGGCCATGACCGCTGATGAAGCGCTGCTTGTGGGATTCACTCTGGATAACAATGCGTTCAAAATCCTGCCCCAGCGCTACACTAACGAATATTATGCAATTGCGTTCAGAAAAGATTCGTCTTCGGACAGTTTGAAGAATGATATTGATACAATTCTTCTTTCTTTCAGAAAGGACGGCACTTTGAACCGGTTGAAACATAAGTGGATTCCAACTTCTTTTGAAAACGAAACGAAAATGAAAAAACTCCTGAACGAAACTCCCCGCTACAAAGGAAAATTCAATAAAATTTAGAACGCAAAAAATATAGCTTAAGAAAAAAGTTGCTAATAAGCTATGAAACTGCAATTACGGGCATTTGTGCAAATCATTATAAATAATCATTGCCGCAGAAAGAAGCGCGTCAACAGCGGTTGAAAATGGCGGTGCGTAGGTCATGTCCAGATTGAACAAATCCCCTACTTTCAGATTTGCGGTGATTGCTGACGCAACCGTGTTAATCCTTTTGTCCGCGTCGCCCTCGCCGATTGCCTGCGCGCCGAGAATTTTCTCGGTTCTGCGGTCGGCAACGAGTTTTAGGGTAATTGCCTGCGCTTCGGGCATGTAGCCTGCGCGGTCTTTTTGCGAAACCGTTGCGCATACCGGCTCAAACCCGTATTTTTGCGCGTCCCGTTCGTTTAAGCCGGTAAAAGACATTGTTAATTTCATAAATTTCGTCACAGAGGAGCCGAGAATTCCCGGAAAAGCGTCATATTCGTTTGCAATGTTGATTGCTGCGCAGCGGCCCTCTTTATTTGCGGAAGACCCGAGGGGAACCCATACATGGCGTCTGGAAACAACATGAAAATTTTCAATGCAATCTCCTGCCGCATAAATATCTTTTATTGAGGTTTCCATGCGGTTGTTTACGCGGATTGCGCTGTTTACGCCGAGTTCAATCCCCGCATCTCTGGCGATTTCCGTGTTCGGCACTACTCCTGCGGCCACAATTACCATATCTGCGTCGAAAATATTTCCCGAAGACGTTATAACTTTCCGAACCCTGTCTTCGCCCTGAAAAGTGACCACGCAATCAGATGTGACAATATTTACATTGTATTTGTCCTTTGTTATTTCAAGAATCTTCTCCCTGATTTTTTCTGAAAAATCTTCATCAAAAATCGGCAAAATATAAGGCGAACTTTCAACAAGTGTCACGTCGAGCCCGTTTGCAGCGCAGGCTTCGAGCATTTCTATTCCGATATAGCCTCCGCCGACGATTACTGCTTTTTTTGATTTTTTTAATGCGTTTTTTATGTTGATTGCGTCCTGAAGTTTTCTCAGAGTGAAGACATTTGAAAGGTGCATGTTCTGAATTTGCGGTATGAAAGGGCGCGCACCTGTGGTTATGGCTAATTTGTCATAAGAAACATACTCGGTTTCGTAGGTTTTTGTGTCCTGAACAATGATTTTTTTTTCTTCCGGGATGATTTTTATGCATCTTTTGTTAAGATGGATGTTTGCGCCTTTTTCTTCAAACTGCTGCGGGGTGCGCACGATGAGGCGTTCCGGATTTTCAATCAGCCCCTCAATAAAATACGGCATTCCGCACGCCGAGTAAGAAATAATATCTTCGTCGGTGTACAAATCAACCTGACTTTCAAATTTTGTTGTTCTCAGGAGCTTTGCCGTTATTTTCGGGCCGGCTGCGCCTCCGCCTATGACTACAATTTTCTGTTTCATTCCTTAATTTTAATTATCGGGTTCGTTTTTTTCATTAGCCTTTTTTCTAATATAGGACGGCAGTTGGGGGAGCTTGTTTTGGCGCTGGTCAGTGAAAAATTAGCTTTTTGCCCGGGCGGTAAAGTTATAAATATATATTTTTAGGAACGTAAAAGCGGCGAAGCCCGTTCCGGTCCTAAAAATATATATTTATAACTTTACCTTTGCGAGAGGGGGGATGGGGATTGTGCAATTTGGTTTTTTGCAAAAAAGCAATTTGTGCCTGCGGAAGATTTGAACAAAGCAGCAAAAAACGGTAAAAACTAAAACAACGATTGCTGGGATTGGCTGATTTTGTAGCCCAGATGTCTGTAACCTTCGGGCGAAACTCGTCTTCCTCGCGGAGTGCGCTGGAGAAAACCCTCCTGCAGCAAAAATGGTTCGTAAACATCTTCAATTGTCTTTGTATCTTCGCCGAGCGCTGCTGCAATTGTTTCCAACCCAACGGGGCCGCCGTCATATTTCTCGATTATCAGCGTAAGCATTGCTCTGTCGGTTGTGTCGAGGCCGGATTTGTCGATATGGAGCGTGTCGAGCGCTTCTGTTGCGGTATTTGCGTCGATTTTTCCGTTTGCTCTGACCAGCGCGAAGTCGGCAGCGCGCTTTATGAGGCGGTTTGCGATTCTCGGGGTTCCTCTGGAGCGTGAGGCAATCGTTTTTGCGCCGTCAGGGGTGATTTTTATGTCGAGAATTTGGGCTGTTCTGCTTACAACGGCGGAAAGTTCTTCGATTGTGTAAAATTGAAGCCTGTGGATGATTCCGAATCTGTCCCTTAACGGCCCTGAAAGCGCGCCGGCTTTTGTTGTTGCGCCTATAAGGGTGAATTTTGGGATTGGAACACGCAGGGTTTTGACGGTTTGGCCTTTTCCCGTGGTCATATCAAGGTAAAAATCCTCCATTGCCGGATAAAGGATTTCTTCGGCAACTTTGTTAAGTCGGTGAATTTCGTCAATAAACAGGATTTCGCCGTCTTTCATTGACATTAAAATACCGATAATATCTCTCGGGCGCTCAAGTGCCGGTGCAGATGTGATTTTAATTTTTGTGTTGAGCTCGTTTGCGATTACGCCTGCTATTGTTGTTTTTCCAAGCCCCGGCGGGCCGTAAAAAAGCAGGTGGTCGAGCGGCTGTTTTCTCTTTTTTGCCGCTTCTATCGAGATTTTCAGGGTATCTTTCAGTGCGGATTGACCAATATATTCGTCGAACTTTTTCGGACGGATGTTATTTTCAAAAGATTTGTCAAAATCCGTGCTTGCGCGCTCCAAATCCTTGCTTTTTGCGGGAAGATGGTGCGTTTCTGCTTTGTTTTCGGGCTTTTTGGGTTTTAATTGGTCATCATCTGAAAATATTGCCATTGGTTTCTCCTTGGTGATATTTTATCATAAAATCGGGCGGGTGGGGGG
>OJMH01000611.1_pt1 | contig 44477 bp, 30 predicted proteins | sample 1597111 | NCBI WGS metagenome assembly OJMH01 (sample SAMEA2452115, study PRJEB22498) | human gut metagenome | reverse complement strand
AGGAGTTCTTTACTATTTACTCCGGCAATCGTTTGTCACCTATACATGGTATCTTTCTTTTGGGTTGTTTTCTGGAAAGCACTGCATACGGCTTCCCGGGAAAATGGTATTCCAGCAGCCTCGAAACTGCTTTTAAGGTTCAGTAAAAACATCGGATCATCCGGAAGCGGCTGATTGAATAACCTCAGCCAGTCACTGAATTTTTCCTGTTCAGCCAGCAATGGAATTCTTGTTTCCGCGAACTTTTCCGCAAAATCGGCATCCATCGAAAACCATTCATCTTTCTGAAAACGAGGAATAATCCCCGCCTGGCTCAATTTAAAGAACAAAGATCGGAAAAAAATCATTCTGGCTTCTTCCCGATTCTTCTGAAAGTCCCTGACGAATCCGGCCTTCCAATTGATTGTCTCTTTCGCAGTATTGAATTCCCATGAAGAAAATGCCTTCTTCAATCTGCTGAAATTGTACTGTCTGTTGATTTTTGTGGGGATCGCACTGTTGATATCCTGATTAAAGTAATCAATCCAGTCACATCCGGATTTCAATGTTGTTCTCTGGCTGGTGCATAATTCCTGAATTCCGGGATTTCTATCATAAAAATCCATAAGCTGGAGTTGCAGGCTCTTTTCACTCTCCGTTACAGTCATGACTTTCTGCGGCATAAAATCCGGCAGCGAGCTCAATTCCTCATTCAGATCATCTTCATCCTGCATCTCTTTGGTATAGGACGGATACAAATCCGACTTGAAACGATTGTTTCGGGGATCCTCCTCCTCACGATTTTGGTTCGGATCATTTTCCCTGTCGATTTCAACAAGCGTTTTGGAACGGAAATTAAACTCCGCCAAATTGATGAAATGAAGACGCTCCATCGGTTGCCCCGGCTGCTCCCAAATCACTTCCAGATCGACCAACGGCGGCAAGCCGCTGATAATTTCTTCCGCGCGCTGCGGAGTGCACTCATAGTAATCCAGAGGTGAAATGATTCCCATGCAAGCCAGCCGGGCAAGCAGATCCTGCCTGCGCTGCTCCAATAACCGTTCCGCATGACTGATGATGGAACTCACGTCGGCAGAAAAACCTTCCGCTGCTCTCTCCGGTTCATAGTCAATATCCCAACAGTAAAAACTGTCTCTCAGAATTTCCTGATTTACGGTTTGAAAGTCCTGATGAAAAAATTGAAGCCATGCGCCGGGCGAATACTCTTTGGTAAAAGAATGTTCCTCCGGAAGCCCGGCAAGAGAAAAGTCATTCAATGTTTCAACCAGCCTGCTTTCGGCTCCGGCCCGGGTGATATCGAATTGCCAGACAAGAACTTCTCCCTGAAAACGATCCTGAATCCGCGTATGAGCGCCATAAAGACTCGGCAGACCTGCAACAATTTCTTCCGCCTTCTCGATCGTCATATGGTCCAGCGCCACCGGCGGCGTAGCTCCCATGCAGACAAGGCGGGCGACCAATTCCCTTAAATCATTCGGGTCGTGCAAAATCGGATAAAGGTCAATCACTCTGTTTTCCGCCATTTTCCACCACCTTTCCGGAAGCGGCATTCCTGAAGAATCCGCCGAACTCATCTTTTATTTTTGCATACATCAGCCGTATTCTGTGCATATCCATGAAACCAAACGATTTGATTTGAACAAGCGATTTGGCGACCTGGCCGTAACTGGCCCCATTCTCGCGGATACGCCGCAGGTGCCGGCTGCTTATTTCCGGAAAGTCAATCACGATTGTCGACGAGAGATATTCTTCCTGAACTTGCTTCATTTTATCATCGTAAAAATCAAAACTTTCTCCGGCGATCTTGTTCTTCACAATAATGAAGCGCAATTCACCGGCCAGTGCCGCCTCCCGGTATTTCAGCAGCCATCGTCCCCAGGTCAGGCTGCTGTCCACTTCCGCAGTCAGGCAACCGACCAGAAATATTTCCACCCCCACTTCGCTCAGGTGGGCAAAAGGAAACGCTTCAAGCCATTCAAGCGTGGAAACGCTCGTTCCGGCCTTCATATCCAAAATATAGAGCCGTTCGTTCGCGTCCTGTGAAGAGCTGCTTTCCAACTGCTCAATTCGATTGATTACCGCATCCAGGGGATAATCCATATTCTGAATGGAATCAGGAGTGACAGAACTGACTTCGATGCCCGGCACGTTCTTATAGACATTGCTCAGAGACTGGTTTTCATCATCACAGTCGAAAAGGACCGGATGAAGGCCGTAATCTCCGGCAATGTCTGCAAAGAACGTTGAAATCAGAGTTTTACCGATCCCTCCTTTGGTTCCTGCTACAATTAAGAGTTTCGACATGCCAGCAATCCTTTGTTATTTTTTCAGCATGAGGGTGATTTTCAGTTCCCCCTCCCTGATCAACTCATCGGCCTCATCTTTGTCCAAAAAACAGATTTCCCAGTTCGGCCTGTAAGCCAGAAAACCTTTTATGATCATGTGCCTGATCCGTTGACACTGCATCCTCGTTGCAGGGGTCCGGTGGCGGAGTTCATGCCTTCCGGCACACCACAGATACCCGAACGCAATTTCCATCGTCATGAACTTCAGTTCCTCCCGATGGAAATTGATGATTCCCATCTTCCGCAACGACAGCAACTGGCTCCGAACCTCATCCGTAATCGGCACAAAAGTGAAGGGAGCCACGTTTTCGGCCAGGGCGATCAACAAATCGGCTTCTTCGGAAGACAATTTCGCAGGATCATCTTTCGGAACTCCTCCAAGCCGCCCCTCATTGTAAAGTTCAACAAGTTTGTCCATCTGTTCACTGGTAATGTTATTCATACGACGACTCCTCACCTTTATAGGTATACCGTGATTATAATTCTCCCAGAAGTACACGATAATACCTCTACCGGGGGGAGCGCGGGCGCGCTTCCCCCGGAAAATATTCACCGCTACTGCGCCATCTCCTCCAGCCTTAATGACACCTCCGAAACCGATTCCGCTTTATCCTGTTTCGTTTTCTCCGTCAAAAAACGTATAAGAACAGTGTTGACCGCCAATATCTCGGACTGTTTCAGCAGGATTCCCGCCTGCCGATCCTGTTCCGAAAGAACTTCGGGAACGATTTCCGTCCGATTGTACAAAACGATCATGCCGACAGTCAAAACGGCAAGCCACAATGAGACCATGATATGGAACCAGTATTTTCTCACGGCTGCACCTCGGAGGAATGGATTGCCGGGCGATTGTTGTTCCGAAGCTGGAGCCTCAGCATTTCGTTTTCCCCTTTCAGCTTTTTGACCTCCTCTTCGAGTTTTCTGGCGAACTCGGAGGTCCGGAGGATATTTTCCGACAGGACGCCGTAGCGCTTTTTCATCGCCTCAAGGCTGCTGACCAGTTCCGCCGCCTGTTCCTTCTGCAGCGCCTGTCCCTCAATCAGTGAATTCACCATCCGCTGCGTACTGCGCACCTCGGCGGTCGCACGTTCGATCTGACCGGTTGCGGCATCCGCATACCGTTCCTGCCGCATCTTCTGTGCGCGGAGGACCGGATCGGCGTCGGGCTGCGGAATCAAATTCCATACGGGCATCTGCTCCAACCGATAGACGGAGTGCTGTTCGTGCATCACGCGAAATCCCGGATCGACGTATCGCCCGATGGCGTATGCACGAAGATTCGGATTGGACATAACCTTTTCCTGACTGTCGGCAGGAATGGCGCCGGCGACATACTGGATCGGGACGTTGATATATTCCCGGGGCGGTTCCGGCAATTCTTCCGTTTTGCACCCGCAAAGCATTCCGGCAATCGCCGCAGTTCCGATAACCATCATCATATTCATTTTCATAGCAGTTTCCCCTTTCATTTTACTGTTTTTCCACCGGAAAAGGCGTTCAATACATTTTTATACGAAGGCTTCTGCGGCCCCTGAATCTTCTGTTCTTCGAGTTTGTTCAGCAGGGTATCCGCGATCTGGGCGTCGTCGAGATTGATGACCTGCTGAACGAAGATGTAGAATTCAGTTCCGCTGGCGACCCGGATGTAGTAGGATTCTTTCGCAATCATCTGCGACACATCCTGCAGCATCACCTGCGCCAGCGTTTCCGCGCCGCGGGCCATCGCGTTTTTCGTCGTTCCGTCCTGGGTCGTAATCGTAACGCCGCTGTCGGTATAGACCTCGTTGGTCTGATATCCCTGCGCCAGTCCCTGGCCGAATGCCAGAGTGTACATCAGGAATTTCGACAGGTTTTCGTTGGACATGACCTGTCCGGGGATTCCGGCCGACATATCGGTAATCGCGGCCAGCATCCGGTTCTCCGGATGGGTTGATTTCTCAAGAGCAACCCCTTTGAGTTGAAGTTCGAAACCGACCATATTGGAAGTTGCCTGCCAGACCAGAATGAAATTGTTTCCCGTGGTCAGGCGGTTCCGCATCGGTTTGGCGCCATTGACAGTTCCATACACTTCGGTCCCCGCCGGAATGATCAGCTTCTTTTCACCTTTGGCGTTGATCCACCACAAATCCTCAATCACTACCGCAATCAATGGAGTATCGGTATCTCCGCTTTCGACAGTATTGACCATCTTGCACGCGATCAGGCGTCCGTATGGCGCAAACCGTTCCGATACAAACTCTTTTTGCGCACCTGCCGATTCGCCGTCGATAATGAGAATCTTGGCAGTCGGAATGGAAGTCCGGGAACTTTCGTCCGAACGCCTGTCACTGGAATCAGAGTTATATCGATGACCGAAGTTTGTCCGGGTTATGGCAGACGGCGGCTGCGGCCTGCCTGAACCATCGATTTTCGAGGTACTGTCGGCAGACGAGCCGGATACTCCATCAGAAGATGACTGAGGCTTATCGGGCGGTACTGCCGAAATTGCTTTGACGCTCCCCGGAATATCCAGTGTCGCGTCGCGGCTGACGCTCTCATGAATCGGCTGTAATTTTCCTCCGTCCTCCCGGATCAGGAACGGTACTGCCGAAAACGCCAGAGTGACGATTGCCGCCAGGAAGATCAGGGAAGTTCCGAGCGGACTCCGCAGCTTTTTGAAAAATTCACGCAAGTTCATAACGGCTCCTTATCAGAACTTCATCCAATTGACGAGAAAAGCCAGATTATCCGGAAATTCGGAGAAGTCCCACCAGGAGACATTATCTTGAACCTCCGTAAGTTGTTTTTCGACTTCCCCGGCATCCGCTTCGGCGGCTGACGGCTGTTCTTCCGGTTCCTGCGATACGCTCCCATTGACGACAACCGCGGTCGGTTCTTCCACTTGCAAGGCAGCCTCCTCCGGTTGTTCGACTTGAATTGCCGCTTCCTGACTTTCGATTCTGGCAAGCGTTTTTTCCATGGAATCCAGAAGCGTGCTGAGACGCTTATCGAATTCTGCTTCGATCTTTTTGACTTTCTCATCTGCTTCCGGAATGGAAGACGGTTCCTCCAAATTCGGCTCCGGTTCAACCGCGACCGGCTGCGGGTCCATGTACTGCGCAGTCACGCCGATTCGAAACTCATTGTCCGCCGCCAGATTGTTCCGGCGTCCCTCCGGAGTGCCCGTGATTGTGAAAAACGCATAGGTCGAAGATTTCGGGGGCATGACGCCGGTTGCGTCGGCGGCGCTCATATAGTAGGTGCGGTTTCCGGCCTGAACTGAAAAACTGAACTTGTCGTACAGAATTTCCTCATCCGTATCGTTTCTCAGCAGCAGTTTGAATACCAGCGTATCTTCGTGGTTGAAACGGATCACTTCGAGCAGGTCCATCTGGAATTTCTCGAACTGGAACGTCGCCTTCTTCGCGAAACGGGTGGAATCGCGCAGCTCGGTCGGGTAGCGTTTCGACAGCACATCGTATGCTTTCGCCATATCGATCAGCGACAGCAGCCGGGCCGGAGTGACTGCGCCGCCGCCGCCCGCCGAAGCGCCGCCGCCGCCGGAGCCTCCGGTAAAGTTCACGGCGGCGAACGCCTTTTCGTTATTCTGAACCAGGTAGAGAATGTAGGTTTTCCGGTTGAACACCACGGTCAATGTCCCGGTCGCCCCCTCACGCAGTGCGACCAGGTTGAAATAGTATCCTCCGGGCTGCGCCGAAATCTGAAAATCGGTGCTCCCATCGGTGGAGACGTTAACTCCCGCGATTTTGGAAATGGCCGACGGAAAGGTCACGGTCGTGGCGCCGTCGTCTTTCTTGACGAACACCTTGTAAATCTCGCCCTGGGCGAGCGTGTACTCCTTGAACTGGTTCATGTTCAGAATCTTCTTTTCATTCGCCGGTTCTTCGGCGCTGACAGCCGCTGCAGCTGCAAATACCGCTGCCGCGACTGAAACACACGGGATCAGCTTTTTTCCCATAAACATTGCATTACCTCCGTTTTCTGATTGTTTCTTGTTGATAGTTAATGTCGGAAACGACAAATGGAAATACGGCATTCTTAGCGAGATCATAGTTGACCGAAAGATTCATGGACATCTCAAAACGCAGCACCTCAACCGGAGTATCGGCATCCCGGCGGCTGCGAATCAGTTGTCCCGATATTTTCAGAAAGGAAGTCCGGCTGTCGGCCTCCAGCACCTTGATCCCGAGGATCTCGACTTTCTGGTGGACATCCTGCCGATTGAAGATATCCCCTTCCTGCTTGATCAGATCCAACGCCGTCTGCCGCGCCCGACCTATGTACATCTCGTCGAACAGTTCGGCGCGATCCAGCCCGTTCGGATTCCGCATCAGAAAGGCGTCGGTCGCCAGACGTGCGGTGTATTCGTAGAGCTGGACCAGCTGCTCCTGAGAAGCATACTTGGTGATGTGATAGGTGTTCCGGCCGTCGATCACAATCAACCTGTTATTATCCCTGAACTGATACATCAGAATCGGCGTCAGGAACGACAGCAGCACATAGACCAGCATTCCACGGAACATCCATTGGTTCATATTGCGATAACTGTGATCATTCATCCCGATGTTCCTCCTCATAAAGCTTCATCCCGGCGACCTTGAACGGCAGCTCGAAATCGTCTTTGGAGCGTTCCAGCCGCATCAGCAGTGCGAAGTCCCGTTTCTGCGAATACGGATAACCAAAATAGATTCCCGTCAGTCTGGCAGTACCCTTCACCAGCGAGAAGTATTTCCCGTCATTCGCGGAATATTCGACTGAGCAGTTCTCGATTTCCTGAAACTGCATACGCTTTTCAAAAAGCTCCTGGGTATCGTTCAGATACGCCTTGGCCTGGCTCAAGCCCCGCGGTGTACAGACCATCTTCAGCTGCCGGTCATCCTGAATATCGTAGCGGCGGGAAAGCAGCGCATAGGCTGTCCGTAACGAAATATCTTCCAGCACGACCTTCGATTCCACGGGAGCGGAATTGCCGATGTAGAGATTCCGATCCCTTCCCAGAATCAATACCCGGTCCGGCATCACCATGTACTGAACCGCAAAAAATGCGCCGATGACGACTGCCGTACAGACGAGTGAATGGTAAATGATCCAGAATACGAATATGCGGCGTTCCCGACAGACCAGTTCATAAGCATTCATCTGTTTTTCCGTTTCAAAAAGCATAAATGCCCTTTCCGGTCTGCCCGTCCAGTCGGATGAACGGGCAGACCCGTTTATAATCAAAATTCCTCAAAAGAAAGGAACAGCCATGAAGAAAGCCATGATTCTCACCACCCTTATCGCCGGAATCCTGCTTGGAACAATCTGCAGCGGCTGCGGTGAATCCGACGAAAGCAAGGCGAACATCAAACGCCAGACCGAGCTTATGGAAAAGCAGGCCGAGGCTGACCGCCGGAAAGAGGCGAGACGCCGGCAGGCGATCAAAGACGCCCGGGAAATCCACCGGATTCAACGGGAAAATATCCGCAAGCACTCCACGCCCGCGCCGGAAACATTGTTCTTCAACGAGAATCCGGCCGGGAAAGACAAAAAGTGACCGTTTCATGCTTCCTCCTTTCCGGCCGGGGAGCGTCCCGCCCCGGCGGCTCCGGCCGGATTGGCCGCAGCGCCTCTGGCGTGCAACGCCTTTGAAATTGTGGTCAATCCGTTTGCAGTGGCCTTGCTCGCGGCATACCCGCTTTTGACGACAGCCATCCCATTGGAAACGGTATTGAGCGACATCGCCAGCGCATTGCCGATTCCCGCTCCGCGGAAAAGCGAAATGCAGGCCCACGGGATTCCCACATACATCACCACGCACAACAGGACAAACACGCAAACGAAAGCGATCAGCGCCCCGGCGGCTCCGGCGGCAACCGTGATGGCTCCGGGCGGCGAACTCGCCAGCACCGTCAGGCCTCCGCCGACCGCGCCGCCGGCCAGGCTTCCGGTTGCAGCCGTGACGGCGGCAAGCATCCCGGTCTGCTCCCACATCTGGGCCGCAACCCAGATCATCGCAAGATCGCCGAACAACATGCAAAGAGGCGTCATCACCAATCCGAACGCCACTGTCAGGAAATTGATCGCAACGCTCTTGGTTTCCGGCACGGCAAGCATCGCAATGAAGATCGGCGACAGGGTTTTCAGGATCAGGAACAAACCGCACAGCACGATGACCATGATCTCCCGGATAAAACGGCCGATCCAGATGCCCCCTTTGTACATCACGCTCGAAATCCCCACGACGATCGAGTCATACCAGGCACCGTCGATTTCAATATCGAACAGGACCTTCATCACCGCCTCCGCTTCGGCAGTGACCTGCCGCCCCCACTTCAACATGGCCCGGAAGAGGTAATCCGAGACTTCCGGGAACAGCCCGATCAGGACGATCGTCAGCAGTACGCCCGCCATGTATTTCAATCCGAGAAACTCCCCGAATTGCGAATACTGACGGTAGACGGAGAGCAGGATCAGCAGCAGGGCGAACGCCAGGCAGACCATGTGCATCTTGTCCAGAATATCGACCATCACCTGCATGATGTTTTGCAACGCCATTTCCGGTTTCATTCGTCATCTCCCAGAATTGCGTCGATGAAATTGCCGGATATGGTTCCTTTGGACTCAAGCGCCGCTTTCCCGGCTTCCGTCAGATTCCGGTTGTCATAGATCGCTTTGGCGCGGTCGTAGTCCGCCTGATCCGTGCGGGAATTTTCCATGTAGAGCTGCTGCGCCACCATCGCGGAGTGGGCAGTCTGTGCTGCGAACATCTGTCCGAGCGTGTTGGACTGCCAGATTCCATTTCGGTAAGCAGCGTACTGCATTTCCGTCAGCGAAGATTCGCGCGGATTGTATTTCTGATCTTCCCGGTTCAGATCGGCCAGTTGAATCAGCGCCTTCGGCCCCCATTCCGACATGAACTTGTGAACCGCAATCGCCCCTTTCTGAGTTTCCGCCAGATTCTCCGACTGCTTCAATTGAACGTCGGCGACCGCGTAGTCGACCTGATGCAGCATCGATTCGATTTCGCCGGTATAGGCGACATCGCCATCGGTCATTTCCATCGCGTCGCGGGTGATGTTCAGCGCGGCGGAGATCTCGTTCTCGTGCCAGAAGCGCGAATTCAGATAGGAAGTCAGCTTCATCGGGTCTCCGATGTAGCCGGAGATATCCATCGCGGTATCGTAAGTATCCTTGCAGACATCGAAGGTATCTTTGGTGACTTTCAGCGTGTCCACGCTGGTTTTCAGGATTTCGCCGGTCGTTCCGAGCTGGTCGGCGCCGATATCCAATGCCATCTGCTGATAGGCTTCGTCCTGAATCGCCTTGATCGTGTTGTGCACGTAGATCACGCTGTCATGCACTTCCTGCAGAAACGCCATCGCCGGCGGCGGGGCACAGAGAAGCGCGGCAAACAGGATTGCCGCGGTATATTTCGTCATTTTCATCGTTGCATCTCCTACTTGACCACCGGCAGATAGACCGTATCCGGGACATACTTCGCGCCATCGGCCGGGTATTGCACCGGCAGTTCATACATCTGCATCGGCGGCTGATCGCCATCCTGCGCCCGATGAAGCTGCTGCGTCAGCCAGTACAGCTCCTTGATGGAGTTCGCGCGGCCGAGGTCGTAACCGGCCCGATACTCTTTGGCCTTCTCTTCCTTGAAGTCGTTCTCAATGAATTGTCCGAGCAGAAATGCTCCCGCCGCCGTTGCACCGGTCGCCGCCAGCTGCGTGCCGACATCCTCGTCCTCGGTCGCGTAAAGGGCGGCAAGTCCGCCACCGAGCCCGAGGGCCGGAGCCAGCAGACCGGAGGCTGACGTATTCGCCAGTTGGCTCGACGAACAGCCGCACAACGCCGCCGCTCCGATTGCTCCCGCACAGACCATCATCACAATTCGTTTCATACTCACTTCTCCTTCTGCTAAAGAATTTCCATTTCAAGAGTTGCATCGGGACTCACCCGAAGATCACGATTATCAGCCGGTACTTCTTCCGACTGAATTTGCGGGAGCTGGTAGGATTCCCGCCCGTACAGCCCCCCGGCGCCATACCTCTGCTGCAGGGCAAGATCGCTCAATGTGGTCCGGAGATTGTCGTACTGCTTATCCTGCTGGACCTTCAGTTCCTCCAGACGGTCCGCAAACTGTTGTTCCAACTTCGCCAGCAGCTCTTTGTGGGAGGCGTCCAGTTCCTCAATCAGTTGTTTCAAGGCGTCGTCGCCTCCGGTCTGGCCGGCCTGCAGACTCTCAATCAATTCAAGAACCTGTTCCTTGAACGCTTCCAGTTCCTGCCGGAGTTCCTGATTCTCGCCTGCGGCGCCGGCTTTGATTTCCTCGATCAACGCCAGCAGTTTCTTCTCGGTGTCGATCAGTTGCTGCTGCAGATCTTTGATCAGAGCGTCTGTCGAATTCCGCAACGCAGCCAGCTCTTTCTTCAGTTGCAGGATTTCAGCCTCATGAATCGCAAACTCTGACTCATCATTGCGAATTACGATCGCAAATTCGATATCCTTGAGTTCATTCCGCAGTTTTTCAAGTTCCGTGAGCGCCCGGTTGCGCTGTTCGACCAACAACGCAGCGTCCTGACCGGCCTCCTGCTGTTTTCTGATTTCGATATCCAGCGCGGCGATTTCCGCTTCCTTTTCCCGGACTTTCTGCTCGTATGCTTTCTTCAGTTCTGCCAGTTTCTCGTCCGAATAGACGGAGTAGCGAATCCGGTTTTCAAGGTTGGCAAGCCGCTCGTTGATCGCCGCGTCCAGCAAAGCGATCTGCTGCTGAATGCGGTCTATCGCCTGAACCACTTCCTGCTTATGATTTTCCATCGCCTCTTTCTGAGCCGCAAGTTCCTGATAGAGAGTTTTGATTTCCTCGTTGAGTCCCTGCGCTGCTTCATCGATTTCCGCGCGGATAGCCGCGACATCCGCCTCGTGCTTCTCTCGAAGCCCTACAATATCGGTTTCGATGTCGTCAATCCGGGAATCGAGTTCCGCCTTGTCGGCCTGATATCCGGCGTCAAGTGCGCGGTACTGTTCCTCAAGAGCGGCGATGTCCCGCTCATGGGCTGCCTTGACCGCTTCCAGTTCTGCCTGATGCCCCGCCAGCTTTTCGCGCAGAGCGACGATCTCTTTGTACAGCTCCCGGTCGGCGTCGGTCAGGCGGTCGACTTTGGCGTCCAATTTCGCTTCCAGACCGGCAAGGCGGTCATTCAGCTCCCGGACTTGCTCCCGATAACGGTTTTCGGCGGCAAGCTGTTCCTGGCGCAGACCGGCCACCACGCTGTCGATTTTGTCGTTCAACGCCGCATTCTTCTCGTTGATCTGCGACTGCAGCGAGGAAACATCACGCGAATGCGTCGCCTCCAGATTCGCAATCCGGTTGGACAACGACAGTTGATCCAGCTTCAGAGCATTGATCTCGCCTTCAAGCTCCTTGTTGCCGGCCGCATACGCCTTTTCCAGTTCTGACAGCCGGTCGTTGGTCCTGTCCAGTTCCGAACTGAGCCGGCCGGATTCCGCGGCATATTTGGAGTCAAGGTTGGAAATCGACTGTTCGAGCAGTTTGATATCCGCCTCATGCGCGGCTTTCAGCGCGGCGGTTTCCGAATCGATCCGGTTCCGGATCGACGCGATATCGCTGTCGTGCTTTATTTTCGCGAGTTCCAGTTCCTGCCGGAGTTGATTCTGCTGTTTGCTCAGCTCGGAAATCTCGCCGCGAAGCGCCTCTGTCTCCTCATTCAGCCTGTTTTCCAACTCCTGCTGCTGTTTTTCGAGAACATCAAGCTTGGCATTGAGTTCGGGATTGCCATTGCCGATTTCCTGCCGAATCTCTTGTTGCTCCTTTTCAAGCTGTTCGATTTTCTCTTTCAGCTCCTCGTCGGTCGCGGAAAAACGGTCTTCAAGTTGTTCCATATTCTGCGTGAGCTGCGTAATCGTATTCCGAATTTCAGCGATCTCGGCTCCGTACTTGGAATCCAGTTCATTGATCCGGGCATTCAATGCCGCAATGTCTTTGTCATGGTCTGCACGAAGCTGATCCAATTCCGCCTGCAGCTCGCCTTTGGCTTTTTCCAATTCTGCAATCCTGGCTTTCAGCTCCGTTTCCAAGGCGGAAATCTCTTTCTGAAACTCTTCGATCTTCTTCAGGATCGCCGCCTGATCCGCATCGTGTTTGGAAATCGCGTCATTCAACTGCTTTTGCAGCTCTGTGATTTTCCCCTGCAGCTCAGCGGTTTTGGAGTCCAGCTCGCCGCTCAGTTCGTCCTTGAGATCGTCAAGCATCTGATTCCAGTTCTCCTGCAGATTGCCGATGTCGTCGCCGGGAGCATCCCAGTCGATCGCCGTCGCCATCACCATCTCGCCCCTGGTGGGGTCGTCGCCGTTGCCGGTCTCCGCAAAGACGTAATTTCCCTCAATCAGCTGCGTCGTCTTGATCAGGCTGATGCTCGCCGTCACCTTCGTGTCGAGGATCGTCTGGCCGAGCCGGGTTCCCTTCGGATCGGTCAGGTAGATCACGATGTGCAGATAATTGTCGTTAAACCGCTGGGCGCACCCGAGAAAGGTGGCGGTATGGCCGACCTGATCCGCCGTCACCGGAATCTGATAGCTCCGTGCTGCCGCACCGGATTGGTAAAATACTCTGGCGCCATGACTGCAAAGCACCGCTGCAACCAGCATCCCGGCCATCATCAATCGTTTCAACATAATTTCCTCCCTGTTCAGTGTTATATTTCCAGCATCAGATCGGGACTGACCCGCATATCGCGGGTATCGGCCGGAACCTCCTCCGCCTGTACCGACGGCAACCCGTAAGAGCTGCTGCCGTTCCCATTGGAAAATCTCTGCTGGTACGCCACGTTATTGATCGAGGATCGCAGATTTTCGAACTGCGTATCGAATTCATATTTCAGGCGGTCCAGCCGCTCACCCATGTCGTGATCGAGCTTTTCGAGCAGTTCCTTGTGAGCGGCATCCAGCTCTTCCAACTGCTTTTTCAGGGCATCGTCTCCGGCAAGCTGTTCATTGCGCAGCGTTTCCGTGAGTTCATCGATTTTCCCCTGCAGATCGGCAATCTGCTGCTTCAGCTCCGCATCCGTTGCCCCGGCTTCGTTTTTCAACTGTTCCAGCAGTTCCTGGAATTTCTTCTCGGCCTCCGCCAGCTTCTCCTCAAGCTGTTTGACCTGCAAATCCGCCGAATTCCGCAGGGCCGCCAGCTCTTCTTTCAACCACTCGATCTCCTTTTCGTGTGCCGCGAACTCCGAATCGTCATGGCGGAGCTGGATCGCGAACCGGATGTCGCTCAATTCGTTGCGCAACGCGGTCAGCTCCTGCAGCTTCAGATTGCGAATCTCCTCCTTTGCCCCGGCGTCCAGCCCCAGTTTGCGAAGCTCTTCGATTTCCAGATCGATATTCGCTATTTCCGTTTCCTTGGCCTGTACGAGCTGCGCGTACTCTTTTTCGAGCGCTTCCAGTTTCTCATCCGAATAGACGGCGTATTTGATCCGGTTCTCAAGGCTTTTCAGCCGGGCGGTCATCGCATCGTCCAGCGCGGTAATCTGCAATTGGAGCTTATCGATCTCGGCCAGGACCTCCTGCTTATGCGCGTCGAGAGCCTGCTGCTGTTTTGCCAATTCGTCATACAGGGCTTTGATATCCTCGTTCAATTCTCCGGAGACGGCCTCGATCTGTTCCCGGATTGCCTGCACATCTGCTTCGTGCTGCGCCCGCAGCGAAACTGCCTCCTGTTCCAACGCATCGATCCGGGCCTGGATTTCCGCCGCCGCCTCCCGGTAGTCGGCATCCAGTTCCTCCAGCTCTTTCCGATAAGCTTCCATATCCTTTTCGTGGATCGCCTTCAGCGTTTCGAGCCGGGAGTTGTATTCCGCCTGCTGTACCCGCAAATCTGCGATCCGATCGAACAGTTCCCGGTCGGCGGCATTCAGTTTATCCACTTCGGATTCGAGCTTGGAGTTCACTGCTCCCAGTTCATTTTTCAGCTCTCCGGCTTTTTCCCTGTAAGTGTTGTTCAACGACACCAGTTCCTGCCGGAAGTCCGCCACGGCGGTATCGATTTTTCCGGACAACGCCTCCGTCTTTTCCCGAATCTCCGTCTGCAGCGCCGCCACATCGCGGGAATGCGTCTGGCTCAGGTTGGAAAGCTGGTTTTCAAAGGAGAGCTGCTGATACTTCAGGGCATCGATCTGTTCCTTCAAACTCAGGTTGCCGGCCGCGTATTCTTTCTGAAGCTGTTCCAGGCGGCTGTCGATTTTCTCGATTGAATTTTCGAGCCGTGCGTTCTCCGCGCTGAACTTCTCATCCAGATGGCTGATCGACTGCTGAATCTGTTTGACATCCGCGTCGTGGGCAGCCTGAATCCGGGCTGTTTCCGAATCGATCTTCTGCAGGACGGTACTCATATCGCTGCTGTGCTGCCGCTCGATGATTTCAATCTGGTGCTGAAGCGTAGTCTGCGTCTCCGTCAGCTTCTCAATCTGCTCTTTCAACTCGCCGCCGTCGGCTCCGAAACTCTCCTCCAGACCTTTCAGGGACTCCGTAATCTCATTGATTCTGGCATTCAGGTCGGCCGCCTCTTTCGCATACTGTGCCGCAAGTTCGTCGATCCGCGCATTCACGGCGGCAATATCCTGATCGTGCTTCTGCTTGAGTTTCTCCAGTTCGGACAGGTATTCCGCCTGCTTCGCCTCCAGTTCAGACAACTTCTGCTGCAGACCGGAAACCGAATCCGCGAGTTCTTTCTTATACTCCTCGATCTTCTTCAGCAGTTCGGCCTGATCCCGTTCATGATCGCCGATCGCGTCGTTCAAAGCCTTCTGCAGATTCGATATCTGATCCTGCAGTTTCCTGGTCTCGGTGTCGATTTTGCCATTCAATTCCTGACGGAGATTGTCCAACTGGCCGGTCAGTTCTTGCTGAAGAATGGTGGCATCGTCACCGGCGCAATCCCAGCAGATCACCAGAATACTCTCCGTCTTGGCAATCACGTCTTTTTCGCTTTTTCCATCAAGGGTGATGCTGTAAGTTCCTTCCTGCAAAACAAGAGTCCGATTCAGCACACATTGCGTCTTTTTGCTTGTGTTTTCATATTTATTGTTGTAGTTGGCTTCCGAAACTCCAATCGCTTGTCCGTCAGGCCCATACAGCGTAACGATAAGTTTGATGTTTTCTCCCTGCTTATAGCATACGGCCCAGACGGTGGCAGTATGCCCCGCGCATTCACGGGGAATGACAAACGAATTAGTCGGATTTAACAACTCTTCTGCCTGATACAGCACCTTCGCTCCCCGGCAGCTTATTCCGAAAGCGAGAATCGCGCTCCCGACAGCCAGCAGCAAAGCCCGGTGAACGAGCTTCCAGATGAGGATTTCCATTTTCAGTTTCATAATCATACCAATGTTCCTTTCCTGATGAGGTTGTTGAACTCAATTCTGGCGTCGATCACCAGAGATTTGATCTGTTCATTGCCGAGTTTTTCGATCCGGTCGAGGAGCGAAAACAGCGTGTTGTCGACCGTCGCGATCTCCATTGCCCTCAAAAGCAGTCCGGCAAACGGCAATCCCGCATTCTGAGCCTGAAGTTCCTTCATCAGCCGTTCCAGCCGGCTGTGCAGCCCTCCCGAGGTCGCCGCGGCTGCCAGAACCGCCGAAGAAGCGTAATTCCGTCCGACGCCGCACAGCGGCCAGCCGGCCCGTTGCGCAACCAGCAGGAACGAGGAAAATTTCCTGCCCGGCGGCAGATGTTCCGGCGTCGGGAAATTCCGGATGTTCTGTTGAGCATCCTCCGAAAGCGGCACATAATTCGTGATCAGCCGCAGTTCGGCCGCATCGGTATTGCGCAAAAACAGAAACTGCTTGCTCTGCGTCATCACGATCTGCCCCACGCCGCTCTGCGTCATCTGGGCGGCTGACTGCGTGATCGTGACCGCCACGCACTTGTATTTCCGCAACTGGGCATAAGACTGCTTGACGATCTCCGCCGCTCCGGGAACCGTGGCGAGCAATCGGGCCAGCTCCTCAAACAAATACAGTTTGGCGCTGCCGCGCGGCATATTGATGATCTGGTTCATCACCAGATTGTTGATCACAATCCCGACCAGATTCCGCAGTACGGAACCGCTCTGCGCGATTTTTCCGAGTTCGATGTGAACCCACCGTCTGCCGAGATCCACCGTCGTTTCTCCGTCGAACAGACTGCCTTTGCCGCTTTCAACGGAATAGACCGCCAGCCGGGCCGCGACCCGGTTCAGGTCGGAGCGATCCAGATGCAGCAGCGAAGTTTCGCGCAGCGCCTCCACCAGCTGACTGTGATAGGGCATATCCGACTTCGCCATATACGCATACGAAATATTGCGCAGCATTTCGGAATCTTCGATGATGTAGTCATTGAGCTCCCGGATCGTCCACGAATTGTAGAGTTCCTTCAGTTTGCGCCGGGCCTCATCCGGACTCTCAGCCGGGGCTGCCTGCGCATCCCGCAGTTCGATCCAGGCGTCCAGCGCAGTATTCCGGTCGATCGGCATGGACGGAATCAGTTTTTCCACGGACAACGCCATCCGGGCAGCCTGTTCGAGCCCCTCCCGGTTCCGGTTGCGCCATTCGACATACGCATCCGTATAGACTGCCGCGACGAACGGGCTGATGAGAGCGGTCCGGTCCTGAATCACCTCCAGGTCGCTGCTCTCGCCGCACATGGCGGTCAGGAACGCCGTCACAAATTCAAGTTGTCCCGGAGTCAGCGGCAGGCCGCCGGTGTCAAAGTAGTTCAACGTCTGGTTGGCATTCGGGTCGATCACAATATATTGTGCCTCATTCCCGTGAATCCGCGTCAGGTTGTAGTAGCTGCCGCCTTCTTCGATGATCACGACTTTGGCAAACTGGTAGTATGCCTGCGAGAGAATCGATACGAAATTGACCGACTTCCCCGATCCGGTCTGGCCCAGGCACAATGTATGTTGCGGCGTGTCGCCGTCGAAAAACGAAAAGGTCATCAGATTGCAGTGATCACCTCCGAACAGAATATTTCCCTCCGCGCCTTTTCCGACAAACGAACAGGAAAACGGTAGCATGGCCGCCAGCGGGCGGTGCATGCAGTCCAATGCCGCATCATGCCGCTTATACCAGGTGTATCCCGGCAGCGTCTTCAGGAAATTGTGCATGGATTGCAGACCGAGCTCATAGGAGTCCAGCGAGGTCAGCATTGAAGTCGCAGCCTGCCGCAGAATCATGCTGTCGCTCTGAAGTTCAGCGGCATCCTTATTCCAGGTGTGGATCACATACTCAATCCGGAAAGGCGAATCCTCTCCCTTGCCGAGCCGGTAAATGTGCTCGGTCAGCTCATCCAGACCGGCCGAAGCCGCAACTTCGCTCTCTTCTTCCAGCAGATCCGCACGCACCCGGCGCCAGTGCTTCTGTTTCTGTTCAATGACCTTTTCCGTGTCCAGCGGTTCAATATTGACTGCTATCGTCAAATTCTGAATATCGTTTCCCAGCAGGCGGTTGCCGGCGAACGGCGTCAGGTCGCTTTTCGGAAAATCATGCAGTGTGAAGATATTGTGGAAATAGCCGTCCGAATGGAAACTCGCGGTGCCTGGATCGCGGGAAGTTTTGGCATACTCGCAGAGATAAATCTTCGACAGATCGGCTTCGAACTCATTTTTGTAGTCGATATCAAGCTCAAATGCCGATTTATTGACCGCCCGGTAATACTCCCGGAACAGCGCGATATGATCCAGGGGAACTACCGGCAGATTTAAAAACTGCCTCAACTCCGTCCTGTCCGCCTCAAAAGCTGTGACGACTTCGCGCTCAAACTGACGCCGGTCCTGCTCCTGTTCAGGCATGAAGTCCGAACGGATGAACTGGCGCAGCTCCCTGCTGAAATATACAGAAACATATTCACGATACAACTGCCGGGAGGCGATTTTCCGCATGAAAGCATGATAGTTTTCCGTGCGGATTCGTTTGCTCCACGCATCCACGGCAGATTTCTCCGTATCATCCCGGTACTTTTCCAGAATATCACGGTAATCCGCATCCCGCGTATAGCGGATCTGAATCCGTTTGTTCAGCCCCTGTGAAGCCAGCCAGCCCGATAGACGCATGAACAGATCGTTCTTCAAGGCATTTCCGGCGTTATGCAGATTCGGAACCTCCAATCGGAACCCTTTGCCGGCAAATCCCTTTGAGTTCAGCTCGCCATATACCAGAAAGCTGTTCTGCGGCTCTTCGGTCTGTACGATATAAGCATTAGGCAGACGCATATTATTTCCCTTTCCCGCAAGGTTTTCCCAACCGCGCTCCCCGAAAACACTCCTCGATCCAGAAATGGACGTAGTTGCGAGGTTTGTTGACGATGAAAGACCGAATGAACATCACTGACGCAACAGGCGGTAAGAGCAGCACGATTCCCGCCAGGACAATGCTGATCCGGTAAGCGACGATTGCAGCCAGAATCCCGCACAGCAATCCGGCGAAAAATACGTAAACGCTGTTTCCCCTCACACGGAACCCGAACAGCTTTACCACAGAGCTGACGCTCTGGGCCGGATTGCGAGCAATGATTACAGGAGTGTCATCGTTCATTCTTTCACCTCAGAGAGTCGGCGCGAAGGTAAGATCGATTTTCAACACATTTTTGAAAATCCAGTGAACCACAGCGAGAAAAACGGGAATCAGGACACCCGCAGCAATCGTCATTTTCCCTTTGCCCGAATCCTGGCTGAGCTGATAGCCGCCCACGCCGATCAAAATCAACGAAGTCAACATGATCATGCCGATCACAAAATAACCGACGAATCCCAGCCCCTGATCCAATGTCACCTGCTGGATGGAGGAAGCGTTCAACTGCCGCGTCATCGCCAGCATGACGCCGATGGCGACCGCCTTCCTGGTCTTGTCAAAGAACCCACAGATCTTTCTCATTCAATTTACTCCTTTTTAGTAGATTGTTTCTCATCGTTTCAAATAACCGCCAATCTTTTGGAACGATGACAAACGTTGATTATACATCGTGAATATTCTTATTTTATTTTCAGAATAATTTTCTAAAAAATCTGTTTATAGGCTTGAAAATCAAAAATATCGTGTTTAATTTAAAATTAGATACATCGTCTATTTTCCTTTTTTTAAATAAAACACGGCAATGATGAAACGTCAAGCAAAAATTCAGAAAAAATTCTATATTTTATTTTTATATTAACCATGAGAAACATCATTCGGGAACCAGTTGAAACAATGAAGGAAGTCATCCAGAAAAGCAGCCGGCTTGAAGCTTTCCTGAAGGAACAGATCATCGGCCAGGAGCCGATTATCGAGTCTCTTTCCAACAGCATCAAATATGGCTGGTGCCAACTCAGCACTCCCGGTCGGCCACGCGGAACACTGTTCCTCCTGGGACCCACCGGCGTTGGGAAAACAGAATCAATTCGAAGCGCTGCGCAGTTCATGTACGAAAACCCGGATTCCCATCTGCTTCGGCTGGATATGTCGGAATTTTCCCGGCAGGCAGGTGAAGATGCCTTGATCAATCTGCTCGGCGCGCCGGGAGGAAAAAGCGTGGGGAGACTCGAACGATTTCTCGAAGAGAATCAGGAGGGCATCATCCTGTACGACGAAATCGAAAAGGCTCATCCGCAGCTTTTCACGATCCTTCTGCAACAGCTGGATGCCGCGCGAATCACTCTCAGCAATAACCGGACCTATAATCTCGAAAAATTCTTTCTGGTGGCCACATCGAACATCGGGGCGCAAATTTTTCAGACCGCCAAGCACCTCAGCGAACGCCGTCTGCAGCAAAGCCTCGAAATGCAGTTGAAACAACAGTTCTCACCGGAGTTTATCGCCCGTTTCGGGAAATTCGGCCATGAAATCCTGATTTTCCGCCCTCTGAAACCGGAGCATCTGCGTATGATCGCCCGGAAATTCTATGCTCAACTGCTGCCTCAATACCGCATTTCCCATCAGGTCGATATCCGGGGATTCTCGGCCGATATGATTGAAACGACCCTCCGCACCATCGACAATACCAGAAACGGAGCCCGGGAACTGCGCAGCTCCATCGAAAGAACCATCCGGCAGCTCATGTTCGAATTGCTGTGCAATCCGAATGCGGTGCGAACCGGCTGGATCGACATCGACAACGAAACCCGACATCCGATGATACTTGCCACCCCAAACTCAAATAAGGAGTTCTACCAATGCTGATGATCAACGACTGTTTTCAAACCCATGTCTTCAAGCCGCAACTCCAGGGCTTCCTGACCATGCTGAAGCACAAAGCGTCCCACGGTACGCGCCTCCGGAAAGGCTTGCATACCGCACATCTTGATGAATTGTACGGCATCGTGCCGCCATTCGAAATCCGCTGGCATCTCCCCTCTGGAGAAGCATTTCAGCAGCAGATCAGGGAGTGGGGACTGAGCGGAGTTCTTGAACTGTCGTGCGAATGGGACAACCTCCGGCTTGAGTTCTGGAATTATGCCGGAAAATTCCATTGCGTCCAGATTGACCTCATGGGCTCCGTCACGAAAATCCAGACTCGGCCGACTTTTCAGCCGGAGCTTTTCATCAATCTGTTCCATCAGGCCGAAAAACGGTTGAATCTGATATACTCGGCCTATTCCAATACGCTTTTCAAAATCACCGGCGTCAGGGAATACATTTGCAACTTCCTTCAGCGCGAACCTGATACGATAAAACGGAATTTCCTGATCGAAGTTTTCATTACGCTTCTCGCCCAGAAACTCACGAAGGAAGAAGAACAGAACCAGAACGCCTTCGGCAACCGGGCCAACCATTTCATTCAAAACATCATTCGCTATCGGGCAGAAGCGCTTTCGGCCACCCAGCTCTACAAAAACATGTTCGGCGTTCTTGCATTGCGCGGCTGTCTGAAAATGGATGAAGAGCTCATGAATCCGGTTTCCATGATCTGGGGATTCCTCGTCAATCAGCAATACTATCAGGATCAGATTGACAAATCGGAAGAGCCGGCTTGCTTCTGCGAGCGGTATTATCCGAACGGCAAAGTTCATATCGGGGAAATCACGCCGGTGACAAAGGGAGAAAAATCCGAAATGATGATTTTGCCGCGATACGACCTGTATAAACAGGTTTTTCCCAACTACGAGACTGCAATCAAATGCCGAAATGCCGCTCTTGACATTTTACGGCGGAATCAAAAACAAAAATAGGGAGATCGAAATGGAACAGTACCGAAAACTCATTCAGAAACTCATCGGCGAACTCGGCATGTACAACCAGCAGGATGGTTTTCAGTCAACGCAACTCCGCAGGGAAATTCTTTTTCAACTGACGGATTTGCGGCTTCCGGCCGCAATGCCGGTGGAACTCTCCCATCCGGAAATGGATGGAAATTCACTCTGCCGCCTGAATTATCTGAGCCAGGCCAGAAAAACCGGTGAAAATGTCGCCAGAGAGATGGTTCAGGATGAACTGCCGGATTCAACCGCGCCTTATCTTTACGATATGATCCTCGCCGGCGCAGGCTTTATGGGACGTGAAATTGCCCGTGGTTACGCTGTCGAACTCTATCCGGAGCTGGAACGCCTCCGGGAACAGCACATCGAACTGCCGGTCGCCGCTCCGGTCGAACCGGAACGCCGTCCGACCCGTCCCCCCAGATACGGCTTTATCGTGGAAACCAACCCTTACTTCATCGACATCGGGGAAATCACGCCGATGGCCCCGGAAGCAAACTGGAAGATCACTCATGACGAACTGGGTGAAACCTACACCGAGACTTTCGTATTCGACACCCGGGAAGAGGCGGAAGAGAACCGTTCCAGATGGGAGAACTTCCGCGACAATGACAGCCGGCAGGCCCCCGTCGAATATATGATCCGCATCGATATCGATTCCAACGGCAAAACTACTGTCGGCGAGATTTTTCATTCATCTTCATTACCTCCCGATCACGCCTCCGCCTCTTCGAAGACTCTCCTTTTCCAATGTCTGGGAGATGCGGTCAAACGCCGCCGGCGGATCGAGGAGGAGAACATTTATGACCAGTCCGGGTTCAACCCGGAAATATCATTATATGAATCGCCTGGCGGCGAACTTCTGATTGCAGAGCCGCTTGGCGAAACCGCCTTGTCACTCCCCAGTCAGAAGGAAACGCCTCCGGTCATCAGTAAATAAAAGAAACATACTCCGCATTCCGGCAGGGGATGCGGAGTTATTTCGGAAGTGATATCACATGAAAAACGACAACAAAATCATCCCCTTTCTTGCTGCGGCCGGACTTATCCTGTATGTTGCCGCCTCAATAGAAGCGCATCAGCACGGGAGAAAAGATATTTCCATAACAACCCAGATCATGCTGATGATCCTTTTGGGGGGCTTGGCGCTTATTATGCTGCTTCCTGATCTCAGCTTCTTTCGCCGCCGCAAAAAAAATGATCTGATCATCATTGATTTGGATCAGAACCGGCATCCGGTCAAGATTTATCAGGTTCAGGAAAAGGACCTGATTCTGTTCTGCATGACGGAATTCAACATGGATTTCCGGATCGATGAATGGGGCGAACTGAAAGCGGAGCTCACAAACCGGCTTAAGCAGGAAAACGAAAATCACGCCCAACTGGAAAAATGGTGCCGTCAGGGACGTTCCAGTGCGATATCCGGACATGACCAGGTTGCCGCGCTTGAATATGAAGCTCCGGACGGATTTCATGCGGATATTCTGCCCGTCAGCAGAGTTCCCGACGCCCTTTGCGCATCGGCAATCGTCATCAAAGCCAATTATCCCAATTCACTCATCTTCCATTCCCGACAGGAATTGGATGAATGGATGAGCAAACTGAACCATGACCAATGGGAAGAGTATCAGGCGAAAATTACCGGCTTCCAGCGAAAAACAAAACGCCTGCTCACAACCGGGCAGGCCAAATAACCGATGAGGTCCCTATGACGAAACATGTACGAAATTTTTTGTTCCGGCAGTATCAGTTGATCCTGCTTCGCTGCCGGATTCTGAATATTCTTTCCGCAGCCGTTTTCGGCTGCTTTGCCGTCGCCGACGCGGACGAACCGCCTCTTGTCGTCGAAGCCCACGGCGACTCCAGGCATGAAGCGGTATTTCAAAATACTTTTGAGACGCCGGCCACCCTGCGGATTTACAATGTCCACTATAAAGAAAACATCCTTTTCAATTCGCATGGAAACAACCTGCTTGAACTGTATTCAGGAATTCTTTTCGACGGATCGGAATCCCTCACGACGATGTTGCGTCAAAACGTGGTTTTCGCTTCCAATGCCGACAATGCCGCCAATATCGTAACAATCAAGCCAGGCGGCATACCGGACCGCAGCAACTACAATTGTATCTATGTCAGCGGACCGATTATATTCGGCGACAATACCGGCATCAACGCCACCAACCGTTTTCAGGCCACCGGACTCTACTTTGAAAAGGCATACGCTCATCTTGGCGCGCCATGGGGCAGCACCGGCGGTTCCGGAGGCAATGCGCAAATTGAACTATCCGATCTGCAATTCGGCTCCAATATCGGCGCTGACAGCAAAAATGAAGTTTTGCTGAAAGGGGCGGAGAACGTACAGACGATTGAAGCCGTGATGGGCAGTTATATCCGTTGCGGCACGGTCACATTCGGAGACAATATCGGCGCCCGCACCGGCAACTACCTGCGGGTCGATGGTCCCATCGACCGGACCTCGCTCACCCTGAACAACAATCATATTTCCCTGGCCGCCATCGAGACCGGAAAAAATATCGGTGAAGATTCGCAGAATATCATCATCATGAACGGCGGCGAACTCACCGTCCCACAAGGAAACAAGGAAAACAACAAAGTTACCGTGAATAAACTGGCCATGGGTGAAAACACCCATCCGACCGGAAAAAATATCATCACTCTTTCCGGAGGAACGCCCGGGTATGAAGAAACCGGAGTCTACGTGAAGGGAAACGTGATTTTCAACGGGATCAACAACGGATTGAATTTGATAACCCTGAACGAAGGCGGTCATATTCTCGGTCATATTTCCGGAAACAACGCCGGAGAAAATGGGCAGACCAGAATTGAACTGAACGGCGGGAATATGAATTCCGCACAGTTCGGTCAGGGCGGCTCCAATCAGATCCGCGTTACCGAAAAGGGCGGCGTCATCAACGGACAGGTCAATTTTTCACGAGACAGTACAAACGAACTGGTTCTCGGCGGCCACCTGAAAGGCAACGGTTCCATCAATTTTAACGGCGCTAAAGCCGATCTCACCCTGGCTGAGAAAGCGAAACTCAGCATCGACGTGTACGGGCTTACGCTCGGTACTCTGTTCATGACCGGCGGAGTTCTCGACAGCACGGTGGAAGCGGCCAATCTCTACCTGCTCGCGAATCAGGATTACCTGACGGAACGCGGCGTATTCCTCTTCGCGCCGGGAGACAACCGGCTTGTTCTTGCAGTCGATCTCCGGAATGGAACCATCGATTTCGGTGACGGCAACGACACGCTTGTGCTCCGGAAAGGCGGACGTTTGAGCTGCAAGGTGAAGGGATTCGACAATGACACCCTGACGCTGGACGGCGGGACCGCCGATGCCGCCTTCATCAACGATTTTCACAGCAGGATCAAAAATTTCAATGTCACGGAGAACGGCGGAATAATCGGTTCCGGCCTGAAGCTCAACGCCAACGGCAACCGGGTCGACATCGGCGGTAAGCTTGAAGGAGGCCACGTCCTTGCCACAGGAACGGCAGGTGACCGAACGGATGGAAAAACTCCTGAAAACATGATAACGATTTCATCCCGCGGAGAAGTCGTCAACAACGCCGGGGATGCCCTGCATGTATCCGGAGCGCTGGATAATGCCGGTTCAATCCGGGCTTCCGATACTGCCGTCATGCAGAATGGAGCACTCAATATCACGAATAGCGGTATCATCCACGGCGGCAATTCAGCGATTCTTTCCGGCGATGCCGATATCCGGCTTGAAAACCACGGCAAAATCACATCGGATCAGCTTTTTGCCATTCAAACCGGACAAAATGCGTATATTGAAAATGCAGGTGAAATTTCCGGCATTCAGGCGGACGGCAAACTCCGGTTGAACAACGAACGCCAGACCGGACCGGTTCAGGCCGGTGAACTGGCACTGGTCAACAAGGGATGCATCCTGTCGGCTGAAAACACTCCGGCCGTCGCAACGGAAAAACTCTCATCATTGGAAAACTCGGCGGAAGGCTCCATCAACGGAATCAGGATCGACAGCGGTGACTCCGTCATCAACAATTTCGGAAAAATCCTCGGCAGCGGAATTCAATGGATACGCGGCACCCTTTTCAATGAAGATACAGTCACCGCGCTTGCCGGCCAACAGGCAACCGTATTCAACAACGGAACAATCATGCAGGCGGACTCCGGAACAGCCGACATCCACAACGGTGCGAAAGGCGTAATCAACCGACTGGAATCGGAAAAACTGACCTTGGACAACTCCGGAACAGTGGAACTCATCGAGGCCGGACACGGGAAAATAGAAAATAATGGTACGCTGGGACGGGTAAGCGGCCGGGAACTCTCGATCACCAATCAGGGGGAGATCAATTCGATTCAGGCCGCAGAACTCAGCCTGGTCAATCACGGACGGATTGCCGCCGAACAGAACGAACCGGCGGTGACTGCGGAACGGATCGCCTCATTTGAAAATGCTTCCGATGCGGAAATTCAGGGTGTCATGATTACCGGCCGGGACACCCGGCTGGCCAATGCCGGAAAGATCACCGGGAACGGAATTGAACTGGCAACCGGCTCAGTGGAGAACTCGGGAACGATTGCGAAAGTGACCGCCGCCCAGGTCACAGTGGACAATCGGGGGCGGATCGGCCGGGTTGACGCCGATGCGGCGGATATCAGGAATCAGCAGGGTAGTATCGGTACAATTCAGGCCGACAACCTGAAATTGGACAATCAGGCGGCAACCGGACCGGTCGCCGGCCAAAAGCTCGATATTCATAATTCCGGTAAAATCACAGTCGGGGACGGATTCGCGGTTGCCGCGGATTCATCGGCAAAAATAGAAAACGGCGCCGAAGGAGAAATCGAGGGTATCCGATCCGGGACCTCCGATTTCATATTGTCCAACAAAGGTAAGATCAGCGGCAACGGCCTGCTCACAAACGGAGGCGAAATAACAAACCATGGAATCATCTCGGCGATTCAGGGCTCCGGCGAGATGACCCTTGACAATTCAGGTGAAATCGGGGAAATTTCGGCGGAAACGATGACACTCCGGAATTCCGGCAATATTTCCTCCGCTTCCGACGACGCGACCATCTCCGGCCAAAAACTCGATATCGTCAACAGCGGCGAGATCCTCAATACCGTCAATCAGGCAATCCGGGCAGATCAGTTGAATCTGACCAATTCCGAACGGATCGAGGGCAACGGAGATTACGCCGTCAGCGTCGGTTCCCAAGGAACCATCGTCAACACGGAAACCGGAGTCATCAAGGGAAACCGCTACGGAATCAAAGCCGAATACGCCGACACTGAGCTCCGGGTAGAGAACCGTGGCAGCATCATCGGCGTACATGGCGCCGACAGCGCCATTGACGCGAAAAACCTCGAAATCATCAACAGCGGCAGCATCACCTCCGAGTCCGAACAGGCTGCGATCACCGGCGACCAGGTTTCCCTGACCAATACCGGAAACCTGGAAACGGACAATTCCGCCATTCATGCCGGTTCGCTGACCCTCGATAACCAGTCCGCCATCCGTTCACGGGAGACCAATGCCCTCGAAATCGAAAACGGCGCGAAGATTGTGAATCGGGCGGACGGTTCCATCTCCGGAAAACTGGCCGCTGTGAAAGGCGGAGAATCCAGCCGGATCGACTTGGAAAATGAAGGAACAATCCGGGGGGAACACCTTGCGGTCATCGGCGGCGATGTTTCGATTCGCAATCAGGGAAATATTGAAGCCGGTGATTATGCCGTCAAAACCGATTCCCTCGAACTCGTAAACGCGGGAACAATCAAAGGAGCCGTCCATACTGATTCCGGTTCCGTCAGAAACTCGGGGACAATGGAGAAATTACAGGCCGATACGCTGGATTTAACCAATTCCGGAGCGATTTCCGCCACAGAAGGCAGCGCGGTTGCCGTACAGGGAAACGCGGTTGTCGAAAATCAGGAGAACGGAACGATTTCCGGCATTGAAATTGGAGGAACCGATTCCGCTGTCACAAATGCCGGGGAAATTGGAAACCTCCGAATCAAAGGGAACTCCACACTGACGAATTCCGGCCGGGTTACCGGCAATACGGTTCTTCAGACCGGAAAAGTCGACAATTCCGGTTCCATGCAGAAGCTTGAGGCAAATTCTCTGGAATTGGATAATTCCGGTTCGCTTGCTGCGGTTTCGGCCTCGGGAAACACCCGGATTACGAATCAGGCGTCCGGCAACCTTGGAGAACTTGCATTTTCCGGCAATAACACGGAGATCCGAAACGACGGCGACATTTCGCGGATCGACGGCACGCGGCATATCCGGCTCGACAACGCCGGAGCCGCCGGCAGGGTCACTGCCGAATCTCTTACCCTTGTCAATACCGGGCGAACCGACAATATATCGGTCCGGCAGGAAGCCGACATCACCAACTCCGGCAGAGTCCGGGGCCTTCTGCAAGCCGCCGATATGAAGCTGAATAACTCCGGCGAAATTCAGCGGATCGAAGGCTCCCGGACTCTCGATATCGCGAATACCGGAACCATCGGAACCCCGGAAGCCGAAAACGCCATACGCATCGCCTCTCCGGAAGGAACGGTTACGCTGGACAATCAGGGGATTCTGACCGCCTCCGATACTCTGATCGCGGCAGACGGAAACCTCACTTTGAACAATCTCGGAACCCTTGAACGACCCGAAACCGCTCTCAAACTGGTCGAGGCCAGACAACGGTTGACGGTTGACAATACCGGCCGGCTCGGCGGTTCTCTGGTTGCGGCGGAAATGGTTGCCGACAACCGGGGGAATATCGACGGCTTTCTGCAGGCGGCATATTCCACGGCAAACCGGTTCTCCAACCATGCGGGAGCCGTTCTGCGCGGCGGCCTTTCCCTGCCGGGGGGCGCAGTTCACCTGATGGATCAATCCACCTACATTCCGGTCATCGATGCGCTGCTGAATACAAGCACATCGATCATGGCGCAATCCGTCACCATCGATGCCGGCGCCGCCGTTGCACCGGAATTCACCGGAGAACATCCGATCCGTGATGGGCAGAGTTTCACGATCGTTTCCGCCGAGGATATCAATCAGAACTTCACCAATATCGTCAATAATTACCCGCTGTTCCAATATGAGGTCCTCCGGGAATCGGATGCCGTTTCCGACCGGATCGTCATTACCGCGAAACGCGGCGGAGGCGGCAGCGAAAATCCGCAGCCGGATTCAGGCGGGTATCATAAAATCACCCACCCGGAGGACCGCAAGCTGTGTGAGACCTCGAAGGAACTGGACCTGATCTACCTTGCTCCGCCGGATGAGAAGTTCGACCGTCTGCTCGGCAATATCGACATCCAGAAAACGGCGGAAGCCGTCACCGGGGCCGTCCGGCAACTCTCTCCGATGGTTTATACCGCCATACCCAAAATCGTTCATGACAACAGCCGGTTCATGTTCGACAAGCTGGTCCAGGAGAACGTTCAGACGCTCCGCGCCATAAGGAAAAATGAGGGGCTGACTTTTGACGCGATGAACGAATGGGAAGCTTTTCTGATCACCTATGGCAGATGGAATGAACAACGTGAAATGCAGCAGGTCGCAGGATTTTCTTACTCCGACATGGGCGGCGTCGCCGGAATCCGGCAGACCGTCGACGGCAAATTCACCTACGGCGCCGCACTTGGCGGTTCCCTGACCAATATCAATTTCCGCGATGCTTCCGGAAGCGACGGGAAATTGCTCTCCGTCAGGCCAATGCTGTTTGCGTCCTACCGATACGAGGATTTTCATATTGATGTTGCCGGAGGCTACGCTTATCATGATCTTCAAATAACGCGGAATATCCGTTACGGAAATCTCGACTACACGGCCAAAAGCAACCGGGCCATGCACGAATTGAGCTTTATGCTGAATGCCGGATACGAGTTCCATCTGACGGATCATACAATCTTCGAACCGGTCGGAGGATTGTATGTCGCCGGTCTGTGGGAAAACTCCTCCCGGGAACATGGCGCGGGAGCGGCGTCACTTTCGATCCGCTCCGGCAGTTCGTTCTCGCTGGAATCGCACCTTGGGTTCCGGCTGGCGCATGAATGGGAACTCAACGAAAATTTCAAGCTCACCCCGGAATTATCGGCGCGCTGGCTGCACCAGTTCGGAGACAACCGATTTTCAAGCACCGCATCCTTTGAAAGAGGCCGGAATTTCACATACTGCGGAGCCAAATACGGCCGTGACGCCGTCGATCTCGGAATCTCTCTCAAGGCCAATCTCTTCAAAAATCTCGACCTCGGAATCAACTACAACGCCCTCATCGGCGACCGCAGTTTTTCCAACAGCATCACCGCGTTTGTGAACTACGTTTTCTGACACGGATCAACGGGCCTCCCGTTCTGGAACGCGGAGGCTTGTGCCGCTTGACATAATCAAGAAATTCAATCAAATTCACAGCCTTTACATACTATCGCATTCATTATGATGACGGCGCCGCGGAAGAGGTACAGGAGATTGCCGGGCGCAACATCGGCGGCTGGGGGGAACTCCGTCCCTGACAGAAGCCCGGATTGCCGTTGAAATCTCCAACAAGGTGAAAGATGTGGTCAACCTTCAGTGCTTCCATTGGAATAATCCCCATCCTGACTGGACCGTCGCGGCCATCGACATCGTTTCCGCCGTTGGTGACGGGGTACCCGCCGTAGTCGGCATCACCGTGGAGCAGCCCCATAAACCTGACAACGTACCGCTTGGCGGTATTTTCTGTCAGTTCGTTTGCTCTATTGACTGTTTACCCCACCGACACGTTGTCGGTCGGGGCAAACCATCGGCCTCGGAGACCGGACGAAAGCACCTTGCTCGCCGAAGGCGAAATCCCGGTTCGGGAAACTTGCACGCTGCATTAATTGCCGATACAATAGGCTAACACGATAATCCGTCGTATTATAATACAAGAAAGATTCTTTCACACGAACCGAAGGCGCAACTTCAGAATTCTGCCGGAAAACGGCGGAATTTCTTCTTCATCCGCCGTCTCAATCCGCCAGGCGTCCGCCACATGAAACTCCATTGAAAGCGAAACAGGGGTGTTGTTGACCGCCACCACCCAGCATCCTCCTTCCTGGTCCGGATGTTCCGTCAAGGTTACGAACGGATTGTCTGTGTGAACCAGCCGCTTTGAAACCACTTCTTCTGAAAGTAATTTGTAGAAGTCGCGCCAGCGGGGTTCATTTTGTTTATGAAACGCTCCCGGCCGGACACCCAAATCCAACTCCAACGGCAGAGTCAATAAATAGACCATCCCCTTTCCATAGGCAGAACGCACAAACACCGGATTTCCATCCATTTCACACGCCAGAATCTCGGCACGGATATTGCGTAAATGCAATCGGAATGGCGAAGGCAACTGAAATATTTCACCATTCATCTCTACTTGAGCCGGAGCGGTACGCATCTCACGCCCGACAACTTCGACGCCGGATACCTCTTCAAAAGGGGCCAGGGCACCGTCATTCAACGACAGATAGAGCGTCGCCCCATTTCGGACCTTATCCAGCACGGCGTTGAATTCATAACCATAGATTCCGTCCGCCCCGTTCAATCCGGGAAGAAGATAGAGCGGCGCATCCGGCAACTCATCGGCGACATACGAAAATCGCAGGTCGAAGTGATTTTGCTTGGCCAGCAAAAATGCGCTCCAGGCATTCGTCAGCGAATCATCGGATTTCTGTGCGCGGGTCACGATGCAGACCGCGTCCCGGCGGAACGGCGGCAATTCATCAAAGGGCAACGCTGCCTTGAATTCATGAAACGCTTTCATCACCCCGGCAACGGGTTTCGGATTGAATTTTGGATCAAACAACCCCAATTCTCGTTCCCACGCACTCCACTCGTAGGGAGGGAACTTCAAATGGCGTTGATCGAAGCCGCACCACCACAGGAAATTTTTCGATCCGTGCGCCCAGGCATTGAACATAGAGTTCATCATGAACTGCGCTTTCTCTTTTTCCGCACAATACGAGGGCGCAAAGGTTCCGATCTCTTCAACGCATCCCGGATGTTTGGCAATATCCGCATAATAGAGCATTTCAACCGTGGCTTGAAAGGCGGTACGCATGGAGTTGTGCGGATCAACCCGCGCAGCGGCCTTGGAGGGAGAGTGCGGATAGGGATGCGCCGTCATCAGATCGCAGAGCTCGCCCTGATCCTGAATGCTCCATTCATGCGGTTCCCATACCGACGGAAATTGATCGTTGGGCATCAAGCCATGCATTCCGGAGGCTACCGGTCGGGAGCTATCCTCAAGGCGGATGGCCGATGAAATCAGGTAACTCCAGATCCATGCGCCGGACTTGCCGGCAGCCTCGCCCATGCAGTTGCATTCGTTGCCGAGCTCCCACATCTGAATGGCGGGACAATCCTTGAGTTCCCGGACCAGGCAGCGGACAAACCGGATCTGCCACTTCTGAGCCAATGGATCAGTCAACGGATTCAGCTTTTCCAATGCGGGCGGCGTATAATAGGAACCGCTCATCCAGCCGGTTACCAGACTGACCACCAGCCTCAGACCGTTTTCTTCGGCAATTTCAGCCAATTTCCGAAAACGTCGGAGCATGAGTTCATCCACGCCGGCATGACCGCAGGGAGTAGCCGGCAGGCGCGTCCCTCTCATGGAAATATCACGAAACGTCCCGCGGTGCGCATAGCAGATTTCAATCGGTTGGAAATCGCGCCAGTTGGGGAAAACGCGAATCAATTCACAACCGATCTCCGCCAAGCGCTTCAAATCCGCGCGTACAATATCTTCATCCCAGAGTTCCCACATCCGGGTTCCGGCGTGCGAAGCCCAATAATTGCAACCGATCTGCATATCTTCTCCCGTTTACAGTGTCATTCTCAGGTCAAGTTTAAAAGGTACCCGGACTTGGTCGCGAGTCAACCGAATCCCCTGTTGATGCGCTTTGGCCAGCTGGATATCAAGGTAAAGGTCGGAAATGGAATTCTCTCCTTCCCGAATGTCAGGAATTTCCAGTCCGCCGTTCCGGGTGAGGATCGCCTCGGCCTCCTCGAATTTTCCGGTATGCGCCAGCGCATAAGCACGGAAAAAACAGAGCAGCGGTTTCATCTGAAGCTCCGTGTTCAACCTGTCGCAGATCGCCAGAATCCGGCGGGGTTCGCCTTGCAGTTCCACAAACACCTTCAGGCATTCCTTGACCAGAGCGGAATCGTCCGGATTGGCCAGGGCAAGTGTTTCCAGAAGCGTCAGAGCCTGATCCCGCCGTCCCGTCACGCGATAAAGATTGGCCAATGCAAATAAATTCCACACGTTTTTTTGAAGTTTCACGGATTTTTCGAGATGTTTTTCCGCCGATGCGTAATCCTGAATCCGGAATTCATTCAACGCCAGATGCAGGAGAATCTTCCAGCTCCCGGATGAACTCTTTTGCAACAGCGCGAACCACTCCGCCTGAACCAGATAGGAGGCGGGCGCATCCTCCGGCATGACACCGTGGCGCAAAAGCTGCATCCACTCCGCCTGCGGCGCCTGCGGCGCGCCGAAATCAAGATGTGTCGCCAATTTACAGCCGCGCCGCGCCTCCTCCAGCGCGCCCCAGCCGGAACCGTATTGAACGATCTCACCGGGCTGCAATGCGAAACTCGAACGGGTGCGTTCCAATTCCGAATCCAGAAAACACTCCGGTAGAATCGCATTCACCTGCGCATTCATCGTATCGACGGCGGTTCGCCAAGCACCGAAAATATCCTCCGGTTTCGCCTCAATGGCTCCGTAGGCTTCGAGCCACTCCCAGGTTGTCCGGGGCGGCATGGGAACGCACTCCTGCTGGGTTTTGCAGAGGCCGCCTTGAATTTCAATATAGTCGGGCACACCGGGCGCCATCAGCTTGCGCTGCCAATGCCTGCCGCCCTGACTCGCTCCCCAGACAAAGAGTTTCCGCCCCGGCAAACGCCGGGTGGAGGCGAATAAAAATCCGGTCCCGTCGCGCTGCATGACCGTTTCGTATTTGCGTTTTTCAGGCGGAATGTTGTAAAAATGGTCCTTCACCACCGGAAAATGATCCGGATACGTTCCGTCGAATCCTTCACCGTCGGGCAATGCGATTTTACGAATGAAGTGATTACCGCCTTCATATTGATTGGCGTAGGCGCTGTCGGCGGGAACGATGACGCGGGCGCCGGGAGATTGTTCCACTGCGATATTGCTCCACCAGTACATCGGGATCACTTCGTCGCGGATATTCATGATTCGCATACGCGCCAGCAGAAATCGGGAATCGGCCGGCAGGTAAAAATCAATCTGAAACGGAACCGCCCGGTCACGGCAGAATTCATATACACGCAAAACGGGAGTTCCGTCCGAATCCTGCAATTTTGCAACGAACCGGGGGGAACAGGTCTGTTCGTCATGACCGCGACGTCCGATGTTGTATTCGACCCCGCCGGCGAACCACGCATTACGGATCGCCAGGTTGTTCGGGCGAAATTCGGTGTTGTTCAACAATAGGTCGCGTTGGCGATCTTTGTCGTACAAACTCCAGAGGCGCACACCCAATTCCAGAATGAAGGTAGCCCGCAGGTGGTCGTTTTCCAGAACGGCGGTTCGGAATTCCAATTCCTCCGGTTCGGAATCATATTGATCCTGCATGACAAACGGCAACGAGTCGTTGAACATGCCGTAATTGAGATAAAGACCGTCGAATTCGTCCAGCTCGGCGGCGATGTTTGACCCGATCGGATTTCGCATGGCGGGAAAACGCGAATCCGCCCCGAGACGCGGCCCCCGCATTTTTTTCGTTCCCAATGTGAGTGTGGAAGGTTTCATGCCTGAATGATCCTGTATTGTGCAACAGCGTTATCCTGAAAATCGGCTTCGACGATCGTTCCATCAGCAAAGCGGGTGCGTGCCCTTCCGGCGACAGCGGCCGCGCCGTTCCGATCCCGGAAGGCGCGCACGCCGTCCGCGAATTCATGCGAGATCATTTCACTGATATAGGTTTTCCGCATTTTTTGTGAAAGCTCCAGACTGGCATCGTCCAATCCGGTCGGCAAAAGATTGTAAAGCGCCTGATATGCCAGATAGGTTTTATCGTATGGACCATGCGCCGCTTCGCAGGTGTAGTTCAATACCGAATCGTGAAAAACCAACTGCCAGAGCGGCACCGGGAGCGGCGGTTCATCGAGTTCTTCCGAATTGGCGCACGGGGGCAGAAACGCGCTGAATGCTCCCATGTGAACGGTGTTCGCATAATAATCTGCCGGCGTCCCCTCGGTCGTGACCGAACCGAATTGTCCGGCCAGATACTCCAGCAATTCCCGGCGGTGCGCCAGATCCTCCTGCTGCGTCATCGGATGTGCCGGATCATAACAACGCTGCAACGGGGTACAGCCGAAAACATCGGCATAAATCCCGCCCCGTCCGAAAATCTCCACCATGCGCGGAATATCCCGCCGGGCGTATTTCATAGAACAGGCGGTGCAAAGCAGACGCGCCCGGCCGCCCCGCCAGACGCCGCCTTTGACCGGAATCCGGTCCTGATCGCGGCACAAATCCGCGGAGCAATCCTCCGGCGAATTTTCATAGGTGTCATGATAATTGTCATGAACCGAAAAAATATATCCCGGTGAAAGTGCGCGGCCGTATTCCGCCGCCGCCCGGATCTCCCGAACCGTTCCACGCTCCGGGTTGGGCGGCAGGCGAACCGGGTATCCCGAGTCGAACCCCATAAAATTCCAACCGGTATTGTAGATGCACACCCGGTCGAAGCCGCGTTGTTTTGCGGTATCGAAAATTTCATACGCGCTCCAATTTCCCGGCAGTCCCTCGATCCGGTTGGCTTCCTTGTCCGGCATATACAAGCTGAAGTCGTGCGGCAGTGGAACATGGCGTTGCGCGTAGACATTATGTTTCCAGACCACGGCGCCGATCAGATTTTCGGCAACGGGGGATTTTGCGATTTTTTCCAGATATGTCACAAATTTCCCTTCGGCAATCAATTGGGCGCGATACCATTTGGCCAGCGTGTTGTAATTGCCGCCGGGTGGCGAGATCTGAACTTGAATAACGCGCCGGTGGTTGGCGAATCGGTCGATCACGTCGAATTCGTGATCGAAGGAAACCATACTGGCGTGTTCCCGGTTGATGGAGAAGCGGGTGGTTTCATCGGTGAAAGTCAATACACGGATCAATAACCCCGACGCCGATTTGCGGAACAACCCGCCAATCGGCATGTTGGAATAGTGATTGGAATATTCATAATCGAAGGTCAGTCGATCATGCCTGGGAAAACGGAAAATGCCGCCGAAGCCGCACGGCAACACCGCTTCCCCCGGCGCGTCGGTCGATTGGACAAAGAGTCCGTTGGTGAAACGAAGGCGCAACGGCTCGGCATCTAGATTCCGGACGGGTTCCGAAACAAAACGGAGGATGTCGTCCTGCATTTCAATGGAAAACTCAAATTTCAGGTCGGGACCGTTCTCCGGCTTCCGGTACGGGTTTTCGCGAAACCGCCCGAAAAATTCCATTTGTTCCAGCCGGAAGCGCATGACGCCTTCGGCCACCTCCACCGTCACGCGGCAGGTTTCCGCCAGATTGTAAGTGTAGGCGTCGCCATAAGTCAGGCGGAACGGCGCGGGTGAACTCCACACGCCGCCGAACCGCAGATCACGGACAGTCAATCTCCCAAAGCCGGAATATTCGACCCGGATTTTTGCATTTTCCAAAACGTACATCATTTCCTCATCTATCTTCTGATTCCGCGAGTTCATAAAGACGACACTTCTCCGGCAACCGCCATAATCAGGGAAGCACCGGGATGTTCTGAAAATTTGAGTTCCTTTATCTGATACCATGACAGTTGCCGTTCATCGACGGCCCCGTCGTTGCGAGGTTCTTTCTGATTGTTCCAGCGAAAGACAAAAAAGTGAATATTTCCGCTTTTTTTCCATAAAATTCCTTCCGCCGGTGTTGGAGAGAAGAGAAATTTCCGGCCGGAATCCGTCTGAATTTCGAGTCTCATCACCGGCTCATCCTGAAGTTCCGGCACGGCGACCAGAAAATAGAGTGCGCCGGGAGCAAAGTTTAACGCGGCCGAAACCCGCCTCTTCCCGGAAATGCCGTTTTTACCGCTCCGGTTCACCCGAAACGGCACTCCGGCGATACGGCCGGAATCAGCGGGAACGGATATCTCTGCATCAGCAATCCGGTCCAGGTCAATCGTCCGGACCTCACCGACATCGTATCTTTTTTCGGAAACGGCGACAAGAGGCCGGGATGCGGTAGCCTCCCGGTTAATCAGCGGCATATTTTCCTGCCGGATAGCCGACAGTGATTTTCGGGGAGAAATATCTGTTTCAAAGAACAACTCCAGCTGAATATCGCCGTTTACATTCCCCTCGATCTGCAACGATCTTTCCGCCTTACTGAACCGGAATGGAACGTTTTTCCCATTGATGCAAACCCGGTCGGGAGCTGCTTCGGCAAGGAAATCAATCTTAAAATCGCCTGCCGCACGCAGCCAAACCAGCATTCGTTTCTCGCTCCGGCGGTATTCCGCACCGAACAATAAGGCCGGTGCCCAGGTGGAGGGGCTGCATGGAGCCTCTCGGCCGGCCAATTGTGCCGCACAACGATAAAGGAGGCCCGAACCGGCGTGATTGGCATGAAGCCATATCCGGTTCTGATCGTCGTCACAAAGTCCGCGGGAGAGAATTTCCTGCAATTTTTCCGTATCCTCCCCCAGCGCCTCCCGCAATAAAAAATGCTGTGCGATCATATTGGGAGTATTCACCAGGCCGCGATGCCCTGGACGACGGTATCTGTAATTGATCCAATCCGGAAAATAACGCTCCAGAGTTTCGTATTCAAACACATATGCGTCCTTGGCGATCAAATCGCAATAAAGGCGGATTGCTTCCGGAGCCGTGATACATCCTGCGATGAAATTGCAGGCGACTTCCCCAAGTTCCCACCGTGTTGCGCCGCAAGCACCCCATTCCGAGAGACCGGCCTCCAGGCAGTCGCGCGTTTCGGAAAAGTTGTTAAAGTATTGCTTTGCATACAGACGGTAACGAAACGCAACGAGCAACGGACAAACGCCCTTGGACGCCGTAAAAAGCGCAAGATCCCTCATGCGCCGGTCGCCGACAAGTCCGGCGAGCTTATACATGCCGACGCCTCCGAGCCAGGAATCGGGTCCCATGTCAATGGTATGGTTGATGGTGTTTTCCATACAATCCTGTCCCATAACCGCCCAGTCGTTCCGCCGGATGCACGGACTATAGAAACGACGGACTCCGTCCCAATTCGCCTGAATTTCAGAGATATCCCCGGAAAATTCCGCAAGGCGCGACGCATACATCAGTACGAACCCGACGAAATTGGTGACATCACCGAATTGCGGCTGTGGAAAGTTGCGCCGGAGCCATCCGTAGGCGAAATAATGTTTTCCGGTCGACGGATCGGTGCGTTCCGCCGCGGTATGCTCTGAAAGCCAGGCGCCGAACGCCTTCTGCCCGCTGATGATCTCCAGCAGCTTCCGAAACGCGAACCGAGCATTGCCGCATAGTTCCTTTTGCTGTTCGGAATTCATGAAATTCCACAAATCGAAATAGGCGGAAAGCGCCGAACTGGCATCCGGCCGGAACACACCGCGCATCGGAGCTTTTGTGAAAGGAAAGGTGTCTATGAAATGAACGGCGTCCCGGGTCCGTTGGGATTCTGCGCCGGTCCTGACTGGAACAACCGTCCGCAGATCGGGAACCTGCAAGGTATAATCGCTGCGGTTTCCCTCGCACCAGAGATAGGGGCCGACAATGGAAGGCATGCCCGGGTTATCATATTTCTCCGGCAGTTCAACTTGGATATTATCCAGTCCCAGCATGGCGGCGGGAGGCGGGAGCGGCGCACATTCAACGCCGGGAACGCCCCATTCGTTGGAAATTTCCGCATAGCGGTAGATATTCGCAACCGCCACTTTGCGCCGATCCGGGGAGAATTTGAAATACTCATCGCAGGCGATCGGGTAACGTAGCATGATGCGGTTGATTTTTTCACATTGCTCCGCCATTTTCGCTGGTCCGCCCGGAGGCTCAACGCGGAAGGTGCGACATCCCCACGGAGTGGAAATCCCGATGCACCCGGCAGCTTTCTTCCAGCGAATTTCGATTCCCGAATTCGACGCGGAAACTGAGAGCGGTTTTCGCGTCAAAGTCAGCAGAAACGGCATTGCCGCATCAGGAAAATCAGGAATAAGCAACAACCAGTTCCTGGTCAGGCGGCCTCCGGATATCCGGGCAAACTCATTGGGCGAGAGAATTTGCAGCCGGCCATCAAGTTCCGCCAATATGCGTCCGGGATTCCCATTTCGGTTGGGGCGGTTTTCAAAGCGGATTCCCGACACATCCGTATCAAGTAGAAATCCGGGGGCGGCCAGTCCCGCCCGAGTCTCCCATTGTATGCTTCGGCCGTTTCTCCGGCTACGGCATCGGTAGCTTTTTTTACGGAATACCCAGTTGGTTTCCGTCTGCCGGCCCCCATCCTCGTCAAACTCCGCCTCCAGCGGCTCAAAAGTAAGTGACGGATGGCCGCCTGACGTATTCCAATTATAATTGATATAGCGATTGCGTCCCAACTGGGCAAACAGTAAGCCCTGTTCCGGCTTGCTTTCACCGAAAGCGTAACGCCCGGAAGAGTTCATGCCTATTCCATATTGCCATTGCTCTGATGAAGCCGCCCAAAGAGCCTGCAGCAATTGTCCGCACTCCTTTGCCGCGGCGGATGCGGCTTGCCAATTGCCTTCTTTCAACGTTTTCCGCGCCCTTTGAATGCAAGCCTGCAGTTTCTCATCGGAGACGATTTTCATCTGATTGAACCGCATTCCCCGACGATAATCCGCGAGTTCTTCGGAGGCGGCAACGGTATCCCGATAAGCGGAAAAAGCAAAATACAGTTTTGAATAACGTGTTTCCAGAGCGGGAAGGCGAAGACACTTTTCTGAATCCGGCATCCGGGGATCGTTGAGCAGCCGAAGAAAATCATCCCGGAGTGACCGAAGCTGTTCATGAAGCTGTCCGCCAAGCTCGATCTTGTTTCTGACGGCGCTGTTTGCATATCCTTCCAGCGCCGTGATTCGCAGATCGCCGATTTCAGTGACCCGTAGTAGTTCCTGCCGGGGGCTGAGCAGAAAGCGGAATGACTTGATTTCAATCGCTGCTTCCGCCGTATCCGCAGTTCTGCAGGGCTGGAATAGAAAGACAACTCCCTTTTCTCCGGTATTCCAAGCGGGGATTCCGGAAAGTTCAAATCGGTAAACCTGAAATTTTCCGTCCGCCTTGATCGGCTGTTCGAGAAAAGCGGTTTTGCCGTTTCCCCACCGCCATTGAAGGCGTGCAAGCGGACTTGCTGCGGAGGAATCGACTTTCATGCAAACTTCCACAGCAGCAACCTGCCAGGGAAGCATCGTAGTTAATTCTTTGATCAGACTGTAGGTTTCAAGAGTTCCTGCGTCAGATTTCTGACGTAACAGCAGCGTATTGTCCGGAGATACTGCGACGGACGTAAATCCGGCCGGTTGAAAATATTGGGACTCCGCTCGAAGCGACGCATCAAATTTGAAATCAATCGAACTTCCATTCGCATTTGCGAAAACAACTCCACAGTAAAGTATCAGAAGGAAAAATCTGCAGGGATTCATTTTTCGGTCACCTCAATACGCCGCACCGGCATAAGCATCGGTCCAGAAATATCCTCGGGCGGAATCCCACATATTCGAAGGGATCTGTTCCAAATACATCGAAGAAACGTGAAAGTCGGCCCATAAGACATTCACCGCCGATTTTCCCCGGTGACGGCAGCGATTCTCCTCTACAAGACTTACTCCGCCGGAACGCCAACGGGTTGTGGTAAAACACAATTGGACATCCCAGTCATCTGCAACCGTTTTAGCATTCGATCCCCAGTCAATGTCCGTAACCGCAGCTCGCTTTGAAGGGTTCTTGATCTGCGAAAGCCTATGCGGTTTCCCTTTGGTGGACGATGAGGCGGCCGAAGCAAAGGAAGGGTAAATGCTCAATTCATGTTTTTCCGGCAGGTCAGCTCCGACAATACCGTAGTGTACATTCGTTCGCGAAACTTTTTTTTCCTGGGAAGGGCACGAAAACGGTCCGGTGAATTCCATTGTTTTAGTCGGCCAATCTCGGTTGCACGGAAGCGTTCCGTTATTGATGCAACTCAGCCATTGTGAAGCCAGCGGCAGCATGTCCGATGCCCCTCCGCAATAGAGCGCAAGCATTTTGCCGATTTGAGAAAGATTATTTACACACTGGGTATCACGTGCCTTATCCCGCGCTTTGTTCAACGCAGGCAGCAGTATTCCGGCCAGAATCGCGATAATCGCAATCGTCACAAAGACAACTTGTCAAATATACTTATATGCAGTATATTAGCGATGACAAGAAAAAAAGCGGAAGGAGAATTGAGCAATGAAAGCGTTGATTTATGCACGGCAGAGCAGCGGGAAGGATGATTTTTCAGAGTCGGTAGAGGCGCAGATTGCCAACTGCAAGAAACTGGCGGCAAAAGAAAAACTTGAAGTCATTGGCATTTACAAGGACCTGAATACCAGCGGGGAGACTTATCCGGTAGGTGCAGAGGAAATTGCCAGGCTTGACAAAGCCTATATAAACTGGAGTCTCACGCAAAGTACGAAAAAGGATTTCCGTCTGGGGCTGAGTCAGGTATTGCTCAAACTTTCCGAGGTTGATTTTGTATTAGTTAACGAGCTGACTCGGTTGTATCGTCCGATCAACGGGAGTTTTTTGGAGGGGCATATCAATCAGCTTCTCAAGGAGAATAATGTCAAAGTTCTGCAGGTTCAGGGTGGAACGATTGATTTGAGCAAGTTCGATCAGCAGTTGATTACACTGATCAAAAATCAGATTTTATATGAGGATTTGCAGAAAAAGCGGCAGAACAGTATCAACGCTTTTCGGATCAAGAAAGACAGCGGCAGACTTTGCAGCGATGCGAAAATGTATGGCATTCGCTACCTCGGCAACGGAAAAATTGAAGTGATTCCCGAATGGGTTGAAATCATCCGCTTCGTCTATGACAACATCTGCGCCTATCGTCCTTACCGTGCAATCATCCGGGATTGCAACGAACGCTGGGGGAAAGAGATCTTTTTCTATGAAAGTTCGATTTATGCCATTGCAAAACAGCCAATTTATTGCGGTTATCAGTATAACAGTCGCGGCGAATTGATCAAGAATGTCCAGATAAGTGGTCAGGAGTTTATTTCATTCGAGCAGTGGCAGGAGGTTCAGAAAATCATTTCGCAGAAGCGTGCGAAATATCATGTGAAAGCAAAGAAACACTGGCTCCCATTATCCGGCAGACTTTATTGCGGGGAATGCGGAGGAAAATTGATCTGCCTGCTGGAGCATGGAAAAATTTATTATACGTGCAATAAACAGACCCTTGACCGTAATCATGCAAATTGCCGTAACAGCCGGATTCGTTTTGAATCCGGTTCCCGTGGAGAACCTGCTCTTTATGATGCCATCTATCCGCTGCTTTCCATTGCGTTGATTGAGCGCTTTCGCAAGGCTTCGGAAGTGCTGAAGGAGAAAAAGAAACTGGCGGAATATGACGTGGAGTTGAAAAATCTGGCGACGAAGGAGGAACAGCTTCATGAAATGTTTCTGGATGGTCTTGCTACAGCAGAACAGTTGCGAAGTCTGCTGGCACGCAACAGGGAACGACGCAATCAGCTTTTGCAGAAGGTCATGGAGCTGAAGAACAGTTCCATGAGCGACAGAAACCTGAAAGAACTGCAAACGCACGTTTTGACAACCCAATTTGATGCTCTTGCCGAAAGAAATCTGGATCATGGGCTGTATGAAAGTCTATTGAATGACGCTCAAATCACGGCGACCAGTTATGCAGACCGGGTGGAATTTCATACTCTCTACGGTGATGTGACGCTGCCCCGGCTCCGTATCCGTAAACGTATCTGGATGCCGAAATGGGAATTATCCTTAGCCAATACCAAAATCAAAGAGAAAAATGTCATGGATAAAGATACGCAAATCATGGTGACTTATTTTACCGGGACAAAAACAGAACTCGCAGATTTTGGTTCCCTTCGCATAATCAGTCGGTAATAAGTGCTATAATAGAGGTTATCTTTAAAAAATACCGAACAAAATTTAAAAATATGACCGATTCCACTTGCAAAATATAACCGAATATAATATATTTCAACCCAAAGGATTCAGACTGATTGAGGAGTATACTTATGCAAAAGAGAAACTACCTTCCGCGGTTGATAGACACGACCGTGACAGATTACTTGAGTGCATTCGGTGCGGTTGTTATAGAAGGTCCGAAATGGTGTGGAAAGACTTGGACTTCCGCCCAACATTGCAACAGTGAGTTTTTTCTAGGCGATCCTGATGGTAATTTTCAGAACAAGCATCTTGCCGAGATGTCTCCTCGTACTGTTTTGACCGGAAGTACTCCACGCTTACTTGATGAATGGCAGGAAGTCCCGCCCTTATGGGATGCTGTGCGTGCTGAAATTGATGTCCGTAATGCAAAAGGGCAATTTATCCTGACCGGTTCGGCTACCCCGAATCGAAAAGGAATTCTGCATAGTGGAGCCGGTCGTATCGGGCGGCTCCGGATGCGTCCGATGAGCCTGTTTGAGGCGGGTTTTTCTTCCGGAAGCATTTCTTTGAAAGATTTGTGCCGGGGTGAACTTTCTCCGACAATAACAGGGGAAGTTGAACTTCTCAAACTGGCGCAATATATTGTTCGCGGCGGTTGGCCCGGCAATCTGACCGTGCCTGAAAAGCAAGCTGGCTTGATGGCTGCGGAATATATCAACGCTATTTTGGAAAATGACGTTTATCGTCTCGACGGTGTAAAACTGAATGTGCATAAAATGCGTTTGTTGCTGAAATCCCTGGCACGGAATGAGAGTACGACTGCCACGAATAAAACCCTGAAAAATGACATTAAGGCTGTGGATACGGAAGATGTGGATGATGACACCATCAGTACTTATCTTGATGTTTTCCGTCGTCTTTTTCTTTTAGATAATCAGCCTCCTTTCGCACCAGGTGCCCGTTCTTCAATCCGTACAAAACAGGCGGAAAAACGTCATCTGGCAGATCCGTCCCTTGCGTGTGCCTTATTGAAGCTTTCTCCTGCGGGACTGATTCAGGATTTGGAGACTTTCGGTTTCCTGTTTGAGGCGTTATGTGAACGGGATTTAAGGATCTATGCCAACTGTTTCGATGGAGAATTGTATCATTACCGTGATTACAGAGATAACGAAATTGATGCGGTAATTGAACTGCCGGACAAGTCCTGGTGTGCATTGGAAATTAAGCTCGGAGCCAATCAGATAGATAAAGCGGCAGAAAACCTGCTGACCATCAATGAAAAAATCAAACAAGCAGATGGCGTTCCGGCGTCTACCCTGATTGTCATATGCGGTCTTGCAAATGCTGCATATCAAAGACCAGACGGTGTCTTTGTGGTTCCGATTACAGCATTGAAGAACTGAGCCTGTGACAGTTCCCGAACTGGTTGATATGCTTTTCAAAATCCCGGAGGAAAAACGTCAGGAAGTGTTACGCAAACATGAGAAGAAAAAAACTCATGCGCCTGCGAGGAAAAAATCACCGCATGGCAGAGAACTGTAAACTACTCCGATATGCCCGACACTTCCGGTGTTCTGAGTTCAATTTTCATACCATCGGCGGGAAAGACAGCCCGGACACATTCGACTTGCAGATGGGATAGCAAACTCTGCAACGATTCCCGGGAAACAATAGAGAATAGCAATCCAGATACAGTGTAGAAGTTACGACATCATCTGACGATCTGTCATATTTTCTTTTGGTTTGGAAT
>OJMH01000605.1_pt1 | contig 44683 bp, 38 predicted proteins | sample 1597111 | NCBI WGS metagenome assembly OJMH01 (sample SAMEA2452115, study PRJEB22498) | human gut metagenome | reverse complement strand
AATTATGCAGGGGGTCGGTTTTGCCTTGCTCTATTACATTATCCTCCCCACCCCTGCAAAAAATCTGTTGCAGAGTTTTCACTCTCCCCTTACGCATTCGCAACGTTTCATCTTCTGAACAATATATATATTCAAATCTGCCCACTGCACTATTATTGCTTAAAACGCACACCAACTTGAAAACTAACGGGATTTCTTCCTGCTAATATTGAAGATTCCATGCACTTCCGTGAACCGCCACCAAACTCTTATGAAACCGCCGATTGGCGACTCCGCAAAAAAAATAAAAGACAACCAATAAAAAATCTTCCCCGCTTGCCCGGCGGAGAAGATTTATTTTTTTGTGGAATTTAAAAACGCGATGCGAAAAAATCTTTCACATCTGCGCCTAAAGATTACATTTTCTTGAAAAGAAGCGCGCCGTTATGCCCGCCAAACCCCAGATTTGTGCTTATTGCTACCTTAACGGGACTTTCGCGCGCGATATTTGGAACATAATCCAAATCGCAATCCGGATCGGGATGCTCATAATTGATTGTAGGAGGCACAATACCCGTCTCGATTGTCTTTGCGCAAACTGCCGCTTCTATTGCGCCTGCAGCTCCGAGCATATGGCCAGTCATGCTCTTTGTTGAGCTTACCATAAGCTTTTTCGCATGCTCGCCAAATACCTTGTGAATCGCGGCCGTTTCAAATTTGTCGTTGTACGGAGTGGAAGTTCCGTGGGCGTTTATATAGTCGACATCCTCCGGATTCAAATTGGCATCCTCCAACGTTCTTGCGAGGCACTGCGACAATCCCCGCCCTTCAATATCCGGGCTTGTAATGTGATAGGCATCGCAGGTTGCTCCATAGCCGGAAATTTCACAATATATGTGCGCTCCGCGCGCGACAGCGTGGTCGTAGCGCTCAAGAGCTATTACGCCTGCGCCCTCACCCATTACAAACCCGCAGCGGTCGGCGTCGAAAGGCCTCGATGCGCGCTGGGGCTCGTCGTTAAAGTTCGTCGCCATAGCTTTCATCGCGCAGAATCCGGCAAAGGCGAGAGGAGTCACCGCGGCTTCGCTTCCGCCAGCCAATATCACATCTTCGCGTCCGGCCTGCAAGTGCAGCAGAGCTTCTCCAATGGCGTGAGTGCCGGTAGCGCATGCGCTGACAACGCTGAAATTAACCCCCTTTGCGCCTAGGGCTATCGCCACGACTCCCGACGACATATTAGCCAAAAGATTCGGTATCATAAACGGAGAAACCCTGCGCGGGCCGCGTTCAATAAACGCGCGCGCCTGCGTTTCGATTGTATCCATGCCGCCTACGCCAGAACCGATTAAAACGCCGAAGCGCTCCGGAATTAAATTAGATTCGTTTAGGCCGGCGTCTTGCATCGCCAATTTTGCGGCAGCCACCGCAAAATGGGTATAGCGGTCGCTGCGCTTGACCTCTTTGTGGTCCATATACTTTGTAGCGTCAAAATCCTTGCATTCCGCAGCGACTTGGCAGTTCAATTCTGAAGCGTCGAAAAGCGAAACTTTTCCTATGCCGTTTTTCCCGTGGATTAAGGCGTCCCAAAATGGGACTACACCGTCGCCAAAAGGCGAAATTACGCCGATACCAGTTATTACAATGCGTTCTTTAGACATCTTTTTATCCTATAATATCAAGAGGCCTGCAGATATTAATATAAGGCAACAGCCTCCTAAAGATTTTAGATTTTTTTAGCGGACAAAATCAATTTCCGCCAAATGCGATTTCGGCAGAGCCGAACCTCCAAAAAAAACGACCCGTCCCAAGCAGATATATGCTAAAAAACGGGTCGGCAAATTCTTTTCGAAAAACCGGTTTATTTCTTGGACTTTTCTTCGATATACTCGATGACTTTGCCGACAGTCGTCAGTTTTTCGGCGTCAGATTCGGGAATTTCACTTCCGCCCATCTGATCCTTGAATTCTTCTTCGAAAGCCATAATCAGTTCAACAGTGTCGAGTGAATCGGCGCCGAGGTCATCTATAAAGCTGGCCTCGGGGGTGATTTGCTCTTCATTTACATTGAGCTGGTTAACAATGATTTCTTTTACTCTTTGTTCTATATCTGACATAATATATGTTTTAGAGGGTTAACTCAATTAACTCGCTCAATAACATATAATCGAAAAAATTTGTAAAGCTTTTTTTCTCAATGCGGTTGACAGCCATCTTTTATAAGATTTAGACTTACAAATAATGCGGAGTTGCGCGCTTTTAGAGGATATTTGAGGTTTTGCTAAAACAATGCCTGCAAATCTCCGCAAAAGACATTTATTCCATACCCACTATAAAAGAAAGACTGAATTATGTTTGTAAAGATATCCCCGAAGGAAATATCCGAAAACCCCATAAAATTGATAGGCCAAGATTGGATGTTAATCAGCGCGGGCTCTCCGGAAAAATTCAACTCTATGACTGCAAGCTGGGGAGGAATAGGATTTATGTGGAATAAGCCAGTAGCTTTTGCCGTAATAAGGCCGACGCGCTATACTTTTGAATTTGTCGAATCGCGCAAGCGCTTCACATTGTCGTTTTTCAGCCAGAATTACAAGAAAGCCCTAGGAATATTCGGCTCGAAATCCGGCAGGGACTGCGACAAGGTTGCGGAATCCGGATTGACGCCCTTCTTTACAGAATCCGGCGCCCCTGCCTACGAGGAGGCAAAACTAATCCTAGACTGCTCCGCCATTTATTCCCAAACATTGGATGAATCGGCGTTTTTAGATTCCGAGGCGCTGAAGAAGTGGTACTCTTCCGACCCCTTGCACAAACTATACGTTGCGGAAATAAACGACGTTTTAATCCGCCGCCAACCGGAAGTATAAAATTCTCACGTACCTAAATGGACGGGTTTGGACAGTCGTTTCGGATACCGGATTTTTGGCAGGCGGAAGCTTTAAAACGCCTGCGCGAAGGCAAAGATGTGGTTTTGCACGCGCCTACTGGCGCGGGAAAAACATTTGCTTTCGAAATGTTTTTCGAAAACGACTTCAACGGACGCGCCGTCTATACGGTGCCGACGCGGGCGCTTGCAAACGATAAATACATACAGTGGAAATCTAGGGGATGGCGCGTAGGGATTGCAACCGGAGATTTCTCCTTGGACACCGACTCCCCTCTTGTTGTCGCAACCCTTGAGACTCAAAAACAAAGGATGTTTTCCGGGAAATTTCCCGACTTGCTGGTAATAGACGAATACCAACTTCTTGCAGATCCCCTGCGGGGAGCAAACTACGAGCTTGCAATAGCGATGTCTCCTCTAAATACGCGCCTACTGCTTATGAGCGGAAGCGTGGAAAATACGTGCGATATAACTGCATGGCTAAATAGAATAGGACGCACCGCAGCACTGGTTTCGCACAACATCCGCGCTGTTCCCCTAGAGGAAATAGTCTCAACAGCCCTTCCGGAAGTCCGGGCAAAAGGGCTTAAAAGCATGTGGGCAAGGCTCGCCCAAAGGGTTATCGAATCTGATATGGCGCCTCTTTTAATTTTTGCGCCCCGACGCGCCGAAGCAGAATCAATTGCAAGAACGCTCGCCGCGGAACTGCCGTGCGAAAACTTTTTGACCCTTCCCCGAAGGATATCGGAGGCCGCAGGCAAGGAACTTTCGCATATGATGCGCAGGAGAGTGGCTTTCCACCATAGCGGGCTTTCCGCATTCCAACGCGCCGAAGTTGTGGAGAAATACGCGCGCGACGGAGATCTAAAAGTCGTTGTCGCGACAACCGGGCTGGGGGCGGGAGTAAACTTCTCAATGCGCAGCGTAATAATCGCCGACCGCCAATATGAAGCCGCCGGCAAACCCGCCATGCTGCGCCCGGACGAACTTCTGCAAATGTACGGACGCGCCGGAAGGCGGGGAAAAGACAAAATCGGCTTCGCCATTGCGCTGCCTTCAAAACCAAGGCTTTCCGAAGCCAGAGCCGCCAGAATAAAACGCGTTGAACACATAGACGCCCCGTCGATAATCCGAATAATGGCAGACGCTCTCGACGATAAAAAATCCCCTGTGGAAGCAGCAAAAAAATTCTGCTCGCGCATGTTTTGCCAGCCTCCGCCCGATTTGGGATTTGAAACATCCCAAAACTACCGCGAGGCTCCCGAAAAAGCCGCCATTGTGGGAAAATCCGTTTTGCGTACGGAAATTCTAAATTCAAAAAATTTATGGGAACGCAAAAAGCCAGCATTTATTGAAAAATTGGACAATGTCCTGTATTACCAAGACGGGACTTGGATCGCCTTCACAAAATCCCCAAAAGCGGTGGCGTCGTTAAAACGCGGCTCGCCTTGCGAGCTAGACGGAGGACGGTTTGGAATTAGAATGGCAATTGCGACCCAGTTTGACGAAGGTTGGAGACTCACAAAATCGTTTGCAAAAATTGTAAGGCGTACAAAAAAGGCGGGATTGCTCAAAAACTTTTTCGCAGATAAGTTTTTAAGCCTGAAAAACCTGAAAAGAAACGCATGCAAATTCTTCGAAATAGACTTTGCGGGAGCAAACCGCGCAGAATTTAAAGAGGAAGATTTCTCCCTAATTGCGAAAATAGACATAGGCAATTCGCGCATAAAATGCCTAACCGACTCCTACGGGGCGCGCCTCTACAATCCACCAATGCGCGCGGAGCTTATACAGGCAAAACAAAACTTCGCCAAACTTGCCGGACTTTCTGCGTCGGGAAATTTAAACTCAGAAACGCCCGCAAAACTATGGGTAAGACTCGGATTGATCGACAGAAATTGCGCCCCTACACTGCGCGGAAGAATATTCAGTTTTTTTAACGGAGGCGAAGGCCTGTCAATAGCCGCGGCAATTGAAGACAATTCATACGACCTCCGCGATTTGGCCTTCGATATAGCCAACCTGCGCGCAGGACACCGCTTTGCAATGAATCAGAAAAGCGCGTCAGGTAGGCTTGCCGACGCGTCCAGACTAGCTTATAATCTCGCTAGCATAAAAGGATGCCTGAAAGCCGGAATTCCCATAACATACGGAGACGGCGCGTCCGAAATAATGCGCGAGCTCCACGCCGGGGCGAACTTTCAAAGCCTGGAATCGGACAGCCTAAGGCGCGGAGACATAGAGCGCGCATATTTAGAATGGCTCAGCCTTCTCCGCCATATTTCAAGTTTGCCGGATTTAAACTGCCCGCGTTGGACGGAATTCAAATCCGCATGCGAAAAATTGCTTTATTAGAAATAGATAAAAATATTGCCCAAAGAATTTTTTGATGTTGCAAAAGCGGTAAAATTCGGTTTTTTTAAGGGCAATGAAGAATTTAGGTGACAAATTGCAGGAAGCTAGAAACGCGATGGGTCTTTCCGTAAGAGATGCCGCCGACGCCACGCGTCTGCGCGCCGACGTCATAGAAAATATGGAGGCCGGCAAGTTTGATTTTAAATTACAGGAAATATATAAACGCGGATTTCTTCGCATATACGCAACATTTCTGAAGCTGGATGTAGATGCTATTCTCGCCGAGTACACGGCTTTTTCAAAAGCCAACGGCGACGCTAAAAAAGCCAGGCATATCCTATCCAGAATGGCGTCTGCCCAACATTCAGAACAGCAGCAGGAAATTCCCGTGGGCGCGCCAACGCCGGAATCTTTGGAAGCGCGCTTTGAGGAGGCTGCGACGCAAGACGAAGAAAGCAAACTAAATTCCGAAAACGAAGATGATCCCATGCGATACCTTAAGCTGGGCGCAATATTTGTCGCGCTGGTATTGGCGGTGGTCGTTATAATATTGATTGTTTCTTCGGCAGTGCGTTCCGATCCCCCGGAAGAAAATCCAGACTTGGATATAAACGCGCAAATTTCCACACAGCCAGCCGACGCTACTGCCCAACAACAACCCCAGCCGACTGCGGCGGCAGGTGGAGAAATAATACTTACAATTACCGCCACCGGGGATACATATTTGCTTGCCTATCCAGAAAACGCCCCGGCCGCTCCCCTCTTCAGCGGCCCAATTCAGGCGGGAGAGCGCAAGGAATTCAAGTCGCAGGTTCCCATTATGGTTAAACTTACCGACGCCGAAAGAATAAAGATGGAACGCAACGCGAAACCGTTGGATTTGAAAGGCGCAAAAGGGCTGCGTTTATTCAAAATAGGATACGCAAAATAATTTAATTAAAACCATTCAAGCCAAGCCAAAACCCAAAAGGTTTTGGCTTTTTTAGCGGTTTTATAGATAGCCGCATTGCGCATAAGCCGACAAAATATAGCGTCACAGCCGGCAGCCATTATAAATAAATGGCGCATTGCGCGGAGCAAGAAAAATGCCCGTTAGAGCCAATCAAATGCCAAGAAGGTTTGCCTTTGCTTCAACAATTCTTAAAAAATCAGGCAAAAATATTCCCACGCCTAGCAATTTAGTACTTTAGCACTTTAGCGCACTGAACCACTTTAATGCAATCCGCCCGCCTGCGCGCTTCCGGATTGCTATGAGGAAGCATCTTCCGGCGTCTAAATTTGCACGGCTTAAATAAAAATCCAGTTTTGCCGGCTAATATTGCAAACAACGTTTATTTGCAGAAAAACAGTTTTGCATTTTTGTTTTTGCGCAGACAACCAAGCGCACAGCTTAGCACTCTTAGGCGGCAATTAGCCTAATTTCTCGGCATAAAATCGTATAACATATATATTTGCCTGCCGTTTTCGTGAGCAGAGTCTATAAATATAAACTTGCCGTCCTGGGTTGAGCGCGGGTGCAAGTCGCAACGCCATTCTCCTGAATATGCTTTGGGACTTTTTAGTTTGGCGAGGTCGCGGCGCATGCCTGTTTTAGTATTATATATATATACGGTTTGGAAACCCATTTTGTCCGGGTAAGTATCATTTAAAATCCATTCAGAAGACCCTATAAAAGTATTGTGCCCGTTTCTGTCCATAACCCCTTTCCCGACTTGCTCGACTTTCCCGCCTTCCGCGTCTTCAAATCGGAAAAAGCCGAATCCTTTACCAGGCACTTTAGTCCAAGCAACTATGTGCTTTTCATCCTCCCATATAAAATGCGACGTAAAATTATAGGGATCTATAACGCGCAGATTTTTTCCGTCCGCGTCCGCTGTAAACATCCGCGTGCCGAAACCTCCAACATTGGAATATTTTTCCGATTTTTCCGGATCTGAATACTTCCAACGGTGGAGAAATATAAAACGCTTGCCGTCGGGAGAAACAAGTATGTGGTTGAACCAATGCTTGGCCTGGCAGAAATCAGGATCGTAGGGGTTCGGGATGGCGGCGGCTTGCGCCAAAGATATTATAAGTTTAGACTCGCCTGTGGCTAAGTCTACTTTCCATATACCAGATTCTTTCGGAGCGTTTTCGCCGGAATATTTGTCCTTTTCGCCTTTATACCCGTACCCGGGGCGAGTGTCGTTTACACGGGCAAAGTCCAATGTAAGCGCCCATGTTCCATCGGGGCTTAAGGCGTATATGTTGCTTGGCAATATGCGCGTTTTGCCGGTTTTTATATCGCATATTTTAGATACAAATTTGCCGTCGATCCGGTCGTTCCAGATAACCAAAGAATCGCTCTTGGGAATAAACTGCAACTGGCATCCCTGCTGCCATCCCCAAGAAGATGATTTTCCAAGTTTTATCCACTTGCACCCGTCTTTTAAGTCTATCATGCCGATTTCAATATCATCTTTATCGGTAGGTGAACGTCCCTCAAAATCGGTTCGCATCGCCAAGACATAGCGGTTTGACGGATCGCACTCCAATTTGTCGTAATACGCAAACCAATGGTATCCAGGAGAAAAAGTTATTTGCTTATACGGAACATTAAATTTTGAATTGCCGATATCACTTCCGAAAGCAGAAAAATCAAAAATAAAACCAATAAATATAATAAAATACAAAACCAAATTTCGCATGTCTTTATCGATAATTACCATACGGATATTGTAAAGGAAATAACGATTAAAATTTAAACGACAAATAGAAAAAACTTAACGATTGTTTAGTTGACAAATTAAAAAAATTTTCCACCTTTAAAGAATCATTAAAAATTTCCGCATTTAGTAAACTTTACAAAATATGCGCTCTATGCATCCCCCAAGTTAATATTAAGATATCTACAAATCCAATCAAATAGCATTTACATTGAAATACAACTGCCGCATATATACAGAAATGTTGACACTTTTGCAAATAGCCGCATAAAATTAAAACAATATTATAATATTATTATGCCTGAAGAAATATATCAAAAATCCGCCAAGACAAAAGAATCCCCCAAAGGTTTGCGCGAAACAATTCGCAGCGCAATAGACTGGTTGAAAGTCAGGCAGGAAAACGACGGAATGTGGTGCGGCCCATTGGAAACAAATTGCTGCATGGAAGCCCAATGGATATTGGCAATGTACTTCATAGGATTTGACGACCCCAAAAAGCCCAAGGTTCTCCAATACATACTAGACAGACAGCGCGAAGACGGCGCATGGGACGTATATTACGATTCAGAGCACGGCGATATAAATACGACGCTTGAATGCTACTTTGCTTTAAGAATAAGCGGATTCGACCCGGACGATCCCGTTCTTGTGAAAGCGAGAAAATGGCTCATAGAAAACAAATGGGTTGAAAGAATAAGAGTGTTCACGAAATATTGGCTTGCGCTTTTCGGGCAATGGCCATGGGCGCATACTCCAGTCCTCCCTCCGGAAATAATGTTCCTTCCCAAATGGTGCCCGTTTAATATTTACGATTTTGCGGCTTGGGCTAGGGCGACAATGATGCCGATTGCCATACTTACCGCGCGCAGGCCAATAAAGGAACTGCCAGAAGATTTGCAATTGGATGAACTGTTCCCGGAAGGCAGAGATAAAGCCGACTACCGTTTGCCATGCAAAAACGAAAGCGGCATAAGCTGGGAAAACTTCTTCATGAAGCTGGACCATATGCTGCACGCCTACAACCGCTCGCCGATAAAACCGTTTAGAGAAAGCGCCATAAAGCTGATTCTCCAATGGCTGCTCGAACACCAAGACGAGGACGGAGCGTGGGGAGGAATTCAACCGCCGTGGATTTACGCAATAATTGTAATGCACATAGAAGGGTTCGCGATGGATCAAATAAATATGTCGCGGGCAATAGACGCCTTTAATCTCCATTGGCAGGTAAAGCGCGGAGACGGAATAATGCTTCAGGCAAGCGAAAGCCCAATCTGGGATACATTCCTTTCAATGACAGCCCTTATGGACGCGGGAGAAACACCCGGAACATGCCCGGAACTTCTAAAAGCTTTAGATTATGTTCTAGCCAAGGAAAACCGCTACCACGGAGACTGGTCCGTAAAGCTGGGCAAGCACGTCGAGCCCGGCGGATGGGCATTCCAGCGCGCAAATAACTATTACCCGGATATAGACGACGCAGCCATAGCTATTTGCACGCTAAAAAGAATCCAAAAATTGCTTCCGCGCGAGACCACAAGAGCCCGCCGCGTAGATTCTGCAATACGCCGCACAATAAACTGGATTTTGGCGATGCAAAGCTCCAACGGAGGATGGGCGGCTTTTGACAAAGATAATACGCGAGAATTAGTGACTAAAATTCCATTCTGCGACTTTGGCGAAGTTCTAGATCCTCCAAGCGCCGACGTCACCGCGCACGTAGTTGAATCACTCGCGCTCTGCGGATTTTCACGCAACCATCCGGCGATAGAGAAAGCGTTAAAATACTTGTATTCGGAACAAGAAGACGATGGAAGCTGGTTTGGGAGATGGGGTGTAAATTACATTTACGGCACTGGAGCCGTGCTTCCCGCCCTAATGGCTCTCGGCGATACAAAAGAAACGCCGGCAGTTCGCAAAGCTCTCGAATGGCTGGCATCAAAACAAAACGCTGACGGAGGCTGGGGAGAAAGCGTCGCGTCGTACATGGAGCCAAAATATTCCGGAACCGGCATCCCGTCCACGGCGTCGCAAACCGCTTGGGCAATGATGGCTATTATGTCTGTCGGAGACAAAAATTACGACGATACAGTGCGAAAAGGCTGCGAATTTCTTATAGCCACTCAAAAGGATGGAAGCTGGGACGAACCGTACTATACCGGAACCGGATTCCCCGGCTACGGACTTGGCGCCAAAGTAGATCTTCGCGCTGGGGCTACATTGCCGCAAGGCAAAGAACTAGCGCGCGGTTTTATGCTAAACTATAATTGGTATAGGCACTACTTCCCGCTAACGGCGCTCGGGCGCGCAGAAAAATTCTTCGCAAAATAATTAAATCCGCCAATATTTTTATATTACCGCCGTAAAATATAATAAAGCGGTTTTGCGCGCGCTGGCTAATTGATCCAACACCGCATCCTGTTTCGGTATGCGCGCGAAGCTGTTAAAAAACAAGCAACTAAACAAATTCTGCCTAAAATTCATCTGGTTCAGCTTGAATGACAATATCAAAAAGCCGCAATTCGGCTTTTTACTTGTCTGCTAGCAGTTTTTTTTAGGCAAACAAGCAGCGTTTGTTTAAACCGGGCAAATTATATTGCAGAAACATGCAAATTGCCAATCGGAAAAGATACGGAACTAGAAACACATCCGCAACCGCTTTGCCAGACACGCGAAATAAAAACGCGCGGAAGACATCCCATTGCTATTGAACAGCCAGCGGATACATTTTTGCCATAACTGCAATGTGGTATATTATTCCGCAAGAAGACATTTTATTGTATTCGCACATGTCCGATATTTTTTCGGCAAGCCTGCCGCATTCCTCATTGCGGTACGACGCCATCTGGCACACTAAAATTCCCTCGGCAGCTCCGCGCACGCTGTCCCACATTTTTCTATACTCTCCCCAGTCGGGGATTTTGTATCCGTTTTGTTCGCGCCAAAATGCAGGCTTGCGCCAGTCAATCCCCAACTGGGTCAAATCCATTTTTTCCATTCTTTTGGCAAAATCCAAGGATTTGGGATAAGTCAATTGGGCTACTTTTTGCATGAGAGAGGATATTCTGGCGCGGGTTGACAAATCGCTTTGGACATCGCGCAACAACTCCAAAGAGCATTGCATTTGCAAAAGCGCATAGGCAGGATGCCCGGAGGTGACCTTTTCAGACTGCTCCAACGCACTCTGAAAATATTTTTCATATTCTTTAAAATAACGAATATTTCCGGAGGTTTTCCATGCTGCGGCATATATCATGGGAAGCCTTGCGGCCTCGTGCGCGCCAACATTCCACATCCTGCAAATGCCAAGCCCGCAACGCGAGCCGTCGGCGCGCAATGAATCATAGTCGTTTTCTGGAACGACTGTTGCAATCATTCTGTCGGCAATATTTGAAAGCAGCCCGCATACCTTTGCCTTAGTATTGGCATCAATGATCTTTGAGTTATAATATTTCCATAAACCGTGCACAAGATGCGTATACTGGTCCCTAGACGTGTTTATATATATGCTTTTAGAATCTTGCACACAGACGCCGCGAGCCACAAACCCCTTTACCCCGTGGACTGTGCAGCATAAGCTTAACCCGTCAAAAACTTTTTTTGCGCTAATCTTTAAATACTCAGAAGCTCCGTTTTTTTCAGATAAATCCACAATTGCGCTTAGCATTGCACCGCCCAAGATTGCGCAGTCCTCCATTCCTGTGCCATAACCGCAAAAATTAGGATATTGATTATTAACTTCTCGGGCAGTGGGCAAATGAGCCAGCTGTTTTCCCGATTCGTATGACGAAATATAATCGTAAAAAAGATTTGTTTTCGGAGAAAAGAAATTTTCCCAAGCATTTTTCCATGCCAAATCAAATTTGTCCGATTTCGAGATTTCTGCCGTGGATGGCACAACCGCGCCAAACAAAAGCAATACCGACGCCGCAATTCTTTTCATGGTAGCCAGCATAAGGATACTGCGTTTTTTTTCCATAAAAAAAAGCCGGGCGAAAAATATTTCAGCCCGGCCGGAAATAAAATGCAGCCTATTTCTCTGCTATAAAAGAAAGGGCCGGCAAGCCTTGGTCGTTAAACAGCCAGACATCCGGCAAAGCCCATTTCTTCCATAGATAGCGAACACCCTCAATTTTTGCACCCTTTTCGGCATCGGCAGGATTCACTATAACGCGTTTACCTACAAGCTCCGCTTTTGCCGGCTTCCACTCCCCTGCGATTTTTACCTCAAAACCGCGCGGATCGCCCTTGCCTACAAGCTTCCTTCCGTCTAAATCATAGACAACTTCAGCTCCCTTTGGAGTATAACGAACCATTTTAAACATAGGCCCGTATGGATATAAGCCTTTAACTCCGTAAACGTCGCGCAAGGCTATCTTTTCAAGGCGCAATCCCACATCTGTCTTATTGCGGGGATGGATATCCTTTTCCTCGCCCAAATCTATTATATTTGCCATTCCCGTTTTTTGAACGCTGCGCATTGTCTGGTATTGCTTCCAACGCGTAGTAGCCCAATCGCCGCTGCCGCCAAAAGACGCCAGCTGAACCCAGAAGAAATACATATCGTCGTTGTTCCAAGCCTTTCTCCAAGTTTCTATTATGCGCGCAAACTGCTCTTCAAAGCATTCCAAAGATTTTCCTCCGGCATCAGATTCGCCTTGGTACCAAAGGAATCCCCGCGCGGCAAATCCCGCGATTGGGGCGATTTTTGCGTTGTACAGCCAACCGGGAGTCTCCTGCGGACGTTGCGGACTAAGCTTGTTCGGCTTATTTCTAACATTCCAGGGCTTTTCCGGAACAGGCTTGCCTTCGGCCTTGGCGGCTTTTACGGAAGCTTCATAAGCATCGCTGCGTTTTTTCCATTCTGCAAGCGCCTTATTATAATCGTAAGCTGCAAGCTGTTTCTTGAAGTTTGCAAGATTTTCCTCCAAGAAAGGAATTCCAGATACGGCTTCGTCTGGGATCCAAGCGCGCATCGCGCTGCCGCCAAGCGGGGTTTCTATAAGGCCGACCGGGACTTCAAGATCCTTCATCAACTGCTCCCCGAAATAGAAACCTACACCGCTCCATCTTGCTACAGTGTCGGGAGAAGCCTCCTGCCACTTTGAAGATTCGGGCGTATCGAACTGCTTTTCGGGAGTGAAAGTCCCGCCGGGCTGCGTAAAGTAGCGCAATGCTGGATATTTTGCACGCGCTTTTGCGGCCTCGCCGTCGGTTGTTGGAATTAGCCTCCACTCCATGTTTGACTGGCCTCCAAGCACCCAGACTTCTCCGACTAGCACATTCTTTATTCTTTTGCCCTCCTTGCCGTTCTCAAAAACGACAAGTTCCGCTGGATCAAACGATCCTTTTACCGGAGCCAATTCAATGCTCCAAGAACCGTCTCCGGAAGCCTTGACCATTTTTTTCTGGTCTTTGAATTCAACCCCTACACGGGCGCCCGCATCGGCCTTACCCCATATTTTCAGCGGCATATCGCGCTGGAACATCATATTGTCCGAGAATATTCTCGGCATGACGATTTCGGCAAAAACAGCGGACGCCGCAAAAATCGCCGAAAAAAACAATGCTGGTTTTCTTATTTTCATAAATTTTTATCCACTTACTTTTTTAAATGCTTAAACGACACTGCCGGCAAACCGTTTGAACCATATATCCAAACATCCGGCTGCGCCCAGCTTTTCCAAAGGTATCGGACGCCGTCGATTGAATAGGCATTTGGCGAATACAAAACGACTTTTCCGTCTTCTATTTTGGACGCGGAAGGTTTTTGCCATTTGCCGTTTACAAGAACTTCAAAACCGCGCGGGTTTCCCCTCCCCTCTATTTCGCAACCGTCGCATTCAAAATCAACTACCGCCATACAATTGCAGTATTGAATGTCTTTTAAAGTCGGGCCGAATGCCTTAACGCAAGATTTGCCGTAAACTTCGCTCAAGGCTATCTTTTCAAGGCGCAATCCCACATCTGTCTTATTGCGGGGATGGATATCTTTTTCCTCGCCCAAGTCTATTATGTTCGCCATAAAGACATTTTCAACATCCTTGGCAGTATTGTATTGCGCCCAACGGGTCTCGGCCCAATCCGATCCTGTACCGTACGAAGCAAGCTGAACAAAAATAAAAGGCAAGTCGTCGTCTTGCAAAAGTTCGCGCCATGCGCTTATAAGAATCTCAAACTGGCGCTGGTAGTTGTCCAACATCCAGCTTGTGGAATCCGATTCGCCCTGGTACCAAAGAACTCCGCGAACCGCAAAGCCATCCAGAGGCGCGACCTTTGCATTGTAGTGGTACGCAGGTATCCAGAAGAACTTCCATGGGGAAAACTCGTTCGGGGCTATGCGAAAATCCCATGGAACGGATGGAACATTTTGGCCTTTGGCTTTAGCTTTAGCGACTTTGGCGTCGAATTCGGCTATCTTTTTCTTGTGCTCGCCAAGAGCCTTTTTGTAATCGTAGCCGGCTGACTCCTTCTTAAATTTGTCGAATTGCTTTTTTAAGGCGCAGCAAGCCGACATATCCTTTTCCGGAATCCAACAGGCCATGGATGTCGCGCCAAGAGGGGTATAGATTACCGCCACAGGAACATCTAAATCTTTCATCAGTTTTTCCGCGAAATAAAATCCGACTCCGCTAAACGACGGAGCTGTTTTAGGCGTACACTCAACCCATTTAGCGCCATCCGGAAAGTCCTTTTGCGGCACTTCCGCCATGCTGCGCCCATCTTGCTGGAAACACCTGAATATGGGATAATTGGCGCGCTTTGCGGCTGCTTCTCCGTCGGTTGTCGGTATTAGCTTCCATTCCATGTTTGACTGGCCTCCAAGCACCCAGACTTCTCCGACTAGCACATTCTTTATTCTTTTGCCCTCCTTGCCGTTCTCGAAAACGACAAGTTCTTTCGGGTTCTTATCAGGACGCATGGATGAAAGCCTTACAGCCCAAGAACCGTCATCGGAAGCCTTGACAGATTTCTCGCAATCTCCAAATTTTACGCTTACCTCCGCATTAGGATCGGCGCTTCCCCATATTTTTACCGGCTTACCGGCTTGGAGCATCATATTGTCGCCAAAAATCTTAGGCATTTTTATTTCGGCAAAAACCCCCGATGCAAAAAGCGCCGAAACCGCTATCAGCATTCCAATCGATATTTTTTTCATATATATAGTTCTAATGTTTTATAGGTGTTATATTACTTCAAATCTTCAGTTGTGAATCCCGGCGCAGGAATATCCGCGTCGTTGTAGATGCAGACATTCGGACGCGCCCAATCTTTCCAAAGATAGCGCACTCCGGCTATTTTTTTGTCGTCGGGATTGGCCGATTTAACCAATATTGAATTGCCTGACTGCTTTGCAACAGCAGGAACCCATTTACCGTCGGCCAAAAGCACCTCAAAGCCCCTGGGTTCGCCTTTCACGACAAGTTTTTTACCGAACATATAAAAATCAACCTTTGCCCTGTCTCCGGAAATCTTTGCGCTTTTAAACAACGGGCCGTATCCAAGCGCGTCCTTTTTACCGTAGACATCGCGCAAAGCTATTTTGGAAAGCCTTTCTATAAACGGAAGCTTGTCGAGTGGATGGACGTCGTCTTCAAGGCCTGTATCGATGGCGACTGCCATTCCAACATTTTTAAGTTCCTTGCAAGTCCTAAATTGATCCCAACGCATATATTCCCAGTTCACGCAAGTCCAAGACGGGAGCTGGACGAATAAAAACGGCATATCAGGCTTGCGCCACAGTTTCCGCCAAATTTCAATCAATCCCTTAAATTGGTCTTTGAACCCGGTTCTTAAATTGTCGTTTTCCCCCTGATACCATATAATTCCCCGCGCAGTGAAGTTGACAAGGGGGGCTATTCTACCGTTGTAAAGATTTGAGGGCTTTCTGAATCCGTCCGGCGAATCCTTCCATGGCTTTAAAGTATCGCTTATCGTCCATTGTGGCGGCGGCTCCTTGCCTTCGGCCTTCGCCTTTTCTACGCGCTCTGGATATGTGCGGACAAATTCGTTCCACTTCTTTAATTCCGCCTCGTAATCCCATTTTTTCAGCCTCGCTTGGTAGTTTTTATAAGCATCGCCGAACAGCGGATTGTTCTCAAACTCCTCTATAGGAATCCATGAACGCATAGGAGTCCCGCTTACAGCCGTCTGTACTATGCCAACAGGAACATCCAACGCCAAAGCCAATCTCTGCGCAAAAGTATAGGCTACAGCGCTCATTCCGCCGGCGTTTTGCGCGCTGCATACATGCCACTTAGAATCGTCGGCAGTGTCAAACTGCGGAACAGGCTGCGGATTGTTTTTAGGCTGGTTAAAATAGCGCACTTTTACCAAATCCGCCTTTTCAACCACGCTTTTTGCGTCTTCCATCCCATTGAGGCCAAAAGCCATATTCGACTGTCCGCCTGCGATCCATACTTCACCCACTAAAACGTCTTCTATTGTTTTCGACTCTTTTCCGTTCTCAAAAATCTTCATTGTTCGCGGTTGCGCGCTTGCTTTCATCGGCTTCAAGCGCGCATACCAACGGCCGTCCGCCCCCGCTTTAGTTGAAACCTTTTGCCCGGCAAAATCCACTTCAACTTTTGCGCCCGCGTCCGCCATTCCCCATACATTTACAGGCTCTTCGCGCTGAACCATCATGTGGTCCCCGAAAATTCTAGGCATTTTTATTTCCGAAAACGACACCGACGCCGAAACGAATAAAGCGGCAACTGTTAAGAATATCTTTGATTTTTTCATATGGTAAAATTGGAGATTCGATAAAAAAGAATAAATGCGGCGCGCATATTTCAGCGGGCGCATTGCCATCAGATTGAATATATATTTAGGAATTTTATCCATTTTGTCAAACCGACTTTTGTCTTGAAAACAATTACCGCAAAATATTATCTTATGAAAAAATGATTATCGACGAAGAAAAAATCCGCAAACGCTCGTCCGTAAAAGGCGCAAAATGGATGGTGCCGTCTTTGCGTTTCGAGAAAAAAAAATCCCAAACTTCCCGCGCAGCCGAAATATTCAGGCTTGTAATAGGCGTATCGGTTGCGCTGGCTATGTTCTTGGCAACATGCGCGTTGATTTACACTCTCATAACAGAATCTTCGAGCGCGGCTTCAACGATAGTCCAAAAGGCTGCCAAGCAGGAAAAGCCGGCTCTAATGCCGATAACATTCAAGCCTAAGCAAGGCCGGTGATGGCATGAAACGAGCCGACGAACTAGTATCGGATTTGGGACTGGCGTCCAGCCGCTCAAAAGCCAGGGCATTAATAGAGGAAGGAAAAGTCTTTTGCAACGGCAAGCCCGTGGACAAACCAGCGCGCAAATATCCTGAAGACGCCAAATTCTCCATAGACTCCGATTCAATGGCCCTGCGTTTCGTCTCGCGCGCGGGACTAAAGCTCGAAGCCTACCTGGACAAGTTTGAAATAGACCTGCGCGGAGCGCGGATTTTAGATGCCGGCGCATCCACAGGCGGTTTTACAGACTGCGCGCTTTGCCGGGGCGCAAAGATTGCTTTCTGCGTTGATATCGGCAGCGGACAACTTCACGAAAAAATAAAATCCGACCCTCGCGCGCGCAATCTCGAAAGGACTGATGTGCGCTCTTTGACGCCCGATTTTTTCGACGGAGACCTGTTCGATTTTATATGCGCAGACCTTTCTTTCATCTCTCTAGAAAAAGTATTCGAGATCCTATGGCGGCTTTTAAAAACCGCCGGGGCGATAGTATGCCTAGTAAAGCCCCAATTTGAAAGTTCTCCCAGCATTATGCGCAAAAACAAGGGAGTCATACGCGACGCGCTTTTGCGGGAAGAAGCGCTAAAAAAAATAGAAGGCTTCGTGTCTAATAAAATCCCCGAAGCAAGATTTATAGGGCGGATGGAATCGCCAATAAAAGGCGGCGACGGAAATGTCGAATATCTAATCGGCTACCGCAAGGGATGAGCTTTTAAAATAGTCACCAAGAATATATTTCTCCGTCTTCCGGAACAAGCAAGCGCCCCGCCAGATTATTCTCCTTGGCAAAAGCGCGTATATCCTTTCTCCAAAGTTTTGCGTGGCCTACATTGTCCATATGGCTTGCTATTACTATTGCGCTCGGAGCAGCTTTTAGAACTTCGGAAATATCCTCCAACCCCATTATTATTCTGCCAAATCCCGATATTGCGGCCTCGGCGGAGTTTACAACCACAACGTCAGGGGAAAATTTTTCTATCGCGTTTTCAACCCCTTGATACCAGACGGTGTCGCCTGCCAAATACAACGTTTTTTCCTCGTCCGGATGCTTGAATACAACTCCGCAGGCTTCGCCGCGCATCCCGACAAGCGAATATAATTTATCGCGTTCTCCCGGCGTGGCATGGTAGCAATCCGTTTTAAAAAGTTTAACCGAATTGAATTCGTTCCCGCCTTCTTCTAGAATCAACACATCCTTAAATCCTAATTTCCGCAAAGCAGCCGCGTCTACATTATCTTGGGCGAATATTGGCATGGATTTCGGGATGAGAGACGCCGCAGTTTCATCGAAGTGGTCGAAATGCAAATGCGTCGCTATTACAGCGTCGACATCTAGGATTTCTTCGACGGGGATTGGAAGGTCGTGAATTGGGCAGCGCAAGCCCGGATTGGGAGACCCCGGTATTGGCGGGAACGAATCTTTCTCAGCCAGCCACGGATCTACGAGGAAACGTACGCCCCCTGCCGTTATAATAACTGTAGCGCTTCTTATTTGTTGGAATTTCATTTTCTTGCTAGTTTGGGTTTGATTGTTTTATCAGTTGTCCGTCTATAATATAAATCAAATATCCTAATAAAAATATAAACTTAAACCGGATCCATACATCGGTAAAACGCGTCCACATGGCGGAATATCAACGTATTTCAAATTGGCACACCTCGCATTCTTCCATCTATCGCATCGCTCCGTTTTTCTCCCCGTTTTTCCTAAGGTTCAAAGACAGAATCCCTTCGCCATCCGGGAAAAGTTGATCCCTCAGCTCTATTCTTTCAATGAGCAGCGGAATGCATGGATAAACAAGCCTGTAATAAACATTCATGCCGCGCCTTTGAGATTCAACTACGCCGGATTTCTTCAATACGTTCAAATGCTGGCTCACCGCAGAAAAATCAGCGCCGAGGCCCTCTACAAAAGCTCCTGCCGGAAGCTCTCCTTCAGATAGTTTCTTTGCTATATAAATGCGCGTAGGATGGCCGAGCGCCTTAAAAATTTCAGCGGTCTTAAGGTCTCTTTTATATTCAGAAGTATCCATTTTATCTTCAGTACACTATTTTAGTATTTTATAAAATACTAAAATAACTAAATGGTTCAAGTTTTTTTTCACGTTTTCCGTTCTTTTCCCAAGGCGCAAGAACTGGGAGAATCTTCCTGCCACATGCCTGTGCGATACTTAGTTTGAAATTAAGCCTACTGCCCGCATCTGCCCGGCAGTATCTTAAGTTGCTTTAGACCAGTCTATGGAATAAAATCAACATTGGGAAATATCGTTGTATTCCCGGTTGTTTGCGCAAAAAATAGTTTGCGGAAGTTTTGTGAAATGAATTGCGGCTAAAGTACATTTACATTTCTCTACTTCTTTCGCACACTGGCATAAAGGGCAATAAGCAGTAAATAGCAAAAAGTATATGCGAAACAAGGATGCACTAATTACCGAATCCTCAAAAAAAAATAGGACTTGCCCGAGCCGGAACCTCTGCAAAATATGGAGCAATAGCATCTCTGGCATATATTAATAAGCCAGACGCACAAATTCCTGCCGCAAAAGACCGGAAAAGCCGAAGCCTGCCATTGCAACGTGTCCCTAGCGCAAGCTAAAAAAAAGAGATGATTATTAAAATCCAGGGAAAATACGGTCGGCAATTTGCCAATTTCCTATTTGGCATAAGCAAATATTTTTTGCCATGCGTTCGTGCTCTAAACATCTCGTTGGCTTTGCATTGACGCTTTAATCAAAGCTTTTCTTTAAAGCGCACCGCCAATTCTCCGGCATCTTTTAAATAAGAGGTATTATCAACATCGTTCACATTAAAACATCCCTTTGCGGCAATAATTCCAGCATTTTCCCAGCCCAGAAAATTTATCATTCCGTTGAAAGATGCAATTGCCCCGTCGGCAGATTCCATTGTGTCATCTGCAAAAGAAAGTATTAACGCGGCTTTTTTGGGCTTATGCAAGGCTGCATCGCAAGCATAAAATCTGTCTATTGCGCTCTTTATTTGGGAGTTCATTCCGTAATAGTAAATTGGAGATACAAATACAACGCCGTCGGATTCTATAAGGCGGGGTCTAAGTTCTTCCATGTCGTCTTTAAAGGCGCATGAACCGTCTCCGCTATGGCATTTTTCGCAGGCTATGCACGGATGTATGTTTTTAAACGCCGTGTCGAATCTAAACACCTCTATTCCCAGGTTTTTGCACTTGGAAATAAACTCGTCTGCAAGCTTGGAAGAATTGCCGTGTTTGCGAGGGCTTCCGGTTATAACTAGTACTTTCATAAAACAGCCTTTCCTTTGAAAATTTTCATTTATATTATCTTTTTTTTCACTTTTGTAAAGCGCGTATAAAATGGCTATATACCGCCTGCAAAAAGATTATGAATAAAATAAACAATGCCCCCATATTCGGATTTCCCCGCGCGCCGCAACCGCTGAATAATCGCTGAAAAAAAATACAAAACAATTATTTTCTTTTAATTATTTGGCTTGGCAATTCCCGGATATGGCAAGTTGAAAGTAAAAAATAGGATAATCCCATTTACAAGTCTTGCAAATCTTGCGAGCGACTTATCCCGCTCTCTCACGGGCAAAATATACCCGCAAGCCCCTCCAAAATCAGAATATTTACCGATGCCAAAAGATGGAACAATTTTTCATTGTTGTAAGCAACCTGCGGCATATAATCATAAAAAAATACGGGAAATTAAGAGCGATTTTGGAATTTCACTTCGCGAATATAAATGTATGGCTGACTCTCCTACATTGAAATCGGCGCTTAAACAATTAAAAGCGAACCGACTTAAAAACAGAACAAGAAATTTATGAGATATCCAGTTAATATAAACGCGCATGCCAAATAAATTATAAAGAGCGCAAGCAGCTTAATTCCAAATATCTTTTTTAGCATCATCATTTCAGGGAGAGAAATAGTGGCAATGCTCATAAACGCCGCCAAAGCAGTCCCTATAGGCACGCCTTTTTCGAGCAGGACTTGAACCAACGGCACGATTCCAGCTTGCGATGCATACATTGGTATTCCCGCAATAACCGCAGCTGGAACCGCCAAGATATTGTCCGCCCCTAGATATTTTACAAAAAACTCTTGAGGAATGTAGCCATGCATAAAAGCCCCAACTAAAAGCCCCAATAATATGTATATGGCAAGAGATTTTACAGTACTAAACGCGTAGCTATTTGCGTATTTTAAAAGTGCGACAGTCTTTTCCTTAACAGAACTGCAACTATGCGATGAAATAGAAGTCGGTGGGATTTTTAAAGCAAGAAGTCGCTCAAGATTAAATTTGTCAGACAGGTATCCCGCAAATATGGAAATAATTGCTCCCGTCAAAATGTATATTAAAACTATATACGCTCCAAAAGTTCCCATTCCTAGCAGCATTATCGCCGCGATTTCGCTTATTAGCGGCGAACTTACTAAAAAGGCGACGCTTACGCCGAACGGCACTCCTGCGGCTACAAATCCCATGAACATAGGAATTGAAGAGCAAGAACAAAAAGGCGTGACAGTCCCTAAAAAAACCGCGAGAAGATACCCGGCCCAGCGCGACTTTCCGGTCAAATACCCCCGCACCATTTCCGGGTTTAATTGAGCCCGAAATAGCGATATAACGAATATTAAGACATAAAGCAGAAAAAATATCTTTGTCGAATCCTCTATAAAAAAATGCACAGACTCTCCTAAGCGGGTTTCGCGCGACAAATTCATCTGCAAAATAAACCAATCTGCCAAATTTGTAAAAAACTCCAACATATAACAACCTCCATTAAAAAATGCAATACGCTCCGACAGCAATGAACAACACCCCAACAAATTTCCTAAAGTAAACTTCAAACTTCGCCATTGAATTGTACAGTTTCCCGATTTCTCCAACGCTAAAAGCCAAGAACCAAGACGCAAGCAAGACAGGCAAGGCGGTGGCTAAAGCGAAGACGGCCGGTAAAATATAGCCAATCACGGAAGCTTTAGCAGACATAGGAACCAGTATTCCGAAGTAAAGCACGGCGCTGCTTGGACAGAGAGCCAACGCAAAGACAACACCCATAAAAAATGCCCCCAGGAATCCGTTTCTCAATTTCAAACAAAACGTAGACCCCACCTTAACCGATGCGAATTTCAGCCTGTGGGCAAACAATATTAAAAGTCCCGAGAGAATTAGAAATATAGGCAATAAAAAAGCGCCCCAACTGCTGACAAATTTCTGGATTCCATATACATCCCGGCCGCTTTTAATAAAAAAACCAGTATGCCCCCCAAAAAAGAATATGCCAGAATTCTGCCCAATGCATAAACAATTCCGCTTATAAATACGCGCCTTGGGGAGTTAAAATCTTTGCCCACATATCCAATAGCCGTAATATTTGTTGCAAGCGGACAAGGACTTAACGCAGCAAGCAGCCCTAGCATAAAGGCCGCAAGCATTGAAAAATTCCCTCTGCCGACCAGTTCTTGAACGAGTTCCATACCACTTTTTTGACGTTTCTATGGCTTTCTTGAGAACGTCAATAAGCCTATCCCTATAAACTTGGGGTTTTGACGCGGCGGTTGCAAAGGCAAATTTTGTAAAATCCGCTATATCCTCTTTAGAACCAACATTATTTACAACCAACAGCGACGAAAATGCTATGCGGTATTTATCGGATATTTTCTCATTGCAGGGTTTTGAAATATCTATTGTCTCAAAGGCTAAACTTCCGTCCTTTAACTCTTTTGAAAAAAATTCATCTAGAATTTTTTTGTCTCGCTTTCTATTGCCATGCAGGTTTTACAACGCATCCGGCTGTGAAAATACAAAACTTTTACCAGCGCTTCCCCGTTGGCAGCGCACAGCGAACATAGAAACGCAAACAATGAAAATAAAAATACGCGCTTCATGACTTTATTTTTTTAATATTTTTACAATTTCATCTTTGGTCAATTTTCTGCCTTGGACCGCTACTTTTCCGTCGATGACAATCGCAGGCAAGCTCATCACGCCGTATTTTAGAATTTCCACAATGTCCTCCTCTTTCTTTAGATCCGCGCATATATTATTTTCCTTTAAAACGGCCTCTACTGCCGCATACAAAGCTTTGCACCCGGAACATCCGGTTCCCAATATTTTTATTTCCATATAATTTCCTTTATTTGTATATTGTTCGACGAATAACGAACAATATCGGCAAAAAATTTTTTATTTGCAACATTTTTTTTCTTTAATTCCGGCAGACAACAAATTCTCAAACCCCATTAAAGCTTTTTTCCAATTATCGGAATTTATGCAATATTTCACTTTAGGAGGCATTATTTCCCCCTGAATTAATCCGCTTTCTTTTAGAAGCCTTAGATGTTCGGAAACAGTAGCTTTTGAAATTCCCAGCTCCTTGTGAATATCGCCGAAATAACAGGAATCAAGGGACGCCAAGTATTCCAATATAGCCACTCGCGTTGGGTGGGCCATAGCTTTTGCGAAAACTGCGGTTTGCTTTTGCCTGTTGGTATGGGTCAACGACATATTTGTTTAGATTCTTTAATTTTCACATTTTAGTCAAGACAATCCATACTATTGCGAAAGCTCTCCGGCAACTCCAGCCCTAAATCCGCCAACGGCGAAGTTTCCATTTTGAAGTTCGCCTTTTTACCACATCTGCTCTAACGGTAAATTAAACTGCCATGCAAAACATTTCATTCATTGCGCCTTTATCATGTAGAATTAAAACTACCAACAACAAAACACATTACCCGTAAAACAAAAGGCAGACTTCGCATGTCGAATATGAGCGATATTTAAAATAAAAATTCTTAAAAGATGCATCAACGGGCAATCACAAAATTCCGGCAACGAATAACTGCCACCTATTTCCTCATTCGGGGAACATGCAATTATGATTAAAAAATGCCTATGCGAAAACAAAGCTTAAAAGAATGGCTTGACGCGATTTTTTGTCCTCCGACGAAAGAATGAAAATAAATATGAGGCAAAAAACAGCATTTCAAAAGAACGCCTACATTAAAAAAAAGGGCAAAAACATACAAGTCCCGCCACAAAAAAGGAATAAGACATATATTGAATTACTTTTGCTTCCCCCGGTATATTTTAGTTTTTGCATGATTGTCTAAGAAGCTAAATTCGTTATTTGCTCTTGGCATATTGTCTTTTTATTATCCGCATTTACAAATATAAGTTAAGCGCCGATTCCCATACTTTTATATATCGGCCTTTGCAAGGTGCCATTCAAAGCCTGTCTATCAAACTAAAAATTGCAGGTTATCCTTACATTTCTAATATAAAGCAGCAAATATCCGACTGCGGAGATTTCACATTCGGAATATTTTTATGCTCTAACTTTTCCGCTTATCAATTGGCTTGAAAAAAGTTTTATCGGGCTTACTTTTGCGCGGTATTATGAACGATAATTTGCGTCCCGACAATGAATCAATGAATCTGTTGAACGAATGCGCAAAAGAAATAACAGCGCACAAATTCAACCAACTCGGATATCCTTTCGACCAAGACACGCCGTTTCATGAATTTTACAAATGGCTTTCCGATACGAAACTTTGCGATGTCACGCTGATAAACGTAGGCAGCCCTTATAAAACCGACTGGGACATGCTAAATACAGACTACTTCGAGCGCCAATCCATAGATTTTATCGCCAAGCATTTCGGTTTTAACGGCAGCCATTGGGGGGTCATAGCAAATGGCGGAACAGACGGAAATATGCATGGAATATATTTCGGAAGAAAAGCCCTCGCCGCAAAATCACCGTTGCCTCCAATACTGTACGTTTCTACAGAAGCTCACTATTCTCTCCAAAAGATAGGAGACATCCAAAATATCGAAGTAAGGTCGATACGCGCCCATGAAATGGGGCAAATGGATATTGAGGACTTCGCCAATAAGCTAGACCCTTCGCGCCCTGCACTTGTTGCAATAGCAATCGGAGGAACGTTTAAAGGTGCGATAGACGACCAAAAGGCAATAGACGAAGTTTTGCGCATCAAAAATCCAGTAGCTTCATACCGCCATTTGGACGTGGCTCTTTTCGGAGGATACCTGCCGTTCATAGACGATCCCGCCGCGCGCGAAATTGTCGACGTTTCCAAGATGAATTACGATTCAATAGCCGTGTCCGGGCACAAGTTTCTGGGATTAAATGAGCCAGCCGGAATTTTCATATGCCACAAAGATATTTTAAAACTAGTGGAAGGCGCTCCAATCCCGTACTTAAAATATTCGATTCCCACAATAAGCTGTTCCCGGAGCGGCTTCGACGCGTTAAAGCTCTACTGGCATATAAAATCTCTGGGGGAAGAAGGATTTAGGGCACAGGCAAACCATGTCTTAAAAATGGGGAAACTACTTGAGGAGTCATTGACCAAGAAAGGGGTGAGAGCGCGCCGCAACCCTTATTCAAATACCGTATTTTTTCCGCGCCCGCAGGAGGTAATTGTAAAAAAATACGCGATGGCATGCAACGACGACCATGTTTTTGGGAAGCTATCGCATATCGTGGCCATGCAGTATTTCACTCCTGAACTTGTGGAGAAAATATCCTCAGACATTGCAAAAAATGCCTGAATTCCCGCCCCATGCAAAACGCAAATTTTTTGTTTTAGCCGCCTAAAAAAATTGACAGGTTAGCCTAAGTTAACTTTTATCGATCCTATATATTTTATATGGGCGACCAAAATACAAAATTGTCTGAAAATCTCGAAGACTATCTTGAAACGATATCGTCTTTGTCTTCGCGCACGGGAGCCGCCAGGCCGACAGACATCGCAAACGCTCTAAAAGTAAAAAAGCCGTCCGTCACATCCGCCTTGAACGCGCTTGCAGAACGCGGGCTTGTGGAATATCAGCCATACCGGCCGGTAGTGCTCACAAAAGACGGGCAAGCCGTAGCAGACAACGTTAGGCGCAAGCACAAGCTGCTGAGCGATTTCTTTACCGGAGTATTGGGAGTAAACGCCTCGGAGGCAGATCTTGCAGCATGCAAGATGGAGCACGCCCTGGAGGACGGCATAATGAAAAAGCTGGTAAAGTTTCTTAAGGGCGGCGCGGCAGGCACATGTTCCAGCTGCCCAAACAGAAGCTCAACTTGCATGCATAGTTGCCCATACGCTCTCCTGCTTTCAGAATTAAAAACAGGAGACAAAGCCCTAATTCTAAGCATAAACAAAAAATTGGGGAACCTTGGAGCATACGCCGGAATGGGGCTTACTATAGGGGGAATTGTTGAGATTTTGCGCGTTGCCCCTTTGGGGGATCCAATAATAATAAGGGTTCACGGCTCCGAATTATCCATGCGAAAATCGCAGCTTAAATATATAACCGTAAAAAGAATTTAACTACTTCCATAAAAATCGAAAAATTTAGCCCAAAAGTTAGATAAACCTAATAGATATAAAAAATGGCGCCCAAACAACAATTCAAAGTTCTACTAGTCGGCAATCCCAATTGCGGCAAAACAACCATATTCAACTCCCTCTCCGGAATGAGAGCCAAAGTAGGAAACTATTCCGGAGTTACGGTAGACAAGAAAACAGGCAGGTTTGAAGTCGACGGAGCGGTGGTCGAAGTGGAAGACCTACCTGGAATCTACACGCTTTCGGCATCTAGCTCGGAAGAAAAGATTGCCAGGGACGTAATTTCTGAAGGAAATTTTGACTTGATTGTCAATGTCGTGGACTCGTCGAACTTCGAGCGCAATCTTTATTTAACCCTCCAGTTGGCGGAAATGAAACTGCCTTTTGTAATAGCGCTTAACATGACCGACGAACTAGAGCGGCAAGGCAAGTACATAGATTACAAGGGACTTTCCGCTGCATTGGGCATTCCGATCGTTAAATGTGTGGGATACGATACAGCTTCAATTTCCCTGCTGAAAAAATTTATCCTAAAAAATGCCGGCGCCTGTACCCTGGCGCATTTTCCGTGGGAAATATTGGGGGAAAATATACTCAATTCCAAAATAGCGGTAATAGCCGAAATGTTAAAATCGGGACTTCCTGAAGAATACGCAGAATTTGCGCCATGGATGGCAGTCCGCGTACTTGAAAACGACCGCGTTGTTTTGGACTCTCTAAAAACCCGAACTCCCCACCTTTACGAATCTGTAAAGCGCGTGGCAGCGGAAGTGGAGGCCCAAACAGGGGAATCGGCTGAATCTCTCGTTTCCGCAGCAAGGTACGGAATGATAGATAAAATCTGCATGCCGTTTCTTAAATCGCAGCAAATCCAACATGCCAACCTCACAAGCGCGCTTGATTCAATCTTCTTGAATAAAATTATAGGAATACCACTGTTTTTCCTATTGATGTACGCGGTGTTTGAATTCGTTTTCGCCCTTGGAGACCCGCTAATGGGAATAATGGAAAGCTTTTTTATTTGGCTTGGGAACGCAATATCTTCCATATGGAACGACGGCGGAGACAGCATGCTGGAAAAGTTTCTTGTCGACGGCGTAATTGGGGGGGTCGGCGGAGTCTTTGTTTTCTTGCCTAATATAATATTGCTGTTTTTTGCTCTGGCAATTCTGGAAGACAGCGGATACATGGCTAGGGCGGCATTCTTGTGCGACAGAATAATGAAAAGGTTCGGACTCAGCGGCTCAAGCGTAATCCCGATGCTCATAGGATTCGGATGCTCGGTCCCTGCAATAATAGGAACGCGGACTCTAAAATCGAGGGTTGAAAGAATCGCAACGATAATGGTCATACCGCTTTTTAGCTGTGGGGCAAGATTCCCTGTATATGTGCTGTTGATTCCGGTTTTTTTCCCGCAACAATATAGGGGCGCCGCAATGTTTGGGATATACATAATAGGAATAGCCGTGGCTATGGCGCTTTCAAAGCTCCTCAGAATAACGGCTCTAAAAGGCGATGATTCGTCTTTTCTCATAGAATTGCCGCCATACCGCCTGCCTCGCTTGCGCAATGTGCTTGAACAAATATCGGTGCGCGCGTTCGGGTTTATAAAGAAAGCGGGAACAATAATATTGGCGATGTCCGTCATTCTTTGGGCTATGTCAACATTCCCCGAAAAAAAAGTTTATGAACGCGACTACGATGCGGAGATTGCAAAAATACAGCAATCGCACAATATGTCCGAAGCCGACAAATCGGATGAAATAGCCGCAATTGAAAATGCCGAAACTTCCGAACGTTTCTCATATACGTATATGGGAAGGCTTGGCAATTTCATGGAGCCGGTTTTCAAACCCTTGGGCTTTGATAACAAACTTGTAAGCGCATTATTAGGAGCGCTTGCCGCGAAAGAAGTTTTCATAACCCAGCTGGGAATAATATACGGCCTGGGCGACGACGCATCAGAAGAATCGGCAAGCCTCCGCGACAGGCTAAATGCAGACTATTCTTTTCCGCAAGGGATAAGCATACTTCTATTTATTCTCCTAAGCTCCCCGTGTATAGCCACAATTTCAACAACTTACGCCGAAACGAAATCTTGGCGCATTGCGGCATCCCAATTCGCAATTCTCACGCTGCTTGCTTATCTTACAGCAATGGCCGCCTTCCAAATTGCAAGCAATGCAGTGTAATAAGCGCGGCATTCCCCGGCTGAAATGATAGGCCTGCCTAAAAAAAATGCGCGCTTTTGCTTTGCGCGCATTTTTTTATTCTGGCAACTACTGATTTCCTCCTGAAGATTCGGCTTTCTGGGGCTGGTTTGCGACATCTTCTTTTTCAACAGCCCCGCCACTTTTTGCATCATCGCTTTTTTTGGGTTTCAGCAGCATATTTATGCGCCTTTCCGCTATGCTTCCGCGCTCTTTGACCGTATAGCGCAACATTGGCATGCGAAACATATAGCGCACCCTAACCGGTCCAACGCCTCCGACCCTTATGGGCTGGTCCGGATGCAAGTATGAATCGCCCATGAAAATTACGGCTTCCCCGTCATTTATTTGTATTTCCGTCGAATAAGTATCAACAAAAGCACGCCACATTATAATATCTTTAATGGGATCCGCCTGGGCTTTTTGGTTATACTTTATATCGTGAACATGCGCGACTATGTAGCTGTTAGACTCGGGTATATAACGCATATTGCTCGACCCTACCTCGAATCTAAATGCGCTGGCAAGGCCTATGTCCGCAACGCCTTCTAAAACAAAATTATTGCCCCTTGCTTCAGGAAGTTCAAATATATTTCCGCTGAACTCCATATCGGTACCACCCAATGCGTCCCGAGGATTTCCCTTCCTGTCATTTACTTCCTGCGGAACTAAAGCCCTCAGCTGGTATTGCCCATCCCGCATCCGGACGAGTTTCAACTCCCATGGCATGCTCATGCACTGCGAAAATTTCTGGTTGATAAAGCATAATAAGTCCGGATTTTGTTTTATCCAAGCAGTTGCAAGAATCCTGCCTTTGGGGTCGTTTTGCCAGACTTGGGACGCATATGCATCCCCATAAAACAAGCGCTGGCGTTCTTTTGATATTTGCTTAAATTTTCTCCCGTCGAAATCGCCTACGACATAGTTGCCGTTAGCCTCCCATATAACCCACTTTGGTGTGTCTACGGCTCCGGTCACAGGAATTTTAAACATCTCCGGACATTCGTAATAACCGTCAAGCTCGTCGGTCTTTTCCCATTTTTTCAAGTCGTCGGATATGTATATGGCGAAAAATTTGCGAACCTTATCGTCTTTTTTTTCCTCCTCGTATCTTATTAGCGTCCATTTATTTGAATCCTCGTTGAAAAATATGCGGGGATCCCTGCCCGGAGCCTTTATAATGGGATTACCCGAAAACTCTTTAAAAGTTTTCATATCGTCGGAATACATCAAGCATTCCCCCCGGCCGGTACTTGTATAAGCAAAGATAACGCCGCCGTTCGATGAAAACAGCTTGCTGCGGTTATCTTTATCGTAGTAAGCAGTGCCGGAAAACGCCTGGTCCCAAACACCGTCCTTGTTCATAGCCGGATAAACTGCAATAGGCTCGTATTCCCAATGCAAAAGATTTCTGCTTACAGCATGCCCCCAATGCATAGGAGCCCGCCAATGCATAGAAAACGGATTGAACTGGTGGAACATATGCCACTTTCCGCCGAAAAATATTAACCCGTTTGGATCATTCAGCCACCCGTATTTCGGGGTAAAATGATACTTTGGCCGCCCGGTATCTCTGGCAAAATCTAACGAGGGAACTGAATCTACCTGCTTTATCGAAGGTTTTCCTTTACCATCGTCCTCGTACGAGAATTTTATCTTTCTACCCTTGTACTTTGAGACGTTTATTTCTGCGTTCCAATCGCCAATGGTCGAATCTAATTTTGCGTTGTATTTTCCAATCGGATTAGAAGCCTCGTCTAAAATTTCAAAATCGCGGTAAGGAGCTTTAGCCGATATTGGAACCAAGAGAAAGTTTTTTTCAACCTCTATGTCAAAGCTCGAAAACTTTTTTGGGGATTTTGATTCTTCGGCGCAAAGCGAAGTGCAAATCATTATAAAAGGCAATAATACGCGAGAGAATAATTTCATATAAACAAGCTTAAAACATGTTTAAGTTTAGTCGAACTTTTTTTTAGATTCAATTATCAGTAGAAAATATTTTATGTCGGAATTCTTATAAAAATCATTCAATGCAGGCTGCAATTCAATTAATTGCAGCGCACGCACAATTAAGACATTCAAATAGCATGCAAGTTCCGTTGCAGAAAATTGATTGCAATAAAAAAAGCCCGGCATAACCGGGCTTTTTTATTGGCATAAATTTTTTCAAAAAACTATTTCTTTGTGTAGAACTCCGTAATCTTCTTAATCATATACGAATGCTCTTCAGAGGAGATTTCCCCGTTTTTGCGCATATCGTCGGCTTTAAGTATATTTGAAGTCATATCTCCAAAAGCATTTGTTCCAGGATAAGCCGGAAGGAAATCCGGATTCATGCTCGCCGCTACCGGAGAAGGTGTAAGTTCTTTGTAATATCCCAAATCAACCAAAGGACCAAATTTTATAAACGAATCTTTGCGGGCGGAAGCCACGTTCACAACTTCATCCTTGTACCCTTTTTTAGCCAAACGCAACTCATAAACGCCGTCTTTAGGAAGATCGACCGTCAATGGAGTCTGCCCCACCAATTCATTATTTACAAAAACATCAGCTCCCTGGGGTTGGGAATTGATTGTTACATCTTCCGTAAAGGATGGTGTTGAGGAGCATGCGGAAACTAATGCCGCTAAAGCAGGAAGCAGGAGTAATTTTTTCATAAATTGAATTAATAATGATAAATTGAGGTTTACCTTTTTGTTGGTTAAAATTTGCCACTAAACTTTTACTTCGTCAAGTCTTTTTGATTTTTTTTTATATTAAAGTTTTGAGAGTTCTTCGGAACGCTCCTTTGCCGCAATAAGGGCGTTTTCTACTATTTTCCTAAAGTTGTTTTTTGCAAAAACATCCAATGCAGCAAGAGTCGTGCCTCCGGGGCTCGATACAGCAATGCGCAACTCGTCGGCGCTCAATGTAGAACTGCATAGAAGCTTTGCCGAACCCAAAATAGTCTTTTCTACCAGTTTTTTAGCTTCAGGTTCGGAAAATCCCATCAATTTAGCCCCCTCTATCATTGCCGCCGCAAACTCAAATATATATCCCGGGCCGCTTCCGGAAAGCGCCGTGACTGCATCGAGTTGGGATTCGTCAACTTTTAAATACTCTCCGATAGCCGAAAGAATAGTGTCCACAACTTTCAGCTCTTCGGGCGAAAGTTCTGACTCTGGCGCATAACAAGATATTCCTTCGGAAATTTGCGCGGGCATATTCGGCATCACGCGGACTATTTTCTTTACATGCGGAAAACATTGGCGAAGGCGCGCTATTGATGTTCCCGCGAGAATGGACACGACCAAACCGCACCTAGCATCGCCCGCCGACTCCGCAGCAATTGCAAGCTGCTGGGGCTTGCACGCCATTACCAGCACCTTGGAATTCATGCACAGTTCCCCTACCGATTCAAAAAGCGATATTCCTGTGGCTTGAGACAATTTCTTGCCCGTATCGTCGTTGCCGCACGCGCATGCTATTTCGGACGGCTTTACAAGGCCGCTGTTTAACATCCCGTGCACTATGGCGCCAGCCATTTTACCGGCGCCGACAAAACCGTATTCTTTCATGCGAAAAAGTAAAAATCCGCATAAAAAAAATGTCAAATTTTTTTGGGTTCCTGCCAATAAATATTGCAATAAATAAGCGCGTGTGCCTATTGTTCTAAAATATGCGGTATTTCGCATTGACAGCAAATCAAACCCTTGAAAAAATTCTTTGCGAGTTAATTTTTCATGTAAATGGAATTTACATCCGAAAACATATTGCTCGTTTTGAGCGTAATGATTTTTATAAGCATTGCCGCCGGAAAAGCCGGATTTAAGTACGGCATACCAGGCCTTCTTGTTTTTCTCGCAGTCGGGATGGCAATGGGAAGCGACGGTATAGGATATGCATACGATAATTATCCCCAAGCACAATTTATAGGTATGGTGGCATTGTGTGTAATCTTATTTTCAGGCGGAATGAACACGCGCTATTCCGACATAAAACCCGTCTGGAAAGAGGGCGTCGTGCTGGCGACTTTGGGCGTATTATTTACCGCAATATTCACCGGTATTTTCATATACGCAATCTCGGATTGGTTCGGGCTCAAGCTTACTTTTGCGCAGGCGCTTCTGCTTGCAAGCGTAATGTCCTCCACAGACTCGGCCTCGGTATTTTCAATTTTGCGTTCAAAAGGGTTAAATTTATCGCAAAATCTGCGCCCTACCCTCGAACTTGAAAGCGGCAGCAACGACCCAATGGCGTTTATGCTTACTATAACGCTGATAGAATACATACAGGCCGAAACAGTCAATTTCTCAATAATTGCAAACTTCTTTGCGCAAATTGCCCTAGGGGCGCTCGGAGGAATATTCCTAGGCAAACTAGCCTATTGGGCTATGCGAAAAATAAACCTGGAGATTGCTTCGTTGTATTCAGTGTTCCTGGTAAGCTGCGTGCTTTTTATTTTCTCCATAACCGACAAGCTGGGAGGAAACGGATATCTAGCCGTATATCTGGCGGGATTGGTTGTAGGCAACAATCCAATTCCCCAAAAGCGCAATACCCGAGGATTTTTCGACACATTTGCCTGGCTTTGGCAAATTCTAATGTTCTTGACTCTCGGACTCCTTGTGAATCCCAAAAATTTGCTGCCGGTGGCCGTTTTGGGAATGATTATAGGAATATTTATGATACTTTTAGGGCGTCCGCTGAGCGTGTTCCTATGTTTAATTCCATTTAAAAAAATTACGCAAAAAGCGCGCCTTTACATCTCATGGGTAGGATTGCGCGGCGCAGTGCCTATAATATTTGCTACGTATCCGGTGGTTCGGGAAATACCAAACGCCCAGGATATGTTTGATATAGTATTTTTTATAACGATTTTATCTTTAGTCATACAGGGTACAAGCGTGCCTTATGTAGCAAGAAAACTTGGATTGGCAGCAGACAACCCCGGAGATTCAAGCGAATTCGGTATAGAGCTTCCCGACGAAGTAAAATCGGTAATTTCAGAAATAAGCGTCGATAAAAATACCCTTTTAAGCGGCAACACATTGCGCACTTTAAATCTTCCGGAACATACTCTTGTAGTTTTTGTGAAACGCGCAGACAAGTTTTTCATCCCACGCGGAAATACAACCCTTTCATCAGGAGATAAACTTCTTGTTATGTCCGACAATCCGGACGAATTGGAAAAAGTTTACCGCAAACTTGGAGTTTCTAAGTTTAATTTTCAATAAAAATATAACCCCACAATAATAATTTGTGGGGGGGAATTAACAATGCACGCCCTTGAGATTGCGGTTCTTGAGTTTTTTATTTGCCCGCATGAAATTATCCAATTGCCTGCAATCGCCGAAATATCTGAGCAGTTTACGCTTATTGGCTAATTTTCTTAATACCGTATAATACAACAACTTTGTGAAAATAGATAATTCTCTTGACAGTTTCTTTGCAACCTAAAAATACTAATACTTCATAACCATTAAAAAAGATGAAGAAAACGCTATTTAGTATGGCATTATTACCGCTTTTTGCTGGAGCGGCAATGTCTGAAGACTTAAACTACACTGTAAATAACGATACCGATACAAAAGGCAGCATCTTTGTTGGAGGAAAACTTTCCGCAGACGAATCGGCTGCGTATCAAACGGTAAATGTAAATATTTCCGGAGGAACAATTTCAGCTGGAGACGGTGAAAACCTATATTGGAAAGACGGCATTTACGCCGGAGCTTCTGAATTTGGGAACGAAAACACTTCTTTTACGGCTGACAAAGTATCAATTAACATGACCGGCGGAGATATAAACAATATTATAGCCGGAAGCTTTAGTACTGAGAAAGGAAGCACTTCAATTGGATCCACAGAAATAACAATCTCCGGAGGACTTGTTCGCAACTCAGTCCTTGGGGGAAGCATACTGACTTATAACAACGCCACAAATATGGGATACGCAACATCCCATGTAGGTTCTTCAAAAATAACCATCAGCGGCGATGCCGTAATAGGAGAATCCGTTTCCTCAGCAAAAGATAAAAGCGAAAACAACGATGTAATATTTAATAGCGTATACGGCGGAGGCTATACCGTAGGCAGCGGGACCCAAACATTCGGCTCCACAAGCGTATCTATAGGCGGCAACGCAATTGTAAACGGCATTGTAATAGGAGGCTCCCACGCGGGTCCCACAGGCACAGCTTATGTAGGCAACAAGGATGCCTCCGATTTTTCCGCGGTAGTGTCCACAGTTTCAATTTCCGAAAACGCGGAAGTTCGCGGCGGATATGTATTCGGCGGAGCATACCATTCATGGGGCGACGGAGCAAAATCCTCCGACATTTATGGCAGCACGCAAGTATCCGTAACCGGCGGGAAGATTTACAACGAGACTGAAGGCACCGGATACGTATTTGGCGGCGGGTATTCGTCCGACGGCCACAAAGCCTCGCAGGCATCCATATCAAATGTCTGGGGCAACACAAACGTAAATATAAGCGGAGGTGAAGTCGGGAACGTATACGGAGGAATGTATGTAAATGAAGTTTACGGGTACGGCAGCGCCATGGGGGATGTCAAAGGAAATACAAACATCTCCATAACCGGCGGAAACGTCGGAAATGTGTTTGGCGGCGGACTAACGGAAAGGCTTAGCGGAGACGAATCGCTAACGATAAAGACTTCGGTTCTAGGCAATACCGATATAACCATATCCGACACATCCGTTTCAGGCAGCGTCTATGGAGGAGGAAACGGGCAAAACTCTACCGTTGAAGGCGATTCCACAATAACTTTAACCGGAAACGCGTCGGTCGCCGGCACTATAAACGGAGGAGGATTAAACGGAGCAACCGTAAACGGAGTGAAAACCCTAAATATAGGTTCCTCAACATCGGCATATACCGGCGGACAGACTTTGAAGATTGCCGATTTCGATAAAATAAAAATTTCTAACAACTCCTCCGCAAAAATTAGCGCCGATATTTCCGGAGTTTCCGCATCGTCCTCTCAAATTATAGGAGGCATCGTGTCCGGCAAGGCAGAGTTTGAAAATTCGTCGTTTAGGGAAAATGCTTTTGAGGCCTCGGAAGGCTCGATATACGGGGGCGTATTCGCATCCGGGCAAACCGTAAACAACAGCGTTTTTGAATCTAACTCCGCAAATGTCGTTTCCGAAACAGGAAATTATATGGTTTACGGAACAGTTGCAAGTATACGCAATACCGATTCCGCCAATTTTGTAGAATGTAAATTCGACTCCAACACCGCATACAGCACCTACAGAGTCCAAGGCGGCGTGCTTCAAGTCTTTAACGGGGGGAATTTAAATGTTGAAAATTCATCTTTTATAAACAATTCCTCTACCGCTGTAAACAAGGCTCGCGGCGGCGCGATAGAAAACTACAATGCAAACTTGAGCGTTTCCAACACCGTTTTCGAAGGGAACAGCGTTGCAAGCACATCGCTGAGCTCTTACGGTGGAGCAATTTATTCAAGCGAGTCATCTGCGGTAAGCAACCTAAACGATGTAGTTTTTTCCGGCAACTCCGCTATATCAGGCTATGGCGGAGCCGTAGCTGCTGAAGGCAAATCATTAATAAATTTCAACGCAACTGACGACGCAGTATTTTCCGGCAACTACGCCACAAACGCCGAAGGATTGAAAGACGATTCCCGCGGAGGATTTTTATATCTTTCAGAAAGCGCCCAAGCAAATTTCGATATTTCTGGAAATAAATCGCTAACTATAGGCAACGGGACTGAAGGCTACGACTCAATATCATCGGACAACTCCGCAGTATCAATTTCAAAGAACGGTAGCGGAAACTTAATTGTAAACGGATCCATGCAATATTATACCGGATCCATTACTGTCAACTCAGGCTATATGAGCATTAATAAAGCGCTTGGAGCTTCCCAAATTTCGATTTCAGAAGGAGCAAAACTCTCCCTTGCCCTATCGGAAAGCATGCCTGAGGGAACAAAAGTGTCAAACCAAGGGACGCTCTCGCTGTCGCGCGGGACGCTTGCCGACAACGCTTCCATAACATTTGCCGAATACTCCGGCATAGATGCGGAAGCTTTCGGGGGAACATTTAAAGACGGAGTCTTCACAGCCGGCAAGAGCGCCGAGTTATCGTCTGCGCCCATAACGGTGGGAACGGGAGATTCCGACGTTCAAAGCGTGGTATACAACAAAGACGCGCAAAGCCTAACTTTGGATTTCAATATTGCAAATATGGGCGCGCAAGAAATCGTAATAAAATCAATTTCCGAATCGCAAGACACTCAAGGAATATCCGGCACGGTGCTTGCAGCATTTGACATTGCCGCTACTTACGACGAATCTGGCGACTGGACCGTAGTTTTAAGCGCGGGAGTAGATTTGACCGGAATAGACACAAATTCGCTAAAAGCTTGGCATAAAAGCGACGGAGGGACATGGCAGGCTGCCGACGATATCCTAGTGGAATACTCGGACGGTTTTGCGAAATTTGTTGTCGACGGATTCAGCTCATGGGCAATTTCCGGAGCAGCAATTCCCGAGCCGTCAGCTTTTGCAATTTTATTCGGCGCCATATCAATATTGTTTGCCGGATACCGCAAACAAAGATAAAATTCTTTTTTATAAAAGGCCGCCCGAAAGAAAAACGGGCGGCTTTTTTGTTGTTCGCTTCAAATGCGCCAATTTAGTAAAAATCATTTACAAGTCTTAACAATTTAGTTTTAATAAATTCCCATAATGAAGTCTGAGAATTGGAACTCGCGCCTCGGCGTAATATTGGCCGTTGCGGGAAGCGCTGTTGGGCTTGGAAATTTTCTGAAATTTCCGGGGCAAGTCGCAATGTACGGAGGGGCGTCGTTTATGATAGCCTACGTAATATCGTTTTTTGTAGTCGGCCTTCCCATAGCAATGGCCGAGTGGACCATGGGCAGACACGGGGGGGCTAACGGCTACCATTCACCCGTAGGCATAATGGGATTCTTCGGGCGCACTAAAAAGATGGCATACGTTGGCATAACAAGCGTATTGCTGACGCTGATGATTTATTGCTATTACATTTACATAGAAGCATGGTGCTTGGGATATGCGCTAAATTTTCTTGCTGGAGCGTTAAATTTTTCAAGCATTGATGATTCGGCAAAATTTTTTGGAGACTTCATAGGCGCCTCCGAGAATGGAGCCGTTTTAAAAATTTCTTTCAGCGGTGTCTTCGCATTTTTCATATTTTCATTTGCCCTTAATTTCTGGCTAATACATAGGGGCGTATCGCGCGGAATAGAATTTTTCTGTAAATACGCCATGCCGACTCTTATAATTATCGCCTTGGTAATAGTCGTAAGAATGATGACGCTTTCGGACGTTTCGCCCGAACATCCCGAACGCACGATAAACCAGGGACTGGGATTTATGTGGAATCCCGTAAAAATAGTGCAAGAACGGCGTGATTCTTCTGGAGAATGGATTTTCGAAAAACAGTTAGTTGGCAATATTGAAATAGCAAGAGCCGAAAAAGAAATTGCTGCCAGCAAAACATCTTCCGGAGAACCTGAAATACGCCTACGAAAAATATCGGTTTTCGAGCAATTGATGAATCCTACAATATGGATAGCTGCCGCAGGCCAGGTTTTTTTTAGCTTAACCGTAGGGTTTGGCGCCATAATGACATACGCCAGCTACTTGCGCCGCCGTGATGACATAGTTTTAAGCGCACTTTCGTCGTGCAGTGCAAACGAATTCTGCGAAGTCTGTCTCGGAGGACTAATAACAGTTCCAGCCGCAGTTGCATTTTTGGGAATAAGCGGCGCAATAGGAGCAGGCTTAAGCCTTTTTGACCTTGGATTCAAGGTTTTGCCGATGTTTTTCACATCTATGCCATTGGGCGAGTTATTTGGATTTTTATTTTTCTTCCTGCTATTTTTAGCTGCGGTGACTAGTTCGCTTTCAATGTTGCAGCCAAGCATGGCGTTTATAGAGGAAGCAATGCGAATAAAAAGGAATTTCTCCACCCTGCTCCTTGGGGTAATAACATTTTTTGTTTCCGGTTTCGTAGTATACTTCTCAAAAGACTTAAAAGCGATGGATACCTTCGATTTTTGGATGGGACAAGTGGCTATTTATGTATTTGCGATGGTGCAGATTATTATGTTTGCCTGGTACTTCGGAATAAAGCGCGGAATAAGGCTTGCAAACGAGGGTTCCGAAATAAAGTTGCCCCGTTTTTACGGTTTTATTTTAAAATACATAACCCCCAGCGCACTGCTGTTAGTATTCGCGTTTTGGTTGGCTTACGACGTTTTCGGTATATTGGGAGACGGCAAGATATCGCCATATATATTGGATTTAACTGGGGGAGAAGGACGCGAGCCCAACATGGTTGCAAGAATTTGTATAACTATAATGATAATGGTCTACGGATTTTTTGCTGCGATACTTTATTATTCAAACCGCTATGACAGACTTGAGAGGATAAAGAAATGACACTTGGGGGATGGATAACATTTGCGATATCAGCAGGTGGATTTACATGTTTTTTTGCATGGTGCATGTATAAAGTATGCGCAGGCGGCAAAGGGATCCATAGCCATAAAGATGACGAAAACTTAACCGACAGCCTGGAATAAAAAAGGGAAAAAAATAGATTGACCGAAAAGTAAAAAGCGCCTACTTTTGGCACCTTAAAAAACAAGGAGAGATGACAGAGTGGCCGATTGTGCCTGACTCGAAATCAGGTGTGCGGGAAACCGTACCGGGGGTTCAAATCCCTCTCTCTCCGCGTTTATAACTTCCACACTGCAAGGGTGTTAGACAGTTTTAATGAGAAAGCTGCAATGCGCTAAAAATGGGCGATTGCGGCTTTTTTATTGTCTAACACCATTGCAGCAAAAAATGCCCATTTTTTTGAATTTAAAACCCAAGCTTTTCTCTAAAAAAGGCCGATTTTGGGAAAATGTGTTAGACAATTTCCCGCAATTTTTGCCCTTAAAAAGCCTTCATTTCTAATTCCAAAACAGGCCTGAAAAGCGCCTTAAAAAACGCCGCTTTTTACCCGCCTTTTCGACCGTTTTTTTAATGTGTGTTATACAATCTGTGCCAAATAGCGTCAATCCGCCTCAAATAACCCATTATTTTGAAGGAAAATAGCAAAAGGAGTTTTGTTATTCTTTTGTGGCGTATATATTCCCTATGTATTCAATTATTTTCTTGACGATTATTGATAATCAATCTGTAACCATAAATATCGAAAGTTAGAACAAAATAACTGCAGGAACATGAAAGCACTTGTATTTTTCTTGATTACACTTTCTCTTTGTTGCAGTCTGTCTGCGCAAAATTACAGCGTAAAGATTTATCTTTGCTCTTCTAATATTAATGAATTTCAAAAAGAAATTAACTCGACCTCGAAAAATGTTGTAGAACGTCTTGGAGGCAATCTTATTTGCACATTTGATATTTCCGATGATCAGAAGGTCAAATTTTCAAGAGAAAGCTTCTTGCGAAAAGGTCCGGAAGGCGGGAATTTGTCTGAACGTTCGGCAGAAATGCCTAAGAATTTGCCCAAGTTTGGAATAGAACTTTCCGCATATTGTAGAAACTTAAAAAAGAATGGGGAAATTGCCATTGAATTAGATTTTCAATATTCTGACCTTCGTGGATTCATAGAATTTGATACCCCCACAAAAACAATAGTTCCCAACCTAAACACGGCCAAATTTAATAGCGTTGTTTTTCTTCAGCCTTCCAAACCGCAAATATTGAATTGTTACTATTCTGAAGCAGAAAATAATGCACAACTTATGAAATTTTTCGTGGTAGTGTTGGAGTAGATTTTGCGATGAAATTCTGGCTAAGCTGTATCGTGGAAGGCATCGGTAAGTTTCTTTAATATAACATTTATTAGAAACCCTTTAAGGTAGTTCTCTTCCAAGGGGATTTATATTTCTTTGAAAACTTTTCAGTCTTGTGTTAGTTGCGCAACTTTTCTAAATACTTGACAAGTAAATTTATTATCATACACTAATGTAATCACGGGATACGGATAATATTTCTGGTATATTACGTGGAGATTTATATAAATATTAGAAATCAAGTTGTTGTTGTAGGAATCATATTATTGGGTAGTGTGATTCGTTTGTTCGGACAAGATCTATTTAACCTCACTGAAATATTTTCTAAAGATTATTACGGGACTGAAGCCCTAAAAATAGACTATGATGTCGGCATTGAGTATTACGATATAAAAAATACTGAAAAAGATGTAAAAACATCAAGTAGCAATGAATCGTTTAATAACATTTTGTCTCCAAAATATATTTATCTCAACAAATCTCAAAATGGTTTGGGAACCAAGCTTGAGTACATTACAAACGGTGAGAACGATTTCACATATTTCCCTGCACAAAAAGGTGCAAGCATTTCTTCCTCTGGAATTGTTCCAATGCGAGACAGATTTTTTACCGACTATTTGACGTTCATTCCCGATTTTCAGCAGGATCGAGCTGCTTTATCCAGTATAATATCGCTTCTGGAAGGGGCGGAAAATACTACCTATGAAATAAAACATGTAGATAAAAATACATGTATTCTTGTTATAAAGCAGGCAATGAAGCCATTATACCAGAAGATGTTTAATGAATATACCCTTAAATTTATACGGAAAGGCGCAAATTGGTTACCAACGGATTTTGTGCATAATTATTATATAGATAAAGGCGAATCTTCAATAAGACTAAATGGAAATTTTAAAGTATTATATAGTGACTATGAAAAATATGCAGGTATATTCTTGCCCAAGAAAATAGAATTGTGGCACTATATACCGTCTGGTTGGATTGTAAATAACGATGATGGAACTCCAAAATTAAGGAGACAGAAGTTGGAATATTATGAAACAATTTCACTAAAAAATGTTTCAATCGAAAAGGAAGATCCGCAAAAAAACATAATAAAAATTCCAGACGATGTAAATATTTACGCTTATGCCACAAAAAAACAATATAGCACAGCGGACTTAGAGGCTATTAAAAAAATATTAACACTGTCGGTAAAGGTATTCCCGAAAAACAAGATTAGCGAGCCTTGATCAAGTACAGATAAAGGTGGCTTTTCTTTAACATCATTAGGCCATGTTTTGAGAGTAATACACTTCCAAATTTGCTTTGGAAGCCCAAAGGGGTGGTCTTTAATATATTTTTCAATCGTAGATTCGGTTAGAGTTTCAGGAGAATCTAAAAATTCCTCCACGGACTTTTCCGATGAATAGAAAAAGTAGCGCCGCTTTTCCTCGGACAATCCCATCAGAAAGTTTCGGTACTTCACATATTGCAGAGTGTTATTAAACCCATTGCCTTCCGCTTCCCAAGTTAATGCCAATTTTAGCGGAGACTTTTCCATCGCAACATAGGCAGGATAAATCGAAAATCCCGTGTATTTAAAGTAATCAATAGAACTTTCGGCAGCCACCTTCTTTTGCTGTGCTGCGCTTAGATAGGCGTTATAAATGTAAAGCGAAATAGCCGGATCATTGGAAAAATTTATCCCCCACTTGCATTCGTAGATAAAGCGCCTCAAATATCCCGCGCGGATATGGGAAAAGTCCATTTCAAGCGAATCTAAGTCAAGCCCGGAACAAACCCGGAAGCTATTTTCTAAAAGAGCAATGTCACTCTTATCGAATAGATAGATTTCATTGGCAAGTTCCGGGCCAAATTCCGCCTTGATGGCTTCATAGACCCTCGCAAGTGCAAGCTCTTTTAAATAAGACTTTGGACTTTTTATGAATTCTTTTAATTCAGGCCAAGCGCTCACGGCCTTTTCATAGCTTGGAGCAATCGGCCCATTAAGAAGCCTCTTGCGAATTAACGTGTTTGTTATGATTTCTGAATCTGTCATTTTTACCCTTTCTATTTCTTAGAAGCCCACCGCGGGCTACCTTCATTTTTTAGTGTTTCAGGGTAAAAATTTTCCTTTTTACAGAATGAGATGATTGATTCAGAAAAAAATATAAACTCTGCGAAATAAGCCTTGTAGCATTGAGACTCAAAATTCATCAGTTTAACGGAAGGGCTTCAGATGTAATATCCCGTCCCAATGTCTCAAAAAACGCCTTTGCGTCGGACTTCTTTATCCCCGTCATGTTCACATAACGGGAACGTAGGAGCGAAAGGTCTCTATGCCCATCTTTAACTGCAATCGCGGCAAGTCTCTATATCTCTTAGCAAAATAGCTTGCGTAAGTATGCCGCAGAACGTCTTGAACCCAAGTGCCCTTAAATCCCGATTCCTCGCGGATATTTTTCCATTTTCTATTCCAGTCTGGCGGGCATATTGCGGATTTCCCATCGCTTTTATATTTTGCTAAAATTCGTTTTAATGCAGGCATAATTTCAACATGGCGCACGCCTCCTGTTTTAGAGCATTGGGAACGCACAGTGATAAAACCTTCTTTCAAGTCTATATCTTTCCATTTTAGGCGCCGCACTTCTCTGGGGCGAATCCCCGCAAATAACAAGAGTCCAACCGCAGGCAGGCAGTTGCTATTTTTTTGAACTTTTGCACTTTTTAAGAGAGACTCCGCCTGCGTATGGGTTAGCGGGATTATTTCCTTTTCAACGACCTTGCGTTTTTCAATAAGCTTTATTGGGTTTTTATCGCACCATTCGCGCTTGAGAGCGAATTCAAATAAGCCGTACAGCATCGTGCGCGCTTTGTTGAATTGACTTGGAGTCTTAAAAGCTGAAGAAAGGTACTGTTCGCAGAGCGCAGATTTTAGCTCTGAAAAATATGTTTCACCAAATTTGGGATTGGATTTTATTAGGCGACTTCCTAAATAGCGAATGTCGCGCAGAGATTCCGGTCGCAAGTTTTTCTTTGTTTCAAGATATAACATAAACCCATTTCTGATAGACATCTCATCATTACGTATATGCCTGAGGCCGGTCGATATGACCTTGGCGCAAAATTGTACTGGGGTTAATCCGGACTCTTTTGAAAACGAGTCTAACGCGTTTCGTATTAGTCTTGCCGCGTCAAGCAGTGTAACTCCACGCTCACTGAGTAGGGTTGTGGCTAATTTTGTATGCTTGTCCATGGTATTTAGAATACCAATGTCAACTAAAAAAAACTAAAATATTTTGGGAATCTTTTATAAAAAATAATTAGAGGATATTCTTGTACTAAACAAAATTGGGACATTATTAAATCAATATCACCCTAAAATATATTTGTTGTTTATTATCAATATATTGTATAAATTTTATGTATAGGGTATTCTAAATACCCTACCATTTAAAGTGCAAAATAAAATATGAAAGAATTAAAAACAAAACAGGGTATTAAATGTTTCAAATTTAAATTAGATACCAATATTTCGATGGCACTAAAATTAGAAATGCAAGAATATGTAATATAAAGTGATATCTCAGAAAATCACTAAATTGCATAGATCTCGGAATAAATATGGCAATGTATGAACTTTAAGAAGAACCATAAGCGATCAGTACATTTTATGATGCTACTAAGACGAATAAAGGAGGTTTTATATTTGGGAATCCTGGAGATATTTACAAACGATGCAAAAGTTTACAAAATAGCTTAGATGGGTACATCCCTCAAAAAAAGTTTCTTAATTAAAACGAATTTCGATACAAATAGTATCGATTATAAACAACAATAAAATGAAAGGATATAATATGTTATCACCTATTGATATAGCAGAGGATACGCAAAAGTTTCCTCTCGAGAGAACCGTAATGATGGGCCTAAGTGTCAGATACACTTATAGTTGGGTAGGCAACGGCAATCGTATGGATGATTCCAATGCTTGGGATTGATTAACTGGATTATGATTACCCCCACTCTCGCGGGGGTAATTATAATCTTAAACTTATTGTGAAATTAAATGTTACTTGTAATTACTTGTACTGAAGATATAACAACAAATATGCTTATTCAATTTTTAGATG
>OJMH01000581.1_pt1 | contig 45758 bp, 44 predicted proteins | sample 1597111 | NCBI WGS metagenome assembly OJMH01 (sample SAMEA2452115, study PRJEB22498) | human gut metagenome | reverse complement strand
CCGCCGCATAACAGCAGGTACAGCAGCGCTCCCTTGTCCCGCCGGTCAAAACGGTAGATAGAAAAGGCGGTACGCCCCGGCAGCCCATAGCCCCGGTCTTTCATGCTGTCAGCTGTATCAATGGCGTTTTCCAGCGCCCAGGTCACCAGGATCGACAGGATTTTAATGCCGTGCTTCGCCCGCTTAATAAGCCCGCCGTTGGACACATCCCGCCCCACGCATTTCTGCGCGTTGGAGATCACCTTGATCTGCGCCGTAAACCGCGGGACAAACCGCAGGGACATGGACAAAACCAGGGACAAGGCCGGGATAACCCGCCCGAACAGATACACGAACTTATCGCTGGTCATCACCGCATTGAAACAGGAAAACCAGGCAATCACCGTGATCAGCAAAAACGCTGCAAAAATGCCGTATAAGATGGATTCCAGTGTCAGCGGATTGCCGCTGGGCAGATAGGTCAGAATGGTGACCCCCTGATGGGAAAAGGCGAGGTTGATTAAAGCGGTGATAACCAGCAGTGGCAACATGTACACCAGATTGAACCGCACCGCTTTTTTCCCTTTCAGGTAAATGGAATAGGTCAAAGCGCAAACCAACGAAATTCCCAGACAGACCGGATGATTGATGAACATGGTCAGCCCGATTACCAACACAAAGTACAGCATAGAAACGGCCGGATGATATCCGGAAAAAGCATCCCTGTTCATTCAGATTCACCCTGTCCTGTGGCATAGCCACCGCCTACGTCGTTTCCTAAATCGCAGGTATATACCCACTCGATCACATCTCCCTGCCTGAGCTGATACCGGCTGCAGCCGTAGTTGGGGAACCAGTCGTTGACCTTATACATCCAGCCGGACAGGTTGCCGCAGTCAAATTCATAGAGATTATGGATCCCCTCGATATATGCAGAATTATAAATCGGCGTCATCTCAAATTCCATGTGGATCCGCTGCTCCCGCGTCACTCGTTTGAGCACGTCAAAAACGCTTTCTCCTTTGCTGAAGGTGACGGTTATAGGTGCTAAAATTATCCCATCGCTGGGAACCAGAGCCTTCTTCTCTTCTTTGAGCATGTCCATGTTATTTAAAATGGTATCGCACCGGATAGATAGGGTGCAAGTCAGTTGCGTGTTCTCATCAACGGTAGCGTCTTCTGGCTCAATCGGCGTAGGCTTTCCCTCCGGTACCGGATCGGTCTGGTACTTGTCCTTGCCGGTTTCCGGGTCGATTTCCATACCGGAGCTGGCAGAAGATGTCTGTTCCTGAGATGAAGAAGGCTGCTGAGAAGGCGTTGTTGTCCCACTGCTGCTGGATGCGGGGCTATCGGCAGATGGCGTTGCTGGCGGCGTATCCGTAGAAACGGAGGACGTGTTATCAGAAGAACTGTTGTTGTTTGATACATCCGATGACGTACCGCTGCTTTCAATTTGGCTGCCTTCAGGTAACACTGTACTAGCCTCAATGCTCTCCAGCGATGGAGCAGCTGAAGTAATAGAAGTATCGGCCACCGGGGTACTCCGGTTCGTCGCTGGCTGTAACAGGAACACTGTTACTAAAACAGCTGCAATGCACACCACAGCCAAGCCGATTTTTGCCTGTTTGATTTGGAAAAACTTTTTAATAGCTTCTTTCATAAGACGATTCCTCTGATTTCTCTGAATACCCGAAAGCCCTGCGGCGTGTGAAACGCCGCAGGGGCTCGGGCAGAACTGGATTGCTCTCAATCCACGCTCTGTTATTTTACAGTCTTTTTCCTTTTCCCAAGGAGAGTCATTGCCGCCAAAGAGAGCAGGGAGACCGTAAACCACAGTACCACATGGCTACTATCTCCGGTCTGCGGAACATCCGTAGTGCCGTCGTTATTGCCATCGCCCGGATTCGTGATACCGTCACCGTTTCCATCCGGATCACCTGTATCAACCGCTGCCGGCTGATATATGGCAAAGGCTCCCATTTTTTCGGTCTCGAACACCAGCTTTCCATCTTGCAAAACAGCAGTTATCTCCGTCACGCTTCCGTCCACATTTACAAAGTATACCTTGCACTTCGCCCCGTCATAGTCTTCCGGAACAGGGATAGAAACTGTAATCGTGCCCTCCGGCTGGACTTCCAGATTGTTTTCCAGCAAATACAAATCATACAAAGTGAATTTACCGTCCTTCAGCGCTTCCTTGACCTTCTCATACAAATCGCCGGAGGTACGAAGATTGGCTTCCAGTTCCAGGCCGTTCAGGATGCTTTCCTTGCCGGTGACGGTAACTCCGATACCCTCAACGTCCGTCAGGGTGATGTCCTTGTCCTCCGGAACCGGCGGTTCCTCTGTTTTGACTTCCACGTCGCTCATGTCGTACAGGGAAGTTTTTTCATTTATAAAACGGTCGTAAGCAACCAAGGCATAATATCCCTGCTCTGTTGCCGTGCCATTGACAAGGCTGCTTGTAGTTGTGTGTTTAAAACCGCCTTCTGCCATTGCAAAAGTGAGAAGTGCGTCAAGCACGGAATTGCCATTTTTGATAAAACGTGCGTCGCTGTCCGGGTCAATCCCCAGCGCAGTCAGGGCAACAACCACCTGCGCGCAGCTCTCCGCATTCGCAATTCCCGCGCTCATATACCCGCCGTCAGGCTGTTGAAGGACTGACAGGCAGTTCAGCGCCTCATCCACAGCGGTCTTGACATCGCTGATGTCATAGTATGGCGCCAGTGCCTGAAGTGCGATTGCCGTCATATCCGGATCAGCTTCATTACCCCCAAGAGCCCAGCCGCCGTCATTCAGCTGCGTCTGGAGAATATAGTCGACCAATTTCTCGCGGGTGACCTGATCTGCGCCTGCCGCCTCCGGTATCTCATAGTCATGTGAATCAAAGGCGATAAGCGCCCAGATGGGCCCGTTGATACCCTGTGCTTTTAAATAGTTCATGTCCGTTAAGCCCTGAAGCAGATTATGTCCGTCCACATCGGTGACATCAAAACCCAGAGACGTCAAAGCGAGAATAACTCTCACGTTTTCTGTGGATTTGGCTGCATCTAGCTGTTCTTTTTCATTGATATTTTCTCTGACGAATTTCACCACAGCGGAATAGTATTCATCGGATACCTCACGGTCGCTGCGTGCAAGACCAAGGACCCGCCACTCGCCGACGGTACTTCCTACGCCCGGAGTGCCAAGGGAAGCCAGGTAGTCGCCGGTGGCTTTATACACATCCTCATAGTCTGTGACAGGCGGTTCCTCCGTTCCGCCGATTACATCTGACATATCATACAGGGATGTTCTTCCATTTAAGAAGCGGTCATAGGCAACCAGGGCATAATACCCCTGTTCTGTTGCCATGCCGTTGACATTACCAGTCGCAGTATGTCTGAATCCGCCTCCATCAACCGCAAAAGCGAGAAGCGCATCCAGCGCGGAGCAATCATTTTTGATAAAACGCGGATCACTGTCCGGGTTAATGCCCAGCGCAGTCAAAGCTACGATCACCTGCGCACAGCTTTCCGCATTTACTGTTCCCCAGCTTGCAAAACCGCCATCGTCTCTTTGTACCTCAGAAAGACAATCCAGCGCTTCGTCTACGGCAGCTTTAACTTCGCTGTTGCTGTCATAATATGGAGCCAGCGCCTGCAGCGCCATACCGGTCATATCCGGATCTGCCGCGCTGCCGCTGAGCGCCCAGCCGCCATCATCCAGTTGTCTTTCGAGAATGTATGCGATCAGATTTTCGCGGGTGACCTGCTCCGAACCTTCCGGGGCAGACGGAATTTCATAACCGGCGCTGTCAAAAGCAATTAACGCCCAGATCGGCCCGTTGATGCCCTGGGCTGTCACATAGTCCATATCCATCAGACCCTGCAGCAGATCATGTCCGCCCACATCGGTGACATCCAGGCCCAATGCAGTGAGGGCAAGGATAATGCGGGAATTCTCGGTGGATTTCACTCTGTGCAGCTGTTCCGCATCGTTGATTTCCTCCTGCACGAATTGAAGCACCGCTTCGTAGTAGCCGTCCGCCACCTCACGGTCACTGCGGGCAAGGCCGATGACAATCCACTCGCCGCCGGTACTTCCTACGCCGGGAACGCCAAGGGAAACAAGGTAATCCCCAGTATCTTTGTAAACTTCCTCAAAATTTGCCGTACCTTCGGCTTTCTCCACTGTCACGACGCACACGGGTGCAATAATCGGGCAATCCGCGATCAGCAGATTGCTGCGCAGGGTGTGATAGCTGTCCTGGTCGTCCAGCCAGGTATAAAAATCCACCCATTGCACCTCATTTGCAGGATAAGGCCCATCCCCATAGTCTTTTTCGGTGTATGCCATAGAAGTCTCATAAGTTTCCCAATCCATCACGCCGTAGACCGGGTTGTCCGGGGTACTCATATTCATTAGATTCCAGTCGGTGACGGTATCCTCCACCGTGCCGCTGGCTGTAATGTAATAGGTACCGGCAGTATCAAAAGAGACGGTTACTTTGCCATCGCCGTCTGTGACCTTGCCCTCAATGGCGCTGAAGCCGCCTTCGGACATAACGCCTACGGAAATCCCCGAAAGCCCGGTATCCGTTGCCTCCTCACCACCGGCCATGCCCAGGTGCCCTTTCAGCGTCAGGGTGATATCTTCGCCCACGGCTGCCGTTGCACTCACCTTGTCAAAAGCGGCATACCAGTCCCCATAATATTTGTCATCGGCGTTGATCGAGGCGACCAGGCGGTCCCCGGCCTTCACGGTATCAGAGTCTACACTCTCGCTCAAGCCCACATCGTTAATGAAGAACAAACAGTTGCTGGTCTCAACTCCCCACAACTTTGAAACATAGGGGCCTCCGCTGTAGCCAGCTTCGCTGTTATACTCAGCATGAGCGGCTACGAGAGCCTCGTCAAAGGTGAGGTATCCGTCAGAATTGATATCTTTAACCGTAACTTTCCGGTTAGCCATGACACTTCCGTCATTGGCAGCTGCCAGAACACCCTTATTGCTGACGGTCAGTGTCACCACCGCATCCGCCGCAGACCCGGTTGTCCCAGCAGCGACAGCGGCTGTCGGCAGCAAGCCGGCGATTATCATCACTGACAGCAGCAGTGCCAGGAGCCGGCCAGCCCATTTCTTGCTTTTAGTCATTTTCTTTTTCCTCCTATAAAGTGAATTATCTATGTCTAACACTTCCATGTGTCCTACTGTATGTACGTTTCCTCCCCCCTTCTTCTTATGACTGACTTTGTTTTCTTTTCGCCCGTTGCCGTGCTTTCCGATTCAGATAGGTCTGGCTGACTTTCTTTAGTCCTGCTTTTTCCAGCGCCCTCGACCACGGTCCCAGCTCCGCCTTTATTGCTCCCGGCATATTCTTTGGAAAATCCCGCTTATGTGGAAGCCTGCCCAATTCCTCCGCCTTTTCAGTCAGTAAGCGGATCGCCTCAGCTTCGCTCTCCAAAATATAGAAAGCTCCTTTTCGAATCATTTACCGTGTTCCTCCCTCTTTTCCCGAAGAAACTTAACAATCCGTCCATAATCCTCTTTCCTGTGTGGTAAAAGGCAGGCAGAGCAGTCTTTGCAGCCATTTCCCCAATAGACAAAATTCCCACCGCAATCGTCATATTCATATAACGGGCAATAGCAGAACAGACAGTTGAAATTCTCCTCGTCTCTGCCATGACAGGGAAAGTATTCGCATTTCGTATGGCTGAAATAGGAAAATTTCTTTCCTCGCCACTCGATACAATCCTTGGATTGATTTTTCTCCATACGAAGCCCCTCCTTTATGCCGACAAGGTTGTTTATCTGTATGTTACACATACAGATAAAGGGGATATCCCCTTTAAAAACTTGTCTTTGTACTACAAAAGCCGCTTTCCCTTTACAGAGAAAGCGGCTTAAAACCAACCATTTTTTAGGTATATTCCCCTTCTGCCCAGGAATATATACTTCCTCTGACAACATGGCTGGTTTCCTGGCTTATGACTTACGGTCTTGCCGAAAAAGGACGTCTTCTCAGGAGCGAATGCTCCCAATGACATATTGTCCTTTTCTTCGTCAATCACAGTGATGGCTGTCGTGTCGGATTTTCACCGATTCTTCCCAATTCTCCTATGTTTCCATAGGCACCATATTGCGTATATCCAATTTTTTCAAATATATCAAAGTCTCTGCTAAAATGCAATGTAATTATTTTATATTTTTAGGAAAATATTTTATTTTTCTTCATAAAAGCTTCACACCATCGGTTTTAAGCGCAGTCGAGAGCGGAATAGACACATTTTCCTAGGAGGGATGTATGTTCTGAAAGGAAAGGCGCAGAGGTCAATCCTCCACGCCTTCACTTTCGAGAAATTGTGCAACGGTCATACACTTTGGATGTTCAATGTCCAGACTAAGGAAATCTCTGTCGCCGGTGAGAATGATGTCTACATCCGACACGATGGCGGCATTTAAGATCGGCTGGTCTTTTGCGTCGCGTATCAATTTTTCCGCATGGTCTACCGCAGGAATTAGCTCATAAGACATCTCTGCCAACAACACTTCCGCATCCGGAAGATACTTTGGCGCCTTCCGTTCGAGAATATCCCGCAGCTCCGTTATGTTACGGTCACACAAAACGATTTCGTGATTGTCTGCGATGTAGAGTAAAGCCCGCGCCGGCTTGGAACGTGGAAAAACCAATGCGGAAAACAGAATGTTTGTATCTACCAATATCCGCATTTTACTGTCCCTTTCCGTAACGCACTTCGTCCACAAGCGCTTGAATATCCTCTTCGCTGGATACCCCTATCTCTTTGGCGGCTCCGGTAAATGCTGCCTGCGCTTTGCGGATAGCCGTAGCAGAGGCGTTGCTAACGACAATCTCTCCATTCTGATTTTGAAAGAACAGGATTTTATCGCCGGATTTTAGACCAAGCTTCTGCCTGATTTCTACCGGCACAGTGATTTGACCGTTTGCAGAAATTTTCGCCAGATTCATACAAGTCACCCTTTCTATTCTTTAGAATTCAAGTTTTCTTTATTTCTGCTTATATTATATCCCCTGTGCCGGGAAAAGTAAACTTATCCAGGCAAAAAAGAATCGCTCATTTGTGAACTTTTCTCGAATTTATTCAAGAAGTCCTTGCCAATTCGTTTCGAGTGTAACCGGTCCGGGAAACTTCCAGCTTCCTATCATTCCATCACATCGCCCCTATTCGCTTCTATTCTCCAGATATCCATATGATTTTCTACAAACCAACGAATCATTGCATCTGATATTTCATCCTCCGGGAAAGCCCATTGCGGCATGGTTTCCAATACCGTATCCAGTTCAGCCTCTTTCAAATCTGGCGAACCTTGGAACGGTTCCATAAATAAGTCGCTGCTATCCGTAATCCCTCTGGCATCAAAATACAGCTTTTCGCTGTCTGGTATCCATTTTATATTGTAAGCGTGTACCAACTCACCGCCTCTGTCTACAAGGGCAAAAGCAGGAAGTCCGCATTTCGCCCGCAAAGCCTTTGCCAGATGCACGCAATATCCCAGCAGAAAACTTCCTACTGACACCACTGCAGGCTCAAAACGCTCTTCGGCAATACTCACCGGCAATGTTGCTTCCATTTCCTCCAAACGATCCGTAAATTCCCGCATATTGCCGCGGCATTCTATTTGGATACGATAAAATCCGGTATATATGATGAACTCCTCCTCTGCAAATAAAAAATACACTTATGTCCTTAAATAGGATACGCATACCGAGATGTTATCCGGGCCACCCAAAGCATTGGCGACCTTGATGATCCCGTTACAGGTTTCAAAACAGTTCCCCGCCTCATATACAATGTCATGCAGCTGCTCCAGATTGATCACCTTATGGGCGCCGTCTGTCAGAAGCATTACGATATCGCCGTTCTGTACCTTTCCCGCGCGGAGATCAATACGGGGATTTTCAAATCCAAGCGCGGAGGTCAGTAAGTCCCGGTCTGGGTGCTGGAAAATCTGCTCTTTCGTAATCTTCCCCTCGTCCGCCAGGCGCTGGGCTTCTGTATGGTCCTTGGTGAGTTGCTGCACTTTTCCGCTGCGGATCAAGTAAATACGCCCGTCGCCAACATGCGCCATTACAAATTCTTTTTTCTCCGTGATGGCCGTCAGATCCACCGTTGCAAAGGTGCTGTGGTCATAAAGCTCCCCATCCGCTTTCTTGAATGCGAGCAAGACCCTGTTGGCACAGTGAAATGCGCCTGCCAGCATCCTTTTTATCTCTCCGGCCGGCATATTCGGTTCCGCATACGTCTCCACAAACCGCTGGATTTCATTGACGACAAAAGAGGCCGGGTTCAGAAAATCCGTCCTGTGGTTTCCGTCTGCCGTAATCTGATAGCTGACTCCATGCTTCACCCACGCATGGGCAAAATCCTCGTTAATCTTTTCCGCTGCTTCCGCGACCCGTCCGGGGTGCGTGGCAAATGCATTATCAATTGGCATACCTTATTTTCCTCCCTTGACGCTGCGCAGCCGTTTATCGTGGAAATAGGATTCCAGCTCTGTTGCACAGTCTGGGTAGGCGGCCGAGAGCAGATGAAACAGGGACTCATATACGATATCCAACACAATTTTCAGTTTGTACTTCTGTAAAATCTTGATGCCTCCGGAATTACAGAATGTCCGGCAAATTCCTTCCCGGTCAAGTTTTAATATATCCTCGCACAGGTGCTGGAAGCACACCTGCGCTTTGTACTCTACATCGCTGCCCCTTACAAAATATCCCCTGGGAAAAGCTTTCCTCTGCCCATTTAATACCTCGTCATACACCTTGATGGTCAGTTCTTTCTGAGAAGGCTGCTTTTCCGGGAAAACATACCAGAGCAAATATGTGAACTCGCCTTCCATCATCTCCGGAGGACGATCCGCCTTTTCCACCAGCTTGGACAGCCCGTACTCTTCGATGAACCCGGCGCTAAGACCCCCTTTTGCCGTCTCATACTCGTTAATCTTCAGTTTATCCCGAAGCAAGTAGGTCAGTATTTCCTTGATCCTCCGGTTGAGGTTGGTTGCTGCCCAAAAGTTATCCGGCCAGGCTTCTCCTGCCAGTACCGTCTCATAGGCAGCTACCGACTCTCCATATTTTCCGATGTTTCCTTCCGTCCGTATTTCCCTATCTACAGGGAGGTATGTTCTGTTTTCCATATGAAATGCACACTCCTTTTTCTGTTGTCACTTCCTTTCCAGTTCGTCCTGTTCAGTCACGATCATTTTTTCTTGTTATCTGAAGTCAGATAACAATATATGACTACCGCCTCTCCTGCTGAAGCCAGCACAAAGGCCATTGGCATCCGAAACCGTACCGCCACGAAAATATTTAATACGATCAATGCACAAATAATGAGAATCAGCCACTTCATGGTATTCACCGTCCTTTTCATTTCTTTTCATCATTCTGCGCAAAACTACAGCATTAACTGTTTCTAAGAAAAAGCCGTCCAAAAATACCTTTCCCCTTCTCTTCCTTTCCCACGTCAGCCGCCTCATGGCCGGGCGCAATTTCCAGAAGCTGTTTTGCCAGTCTTCGGACCGCGTCCGCAAAATTTTGCTGCTTTGCCGCGGCTTTTGAAGAACCGTAAAATACGGAGTTGCCGCTATTGTTTACATTCGTGATCTCCCGGCAATCCGGTATCACGGCAATCAACGGTATCTTTAAAACGCCTGCAATCTCCTCCGGGGAAATATTAAAGGCGGCGTCATACTTATTGATCACCAGCTTCATTTTGCTTTTGTCAAAACCGTCGATCCCCAGCAGGATATCTTCCAGCACCCCGTCAATCCTTTTGGCCGAAACCACATCGCAGGTAGAAAGAGCAAGGATAACGGTAGCCTTCAGAATAGCGGCTATGGTATAGTCGAAGATATTGGACCCGGTATCGACTATCACAATGTCAAAATCGCAAAGCCGCAGATTCTCCAGCACTGCAATAATCACTTCTCTTGAAACCTGAAGACCATCTGTTTTGTTTTCCGGGGCAGTCAGGATATACAGGCCAGAATCGTGCTTTTGCAAATAGTTCTGCTTGATGTCCCATTCGGTAAAGCGGATCGTCTCCACCTTCTTTTTCTCCCGGGCTGCCTGCTTCTCAATATCCTCCGCCCAGTGTTTGATGTTCGGTTCTGCTGGAAGATTCAGCAGGGACGCCATATCCGAAGAATCCAGATCCAGGTCGCAGAGACACACTTTGGGCCGATATAACTGTTCCTCTTTTTGAATGCTCAGGCAGGTCAGTGCGATTGCCAGTTCCTTTGTGACCGTGGATTTGCCGACGCCACCCTTCTGGTTGCATACCACCACTGTCTTCTGCGCAAAAAGCCGGTCCTCCCTCTGGGATGTCTGATGGAACTGCACATTTTTCAGCCGTTCCTGAAACGAGGGCCTTTTGGGCGGTTCCGGAACAGGTTCCGGGGCCGGCTCTTCCCGTCCTGCGGAAAACGGATTGTCCACGCTGCGCGCTACCGAGCTTTCAGCAATCTGTTCGATTTCTCCTTCCCCATATGTGGAAGATCCGCATATCTTTTTCAGCAGTTCGTCCAGTTCGTCATAGGTATAGGGAAAAGGAAGGAGTCTCGCTTTTTTGGCCAGCTTCATTTTCAGGATTTCATCCTTCGTCGAAGTCGCTACGATTTTCTGTGCCTGGATATTCTCCAACTGGCGCAACGCCTCCTCGCAGTCACCGTCAATCAGCCGTTCGGAAATTACAATAAAGTCTACGCTGTCCATTTGGTTCAACTGCTTTACAGCCTCTCGGATAACGCCGCAGCCGCCTTTATACAAAAATGCATCATTGATCGTAAAACATCCTTCCATATCGGAAAGAATCCCGCTGTTTGTTTCCAGAAAATAAATGCCTTTTAGCATGGTTCAATTCCTCCTGTGTTTTGATTTCTATGTACACAGGCAGGCCTTCTCTGCCTGTGTTTTAATCAATCCAATAGCTGAAGCGCCTGCTTTTGAATCATCATGGTCTCCAATTCGAAGTTGCTGGGCGGGTCGATGTTCAGCGGATCCACTTTTACAAGCACCGGTTCCACATCCTTAAAATCATAGTTGCGTGAGGATCGGCACACAAACCAACCGATAGGCGAGCGTGGGAACCATTTCAGAATATCTCGGTCATCATAGCGCTCTTCACGGCCGATTTTGCGGATGACAATCATAACGTCATCCGGACGGGATATTTTCCCAGCAAAGATCAGGCCGCTGTTGGCTATCACGGAACTGGGCATGTCGGCAATCTTCTGGGTGATACTGAAAATGAATAAACCAAGCCCGGCCGCCTGGTCGAGAATCCGCTCAAATTCGGACTGACCGCCAAAGGACGGCATGGACGGATTGCCTGTACCGGCAGTATCGCTTCCGGTCAACACTTCGTTCGCTTCTTCCAGAATTATGATGCTTTCGAACTGATCGTCCGCCAGGAATCCGCCTTCGTGCCCTTGCGCGTATTTGAAAAATCCGCTTGTAATCACGCCGAACACAAAATTACGGAAGGTCGATTCCAGCCCGTAACTCTCCAGTACGATCACGTCGTCTTTCCCGATCAGTTCGTCTATGCCAATGCCAGTTTCATCTCCAAACAGGCGGGTTTCAATGGAAAACTTGCGGCCGAACACCTGCATACGGTCCAGAACTCTGGTATAGGCATCCCGAGCCTCATTCCCCATCCGTCCTTTACCGGATTTTAAAGGATCCTCCAGCTCCAGTTTGATTTTGTTCATCCGTTCATATACCTTTGGCAGCGTAACCTTGGAAGAGCGTTCCGGTACAAACTCACGCCAGTTGGGGCTGTCTTCAAAGACGCCTGCCTCATCATAAAGCGCATAGAATGTCTCCGCCAGGATTGCTTTGCCGCGTTCCATCAGCCCGTAAGCCCTGCAGTAAATTTCAATCACTCCGTCAATCCATACCTGCGGATTCACATTTTTGGGCACCTTGCAGATGTTGAGTTTAATTGGCAGAAACTCCGGATTCCCTAAAGAGTAGAAATGGAAACGCTCAGGCTCCACAAATTTGGCCAAAATCCTCCAATCTTGCTTGGGGTCCAGTGCGACGATTCGAAGCCGCTTCCCGGTTTTTCTCCGTACTTTTGTCAGTTCGGCCACAAACCTTGTGGCTGCTACAGTCTTTCCACTTCTGGATTCGCCGGTAAAAATCCCATGCATCAGCTCGCCTTCCTCCAGACGGTACTCAAACGGCGTCTCATATCCCATGGAAGGGGTCCAGCGCTCACCGGAAAGGATTTTCCCGATATAGATGTCTCCCTTTTTCATGGAGGGGACCGCAAATTTCGGCACATCTCCGACATCGGCAAAAATACCGCCTTCTGAGATACGCGGCAGGTGAGTATATGCCGCAAATTCATCAGAAAGCAGAATGGTGGAGTACCGGTAAGACTCCATTCTTCCGCCAAGCCCCTCTTTCTGATTGTCCGCACTGAAGGCGTAAAAATGATAGATCAGATGATTCTGCTCTTCCGGCGTCAGATCCAGAACCTGTAGAGGACAGATCATGGCTTCCGTATTGGCCCATGCGGACTTTGCCAGGACGGAAGCAGCCGCCAGGCTCTCCATGGAATCGGTGGCAATATATACATCCGTAAAAAACGCCCCGTTCCCGCGCAGCGCCTTCATCAGGCGCATATTCTGAAAATCAAGCAGCGTGAGGATGTTCTTGACCTCCTGGTCCAGCCACTGATACGATTTGGAATATCCCACGGCCGGCCCGATACCCATGCTTGTTGTGGAACCATTGGTGATCGTTCCACTGGTGCCCAGCGCCTGCCCAACCGTATGACCGATACTCTGCGCCGTACTGCTTCCCTGAGAAGTTCCGGTGGTGGTCCCCCAGCTCTTTCCAGTGGTATCCGAAGTGCTGTGGCTGTAAGAATCCGTCTGGGTCTGGCCGTAGCTGGTACTCTGGGAAGAACCAAACGTCTGGGTTTGTGTGGCTCCTACGCTCTGCGATTGAGAAGTCCCGGCCGTATCCGTATTGCTGGTAGATTCATTATGGCTGGTTCCGCCGGACCAGTTTACACCCTGGCTGTTCGACCAGTTTTCCCCTGTTCCCACAGAAGCATTAGTTCCCCAGCTTTCCCCTGTCCCATGAGAAACGCCTGTGGAGTGAACCTGTCCTACACTGGTACCAATGGAGCTTCCCACCGTATCCGACGTGCCGGTGCTCTGCCCAAAGGATTGGGATACACTCTCATTCCAGCCGCTGCTCTGGGTCGTGCTGTTGGTTGTTCCCCAGCTCTCGGATGTGCCACTGGTGGAACCGTTGGAAACAGAATGGGACGTACCGGAGGTATAGCTGTTGGAAACACCGTTGGTCTGGGAATAGGAACCGCCTACGGAAGATGATACGGAGTTATTGACTCCGCTGCTGGAGTTCCAGCCTTCGCTTCCGCTCGTGCCATTCGTGGTGCTACTGGAATCTCCGGAAGAACCGTTGATGACAAAAATACCGCCGCTGATTCCGGAAGTCGTCCCCTCGCTGTTGCTGGAAGACCAGCCGGAGGACCCGCTGGTCCCATTGGAGCTGGAGGTGCCGCTGCTTGCGCCGTTCGACCAGCTCACTCCACCGGAAGCACTGGAATTGGTTCCGTGGGTTGAGGAGGAATTTGTCCCGTCCGTTACCGTGACCGAAGTAGATTGATTGACACCGGTGGTATGAGATGTTCCCTGCGTAACACTCTGGCTGCCGGACACTCCGCTGGTGGTTGAATTGGTGACCGATTCCGAAGCTGATTCCGTATGCGATTGGCTGACGCTCTGAGACTGGGTAAAGCTGTCCGCAAAGCTCTCCGTTGTGGAATCATTCACTGATTGCGAATGGGAAACGCCCTGGCTCTGGTTCTGGGAAATTCCGTGGGACATGCTGGCATTTCCGCCAAAGGACTGATTGGTACCGTCCCCAACAGAAGTTCCAAAGCTATGGCTCTGATTTTCCCCCACCGTATCGGTCAGGCTCTGTCCGTCCGATATACTCTGGCTTGTACCGCTGGTATGGGTAACGCTGGTCCCAAGGGACCGGCCTACCGATTCCCCAATCGTATGGCTGACGCTTTCGCTCACCGAATTTGCCACCGATGAGGAGATGTTTTGTCCCACCGTATCGGTTACGCTGTCTGCATCCGTATAGGAATGGGACCAGCCCTGACTGGCGCCCAGATTTGCCATGTACATCATGGGGATGCTGATGCTGAAATTCATGGAGGAAACGCCTTGAAGCTGTTTGTTCCACTTTGTCATTTCCTGGGCAGTCTGCTCCAGCCAACGCTCCAGGTGTTCGGCTTTGACAGGGCTGGAAATCACCTGCAGAACATATTCCTTGTCCGACATACCGGAAATGTATTCTTCCGTTGTATCCTGGGAATCCGGATTGACATTCTGTCCGCCCATCCCCTTTGCGCCGCCGTCCACGCCGCCGTCCTTCGCCTGGGGGATTCCGCGGATCACCGTCAGCTTATCCATCTGGTACATTTTCTCAGTCAGCCACTCTAATTCATCATAGGTCAATATCCGGTACTCCAAAACGCGGTAGGTGCCTTGCAGGACACTGGACAGGGCGATAAAATCATGGTCCGCAATATATTTTGCTTTTTCCTCTGTGTCCGCTACGCCCTGGACGCCATACATATACATCAGCCCAAGGGGGACAGGATGCAAGAGATTGGCAATCAGGGTGAGTAGCTTGATATTCCGCTCCCAGACTGCCGCAAGCACCTGGCTGTGCATGGACATGAAAGACTCGCTCTGCTTGGCGTTTTTGGGAAGCCGGATGATACGGGCCAGCTTGATCGCTTTATAAAAATGAAGAACCTGGCCGCCCGGCTCGTGCATTTCCAATTCAAACATCAGATATGTCATGTTTTTCCGGTCCGGGGTATATTCCTTCCAGTTTCTGATTATCTTCAGATCGTCATCATTTCCGGGTTTTGATTTCCTCAAAATTCTCGGAAGATTGATCAAATCACATCACTCCTTCCTGTGCTTTAATAGGGTTTGGTATTATCCCGAATATCCCGGATGTCACGGATCGCACGCCGCTTCGACCGTGTCCCAAAGAACTGCGGGATTTTCTTGGCCTGGAAGATGAAGTAGGCAATCGGGTAAGTGATGGCAATGATCCAAAGCAGATTTTGAAGCCAGCCAATGACCGCCGTAGCCGAAGACGCCGCAACCGCCTGATTAAAAGCTGCCGTTAGGTTATCCGCCGATACGCCCGATACGGCAATGATCACATAGCGGTAAATAAACAGGATACCAAGATACCCCAGGATAAACCATTTCGTATGCCGGATGATCTCTTCCCGCTGGCTTGGCAGGAGCAGAGCAAAAACTGCCCCTACAATCCACATACTCCCGGTCAGCGGGGTAATAATTTTATGACCGAAGCCATAGTAAGCCGTATCCAGATACAGCCACAGCACAAATGTTACCATGTACACCGCAAGGTTTAAAAACATTGGCAGGTACCTGCGCAATGTGGGCGGAGTTGAATACATCAGCTCGCCGTCGCTGCGGGGTACAAGATGCTTTTTTCGCATAAACTCACGCTCCTTTGCAATCAAGAAATTATATTAGGAGAACATCAAAGTATCTGGCGCTCATTCGTAATTTCATTTGACTTCGTCGCAAGCTGTTCGGCCAGGTAGATATATCCAATAGATAATAACCCTGCGATCATCCAGATGTTCCGCCATAGGAAGAACACAATTTCCAAAAATCCGTTCTTATTGAAAAGAAAAAAAGCTTCAAAAAATTCTAACATACTACTCCTTTCCGGCAGGTGTTCCGGATTTCCGCCTGAACCGGATCAGGCAGACCGGCTCCTCGCCTTCCATGTTATAGATATAGGCCCACTTTCCGGCGCTGAAATCATGGATACTGGTCAGATACACAGTAATTCCGGACTGTGCCAGCGCATAAGGACCACCGCATGCGGAAATCCACTTTTCAATCTGCGGCTTGAGTTTATCCATCATGTCGTCCCGGGTAGGGGCAATAAAATGCAGATTTTTCGTGATAGACTTCAGTTTGTTGCACTTGTCGTTAAAATCGGACTGCAGATGGTTCCCGCAGTCCACTTCAAAATAATCAATGACGCCATCGCCACAGCACACGATATCCGGAATACAGCGCCGGTTTTCTCCCAAAGCAATCGTATTGGCCCTGCGTCTGGCAGAAACCGATTTATATTTTCCACTGTCCTCCAATATTCTCGCTACATCCTTGATGGCATAACCATGATTTACATTGTCATGCTCCCGTATCAGCCGGCGCATCTCCGATTCCACCGGAGCTTTACCAAACTGTTCCGCATAAATCTGTGTGCCGGTCTGGGTTAGCTCTACCCCTAAAAACCACCGATTGCCGCACAAAATTTTTTGCGCTGTGATGAGCCCGGAGGAAAGAAGACTATTATGTGCATTGTATACCGTGGAATCACTGGGCTTTTTCTGAGACCTTTTGATGATTTCCCCACGGATTTCCGCATATTCCGTAAAGCCCGTATCCCCTACTACCTGCACATAAAGCCACATGACCGGCGTCATCGCCGATTTTAAAGCCCCGATATCCACAACTTGATAACTGGTATCCGCTTTAGGGACGGTCTTCGATTGGGAAATGTTCTTCGTCTCTATCGTCAAGCTCTTCGTAACATCAAAAACCTTTTCCCCCTCTTCAAGATCCTCGGCTTCTGAAATTGCAGGCCGCACATCGTCCACCGATGCATCCGTATCCAAAAGATAGGCTGCTGTCCGGTCCGTATCAGGATCCGGTTCATTCTCATTTCCGGAAAAAATATCCGCCGCATTGTCCAGCATCACCTTCAGCTGCGTAACCTGGTCGGTAAGCCCGGTGATCACCGTGTTTTTATCCATCAGCTTACGCTTCATCGTCTCGTAGATTTCCCTGGACTTTATCTGTCCCTGTCTGTGCATTACTTCCGCCCTGGCAAGCAGTTCTTCCAGCGGCATGGTCTCCAGCTCCCGGGTGGTAATCCTGCTGTATGCCAACTCGTTTTCCAGAATCTTTGCGCAAAAGGCCCGGAACCGGACAATGATTTTCTGGGTTTGATCCGTTGCCTCCTGGATATACTGGTTCGTCTTTTCTATCTGCTCGTTTTTCGCTTCAATCTGGCTTTTCAGCCGCATGATAATCAGTTCCAACTCTCTGGCGCTCTTCGGCACTGCACATCACCTCCCCGCTTCCAAAGTTCCATCAATTTTCCTGTTTTAACTGAGCCGTACCGTCCTTCTCCAATACCGCGCCGTTCAAGCTCCAGTTTTCAATACTTTGATAATCCATTTTGACGCGCCTGGCGAAATTCGCCATATCTCCTCTCAGGGCTTCAAATGAGGAAAACGCCTTATCTCGCCAGGTCAGCGCCGATTCAATAGACGCGCTGTTTCCGGAACGGAGTCCTTCTATCATTTTCTGCAGATAGATTGCCACATCATTGGAGAGCAGGGTCTGTAAGGATTCCTGAATCACCGCCTGTTCCTCCCCCACCTCCAGCGCCGTAATTTTCGGAATCATAACGTCTACCCGTTCATTTAGCAGATCCTGATAGTAGGTTACGGCTTCTAAATCTGTGTACTCCTCGTTGGAGAGATGAATATCAACAATAGTGATGTCCACCATTAAGCTGCAGATATTGTCATACTGTTCCTTTAATTTCTGATAATCCTCCCGGTCTTCCAGATAGGAAAAGGTTACTTCAATCGGTTGGCGATAACCATTATCGTCGATGTAATATCCGGTACTCAGCATTCCGAAAATAACGAAAGCCACATACAGGCAGACCACGATCAGTAAGGTTTTCAGCCAATGTTTTTTCACCGCCACTCTCAGGCGCTGCATTCTTCCCTTTGGTACTTCGTCCGGTTTGGGAGCCTCTGGAGGCGTAAGGTCAATTTTTTCAATGTCCCACCCTTTTTTCATGCCTCACCGTCCTTCCCGGCCTGTTCCTCAAAGACGCAGTTGACCAGATACTCCACATCCTGGGGGACAATCTCCGCGACCGATTCCGTATAATCCATACGGGAAGAACAATGCTCACAGATCAAGAACTTGGACATTTCCCTGGTCTGCAGCGCACCGGAAATATATACCTTGGAAGATTTTCGCAGCCTTTTTAAATCCTCTTCTGCCTGATTGCCAAAGGATTTTATCCACGGATAGTCGCTTTTGATGACTCCTTCGTGCTCCGCTACCCGGTATTTGCGATTGATCGCAAGCTGATACTGGGTCAGGGATACGCCGCTGCCACTGTCCCGTCCGATCACATCCGTGCAGACGGTACCGATCACGCTTAAATTGTTGGCAAATTCCGCAATCTGCGCAGCTTCATACTTTCCCTCCAGGCAGACTGGTTTTCCATAACTGATGACCTCTGTAATCAAAGACTCCGCTTCTGAAATCACGCCGCATTTCTCGCACTTGAATTTCCTGGGAACCAGCTTTGTTGTAATCATCCCGCGGACCATAAGGAAAACTCCGACCTTCAACTTGCCAAAATACTCTTTTGCTTCTTGCTCTGTAAGGCCGTATACATTTACCCGGGGATAATCAATCCGTCCATTTCGGCGGACCGTTTTGACGGCAAACGCCATTCGGAAATTTTGATGCACCTCGTTATAAAATACGGTCGGCGCCTTACTGACCTCTCCCACCAACATGATGGTATTTTCCCTCGCCATTTGATGAAACTCCTTCCAGATAAATAAAATCGCCCCTGCCGCATTCATCACGGCCGTCATCCCTCTGGCAAGAGCTATGTAGCGCCGCCGAAGCGGCGGTTATTTTCTGGGCCGTAAATCGATACGGCCGTTACACATCTTAACTGTTTCTTCACAGACTTTTTGGATGCCGTGGATATTTTCCTGAAGCATCTCCTCATCCGATTTTTCAAAATCATAATTTCCGTACATGAGAAAACTCACGAGCGCAAACCAACTGGCATATTCCGCACTGTTCCCGCCTTGATAGTCCGCCAGCTTATCCAGATTGATCCATCCCCTAATATCGTGCATCAACTCATCAAAAATCGCTGAATACTGTTCCTGCAGGTCTACTTTTTCCTTGCCGCCCATCCAGGCTTCCACATTCTGATAAACCTGTTGTCTCTCCGCCTGTGCTCTGCCTTTGCAAGTACCATCCGGCTGCAAAATATATTGTTCTTCCTCCATATTCTTCCGGACTCGGCCTAAAGGGAAGCTTCTGCACACAAAGGGCTTGGAATCATGAACCCGGCAATAGAAAAGCCCGTCTTTACTGCCCAGGAACGGGCATCTTGTACCTTCCGAAATTCCATTTATCCCGTACTTGGTTCGATAGGCCATCCTCAATACTGGCATTTTGGAAGAATACCCCATATACAGCTCCCCGTATTTGTCTATAAATTCTTCGGCCGACAGCTTCAGTTTTCTGCAAAGGCGGAAAACATCTAAAGGATTTAAAAGAATGTCCTCTCGGTTTCTACAACATTCACCGCACTGCACACAGTCAAAGCAGAAATCCTGTTCTCGGGTTATGGTTGGAAGTAAGCCCTTATCGTACTGTTCCACAAGGATTTCCTTATAATCCTTTTCTCCGTCCTGCTGTTCGATTTGTCCGTTCTTCCGGACCTTTTCTCTTTGGTTTTTCTTGCTCATTTTTTTACCGTCCTTTCCAATTCATCATTTTCAGACTTCCATTCCTCCAGAAGCTCTTTCAAATGTGTGCTGGCAATATGGTGAAGGACCGTATTTTTTTCAAGAAAAAAGCAAGACATCCTTATATAAGGGGCAGGCAAGAATGCGGCGTGGTGCATTCTTGCCTGTCCGTGCCAATGTATTCAGGGTCTTAAGAAAGAAAAATCTATATCAACATCGGCCACGCCTTTACAATACCGATGATAAGCAGGATTATTCCCACGATAATAATGACTTCGGACAGAATCACCCAGAAATATCTCCTGAAAAAGCTGCCTCCTGTCCTTCTTGAGGGCGACAGGCAGATAATCAGCGCGATCCCTGTCAGTGCTACGACCAGGCCAAACAGAATCCACAGATTCAGCCCAGAGAGAATCCAGCTCTCCAGCATTTACACATCACCTTCCTTCCCGCCATGACCGGGAGGCTCCTGACGAACCATTTCCTCGATATGGGCATACTGCCTCATCTTTTCCCGGCTTTCCTCATACAGCTCCTCATTGCGAAACTCTTCCAGATCATTTTCAATCGGGGGCTTCTCCTTCTCACGGATCTCCATAATTTTCCGTACCAAGAAAAATACTGCGATTATCACCAGGGAAAAAATAAGGATATCCAGAATCACAAACAGTACAATCAAACGCATCCCTCCTTTCTGCCGCCGGAGCGGTAACTACCCCGGCGGCCACTTGGCTATTGACTGCTATTTTTCTTTCCTTTTCCGTCTGCTTAAGACTGCCGCACCGGCTGCGCCGGCAGAAGAAAGTCCGAGCAAAGACAGCCAAAGCGCCATATTGGATGTATCACCTGTCTTCGGAACGTCCGTCACCGGCTCATTGGCAACGGTTATGGTGATCAGCTGCTCATGCTCCACGATTTCAAACTCATGCAGCGAAGTATCTCCCCGGTATCCGAAAATTGGCTCAGCCTCCTGCCAGAAATGGACGCCAAATTTTAACCCGTCAAATTGCACGATACCATCCCGGCCGGTCTTCCCTTCGGCAATGACATTCTCGTCCGCATCATAAATCCGGAACAGGACGCCGGCCAGCGGTTCTCCCGTCACCTGGTCAATCTTCATAAACCGGATGGAACCGGTCTTGAGCAGATTTTCAAACTTCAAGCTGCTTTCCTCGCCCGCCTTGATTTCTACCGTCTGCGCGTCCGGCAATACATACCGGACGGTTTCTTCCGACCCCTTTTCGCTTACGGTATACTGTCCGGGCCGGAGTGCGATCTCAATCCTGCCTTCCGCATCGGTTTTAAAGATCTCCTGATACGCATTACCAAGGAAATCCGTTCCCTCTACAAGGAACTCAAAGCCTTCCAGCACCTGGTCCTCGGAAGTCTTTTCAATGACCAGGCTTCCCTTCTGCGCTTTATTCATAAATCCAACGCCAGCCTCATTTTCAATGACGACCGTTTCCCCGTGCTCGTCAATGGCAAATGAATAGACTGTTTCATCCAGTTCAAACCCTTCGGGAGCCTTGGATTCAAACAACAGGTAGGACTGGCCTATCAGACCTTTCAGCTCATAAATGCCTGCCTCCACTTCATCCATTACGGAAAGGAAGATGTCCTCCTCGTCCAACTCGCCGTTTCCATTGACGTCCGTATACACCTTAAATTCAGCGCCCTCCAGTTTGTTGTCCGGATAATCTTCATCATATTTTGTCAGCTGGACATTGCCGCGGATACGCTCGTTTTCCATGGTGATCGGGATGACCACTCCATCTGTGTTGATATACACATGATGAATGTCAAGGGACAAAATGAAGCCTTGGGGCTGCTCAATCTCCGCTACAATCCAGTGCCCCGCCGCCACCTTCTCAAATTCAAAGAAGCCATCCGGCTTCGAGATATCCGTCAGGATCGCGTTCTCTTTCGTAAATTCCGTTTCATTCGGGAAGAACAGGCCAATCAGCGCACCGCCAAGAGGCGTTTTCTCTTCATCGATTTTCAGTCCTTCGATGGAGCCGTAAAGAATCCGGTTCACCAGCGGCTCTCCATCATTGACCTTGACCTGCACAACCGGAACCTCCGGTCCCTGGTATTCAAACACTACCGGGTATTTCGTATCATCCAGAATATATTCCGACCCTGCAGTTGTGAGCTCTTTTACATAATAGGAGCCAAGGGGCGCGTCCACTGTAAAGCTGAACTTTCCGCTCTGCGCCACCCGGATGACTTCCAGCAGCCCATCTTTCGGAATCATACTGCCGTCCGCAGCCACAATGTCCTCGTCGGCAAACAGTCCAAAGGTGATATTGACCTCTTCGCCATTCACTCCGATGCCAAAAGTTTCATCCTGCTCAATGATCTTTTCCAATTCGATGGAAACCTTCTGGCGTTCGTTATAGAACGAAGCGGAGGCTTCGGTCAACTCCACGAACTGGCCGTCATAGACCAATTCCACAATCTGAGGTTCTGCAAGCAGCATCCCATGAACACTTTCCGCTTCCTCGATTCGGTATCGCCCCAGATACAAGGGTTTCGACTGGCCCTCTCCGGTTTCTGAGGTAATGATCGTATCCACAATGGTGCCCTTTGCATATCTCAAACTTCCATCCGGCGTCGTGATATTTTCATCTGCGATCACGTTAAACGGTACGCCGGCAAGCCCTTTCACCGAATAAACCGGCAGATAGGTTTCGCCATTTTGCGCAACGCTTTCAAAGACCTCCCCGGTCTTCTTGATGGATATGATTCCCTTCTGCGGAGCATTGGGAACCTCCACCGCCACCACTGTCACGCCTTCGGAATAGTCCGCAAACTCGTCGTCAATCGTGAATGGAATCGGCTCTTCATTTAAGACATATCCATAGGGTGCCTGTACCTCGTGCAGGTAGTAGTTTCCAGGATAGAGCCGTTCCGGGGTGATAAGGTAGCCCTCCGACGAGGTATAGAACGTATCCACTTCGGTCAACGTGGGATAGGTGTACTTCATTACAACGCGCTGCCCGTTTTCATCATAGATCTGGAACGCCGCGCCTTCGTATGGGATGGTATTGCCCGTCTCGCTGTCCACCTTGACGATCTTCAAATACGAAGTAAACGGCGCGTTGTTGATCAGGTATTTATAAATTTCCCCGTCCTCGCTGACAAAAACGGTAAAGTCAGGCATGAACTCCGTGCCCTGGGCACCGGCGATCTGTTTACAGATATACCGCCCGTACGGGAGTGGTTTCGACTGCGCAAAGCCATCCGCATCACAGATAAGGGTGTCCCTTTCGCTTTCCAGGGCGTTCTCAAAGCTGCCTGCCGAAGCGAGATATAGCTGGAAGGTTGCGCCCTCTTCCGGAGTCTCAATCTGCGTGCTGCCGTCGTCCGCATGTTTGATAATGGCAACCTGCCCTTTGATTATTTTTTCTGTCACCAAGTTTTCCGTGGTATTGTACTCTACAGAATAAAGCTTCGCCTCTGCTCCAACATGATAGGACGTCGGATCCAGAAGGTAGCCTTCACTGGGCGAGATTTCCTTAATTTCCCAGTTGTCGCCGCAGATATAATACGGCGTGATGAAATATCCCGATGCATCGGTCGTAAAGGTATCCATCAGCTCGCCATCATTGTACAATCCGTACTTTGCCCCTGCCAAAGAAGCATCCCCTTGGGCGCGTTCTCCAGTTTCGGCATCGGATTTTTTAACCTCAACACGGAATTTCTTCAGCTTATTTGAAAAGCTTAAGGTAACGTCTCCACCGGTGAGGTTAAAAGTCGGCGTCTCAGGCTGTACGAATTCCACCGGCGTATCAATTTCCGTTACCTCATAGGTGATGACTTCATTTGAGGTGTTGTACACCGGCAAATCCACTGTCGTGAACCGGCCTTCCGCATCCGTCGTATAAATGCCTTCATATCCGTTATCCGAAGTAACCTTGAATTTCAGGCCCTCAATGTGACCGTCCTCCGATACCTTCGAGATCCGCGCTACCTGAGTTTTGGTCTCATTTTTGAAGGTCAGGGATACTTCGCCGCCGTAAATGATGGTGGAAGACTGGGCCGTCACCGGTTCGTATCGGATCGGCGTATCCACCTCCTCGACCACATAGCGGATCAGCTGGTTATTGCTGTCATATACCTGTAAATCCTCTACAAAGATTTCTCCCTGTCCGTTGGTCTCAAAAGTACGGTCATACCCGATCACAGAAGCCGTAACCCGGAATTTCAATCCGGCGACCAGATTATCGTCACAGATTTTTTCAATCTTCAGATCACCCCGCTTGAGAGTATTCGAAAAGGTTACTTCCGCTGTCTCACCGCTTCTGATCGTGACCGTTTTCGCATTTTGCGCCTCATAACGGTTTTCCGTTACCTCTGTGATCGTGTATGTTCCAGGCAATAAGTTGTTGATCTGGAAGGTCCCATTGCTGGAGGTCGTTACCGTGCGGTTTTCTCCATTTCCGGTAATTTGGAACCGGATGCCCCCTACCTTTCCGTCCTCCGATTTTTTAATCAGATTGCAGGAGCCATATCCTTCTGTCTGAAACGAGAGCCGCATCACCACTGGGTCTTCGGCCCCGCACATCATGGTCTGCTGTCCGGGCCTACCCCAGATCAGCATATTGTCCTGCACCTGCGGAACATTCTTATGAGCCGTCAGAGATACAGGGCTGCTTATCATCTGGGACGTGGTAAACGTATACTGGTTTCCACTTCGGCTGACCGAGATTCCTTTGGCATCGTCAAATTTGATGTCCGCATAGGTGTTGTTTGTGTCCGTCAGTGTGATAGAGAAGTTTTTCGTTGACGGATTGTACTTCAGCGTATGCGTACTATTGCAGAAGCTTGGTACCACCAGGTGGTTGGCACACTGCTCCAGGATCCAGTTATAGCACTTCTCAGCCGGGCGCCCCTGAATCGTTTTCAGAAAGTTATCCGCCGGGATTCCCCATGCGTTAGCTGTAAGCCTGGTGGGGCTGGTCCGAAGCTGCTGCTGATACTCCCAAAGGATAATCTGCGTGGCAACTGCAAAATCATCTGCGTTGGTTCCGCTCACCGGCGATGACATGCCCGGCTGGTATCCATACACGGTCGTGAGCATAATGCCTTCCCGTGCGGCCAACGGCAAATTTTGAAAATATCTGCTGTTTTGGCCGCTGGTAGAGGTATAGGTGTTGGTAGATGTCGTAAACGGAATCCCCGCCTCAATGCAGAAAACATGCCGCTCTGTACCGTCGGCCTCCACCAGCAGATATTTCCGTCTGGCATTACCGCTGGCATTACTGTGTACGCTCACATTCCCGTTATCGTCGTAGGCGATGAAATCCACCACACTGGCGGCATAGTAATCCTGGCCGTCGGCGCCTACATATCTGTCCCCGTACTTGGAGGAGCAGACCTGCCCCTCCGTCCCCCAGGCAAACGCCGTGGTCGGTACCCCAGATATAAACAGGACTGCAGCAAGAAACCCTGATAATATTCGGCCGAATCGTCCGAACTTTGATTTGATCTGCTTCAATTCATTTACCCTTCCTTTCATTTTTCGCATGTCTCCAAATACATGCTTTTAGCTGGTGCGGAAAAAGCAGCGCTTCCCCTGCCCTTTCCCTTTTTACGGGTTTTCTTTTCCATCAGGCACAGATATGCCTCGGCCTGGATATCCTCCAATAATCTTCTCGTTCGCATGGTTCTTTTCTGGCACGGGCTCTTGCGCCGGTTAAACTTTTTCAGATCCCCTTTTTTGCTGAAATGTCTTGGCATACATCTACACGCTCCTATCCGGTTTACGATTTCTACATATAAACAGAAAAGCCCGGTGAATTTGAGGTCTTTCAAAATCACTGGGCTTTTTCAAACTATATGTAATTACAGAAAACCGTTACAGCGCGCTGAGCACCGCGTCAATTAGATGCTCTACAGAGGGGCTGGTAAAATCGTTCTCTCCGATTTTGGACCAAAGCCCGATCAGAATCCCCCGGACAGTCTCCCGTTCCAGCCGGATTCCGTTTTCCCGGCAAAAATGGGCGATATACACTAATTCCTCATCCATCATCCGGGCATCGTCCAAGTCCGCATCCGGCTCTATCCCTTCATCCTCCATCAGCTTTTCAATGACCGTTAAGAACGTCAACATAACCTACCCCTCCAATCTATAAGATCTATAGATGCCCTGCCGGCGTCTCAGCAATTTGGTCTTGCGCGGTGCCCCGGTCTCCCGTCAGACTGTCTCGTAATATTTCCCAAGGATTGCTTCCTGAAGCTGCATACGGCATTCCTCGGTAACCGGATAGGCATACCCCACATACTTGTCTTCACCAATCTTTTTGTTGGGCATCATGATGTAGAGGCCTTTGTCCTCTTTTTCAAGGATTTTAATCTCACGGATCTTCAGCTGGTCGTCAAATACCACGCTGGCGACGCCTCTGAGCACCTTCTGCCCTTCAATCTTCTTGACAGTGATGTTGGTGATGTTCATATCTATCTCTCCTTTGACAATTACTCTGTGGAAGGCTTCCTTCCTCAGGCGTGCGAGAAATTAGCACATGATTTCTCATTTGTCAAGTAGAAATACGCTAATATTTTATTTTTTATTGAATTATCATGTGTTTTTCATTTTCAATAATATAAAATAAGTATGGTTATTTCGTTTGCCTTTGATATTTACTCCATATTTTCCATTATCATTTTTTATCAGCGCATTAACTACTCTTATAAAATAGTTATTTAATTATTTTTAACCTTAATTGAGTAAATTATGGTTGTTTTTCTCTCCGGTTCGGCGTATAATAGAAGGGTACGCTCGCAGGAAGGAGAGAGTTCTATGACAATTACCGATAACCTTAAAGAGCTTGCAGCCGATCTGCTACATTCCGGAGCTTCCATTCAGGAGGTTGCGGACCAACTATCCCTGCCCTTAAAGGACGCGGAATATCTCTGCTTTTTGCTGTGCAGGCAACAGCCGGAGGATTTCAATATCAACGACTATCTGACAAAAGAATGGCTGGAGGAAAAGCTCGGCAGCCATTCCATCATTGAAATCGCCAATCTGACCGGCCTACGATACCGCCAGGTCCAATACTATCTCAGAAAATACGGCCTGTCCGCCAGAAAGAGCACCAAACCCCAACTGCTGGAGGAACAGGAACTGCGCAGGCTGTATGTAGATGACGGCCTCTCCGACCGGACGATTGCCGAACAGTATCACACGACTGCTTACATTATCAAGAGTCTCCGCTACAAATTCGGCATTTTCAAAACAGAGCGCATTGTCGCAGCGCAACTTCTGACGAAAGAGTTTTTTTATCGTCTTTATGTCGAGCTGAACATCGGCTTAAGTCAGATGGCCCAGCTTTTTAATACAAGCCGGCCAACCATCCTGCAGTATAAAAAGCGGTATGCCGCTGGGAACGACAGCATGTCCAGATCCATCGCTGCCCATCGCGCTTCCCGACGCCACCAGGAACTCCTTTCCCGCATGCTGGACGAAATACCGCACCGGCTGCTCATCGACAAGCTGCAAAAGCAGGGGATACTGGAAATCGCCGCGGAATATAACCTGATCGATAATGCCAATAATAAGCTCATACCGTTTAGCCGCGAATGGTTTTTTTATGAAATGCAGAGCAAAAGCCCTACCAAAATTGCCAAAGAAACACGCCGGCCTTATTCGGAAATCTGCCAGATGATGGATGCCCTCGGCATAGACCGGTCTCAGCGGAGAGCCGAAATCGATCCCGGGCTGCTCCGGTATCTGTCTTTGGAACTGTACTGGTCTGACGAGGAGATTGCCGCACAGGTCCACCTGCCCGTTACCGCGATCACTCAGCAGCGACGTTCTGAAGGTATCCATATGAAAGACCGGACTCCGCTGGAAAAGAGATTGCCACCGGCCTTATTTTCCAAGCTGTACTTGGAAGAAAACCTGACTGCCGCACAAATTGCAAAACTCCTGCGCACAAGCCTTACCCGTATCCGTGAGGTCAAGAACGAGTATATCACGCAAGGTCACAGAGAATTTGAAAACTACCACAGCAAAAGCGTTTCGCCGGAACGCTTCGAGTATTTAAACCGTCTCTTCACTCTGGGGCTTTACAAAGCCTGACCGCTATTTTCTTGACAAATCACTTCGCACCTGCATATACTCCTTCCACTTTTACAGGAAAGGAGGAGCTGCTTATGCGCAAAGCGGTCTTTTTACTTGCTGTTCTTCTGTCCTTCGGCCTTCTCTTTTGCGGGTGCGGCAGTGAACAGTTCAGTGAAGAACTGGAGTACAACACGGTCTATCCCTTAAGCGCCGCAGAATACCAGATGGCAGTCAATCAGAAAATCGCGCCGTTGATCACCAATCTTCAGCCCTTTATGAACGCCGATTCTGTAGATGAACAGGCTGCGGACCAGGCTCTTATGCAGACTGAAACCGTGTATCAGGAAATTGCCGGTCTCAATCCGCCCGCTGCGAAAAGCTTGTATCAGGCGGACCTATTGGAAAACCTGATGATGGCTTCCGATTACATTGAGTATCTGTCCGGCCAATCTGATGAGCTGCCTGAACGGGAGTTCAGCGACATTCTCACCGCGATTGAAAATGCTTTTCATGTATCGGTGAACTGACTGCAACGCAGGGGGCGAAACGTATCATGTCATCAGTCCACGACGAAATCAAAAAAATACTGGATGAATGGGATCCGGTCGGTGTGCGGGATTTCTCCCCGGATGAGTACCTGCCTTTGGCCGACGAAATTGCCGACTCCATTGCGCCGGGCTATAAGCTGAAATCTATTTATTCCATTGTAAAACGGGCCTTTCAGATTTATGGAGTCGATTTTAAAAAATCAAATGATGAATGCTGGCTGATTGCTGAGAAGATACAACGCATCATTCAACACTGACCGGTATGTATGGGCAGCAAAGTAACCCTTTGCTGCTCTTTTCTTTTCTGCGGCTATGCGGCGCGTTTTAATGCCGGCGCAAGGACTTCCTTCTGAAACTTTTGGATAAACGCCGACTCTTCGCTGTTTTGAATTCCCCTGTTGAACGCTTTTCGGGCCTGAATCAGCCGCCCGGCGCAATCAAACTCCATCGTGATATAGGATGCGTCTGGCTCTTCCGTTTTCCTCATGAAAAATATCAGGGAACTCCCATTGGAAAATCTCTGCGCATAGGACGCCACGCAATGGTGCATTCTCTGCCCTTCTAAAATCAGCTCCTCCAGAGACTTTGGGCATCGGATTTGATATCGCCCATTTTCCATACGTACTTCCCGCAGCTCTTCAACTTTCTTCGCAAATGCACGGATAAGATACTCATTTTTCTTCACCTCAAATTTTGCCGATACATCGTCATGAGCCTTTTTCACATATTTTGGAAACCGCTCAAAAGGGATTTCCATCTGCCGGCACATATTGATATAATCTAACTGGAGCCACAATGCCTTGAGCGGGTAGGAAGTGTCACGGCTTCCCAGCACGAGCCTGCATACCTCCGCCAGACTGTAGCCACACTCCTTTATCATCCTGCGGATGAGCGACATGGCCTGGATATAATGAGGGAAAGCTTTTTTAAACAGTTCAAACGTTTCCCTGGTCATATCGGGTTCCAGGCTGTACAACTCCGACAGAATGGCCATCCGCTTGCTATCCATTCTTTTCGCTTGCTTAATGTACTCCCTGATATAGCTGGGCAGTTTTGTGATTTCTTTCTCTTTCGTACTTGCCGTAAACAGTTTCCCGAGTTTTCGTTTGATCAACGCAGGAGAACGCCGGAGGATATCCGCCAGTACTCGCCCATATCCGGACTTTGCCAGCTGTTCCAGATAAGGGTACTGGGGCAGATATTGAAAATAGTTAAGCAGCGCCTTAAAATCAAAGGAATAGCCTATCTTCTGCTCCTCTTGAAGAAGCTCGCTGATCCCCGAAGACGGGTAAACGGTTTCAAAAGCGCGGATGATCCGCTGAACAATCGGTTCTTCCATCTTCGCAAAATTCCATCTGATTTCCTGTATGCCTGCTGTTTCTCCGTCCTGAACATTTTCAAACCGAACTCCTTCCGACCTGCTATAAAGCAGCTCACAGAGCTTTCTTGGTCTGCAGTTATTCTCACCCCGGAATCGATATAACAAAATCCGCACGTTTTTTTCTCCGTTTTGTGTTATAATTTTAGGGCTAGAGATCAGGATGTTTTGGACGCTGTATTCCACATACGTTTTCCCTGAATTCCAGCGATGAAAATTCCCACAATTAGGGCATTCGATGTTATCAGAGCAATAGCGCTTCGTCCTTCTTGTGTACCCGCATCGACAACACACGGCAAAATCGTTCCCATTATCATGCACAAATAAAAAGGCGGCTGTTCGATGCTTCACCTGGCTCCAGTAACTAAGGTCGTCATCATACGGCAACAATAGTTTTCGATTTCCAGCTTTAATTTCCATTTTAATTCCTCCTGACTTTTTAAAAGATTGTGCGGACAATCTATTCGTCAGGAAGGGATAAAGCAAGAAAATTGTAATCACAAAATTAAAGGAGGTCATATATTTGCTGAAGGATATTCTTACCCCTCAAAAACTGAAATCCGAGCTGGAGCACTCTAACCTCAGCCAGATTGCCAAACGCTATGGCGTGTCCAAACAGTACATGACCCAGGTTTTTGCGGAGTACCGTAAGCAGTATCCCCATTTGTTCCCTGAAACCTACCCATCGAAAGAATGGCTGGAGAATGCTCTGAAGCACAAAACCATTCTTGGGATATGCAACGAAACCGGACTGTCCTATCACCGGATCCGAAAGCTTATTGATGAATATGGGATTCCCAAAAATACTGTCACCGCCAGATTTGACAAGCAGAAAATCCGTCAGCAGTATGTCGTATATCGGTGGTCAGACAAGGAAATCGCGGAGGAATACGGCTGCTCCGTCTATCTTGTTAAGAAATTCCGCTACGACCATCAGATTTTTAAAAACGACCGCCTCCCTTTAAAAGACTGTCTTACCAAGGATATGGCTCAAAAACTGATAAACAACTACCATCTTGGGCTCAATGAAATACACTATATATTTGATGCCACACCCAATGAAATTCAGAAGCTGCTTGAAAGCTATCAAATTTCTTTCCCCTGCCAAGACCAACCTTTTTCCCACACTTCAAGCTTTCTCCGGGACCTAAAGCACCAGATCTTATCAGGTTTTGCCAATCCAAACAACAACAGCGACATCGTATAACCGATGTCGCTGTTCTTCATGTATTAGAGGAGTCTAACACTTACCATATAGGACTTTCCGCAAATATTTTTCAAATCTGTCGGGAAAGTTCGATATCCTCTGTTCCTATTCAGTTTATGCCATATCATAAAGTTCACCCCATTGGTATTTTCTATGTATCTGTACCTTTCATTCTCTTTACTATATGTATCAGACAGTTTAAATCTTCATCCGACAAATCCTGCAGTTCTCTTCGAAGTTCACGAGCTGCAGGAGATGGCAGAGTTGACTCGAAAAATTCTGATACCTCAATATCAAAAAACTCACAAATATTTAAAAGCATCTGCATAGATGGTAGAGACCGTCCAGATGTAATTCCTTGTATATACCCTTTTGACTGCCCGAGCCTTAAACTCAAATCGTATTCTGACAAGTTTTTTTCGAGCCGTAACTGGGTAATTCGATCTCGGATGTCTTTCCCAGTCATGTGCCTGTTCACCTCGCTTTGATTCTACACCATTTCATTTTTCTATTTGACTAAAATGCGCAGCTATTTTTGTATGTATGCAGGGAAAATGACTACAATATTTATTTTACCGATAATCCTTGTAGCATTTCCCTAAATGAGGTGAACAAACACTGATTGAACAAATCTCTCTGTTAAGCAGCTTTTTAGGTGCTCTCAATGAAGTCTTCGAACAATTCCGGCAAACTACCGTAAACTGCTACTACATCATTTTGTGTCACATCCCATCGAATTAAATAAGATAAATCTCTATCCACGCTGTCTTGCCGGAGTATTTTCTGGAATATGCTTTCCAGAGTTCTATTATAAGGTTCCTCTAACTGGTAAGTGTGAACGATTCCGCTTACATGTCCTACCCCGACAACGCCATATCCAAACATTTCTTCTGTATGATACAGCAAATCGCCGCTTTCACTGCGAAGCGGTACCCCACTTTTATCAAGCAGCAACTTTTTCCTGTACCTTCTTCCGCATCGCAGGCAGGTATCTGCCTGTTCCCCACTTCCAAGTTCCACTACACGATTGGAAACTCCACCGCACTGCGGACACTTCATATACTCCTGCACTTTGCTCACCGTATCATCATCTCCTTCCTTCTATGCTCCGGCGGCCCACAATGGGGCCGCCGATTTTTTATGCCACGTTATAATTCAGTCGGTAACCACCGTTGCCATTGGGAATATATTGCCCTTTGTGTTCATAAATCGTCGCCCGTATCCGGTCTTTAAAATGCTCGTTCTTCAAGGCTTTTGGGTGGTCGGCCAACCTTTCATACAACATTTTGAAATCTGCTGAGCCGCCCATATCTTCCATAGTCATGCGGATCAGATGGTGCCACGTCAAGGAAGCGTCGTCCTTTTTAGAGGCGTCAAATATGTTCCGCAGCGTTTTAGAAAATGGAACCATGAAAATCTCCTCTTTGTGGAACAGGAGCAGGTACTCCGTAACGATGGGAATAAAAGGCTTTGAATACCGTCGGTTATCGGATACGCAGTTAAACTGCCCCTTTACGATAAACGACTCGTATTTCCCAATTTTCATCATGTCATTCTGAATAGAGTAAAACTTCCCCTGGGTCCGGAAATCCCCTACCAGGACAGCAAGTCTGCCGTCATGGCGGAGTGCCATATACAGCTTTTTGAGCACATAGTTCAGTTTGTCAACAAATTCCTTATACGAGGCGCATCTGGACAAATCATCCGGGTGCGGGGAGCCCCACACATTTCCACTGTATTGTATCATTGTATGATATGGTGGGTGGAAAAAAATCAGATCTCCCGATTCGTCCACCTCATCTCGAAGAGCATTCCACCCGCCCCGGCCAGCCGGGGCGTTCGGATTCAAATCATATAGTACCGACCGGATTCCCAGCTTATCCGCCACAGCTTTTGATGTGCCACCACCAGACATCGGGTCCAACAGGGTAAATCCCTCGATATCCTTGCCGTAGTACCGTTTGGATTCCAGCACATAGTTGACAACCGCCTCGATCACCCTGGGGGAACAATTCCCCCTCCAGGTGTTTTTCCCGCCTTCTCCACGCTCGGGGAATGCCATAAAGCTCGTTAAATCTTTGCCAACCCGTTGTCTCAAATCCTCTGTACCAAGTGCTTGTACAATCGGCAGCCATTCTTCTCCAAACTCCTGCCGCAGAACCTCCATTGCTTTTAATCGAATGTCTTCGTTCATTACAGTTCTCCATTTCTCCAAGTTTTTGTCACATGCGAAAATCAAGCTACCCGCAAATTTTCCTCAGGAAGCGCTATCAGTTTTCCAATCCCGATATCACACAGGCAGCTTTTTCCATTGACCTGAATAATTTTAGCTGTGTTGCCATTCAGACGTTCCAACTTTCCATTGCTCCGTCTGATTACAACATTTCCGACCACTAAGGCCGTGTCACCATTTTTGAGTTTACACATGAGCACTCCTCCTCTTTTTCTCAAAGCGTTCCGTCCGGAACCCCATTTTTTCTGCGTATCGCAGAATCTGCTGCTTCTCTCTTACCCGGAGAGACCCCTGGTCGTAAGCATTGTACACCGTCTTGATGTAGAATGAATCCGCATAGACGGCTATCGCAAACGTAATGCCGCTGTCCTCATCCACCAGTACAACATCTTCGCCGATACGGACCTCGTTGAGCAGATAATCCGCCACTTCCGGATCCCCAAACAATACTTCAATGCGGTAATCCAGATAATTGCAGTCTATCCTGTCGAATCTGACTTCAAGACGCTGGCGCACATGCATTCCATAATCAATTTCCATCAAATACCCTTGCATATTGACCCTGCACATTTGTAAACCTCCGTTCCATATAAAAATTCCCCCGCAGGTTTACATCTGCGGGGCTTGTCCTTTCCCCGCATGGTGCGGAAAAATATTAAGTTTCTGCTGTTGATTCCAGAGAGCAGTCAGATAAAATCTGTTTCAACGCCTGGCATACCTTCGGGTGAAACACCATGGTATAGCCATTTCCGGCTTTTCCAGCAATTTTCAGCTTACCGGTCTCCGCCACATCGGCCAAGCGTTCCACCTGTCTCTCCAGCGATACCGCCGTGCCCAGAATTTCCTTTAGCCGTCTCTTCTGCACAGCAAAATCATAAAATTCAGCGCTCAACACATTCCATCGGGCCATTTCTGAGAACTTAACCAGGAAACAGTTGCTTCCCAAGCGGTGAACCTGTTCGTTTTCCGGAATCTTGTCAATCTCATCCTTGATGTGCTGCCGGATGTGGCTGGCAATGCGGGTATACTGCATTAATAGCTCATGAAGCTCCATGACATATCCTCCGTTTCTCCCGTATTCTCTGTCCTGGATTCCCGCATTCCGGGAACCCATTATCACAGGTTTCCGGAGGTTCGCCGCTTGCACAGGCGCATAAATCCAGTCCCCAATGGTTGACGCAGTGGTTGCACATGAAATACGTACCGCCAAAGCGTTCTACCAAGGTCGAGAAATCTTCCGGTAAATCTGGAAAGAATCGGTGGATATTTTCTTTCCGCATGGAATATCCAATTCCATGTTCCACCTCGAAGGTCACCGCCCCACATTCGCAAGTTGTAGCGTGTACAAACCCGTATCTTTCATACAGCAGCCGCAACAGCTGGTCATACCGCATTTTCCCTGCGTCATCTATCCTTCTATTCATGCTGCCTTCCTCCCTTCCGGTTCAATCCCCACATCTATGTGGGTTCTCTTTCCCCAGCGGATCAAAAATGTTTCCAGACTTCGCCTCAGTTGTTGATTGGACGGTGGGATATCCGCAATCGTATAGTTGCTCATTCCCTTAATTTGCTGGATTTTCCCATTCAGATCGTATTCCATGGTAAAGAACGACTTCTCCTCGTTCCCTTTTCTGCGGATAAACAAAATCAAACACTTTTCATCAACGACCTGCTGGACATAGCTGCCGACGCAGTGATGCAGGGCTTCTCCTTCCAGTACCAATTCCCTGGAATTTTTCGGGAGGATAATTTTGAAATTACGGTCTTCCCATTCCAGAGAAAGCCATTTTTCATTGATTTCCTTAAAGCTGCTTCCTATCCGGTCATAACTCATCAGCCATTTCCCATTTCGCATGGCAAGCACATCATGTGCTTTTTTTAGGCTATCCGGGTATAATTCCTCTGCGCCTTTCACATTTCGTCCGTAGTACTGATGATACATGGAAAGATAGTCCGCCCACAAGGATACCGCTTCTGCACTTTCGCAGCCCTGTTCAAAGTATGCTGACTCCAAGTAATCTACGATCTCTTTCAGGCGGCAGCCGGTCAAATCGTGGATCCTTTCAAACTGATATGGCTCCGCAGCCGAATGACGTTCTACCCACTTTCGGAACGCTTCACGGTCAGCCTCCGGGTCTATAGAATTGATTGCCTGTAGTTTCTTTACTTCTGCCGGCGTCAATTTATCCTGAAGCGCAAATCGATAATTGGCTTTAGTGAGTTTTAGCTTTTGCCAGAGAGTCTTTGCTGCCGGCTGAACAGACAGCTCGCCATTTATAACTTCATCAATTAACTGTTCCATGCCAACCTTCAAAAGGGATTCCACAACAGGTTTTTTCAGCACTCCCTGAAGATAATGCTGTGCGTCCTGGGTCCGCCGATGGAAAATATCATCCTTTTTCTCCAAATATAAATAGACGCCCAGTTTTCCCACGATAGAATGTTCAAGAACCGGCTTCACAGCCAAAAATTCCTCATCGTAAAATCCGTACGACATGTTGTCGGAATAATCCCGCCATCCTCCGCAGGAAAACCTAAGCAGAATATTCACTCTATTCTTATAGGAATAAGTCCACCGTCTTTGTTCCGTTATCGTGTCTCCGTTATCTTCGAAAGCACGCATTACAACATAATCCCCATGATCCTCTGCAAAAACCTTATGGCCTTCCAGCTTTTTGGGAACGGATTCCACCGGGTACTGGCCAAAGGTCGAACGAATCGTTACCGCCTCTTTGGAGTAATATTCCATACTGTGATTTAAAAGCGTACAGAAACTCCGTATATGATTCTCGTTTGGCCTCTTATCCGCCGCCTCAGCGTCCGTTTGACCTAGGCGATGAAAATTGCCCATAGACGGTGTATCGTAACTATATTTACTGAACCACTTATATGGAGATTCCGCACGGGATACAGCGATTCCACCGTTGTCCTTTTCATAGAGAAGCGCAAAGTTGTTCTCTGCTTCCTCCGGGATAATCATCCCACGGTACATGCAGACCGAAGATATCTGCCCTCTCTCCAAGTCAAAATGAAACCGTCTGATCAAGTGATATTCTTTCTCGTCGTACCAGACTTTTTCAAAAAGGACGAAAGTCGGCTGAATCACTTTCTCCCCGTCAAACACCAACGAATAGGCTTTGTTCGTGTCCGACAGGCAGTAACAATCACTTTCTCTGTAATATTGCTCCTGATAGACGATTCCAAACCCACATTCAGGACAGCAGCAATCTTCCTCGGATGGCTTGTCTCCTGTCAGATATTCTCTCTCAAATCGGTGTCCACAGTTGTCACAGAACATCTCTGCCTTATATGTACCGGCATGATAATTTCGTTCCACTATGCGGATAGCCGGTTTCGGATGGTACTTCTCGTTAAACAGCTGTACCACCTGAATTTTGGATAACCCCTTCTTTAAAATCCCAAGGTATTCCTTTTTTCGCAACACAATGAATTCCTCCTTACTAAATGAATGATGGTACCGGGAACATAGTGAAGGAGGAATGAAAATGCAAGAAAATTAACAACCTTACATCGACAACGCAAAAGAAAAAGCGTATACATGGGATTTTACCCATATATACGCTTCCTATCTCTCATAAAAGGCCCGCTGATTTCTCTTTTGTTAAACGAATCTTAAAGATTTTCTTCATCACGCCTCTTTACGGATTGTTTTCACCCCAAATACAAAATAAATGATGTGGCAGACCCAGACGATGGCAAGAATGATACTGGGCACAAGCACATTCGCCCGCATCATCATGAAAAATCCGATCCCCATCACCAGCGTCACCGGGATGATGATGCCGAGCTTGGTCTGCACCGTCATGCCCTTTTTCTTAACGAATGATTCGAGGTGCTTTTTGTAAAGCTTTGTGCTCACAAACCAGTCGTGGAGCTTCTGGGAGGAGTTGGCAAAGAAAAATACCGTCAGCAGAAAAAAAGGCACCGTGGGCAGGATAGGCAGCGCCACGCCGATGCACCCAAGCCCCAGACAAAGAAATCCCAAAATCAAGAATATCAACCGTTTTAATTTCATCTACGTACCTCTTTCTTTAGCTCATTCTTCCGTGTTCGACGGAATAAACCCTATCCGCAATCCGCATGGTGGACCGGCGGTGGGAAACCAGCACCACCGTCTTGCCCTCCCGTTCCTCGCGGAGGGATTTTAAGATGACCGCTTCGTTCAAGCTGTCCAGATTGCTGGTGGGTTCGTCCAGCAGTAAAAAGGGCGCGTCGTGCAGGAAAGCCCGCGCCAGCCCCAGCCGCTGCCGTTCCCCGCCGGATAAGGTGTCGCCCAGTTCGCCCACCGGGGTATCATAGCCCTGCGGCAGTGTTAGAATGAAATCGTGCACTGACGCCTTTTTGCAGGCAGCCTCGATTTCTTCGTCCGTTGCCGTGAGCTTTGCAATCCGCAGGTTGTTTTTAATGCTGTCGTGGAACAAATGGGTTTCCTGGGTGACGAAGCCCTCCATCTCTCGCAGGTTTGCGGTGTTGATGTCCGCCACCTTTGTGCCGGAGAGCTTTACACTGCCTTTCTGCACATCCCAAAATCGCATGAGAAGCTTCAATAGGGTGGACTTTCCACTACCGCTGCGGCCCACAATGCCGACCACACCGTGTTCCGGTATCTCCACCGACACATCCGAAAGGATGGTTTCGTTCCCGTAGGCAAAGGTGACGTGTTCTGTTGACGCGCCGGTGAAAGCAATCTCCGGCTTACCGGTCACTTCCTCCACGACTGGGGTTTCGTCCAGGATGTCCAGCACCCGGTTGCCCGCCGCAAAGGTGTTCTGCAGGGTGCTTCCCAGATTCGCCAGGGCGATTGCCGGGCCAAAGGAGGAAAAGAGGGCGATGGTGGGAATCAAGACCCCCTCAAACCCTACCGCTCCGCTTTGATAGAGCAAGGCGGATACAAACAGCATGATCAGGTCAAAGGCCAGCACCACCGTATTGGTCACCGCTGCGTTTCGGCCGGAGGTGCGCTTCATGCGTTCCTCATCTTTGGCAAGGCCGTCGGTTTTTTCATTCATCTCATACAGCCGCTTTTTGCCCTGCCCATATTGCAGGGTTTCGGAAAGGCCCCGCAGGCTGTCCAGCACAAAGCCGGATAAATCGCCTGACTTGGTGCGGAACTTCATTCCATCGTCCCCGCTGAGTTTGGAGGTCACCAAAGGAATAATAATCCCTACGGTGAGATACGCCGCCAGCGCGATGAGGCCCAGCAGCCAGTGATAGGAGCCAATGAACAGGCACATGATAATGGTAAACAGGAACGCAATGGCCGCCGGGGAAATGGTGTGGGCGTAAAAGACCTCCAGAAGTTCGATGTCGGAGGTGATGACCGAAATCAAATCTCCCTTGTCCCGGCCCTCCAGCTTGGCGGGGCAGAGCCGCCGCAGCGCACGGAATACCTTGTCCCGTAAAAGGGCCAGCAGCTTGAAGGCGATGAAGTGGTTGCAGGCCTGTTCCGCATACCGCAGGAACCCCCGCACGACCGCAAACACCACTACACAGACGAACAGGATAGTGAGGGTAAAAGGCGTGTCAAACCGCAGCGCCTCCAACACCGCGTAACCGCCGAAGATGGTGATAAAGGCGGCGCACAGATGGCCGATGAGCCCCATGAGGATGGCCAGGAGCATATAGCCGGCCAGGGGCTTCACCAGCCCGATGAGACGCGCCATGACCTGAAATCCGCTTCGTCTTTTCATTCTGTGTCACCATCCTTCCCGTAGTTTTCCAGCGCCTGCTGGGCGTTCCACAGCTTTTCGTACAGGCCATAATTTTCCAAAAGTTCCTCATGACTGCCACACTCTGCGATATTCCCGCCGTCCAGCACATAGATATTGTCCGCCTGCACCACATTCGCCAGCCGGTGGGAGATGAGAATTACGGTTTTGGTCCTGGCCAATTTATGGATTTCCGCCATGATGTCGTTTTCGCTCTCCACGTCGATGTTGGAGGTGGCCTCGTCGAATATATACACCGGGCTGTCGTGGAGCAGCGCCCTTGCCAGGGCAAGGCGCTGACATTGCCCACCGGATAGGTTCCCCGCCTTTTCCAGCAGCGGCGTGTCCAAGCCCTGTTCCGCTTTCAGGAATCCGGCCAGATGGACCCGCTCCAGCACCTCCCATAACTCGTCATCGGATGCGGACGGCCTGCTCATCAGCAGATTGTCCCGCACCGTGCCCTTGAACAAATAGCTCTGATGGCCGACATAGGTGATATTCCGCAGCAAAGAGCTTTCGTTCACTTTGCGCAGCTCTACGCCGCCGATGGTGACCGAGCCGGTATAGCCCTTGTTCCGTCCCATCAGGATAGACGCCACCGTCGATTTTCCGCAGCCGCTCTCGCCAACCAGCGCGGTAAAGCTGCCCTGAGGGAACTGCAAGTCCACACCGTGTAGAATCTCCCGGTCCGGCTCATAGGAAAACCGCAGGCCGGAGCAGACGATGTCATGCTGTAATGGAAAGCTCTCGGAAACCTCCTGTTTATGTTCCGGCAGATCCAGCAGGCGGAAGATTTTGTCACTGGCGGCCATGCCGTTCATGGCGATGTGGAAGAAGGAGCCGAGCTGCCGCATGGGAAGGAAGAAATCCGCTGCCAGCAGGATAATCAGCAGGCAGCCGGCGAGGGAAACGTGGTTATTCGCATACTGCGTCACCGCCATAATCACGCCGAGGGCTGCGCCGCCGTAGGCAATCAAATCCATAATCGTGATGGAATTGAGCTGCATGGTCAGCACCTTCATGGTGATCCTGCGGAACTTCTCGGCCTCCACGTTCATCTCTTTGTTTTTGAACTCGTCCGCCTGGTAGATTTTGAGGGTGGTCAAGCCCTGCAAATTCTCTAAAAAGGTATCCCCCAGCGCCGTGTACTGCCCCCAGTATTTGGAGAGCAGCTTTTTCGCCCAGGTCTGTACCGCCGCGATAGCAATGGGAATCAGCGGCACACAGACCAGCAGCACAATGGCCGCCGGGATATTCACAAAACAAAGCACCGCAAACAGGGTCAGCGGAGCCAGCATGGCGTAAAAAAACTGCGGCAGATAGGCGCCGAAATAGGTTTCCAGCTGGTCCACGCCTTCTACCGCCACCTGTACCACTTCACTGGTCTTGACCTGTTCCTTGTAGGAAACGCCCAGCCGCAGCAGCTTTTCATAGATTTTCTCCCGCAGGGTTTTCTTGACCGCTTTGGAGGAAAGGTATCCCATCCGGCTGGCCCCGGTGGTACACAGGAACCGGATGAGCAGCGCCAGAACAACTACGGCCACCGTTGTCCACAGGGTATGGGACGCAGTATTGCCGTAGTAAAGACTGGCAAACAGGTTGGTAATGCTGAACATCATGGCGATGTTCGCCGCCAAAGAACACCACTGCAATATGACGTTCCCGGCAATGTATTTTTTGCTCTTAGCTACCGTGCCGATGAGCCGTTTGTTGATCATCATGGTTTCGTCCACCTTTTAAGATTTTTTTCATCGCTGCCTTGATGCCGGAGCACAGGGCTATGACGGCTGCCGCAAATGCAATAGCTGCCAGGCCGTAGAAAAAGGACTGCATGGCGTTATTCATGCGCGTCCGCCTTCTTTCTTTTTGCCAGCCCCTTGATGGCCTCGTAGCTTTTCGCGCTGACCGCGTGTTCCATCAGGCAGGCGTCCGCCGCCGCTGTTTTTACGTCTACGCCCAGATCCTCCAACAGCGTCTGGAAGGTTTGGTGCCGCTCGTAGGTGGCTCTTGCTATTTCCAACCCAGATTCTGTCAGCCAGACCGTACTGCTGTCATCCTGGGTAATGTATCCTTCCTGCTTCAGCGCTTTCAGGGAAATGGATACGGTTGGGCGGGAGACGCCAAGCCGTTCCGCAATCGCAGCGCCGTGAACCTCCCCTGCTTTGGAGAGAATATATATAGTCTTCAGATAATCTTCTGTGGTACGTCTGAGTTTCACACAGGCATCTCCTTTCCTGATATTTACACCGGAATAACAAAGGGTTTGCCGTCTACGGTCCGGATATCCAGGTCCACATCGTAGACTTCCCGGACCAGCCCGCCTGTGATGATCTCCTCCGGCAGGCCGTGGGCGATCATTTTCCCATCCTTCATAGCGACAATTTCATCGCTGTAATAGAGCGACTGGTTGATATCGTGGAGCACCATGATGATGGTGATGCCGAACTCCCGGTTTAACTGCCGGATCAGCTTTAAGATTTGCAGCTGATAGCGGATATCCAGATAGGTGGTGGGCTCGTCGAGAAAGAGCACCTTCGTGTCCTGCGCCAGCGCCATGGCGATCCACACCCGCTGCTTCTGGCCGCCGGAAAGCTCGAAAACCGGCTTGTCCCTGTGCTTGTATGTATGGGTGATCTCCAGCGCCCGGCGGATCTTTTCCTCATCTTCTTTGGGGTCAGGGGACAGCCCCATGGTGTGGTAGGGCGTCCGGCCGTAGCCAACCAGCTTTTCCACGCTTAAATCTACCGGCGCGGTGTTGTACTGGTGGACGATGGAGACCATTTTTGCAAAATCCTTGAGCTTCATACCGGAAATGTTTTCTTCCCGGAGAAAAATATCGCCTTCATCTGGCTTTAGATTTTTTGTCATGAGATTGAACAGGGTGCTTTTGCCGCAGCCGTTGGCGCCGATGAGGGTGGTGATTTTTCCTTCGTGCAGCTCCAGATCGAGGTTTTTCAGCACCTGCTGTTTGCCGTAAGCGAAGGAAAGGTTTTTCACGGTAAACACGTTATTGTCCATAGCTTTGCTTCGACCTCCTCAACAGCAGGATAAAGAACGGGCCGCCTACCACAGACATGATGATGGCCGCGCTGATTTCATAGGGCGCCGCAATGGTGCGCCCCAGGGTATCCGCCAGCAGCAGGGTGAACGCCCCCAGCAGGATGGAATAGGGCACCAGCACCTTATGGTTCGAGCCTACCAGCAACCGTGCAATATGAGGGACAATCAGGCCCAGGAAGCTGATGGGGCCGATGATGGCTGTGCTGATAGAGGCCAGCAAAACCGCGATCACCGAAATGATGATCCGGCTGCGGGTGACGTTCACGCCCAAAGAACGGGCCGTTTTATCCTCCAGCGCCAGCAGGTTGCACTGCCCCAGTACAAAGATGGAGGCGATGAGGCCAATCACTACATACAAAAGCAGGGTTTGGAAATCGTCCCAGGTCTTCATGGTGATGTTGGCGTTGACAATACTGGCGACGCCGGAGTAGTTGCTCCCTGTGCCACTGTTAAACGCACTCATGAGCCCCGTAAACATGGCGTTGACCGCCACGCCTACGAGGATAATGCGCAGGGGCGACAGCCCACCCTTCCAGGAGAGGCTGTATACCAGCAGAAAGGCGATCATCCCGCCGAGGAACGCAAACAGGGGCGTGAAAAAGTAGAGAGTCGGCACAAAGGCGGTAATCAGCACCGCCGTCAGGCTTGCACCTGAGCTGACGCCAATGATGCCGGGGTCGGCCAGCGGATTTTTCATCACAGCCTGTAGCAGCACGCCGGATACGGCGGTTGCCGCGCCGCCGAAGATGGCGATGAGGATGCGGGGAAACCGCAGGTCATAAATGGTCGCCACGTTTTCGTTGTATTCGATAAAAAGTCCTTTGAACAGCTCCAGGGGCGTCACCTTCAGGCTGCCGGTGTTGACGGCAACCAGGAACAGCGCCAGCAGACCCAGAGCGGTAATCACAAAGGAGAGGATTTTCTTTTTTCTGCTTACCATAAGCAAAATCTCCTTTTGGAAAAACGGCCGGGATTCCCCCGACAGGAAAAGCCCGGCCGCCTTGTGTTTTATTTCAGGGTTATTCCTCTCCGTACAGCATGGGCTGAAGCGCTTTCAGCGCTTCCTCATAGCTGAAGTTGGCGCTCATGTTGAACAGATTGGAGTCCAGATCGTACACCCGGCCTTCCTGCACTGCTTTGAAGTGCTGCCAGATGTCGTTGGTGGAAAATTCCTCCGCAAACATCTTTCTGGCTTCATCCGGCAGGCCGTGGGCTGCACGGAGGATCACGTCCGGCTCCTTGGTCTTCATATCCTCGGTGTTGGCGAACAGGAATTCCTGCCCGTCCCCGTCGCCGTAGACGTTGGTGCCGCCCGCCAGTTTTACAAGGCTTCCCACATAGCTGTTGTCAGTCGCTATGATATACGAACCGGGCAGGCCCATGAGCACCAGCACCTTGGGGGATTCCTTACCGGCGTTTTTTTCTGCAAATTCCGTCATAAAGGAATCGAATTCCTCCAGCATAACGGCCGCTTCTTCCTCCCGGCCGAATTTTTTACCTAAGCCTTCGATGGAGGCGTACATCCCTTCCACGCTTTTGAGGTTCAGAAACAGGGAGCTGACGCCTATCGAGGCGTATTTGGGCTGCAGGTCGTTTTGCAGGGAGCTGGGGGACAGGATGTAGTCCGGGTCGAGGGATTTGATAATCTCCAGATCCGGGTTCATCGCCATGCCCACGGTGGTAACCCCGTCGTACCGTTCCGGCAGTTCGCTGGTGGACTGGCAGATCCCGACCAAATCTAAATCCAGCCGGTTACAGATCTGCACCACTGCCGGAGAGGTCGCCACCAGGCGGACTTCACCGCTTTCATTTGTGCTGGATGTTTCCTCCGGGTGCTGGTTGACGCAGCCGGTGACGGACAGCGCCATCACACCAGCTAAAACAAGGGATAGGATTTTTTTGAGTTTCATCGCCCGCACCTTCCCTTACTTTTTCTGAAAGGGGTTCTTACCCTTTCGGAAGAAGCAGAAGTACCATACGCAGCCGCCCGCGATGGCTACGACCACAATGCCGCCGATCACCCACCAAACGATGGGATTGCCGGTGCCGCCCTGCTCCGCTTCGGTGGAGGTATTGCTCACCTTGTTGCCGGAGGCATCGAACTCTTCCAAGCCAAGGGCTTCGGAGGATTCCTCATCTTCTTCATTATCAGAAGATGTTTCGGAATCCGGCTCTTCTGTAACCGGTTCTTCCGTTACAGGCTCTTCCGTGCCGGAAGGAGTTTCTTCTGTAGGCTGGGCAGACGGCTCTTCTGCCGAAGGCGCCTGCTCCGATGGGGTCTGGCTGGATGGCGTCTGCGTCTGCGGGGTGGTTACCGCAGGCTGCTCCGGTTCCGGTTCAGGCTCCTGCACCGTAATGCTGGTGACGAAATCCCCGGAGCCGGACTGAAGGTTTCCAACCGTGATGTAAAAGATAACCTCGCGTCCCATGGGGATCACATACATATTGCAGCGGATGATGGAATTTTCACTGTTTACCCGCATCCGGTAATCGGCGGTGTTGTTGCTGTAGTCCTCCTGCATCAGGGTGGCGGAAACGGAGCTGCCGTCCACCTGAAAAGCAGGAGATTGGATATTGTCCATGAGGTTTAAGCGGATGGTAATCCAGGTAGCCCCGCTGGAATCCACTTCCACCAGCGCCGCTTTATTAAGGGCGCTGTCGGTCATGGACTGGCCCAGCACATACGAGCCCTCGCCGCCGGAATCCTCGATGACCCCGGTGGTGGGATGCTTATAATGGGAGGTTGCAGTTGCGGTATAGATACCGTTAGATGCTGCTAATGCCGGTATAGAAGTAATGCCCGCCATGAGGGCGAGCATTACCACCATACTGCACAGCGCCCGCTTGAGCTTTGATGCAGTATTCGTCATGTTGTTTCTCCTTTTAGGACTCTTCGGATTTACGCTTTCTGGTGACCAGGGTGACACCCATCATGCCTGCCGCTGCCAGAGCCAGCAGCGCATACACCGCAATATTGGAAGTATCGCCGGTCTGCGGGATGTTGGTATTGCCCTGATTCTGGTTTCCGCCCTGGTTGCCGTTTCCACCGGGAGTTCCGGCAGTTTCGCCTACCATAGCGAACAGGCCAAGGCTGGTGGTGCGCACCACATAATAGCCGTCCTGCACTTCGCCGCGCACCAGCGTTTTGGTGCCGTCTGCGTTCACACGGTACAGGGTCATGCCCTCCGCTCCGCAGGGGATATACAGAACCACAGAACCGAGAGGCGTGGTTTCCACACCATCTACCAGCGTGGTAATCTTGTACAAGTTCCAGTCGCCGTCTACGCCGTTCATTGCTTTCATGGCGATGTCGTAGTCCGCGCCCTGAGTCAGCTTCTCCACGGAAAGCACCGCCTTGTCGCTGAGGATGCCGGAGTTGGTTTCCAGCTTGATGCCGGTGGCTTCGTCTACCAGGTTCACATCTACGATCTCCTCGCCGGTGATCGGGCTGTCCCCCGCCGCCGTGGTATCGTCTACCTGTAGAGAAGTATCGTCGGTCTTAACCGCCGTGCTCCAGGTGAAGCGCAGGCGGGCCGTCAGTGTTTCGCCTACCGCAGCGTCCATCGGGGTATCCGGCACATAGAAGTTCACCGGCACATAGGTAATGTGGCCGCTGATATCCGGCTGGGCCGAATCCGGAAGGTTGAAGCTCACCAGCTTGATGTAGGTGTAATCCTTGTTTGCTGGGAGCGTGGTCAGATCGCCGGTAGCTTCAGGCGTTACTTTGGTTCCGTCCGCCAGCTCAAACTTGGTGATGGCGCTGTGGTACGGGTCGATATCCACCGGGTTGGTGCCAATCTGTACTCTTGTGATCTTGCCGTCTTTGACGAAGCAGCCTGCGATGGTGCCGATAGAGGAGACCTTGTAGGTCTGACGGACT
>OJMH01000571.1_pt1 | contig 46345 bp, 45 predicted proteins | sample 1597111 | NCBI WGS metagenome assembly OJMH01 (sample SAMEA2452115, study PRJEB22498) | human gut metagenome | reverse complement strand
AACATGCGTTTGCTTCTGCGCTCGACTTTTCGTACTTTGGCTTGCGCCGTAGATACTCCGTCTCGGCAGAAACAAACATGCGTTTGCTTCTGCGCTCGACTTTTCGTATCTTTGACTGCGCCGAAGATAGGTCGCTCCGCAAAAACGCAAATAAATCTGCCTTCGCATCCGGCTTATTCGTATCTTTGGCTAACGTTATGAACGAAACATTCTCTCTTTTCCTCTGGGCGATGACCGTACTCGCACTCGCGGTGTTCGTCGCACTCCATTTCGTCGAAGCGGGATACGGCTACCTCTTCAACCGAAAATTCGGGCCGGGCATCCCCAACCGTATCGGATGGATGGCGATGGAGTCGCCCGTCTTCATCGCCATGTGCATCCTGTGGCTCTGCTCCGACCGTGCACTCGAAGCGGGACCGCTGGCACTTTTCATCCTCTTCCAGAGCCATTACCTGCAACGGTCCTTCGTCTTCCCGCTGCTGATCCGCGGGAGGTCGCAGATGCCGCTGGGAATCGTTCTGATGGGGATGGTATTCAATACGCTCAACGCCCTGATGCAGGGCGGCTGGATCTTCTACGTCTCCCCCGCCGGCTACTACGACGGTTGGTTCGCACGTCCCTACATCTGGGTCGGCGGTGCGCTGTTCATCGCCGGCATGGTCATCAATCTCCGCTCCGACCGCATCATCCGCCACCTGCGCCGGCCGGGCGATACGCGCCACTACATCCCCTACGGCGGAATGTTCCGCTATGTCTCGTCGGCCAACTACTTCGGCGAACTGCTCGAATGGATCGGTTTCGCCGTCGCGTCGTGGTCATGGGCCGGCGCGGTATTCGTCGTCTGGACGTTCGCCAATCTGGCGCCGCGATCGGCCTCGCTCTACAAACGCTACGAGCAGGAGTTCGGCGAGGAGTTCACCTCGCTGCACCGCAAACGCATCCTTCCTTTCATCTATTGATTCCATGGAAAAAGAGTCGCTGTTGTTCACACCCTACAAATTAGGTCCCGTCACGCTGCGCAACCGCACGATCCGTTCGGCGGCATTCGAATCGATGGGCCGCGCCTACGGCCCCACCGAACAACTGAAAAACTACCACGTGAGCGTCGCCCGCGGCGGCGTGGGAATGACCACACTGGCCTACGCCGCCGTCTGTCGTAGCGGGCTGTCGTTCGAAAAACAGCTGTGGCTGCGACCCGAAATCGTCCCGGGACTGCGCGACATCACCGAAGCCGTCCACCGCGAAGGAGCCGCCGCATCGATCCAGATCGGCCATTGCGGCAACATGACGCACTACACCACGGCCGGACAGATTCCGATCGGTGCATCGTCGGGCTTCAACCTCTATGCCTACACCCCCGTGCGCGCCATGCGGCGCGACGAAATCCGACAGGTGGCCGCCGACTTCGGCCGTGCGGTGGATACGGCGTACGAAGCGGGATTCGACTGCGTGGAAGTACACGCAGGCCACGGCTACCTCATCTCGCAGTTCCTCTCGCCCTACACCAACCGCCGCCGCGACGAGTACGGCGGCTCGCTCCCGAACCGGATGCGCTTTCTCAGGATGTGTCTGGACGAAGTAATGGAAACGGCCGCCCGCCGGAACATGGCCGTACTGGTGAAACACAACATGGAGGACGGTTTCAAGGGCGGCATCGAAATCCCCGAAAGCCTCGAAATCGCCCGCGCGATCGAAACCTACGGCGTCGACGGCATCGTCCTCTCGTCGGGTTTCGTGAGCAAGGCGCCGATGGCCGTCATGCGGGGCATCATTCCGCTCTACACGATGAGTTACTACATGCAGTGGTGGCTGCGCATCTTCGTGCGGCTCTTCGGACGGTATATGATTAAACAATACCCTTTCGAAGAGTGCTTCTTCCTGGAAAACGCCAAAAAGTTCCGCGCCGAGCTGAAACTGCCACTGGTCTACGTGGGCGGGCTGGTGAGCCGCGAAGGAATCGAACGTGCGCTCGACAGCGGGTTCGAACTGGTGCAGATGGCCCGCGCGCTGGTCAACGATCCGGCTTTCGTCGACAAACTGCGCGAGGGCGACCGCTCGACACGCAGCGCGTGCGACCATCGCAACTACTGCATCGCCCGCATGTATTCGCTCGACATGCAGTGCTGCAAACACTGCCCCGACCTGCCGCGCAAGATCCGCGAAGAACTGGCAAAACTCCCGTAACGATGAAAAAGCACACGATCGCAACCGATTCGAAGACGGCGCTCGTGACGGGCGCCGCCCACGGCATCGGCCGCTGCTATACCGAACGGCTGGCGGCAGCGGGCTACCGGCTGATTCTCGTCGACCGCGACGGCGGCACGCTCGACACCGCACGGCAGGAGTTGGCGGCGGCGCACGGCGTCACGATTGATACCCTTGTCATGGACATGGCGCGCATGGAGGCGTCGGAGGAGCTGTACGCCGCCGTCGCACGGCTGGGCGCCGAGGTGGAGGTACTCGTCAACAACGCGGGCGTCTTCTCCTATCTCGACATCCTCGCCACCCCCGTCGAACGGATCGAACGGATGATCCTGCTGCACGACCTGACGCTCTCGAAAAACTGCCGCGCCTTCGGGGCCGACATGGCGCAGCGCGGCAGCGGATACATCCTAAACATGTCCTCCTACTCGGTCTGGATGCCCTTCCCGGGCATGGCGCTCTACACCGCCACCAAGGCCTACGTGCGCTGTTTCTCGAAAGCCTTCGCCAAAGAGGTCGCCGAGCGAGGCGTCCGCGTGACGGCCGTGTGTCCCGCCGGCGTGGCGACCGACCTCTACGGGCTCTCGCCCAAATGGCAGCATATCGGCCGGCGGCTGGGCGTGCTGATTTCACCCGACAGCTGTGCGCGGCGGGGGCTGCGCGCGCTATGGCGCGGCCGCCGCTGCATCGTCCCCGACTGGTGGAACCGCCTGTTCGTACCGCTGTTCTTCTACATGCCCGACTTCGTGACGCGCCGTATCCGCCGCTTCACGATCCGCTTCCAGCGTTGAACGGTCTCGGAGCGGGGCTTCGCCCGGCAGGAGTACGGAGCCGACGACGATAGGCGATTCCGTACCGCACGGCGGCGGCATCCGACCGGGAGAACGATTTTTCTTGCCGAAAAGTTTGTAATAACCAAAAAAGCGTGTATCTTTGCACACCGAAATCGATTGGGAAATTGGTTTCGAACGACCTCGGGGTGTGGCGCAGTCCGGTTAGCGCACCTGCTTTGGGAGCAGGGGGTCACAAGTTCGAATCTTGTTACCCCGACGATCAGAAAAAGGAAGTTCTTTCACGGGCGGAGTTCCCGTTCGATGCTTCGGCACGATCTCCGTTCGACAAGTTTTCGGGATGTAGCGCAGCCCGGTTAGCGCGCCAGCTTCGGGAGTTGGAGGTCCCGAGTTCGAATCTCGGTATCCCGACAAACTTCCTTTCAGAGCCACTGAGCGATCAGTGGCTTTTTTGTTTGCTTTTCTTTCACCGGATAATACGACGATTCTATCGACAAATCGGATATTTTCCATCTGAAAATTTGGAAAAGTCACGGGGGGGGGTAAATTTGTCCGCTTCAATTCCGAAGCAGGCAAACCGGAAAGCCGAAAGACCGGAGCAACAATCATTTTTCTATGGAAAAAGCATCTCTTCTAACCTGTTTCGCAACCGCCGCTTTGTTCTCGCTTCATTTCCTCGCTGCGGCTGCCGCCACAAACGATGCGAATGCACCGGCATCGCTCACGTCGGTCCTTCCGAGCGACAACGCCTCGGCGGAGATGGTGCACAAAAGACGCACGACCGCATACTATTTCAACCAGGTCTCCTGGTTCGATTGCAATGCGGAAATTTTCGAAGACACCAGCACCGGAGATTCCTGGATCAAGATTTTCCACAACGGCTACAAAAAAGGCCGAGTCGTATCCAATCCCGATTACAATCCGTGCAAACTGACCGGAGTACTCAACAGACGCCTTTCGTCGCGCTATATGACGACGGCCGACAACGGGATGACCTATTATTTCAACTGAAAATGGGTATTCTTTTCGGAAACGAAACGAAGAAATGTCCCGAATGCGGAATGATCATCCCCTCGGAGGCCCGCAAATGTCCCTACTGCCGTACCGAATTCGGCGAGCCGAGCCTGTCGGACGACTTAAATCGGTTCGGATGTCTGGGTTATCCGTCGGTCATTCTGACGATCCTGCTATTGCTGCACACTTGCAGTTAGACAATCCGGATCGAAAATCACGAGGTGCTGTCTGAAAAAGAATCAGACAGCACCTCGTCAAAAAGCGGAGGGATCAATACACCTGCGTAATAGTGCCGGAGTACTGTACGGGATTGTACCAGACCGACGAAATGGTGAGGTTGGCGCCTCCCGACGACGAGTAGATGTCGAAGGTGAAGGTGTAATCGTTGGCCGAGAAGAGCGTGGTGGAGAAGGTCACGATCCAGCCTTCGTTGGTCTGTTCGGCACGGTACCCCTCGACCGACGGAAGCACGTAGTTGAGCACCGTGTAGTAATAGGGAGGAACATAGCCCTTGATGTAGGGAAGGCAGACGTCCACCGTGCCGTCCCAGAACCCGACCGTGAAGTTGGGATTGATCAACTGGCGCACGGGACCCGCCGGCTGACGCTGCATACTCGAAGGGTTGAACTGGAAATTGCGCGACAGGATGATCGAGTCCATGTGCTTTTCGAAGGCGGCCAGCCGTTCGGCGCGCCGCTTCACACGCTCTTCGTGGCGCTGCTCGCGCACCTCCGTGCGTTGAGATTTGGTTTGGGCCCGCTGAGACTTCGACTGCTGTTGGGCCGTAACTGCGACAGCCGATACCACTACGGCAGCGGCAGCCATCCATACGATAATACGTTTCATAGGCAAAAGAGTTTGCATTTGACCGATGTCAACGCAAACTCCTTGCCACAACATATTGCAAACCCGTCCGTTCGATAGGATTTCCGGCTGCACGCCCGTTCCGTCCGGCGGTAGCTCCACGGCGGCACGCCGTGGGTACCGATCATACCCCACCCTAAATCCTTCCCTCGGGGAGGGACTTCGCTGGAAACCCGACTCGCTACCGACGTACCGGCAGCGCAATCCTGCCGGAAAGACAAGAGAAGTGATTTTCTTCGAGACACAGCGAATCGTTCGTCGGAAAAATTCACGACAATGCATTCGTCCCACATACAACCAGCAAATCGGTTACGACCGGTTAGTCGCCCGAAAACGTCTGTCACAGTCCCGTTAAAGCCCCATTTGCCGCAGAAAACGTCCCGTATAACTCTGCTCGACGGCGGCCACCTCGTGCGGCGTACCCGCCGCGAGCACCCGTCCGCCCGCCGCACCGCCTTCGGGACCGATATCGATGATCCAGTCGGCGACCTTCACCACGTCGAGGTTGTGTTCGATGACGACGACCGTGTTTCCGCGGTCGACCAGCTTGTTCAGCACGTCGATCAACTGGCGGATATCCTCGAAATGGAGCCCCGTAGTCGGCTCGTCGAGGATATAGAGCGTGCTGCCCGTATCGCGTTTCGAGAGTTCGGCGGCCAGCTTGATGCGCTGCGACTCGCCGCCCGAGAGCGTCGTGCAGGGCTGGCCGAGCGTCAGGTAGCCCAACCCCACCTCCTGAATGGCACGCAGCTTCTGGTATATCGACGGGATGTTTTCGAAAAACTCCACGGCCATGTTGACCGTCATGTTCAACACGTCGTCGATATTCTTGCCCTTGTATTTCACTTCGAGCGTCTCGCGGTTGTAGCGGTGGCCGCCGCAACTCTTGCAGGTGACATAGACATCGGGCAGAAAGTTCATCTCGATGGTCTGCACTCCCGCACCGCGGCACGTCTCGCAGCGGCCGCCCTTGACGTTGAAGGAGAAGCGTCCCGCCTTGAAGCCGCGCACCTGCGCGTCGGGCGTCATCTCGAAGAGTTTGCGGATGTCGGCGAAGACGTTGGAGTAGGTCGCCGGATTGCTGCGCGGCGTGCGGCCGATCGGCGACTGGTCGACCACGACCAGCTTGTCGACGTGTTCGATTCCCTCGATCGAATCGTAGGGCAGCGGGCGGTCGAGCGACCGGTAGAGCTTGCGGCTCAGAATAGGGCGCAGCGTTTCGTTGACGAGCGTCGACTTGCCCGAACCGCTGACACCCGTGACGAGGATCAGTTTGCCCAGCGGGAAATCGACGTCGATGTGTTTGAGGTTATTGCCCGACGCTCCCCGCAGGACGATATGACGGCCGTTGCCCTCGCGCAGCGTCGCCGGAACCTCGATCCGCCGGCGGCCGGTCAGATAGTCGGCCGTCACGGAGTCGGAGCGGAGGATATCGTCGAACGTACCCGACGCAACGACGTGGCCGCCCTTGCGCCCCGCCTTGGGGCCTACGTCGACGATCCAGTCGGCCGAGCGCATCATCTCCTCGTCGTGTTCGACGACGATCACCGAGTTGCCGGCGTCGCGCAACTCCTGCAAACTGCGGATCAGCCGCCGGTTGTCGCGCTGATGCAGGCCGATCGACGGCTCGTCGAGGATGTAGAGTACATTCACCAGTTTCGATCCGACCTGCGTCGCCAACCGGATGCGCTGCGACTCGCCGCCCGAAAGCGAGCGCGACGAGCGGCTCAGCGAGAGGTAGCCCAACCCCACTTCGATCAGGAACCGGAGCCGTTCGCGGATCTCCTTGACGACCTCCTGCGCGATCTTGCGCTCCTTCTCGGTGAAATGCTCCTCGATGCGGGACATCCAGTCGGCGAAATCGGAGATCGACATGGCCGACACCTCGGCGATGTTCCGTCCGCCGATGCGGAACTGCAATGCCTCGCTGCGCAACCGCGATCCTCCGCAGACGCTGCACGGCTTGTAGACGAGAAACTGCTCGCGCCACTTCTCGCCGCGCTTGGAATCCTCGTCGAAATTGCGGCCGATCCACTCGGCCATGCCGTCCCACGACACCAGACGCTTGCCGCCGGCGTTGGCGAATTCCGTCAGATCGACCGTCAGCGGCTCGGAATCGCCGTAGAGGATGGCGTTCATCCCCTCCTCCGAAATGCTCTGCACCGGATCGTCGAGCGTGAAATCGTAGCGGCGCCCCAGCATCTCCAACAGCGCGAAAAGCATGTTGTTGCGGTACGGCCCGAAGGGTTCGATCCCTCCGGCGCGCAGCGACTTCTTCGGATCGGGAATGATCTTGCTGCGGTCGAAGACCGCCTCGACGCCCAGCCCGTTGCATCGGGGGCAGGCCCCCTTGGGCGAGTTGAACGAAAAGGTGTGCGGCGCAGGATCTTCGAACGCGACGCCCGTAGTGGGGCACATCAGATGCCGCGAATAGTAGCGCATCGTCTCCGTATCGTAGTCGTAGAGCGCCATCGTCCCCTTGCCCTGCCGCATCGACTCCTTGAGCGAAGTCATCAGCCGGTCGCGCGACTCCTCGCTCACGCGCAGGCGGTCGACCACCAGGTCGATCGTGTGGATCTTGTAGCGGTCGAGCTTCATGCCCGTCGAGAACTCGCACATCTGGCCGTCGATACGGGCGTGGAGGTAGCCCTTCTTCACCAGCGACTCGAACAGCTCGCGGTAGTGTCCCTTGCGGCCCTTGACGATCGGTGCGAGCAGCGCGATGCGACGGCCTGCGAAATCGCGCAGGATCAGGTCGAGAATCTGCTCGTCGGAGTAATGCACCATCTCCTCGCCCGTAGCCGGCGAATAGGCGCGCGAAGCGCGCGCATAGAGCAGACGCAGGAAGTCGTTGATCTCGGTGACGGTACCCACCGTCGACCTCGGATTTTTGTTGGTCGTCTTCTGCTCGATGGCCACCACGGGGCTCAGTCCCGTGATCTTGTCCACATCGGGACGCTCCATCGTCCCCACGAACTGACGCGCATAGGTCGACAGGGTCTCCATATACCGCCGCTGCCCCTCGGCATAGATCGTATCGAATGCCAGCGACGATTTGCCCGACCCCGACAGGCCGGTGACAACCACCAGCTTGTGGCGCGGAATCGTTACGTCTATATTTTTCAGATTGTGTACCCGTGCGCCGAGTACCTCGATTGTCTCCTCTCGTTTCATCTTACTTAAATCGCATCCTGCATCCGAAATATTGTGCAAAGGCAATGCAAACCGAGCGTTAGGCCTAACCCCGCCGGGCTCTGCCGGGACGCTGCCCGTCCGGACCGGAATAAATTCCCGGCAAAGGTAGCGATTTTTCCGCAAACCGCATTCCGCGCACAGTCATCGCAGCAGGAAATCGTCGGCGTCGCGCCATGCGGGAAATTTCGTCCGGAACCGATCGAGCGCTTCCCTGTCGAGCCGGGCCGTGAAGACCCCCTCCGAAGCGTCCGCCTCGCAGAGCGGCGTCCCCTTGAAATCGACGACCGCCGAATCGCCGGCATAATGGTTCCACGGATCGTCGCCCGTGCGGTTGACGCCGACGACATAACACTGGTTCTCGATCGCCCGGGCCCGCAGCAGGGTCCGCCACACCTCCCGACGCGGCGCCGGCCACGAGGCCACGCAGAGAATCGCGTCGTAATCGCTGCGACAACGACACCAGACCGGAAAACGCAGGTCGTAACAGACGAGCGGCAAAAACCGCAGTCCGCCGTATTCGACCACTACGCGCCGCCGGCCCGCCACAAAATGCGCATCTTCGCCGCCGATAGAAAAAAGATGCCGCTTGTCGTATCGCTCCGCACCGCCCGCCGGCCGCACGAAGAAAAAGCGATTGGCGAAACGGTCGCCGCTGCGGACGACGGCGCTGCCGGCCAACGCCGTCGCATAACGTCGTGCGGTGCGGCGCATCCACGCGAGGAGTTCCTCCTCGTCCGGCAGCGCCGTTCGCCACGGTTCGGTGACGAACCCCGTGGCGAACATCTCGGGCAGGAGGGCCAGATCGGCACCGGCCTGCGCGACGAGCTCTTCGGCACGGCGGAGGTTGCGGGCTGCGGCCTCCCACTCCATCGAGAACTGACACAGGGCGACTTTCATATCGACAAAATTACGAATAAAACGGGAAATCCGGCCTGCGTTCGGCAAATCTTTCGTACCTTTGTACGGTACGAATCCCGACAGCCGACCGGACTGCATCCCGGCAAACAGGCCCCGTCTGTTTTGCATCCTGCCTGCGCCGTTTCCGCCGTCGAACCGTTTTAACTATGAAAGCCGGACAAAACCATACGCTCACCGTGACCCGTATCTCGGACTACGGTCTCTATCTCGCCGATCAGGAGGGGCAGGAGGTACTGCTGCCCAACCGTTACGTTTCGCTCGCCGACAAGGTGGGCGACGCGGTCGACGTCTTCGTCTATCACGACTCCGAAGACCGGCTCGTGGCCACGCGCGAAACGCCGCTGGCCCGTGCCGGCGAGGCCGCATTCCTGAAAGTGGTCGACAAGAACCTCCACGGAGCATTCCTCGACTGGGGGCTTGCGGGCAAAGACCTCTTTCTGCCCAACCGCAACCAGCAGGGCGGGATCTTCGCCGGACGTTCCTATGTGGTCTACGTCTATGTCGACGATGTGACGGGACGATGCGTGGCGACGAACAAACTCAAAAGTTTCGTCAACAACGAGACGCTCACCGTCCGTCCCCGCGAGGAGGTCGATCTGCTGGTGGCTTCGGAGTCGGAGATCGGTTACCGCGTGGTGATCGACAACCGCCATTGGGGAATGCTCTACCGCAACCAGCTTTTCCGACCCGTGCAGGTGGGCGACCGCCTGCGCGGCTACGTGACCAAAATCACCGACGACCACCGCATCGACGTGTCGCTCCGACAGCCGGGCTATGCCGGCGTGCAGGACGGTGCAGACCAGCTGCTCGGCATGTTGCGCGAAGCGGGCGGGCGGCTGCCGCTCGGCGACGACAGCTCGCCGGAAGAGATTCACCGCCGCACGCAGCTCAGCAAGAAGGCGTTCAAACGTTCGCTGGGCGTCCTGCTCAAACGCGGGATCGTCGCGGCCGATGAAGAAGGGATCAAACTGACGAAACAGTAGCGATATGGGCAAACTCGTAACTGCCGAGCGCGTATCGCGCGACGCATCCGACAACTTCGTCTTCCAGCGGTCGCTGCTGGCCTACGACCGCGCGGCAGAGATCGTATCGGGCGATGTGTTGGAGATCGGGACGGGAACGGGATACGGCATCGAACTCGTCGCGCCGCATTGCGACCGTTTCGTCACGGTGGACAAATACGCCGCCGCCGGAGACCGCCACGCAGCCAACGTCGAATTCCGATGGATGTGCGTGCCTCCGCTCGGCTTCAAGGACGAATCGTTCGATTTCGTCATTACCTTCCAGGTGATCGAACACATCGACGACGACGCAGCGTTCGTGCGCGAAATCGCCCGTGTGCTGCGGCCGGGCGGACGGATGATCCTCACCACGCCCAACGCTCCGATGTCGCTCACACGCAACCCGTGGCACGTGCGTGAATACCGGATCGACGAACTGCGGCGATTGCTTTCCGAAGCATTTTCCGCCGTCGAGACCCACGGCGTCTTCGGCAACGAGCGCGTGATGGAGTACTACGAACACAACCGCCGCAGCGTGGAGCGCATCGCCCGCTTCGACCTGTTCGACCTCCAGCACCGCCTGCCGCGCCGGCTGCTGCAACTCCCCTACGACCTGCTCAACCGCATCAACCGACGTCGGCTGCTGCGGCAGAACGAGGCGCTGACCACTTCGATCCGCATGGACGACTACCGCATCGCACCGGCGGCCGAAGGATGTTTCGACCTCTTCTTCATCGCGACGAAATAGCCCGTCCGCAACCGGATAAAAATTCGACGGCCGGAGAGGGATCGCCTTCTCCGGCCGTCGGCATTCGATGCGCGATCGGCTATTTCTGCAAATCGGTCGTATCGGCCACGACCATGTTCTTGTCGACACGCAGCGTCACGTTGCCGTCGACCTCGATCAGCAGCGTGCGCTCCTTGATCTCCTTGACCGTACCGTAAATACCGCCGGCGGTAATGACCTTGTCGCCTTTTTTGAGACCTTCGCGGAATTTCTGCATCTCCTTGCGGCGCTTCGATTCGGGACGCCACATGAAGAGCCACAACACGAGGATCATCAATCCGATCATAATATAGAAGCCCCACGGAGACGGCTGCTGCGGCTGACCGGCAGCCGCTTGTAACAGATTCATCATATTTTCAAAAATTAAAGTTTGAACTTCTCTCTTCGTTTTCCCGCCTCGGCAAAGCCCGAACGAATTCAGCTCTGCATTCGGCTTATCGAAAACGGCGGCCTTCGGCCTTCGTTCGCCCCGACCGCCCCGGCAACCGACGCCCCCGCAGACGGTTCGGCTCCGTTTGCCGGCAACAATCCGGTTTACGACAGCAAATATAACGATTATTTCGGATTTTCCAACATCACTGCACGTCGGCCTCGACGTAGAGCCGCAGCGGACGCTCGCCGCCGGAGAAATAGACGCGCAGTACCTTGAAAAGCCAGCCCCGCTGGCCGCTCGTATCGAAACGCACGGCCACACGCAGCGTATCTCCGGGCATAATCGGCTGAGCGTCATATTCCAACGAGGTACATCCGCACGACGATTCGCTCCGGACGACTACGAGCGGCTCCCCGCCCCGATTGCAGAAACCCGCTTCGAGCCGCGCCGTTTCGCCGCTGTGGAGACGTCCGAAACGCAGGGTATCCGACATGTCCGTATGCAGCGATTCGGCCGAAACTGCGATAACGGGGCCCGAAAATGTCCGATGCCCACTGCGAGAGCCGCAGCCGCAAAGCAGCACGAGCGCCACGCCGACGGCCGCGCAGCCAGCCCCAAAAGCACTCCGCAACCTCCGCATGGCTAAATGAGGCCCCGCCCCGTTTTCTGGATTTTCCCCTCCTCGGTCAGCGCGGCGACCAGTTTGTCGAGCACGCCGTTGATGAAGACGCTGCTGCCCGGCCCCGAGTAATATTTCGAAATCTCGATATACTCGTCGAGCGTCACTTTCACCGGAATTTCGGGACACGAAGTCAGTTCGGCGACGGCCGTCGCCAGAATCAGATAGTCCATGAAGGCGATGCGCTCGATGTCCCAGTTGCTCGTGAAGCGTTCGATATAGCGCTGCGTCTGGTCGTAGTTCACCAAAACCTTCTCGAACAGCGTCTTGACGAAGGCCAGATCGTCGTCGCTCTTGAACTTGGGCAGCACCTTCACGTCGGTCGACGAGGCGCGCAGATTCGAGAGCGTCCGCACGACCATCGTCAGCGCGAAACCCAGATCGTCGCTCCACAGGATCGACTGCTCTTCCAAAGCGGCTTCCAGCTCCTCGCAATCCTCCAATTCGTTGCGGTAAAACTCCTCGACGAGCTGCTTGTCCTCCGAGAAGGTCCGCGTCGGATTTTGCATGTAACGACGATAGTAGTCCGACGCCAGCAGCCGGGTATAAAGCAATTTGATGAGTTCGGGATAACGCGCCCAATTGAGTTTGTGCGACGAGAGATAGTCGTTGACCGTCTGGCTCGACGCCAACAGGGCGATGGCCTTGTTCTCGACGAATTTGGTATTGGGATTCAGATCCTCGTAGGTCGGCAGTTTCTTCCGGCGGGCCGTTTCGAGCCGCGACTCCGCATGGCGGCGGACTTCAACGATCAGCTCCATCAACTGAAAATAGAGATCGTAGGTCTTGTCGATCGATGCGAGCAGTGTTTTCTCGGAGGCGATCATATTGGTCGAATCCGATTTCAGGTGTCCGAAAAGGGCTTTGACGACCTTGACTCGGAGTAATCTGCGGCTTAACATATTTTGAGAACTGGTTGCGTTTCGTTTTGACGCGGCAAAGATACGAATAAGTGAGTACAATGTCAAATTTATTTGAACATTGCCGAACGGGAGTATCTAAGACGCAGTCAAAGATATGAATTAAGTAAGGGCAAAAGCAAACAATGTTTGCAATTACCCTCGCTTAATCGTATCTTTGGCAGACAAAAAACGACAGAGAAGTGTACGACGTAATCATCATAGGCGCCGGCGCCGCAGGCATGATGGCCGCAGGAACGGCCGCACAGAACGGCAAGAAGGTGCTCGTAATCGAAAAGATGGAGAAGGCGGGCCGCAAGATCCGCATCACGGGCAAGGGGCGCTGCAACCTGACCAACGCCCGCCCGCCGGAGGAGTTCGCCGAGCAGGTGCGCACCAACGCCGATTTCTTCGCGACGGCATTCGCCGAATTCAACAACCGCGCGACCATCCGCTTCTTCGAACGGCGGGGCCTGAAACTCGACTTCGAACGCGGCGACCGCGTATTTCCCCACAGCGGCAAGGCGTGGGACGTGGCCAACACGCTGGAAGAGTGGTGCCGCGACAACGGCGTGGAATTCTGGTTCCACACGCGCGTGACAGGGCTGATGACGCTCGGAGGCAAGATCTTCGGCGTACGTTACATGAACCGCCGCGGCTTCGAACGCAAGGAAGAGGCCGCACGGGTGATCGTCGCCACGGGCGGCGTCTCCTACCCCGCCACCGGCTCGACGGGCGACGGCTACACGTTCGCCAGCGAGGCGGGGCACGACATCGAACCGCTGCGTCCATCGCTCACGCCGCTCGTCTCGCCGCACCCGCAGTTGAGAGAGTTGCACAAGTTGCTGCTGCGCAACATCCGCGCGACGCTCTTCATCGACGGCGAAGCCGTACGCGAGGAGTTCGGCGAGATCGGATTCTCGGAACGCGGCATCGAAGGCGCCGTGGCGTTGCGGATGAGCCGCGACGCCGTCGACGCACTCATCGACGGCCGGCGCGTGAAACTCTCGCTCGACCTGAAACCGGCACTCACGATCGAAATCCTGCAAGAACGCATCCGCCGCGAAATCGCCGAGATGCCCGAAGAGGAGTTTTTCGCCGAACTGCTCCGCAAGTTGTTGCCCAAGCCCCTGGTGATGCCCGTCTGCAAAGAGTTGGTCATTCAATCGAAGACCTACGTCAAGAAGATCGGCGACAAGGAGATCGACCGCCTGATCTCACTGCTCAAAGGATTCGTGCTGCCGATCTCGGACTATGCGCCGTTCGAATACGCCGTCGTGACGGCCGGCGGCGTCCGCTGCGACGAAGTGAACCGCTACACGATGGAATCGCTCAAAGTCAAGGGTCTCTATTTTGCCGGCGAGGTGCTCGATCTGGACGCCAACACCGGCGGCTACAACCTCCAGATTGCATTCTCGACCGGACGGCTGGCCGGACAGCTCAAACAATGAAACTCGCCGTCCGATACCGTTTCCGCCGCAACGCCGAACGACTCCGCAGCCACTTGGCGCGCGCACGGTTTTTCAGGGGACACGGCGTGCACTCGCCGTTCGTCTACGCGATCGTGCGGCAGGTATTCATGAAAACCGAACTGGCCGAAGGCGACCGTTCGCTCTACGCCGCCCTGCGCGAACGGGGCGTGAACGAACGCCGCGCCGTGCAGTTGCAGAACCTCTTTATCCATTGCGGATACAACCGGTTCGGCATGAACCGTGCAACCGAAGCCGATCTGTGCATCGCAACCGCCGACACGCCGACCGACCGGCTGCCGCAGCTGGCGGAGGCCGCCCGACGAGAGGGGGCGACGCTCTGCATCATGGAGCCGTATGCCGACGTCGAACGCCGCAACTGTTGCAGGCGTCTGGCGGCGGAACACCCCTCGACGTCGATCGACAACAGGGGTTATCTGCTGCTTTTCAACGGAACATTGCCGAAACAACATTTCAAACTATGACGAAAGTATATACGAAAACAGGAGACAAGGGAACGACGTCGCTCGTCGGCGGCGAGCGCGTGTCGAAGATCGACGAGCGGGTCGAAGCCTACGGAACGGTGGACGAGCTGGGCAGTTTCACGGCCTATCTGAGCGACCATCTGCGCTCGGACGAGGAGCTGGCCGAATACCTCGGCGACCTCGACCGCGTCGCATCGCAACTGATGAGCGTCGCCGCACTGCTGGCCGTAGGGCACGACGGCGAAGGGAAACTGCCCGACATAAGTCCCGAGGCGATCGGGTATCTGGAAGAGCGCATCGACGCGATGCAGTCCCGCGTGCGGCCGATCACCAAATTCACGATTCCCGGCGGCCATCCAACTGTCTCGCTGTGCCACGTCTGCCGCACGGTCTGCCGCCGCGCGGAACGCGCCAGCCTGCGCGCAGCAGCACTTCACCCCACGATCAGTGCCAACACGCTGGCCTACCTCAACCGGCTGTCGGACTACTTCTACCTGCTGGGACGCGCGCTCACGGAGTATTACAAGGTCGAAGAGACACTCTGGCGCCCGTAACGTACCGCCGGACGCCATGTAAGGCCGGTCGGCAGCGAAACTTCCGCCGTGCCGTCGTCATTTCCTACGAAAAAAGGGCCCGACAGAACATTTTCATACCCGCGCGAAGATTTTTCGAGGATTTGTTTGCAGGTTCGATTTTTTTTATATTTTTGCACCTTCGAACAGCTGGGGACGTCTTTCGGACGTTTCCGGCCGCAGAACTAAAAACTTGATACCGTTATGTACTGGACACTTGAACTCGCATCGAAATTGGAAGATGCACCTTGGCCCGCGACCAAAGAGGAGCTGATCGATTACGCAGTTCGTTCGGGAGCGCCGTTGGAAGTGCTTGAAAACCTGCAAGAAATAGAGGACGAAGGCGATATTTACGAATCGATCGAAGACATCTGGCCCGATTACCCCTCGAAGGACGATTTCTTCTTCAACGAGGAAGAATATTAATGCGTTTTTAAGCGCGGAATAATCATTAAATACCTGCCAATCTATCTGATTGGCAGGTATTTAGTTTATTTGGACAATGGGTATTTGACCGCCTTAAATGGTACGGTTTGTTTGGATAAAATACATTTTTGGAGGAGAAATCGGGATTTGTTTGGACAAATTTCATTACCTTCACAGAGGTTTGTGAGTATTGCCACAAGCTGTATTTTCAACTCAAATATCCTCCACTAAGGGAAGACCTAAACGACTATATCCATTGGGATGCTACCGCCTGCATGTCAGGGGTGAGATTGATCCTATCAAACAGTATCTTGTCCAGCTTGAATACACTTGGAACCGACAGGTGATACGCCAGGGTGAATATTTTGTCCGGCTGGGAGACTGGAACGAGAAAGCCAACAAGGGGCGTGGAGGAGTCAGGGCGAGTTATGGCCCGGAGGCCCGGATCAACAGCCTGCTGCTTGCCCGTGCGGACAAGATCGACGGACTGCTGGCCGAATATCAGGAGAAGCATCCCAATCAGATTACGGCACAGGTAATCACCGACTTCCTGGCCGACAAACCGCTCACACGGGAGGACAAGGGAAAAGATTTTGTCGAGTTTACGCTGGAAAAGCTCGATTCGGATTATTCCCGGAACCGGATCGGCCGGAGCCGCTATGAGAACGGCAAGAGTGGCATGAATATCTTCCGTATCTTTCTCCGTGCAACAAAGAACGGTACCTACAAGCCGGACAGTATCTATGTGGGTGAAATATCGGTTGAACTGATTGACGAGTACATCAGGTGGCGGCGCGAGGTGAAGCAGAACAGTAACACAACCATCAACCATGCCTTGACGCCTATTCTGAAAGCATGCGCCTATGCTGCCGAACTGAAAATGATTGACCATGCCGTCAATGCGCGGATTCAGGATATGCATATCGCTTCAAAGATATCTCTTGCGGACGAAGACAATGAGTTTGACGGCAAGTACCTTTCAAAGGAACAAATGTCTGCGTTACTGGAATATTACCATGCCTGCACCGAACCGCGCCACAGGGAGTTTTTGGAAATGTTCTTCTTTGCCTTCCATGCCTGTGGACTCCGTGTTGTCGATGTGATGACATTGCAGTGGGGCCATATCAATTTTGAGAAGAAGGAACTGAGAAAAATCATGATCAAGACGAACAAGCGTCATGTGATTCCTCTTACGGAACCTGCCTTGAATATTCTGCACCGTTGGCAGGAGAAACGTGCCGGATGCCGGTATGTATTCAACTTAGTAAAGGATGATCTGGATCTCGATGATGCAGAGGCTTTGTACAAGGCCCGTAACAATGCAACGAAATGTATCAATCAGTCGCTGACGGTTGTCGGAGAACAGATAGGACTTCCGTTTACCCTCTCAATGCATGTGGCCCGGCATTCGTTCGCGGTCTTTGCTCTGAACAAGGGACTTTCCATGTCGGTTGTCAGTCGTTTGCTCGGTCATGGAAGTACGGATGTCACAGAAAAGGTATATGCCAAATTCCTGCCGGAAACGCTGTCGGCGGAGATTGCAAAACTGAGCGGAGAATTAAGTAACCTGACTATATAATCACCACGAAAAGATAAAGAGACATGATATCACTACCATTCCGAGTCGCATGCATCCTGATTGCAGGATTCTTCATAGTGTTGTTGTAACCTATACATACAAACTCAATAACCGTAAAGTATTCTGGGGTGTAGGGCTCACCACCATTACAAGTATTCTTATCCTTCTTGGATTAGGAATCCTTCGTTTATCTTGGGGAACAACCGGTATGGCAGTCATTGTAGGAATCAGTACTGCCATAGGATGTGCAATAACGCTGATATACGCAGCCGAGGACTTGCATCAAAAGAAGCGAACTAAGAGACAAAACATTGCGGCAGTTGCAACTGAGTCTGCACAAGGAGTTCCAGATTCTGAACACGACAAAGTAACTTTACCCCCTCGCCTTGATACGGAATTGGCACGAAAGGTCTTTGCCAAAGCCATTGAGAAAGGATATATGGAGGAGGTCGGTTCCCATTATAGCTGGAAAGACACAAAGGCTCTTCTTGCCTATATGTGTGGCCGAATATATTGTGGCGATATTCCTGAATATTCCAAATACGAACAGAAGACTTTCTGGGAATTCGGCAACGGGCTCTTTCCTGATGCCGAGCTTAACGCACTGTTTGAACAGACCGGTATCGGACTGTCCCGGCAGAACCGAAGGGATATGCCTGTCCCTACCAATGCCGGAGAAATCGACAAGTTATTTCAGAATTGACAAAAAACGAGGAGCATGACTTTGGGCTTGGCGAGTCCTACTTCAGACTTGTCATGCATTTCGTGCTGTTCAATCTAGCAATCTTCGATTTTTTTGATTTTTATTTTCCTCTCGTTATCGTTTGTAATCAGTCGGTTACACGCCACGCTATGGCAGAATCATAACTTTCCATAACACCCATCATAACATTTGATAATATATTGTAACTCACGAAGTTGCAACTCTTTTATACATTCGTGCCGTGACTTTGGTACGATGTGCACAATCGCACCATGTCGCATAACCGGGCTGAAGGTCTGAGTGTGCATCAGGGCAATCGGCCATAATAGTTTTAAGTATGGCTAAAGAAACGAATGTAGAGAAGCTATGCGACCGGGAACTGCTTGAAAAGATTCTCAGCATAGTAGAGAGACAGGAGAAACTACCGCCTCCGACTCATGAAGGCGGACACCGTCTATATGACAACAAGTCTTTGATGGAGAAATTGAACATCAAAGAAAAGTATCTGAAAAAGTTGCGAGACAACGGCTATCTCGGCTACTCGCGTGAAGGTGATAAATACTGGTACACGCAGGAAGACGTGGACCGCTTTCTGCGTCGTTTCCACTACGAGGCGTTTGCCTCCGGCATCATGCCGTCCGATCAGGAAGGAGGTTCCCATGTATGACCGGCTGCAACTGACCAATATGCTCCGCTCGGAGGTGGAGCGTATTCCCGAAACGGGTCTGCCGCTGGAGGTCTTCCCTGCGAGGATTCAGGAGCTCGTTCTGAACCTGGCCCGTTACGAGAACTTCAATGTCGAATATACGGCCTCGATCCTGCTGTCGGCGGTGGCAACGGCCATCGGGAACTCCTGCCGGATTCGAATAAAGGGAGAATGGAGAACCAGCCCCTCCATCTACATGATGCTGGTCGGCAGGCCGGGGCTCGGCAAGACACCGCCACTGAGTTTCCTTTACAAACTGATCCGTGAGCACGACGACCGGATGTACGAGATGTACAACGAGGAGTGGAACGCCTATGAAAAGGCGCTTGCCTCGTCCGGGAACCGGCGCGGCGGCGCGGCGGAGGAGTGTACGCTGCTTCGGAAGCCGCAGTTGGTAACGACGGTCATCTCGGACTTCACGCCCGAGGCGATGATGAGCATCCACCAGCACAACCCGCGCGGCATTGCGTTGGTAGTCGATGAGATTCGGGCTCTGTTCAACTCCGTGAAACGGTACAACAACCGGAACAATCTCATCGAAGACCTGCTGACAGCCTACAGCGGCCAGCCGTTGAAGGTGATCCGCAAGTCGGAAGCCCGGCCGATCCTTATCAAGAATCCGTGCATCAACATTATCGGTTCGGTGCAGACCAATCTGCTGCCGGAGATCTTCCGGGCCGAATACATGGCAAACGGACTGCTCGACCGCTTTCTGTTCGTCTATCCGAAAGACCGGAGGATTTCGGGCTGGAAGCGCGACGACGGTACCATTGCCCGGCCGGATCTGGTCGGACAGTGGCAGGAGGTGCTGGACAGGATAGTGAACCTCCCCTATCCGGCGGGTGTTGTGCTGAATATGGCCGACGACGCGGAGGCGTATTTCTACAACTGGTACAACGGCATCATTGAGGAGGTGAACGCCATCGAAGACGATGCGGAGGTGGAGAGCCGCAAGATGAAACTCAACGGCAATGCCGCCCGGCTCTCGCTGGTGTTCCAGGTGTTGAAATGGGCGACGGACGGAGGCGGTATGCAATGCGTAGACCTCGAATCTGTGCAGGCGGCCATTCGGATGATCGGCTATTATGAGGAGACCTATCGGAGGATTCAGGAGCTGATTGTCGCAAACAATATCGGCGAGTCCAAAGAGGCGTGGCTGTCGCTGCTGGGCAATACCTTCACGGCAGGCGATGCGATCGTCGTGGGAAAGCGGGTCGAGCTGTCGAGACGCTCTGTCTATTATGCCTTGAAGCAGTTGTGTTGCCAGCCGAATCCCCTACTGGAGAAGATTGACCACGGAACGTATCGCAAACTCTGTCCGAGCAAACCGGCTGCACCTTGCACTATTGCACTTTTGGACGGCGAAACGGGCGGGGCCGGGTATCAAAGTGCAAAAGTGCAGTGTGCAAACGACGAAAATCCGCGCGGCCATGAGTGAGTACAGGTTTCATCTCCAGAAATACCGTTACGGGAGCAAGATCAGTTGCCCCAACTGCGGTAGAAGCCGTTGCTTCGTCCGCTATGTCGATGAAGAAAGCATCATCCGGTTTCCGGACACGGTGGGCAAATGCGACCACGAAAACTCCTGCGGGTATCATTATACGCCTCGGGAGTATTTCCGGGACAATCCCGATGTGCTGTCTCAACCGGACGGCGGCAGAGCCGATCGTCGCATCTTGCCAAGGGCTGCCGAGCGTGAAACGCCCCATCCCGTTCCTTCTTTTATCTCAGCCGATGTGGTCGGGCGAAGCCTGTTGCACTATGAGTTCAACCCCTTGTATCGCTACCTCTGCCAGACGTTCGGCGAGGAGGAGACTCAGCGTCTGTTCCGGTTATACCGCATCGGCACCTCATCCAAATGGGGCGGCGCTACCATCTTCTGGCAGACAGACTGGCAGGGACAGGTACGGACTGGTAAGATCATGCTGTACGATCCCGCTACCGGGCATCGGATAAAGGAGCCTCGGGCGTATGTCAGTTGGGTCCATTCGGAGTTGCATTTGCCGGACTTCCGTCTCCGGCAATGCCTATTCGGCGAGCACCTGCTGAACCGCTCCACCTCGGCGCCGGTGATGCTGGTCGAGAGTGAGAAGACCGCTGTTGTCATGTGCCACTTCATGCCGGATTACATCTGGCTGGCAACGGGCGGGAAGAATGGCAGCTTCAACCGGGAGGCAATGTCCGTTCTTCGGGACAGGGAGGTAACTCTCATTCCCGATCTGGGGGCAACGGAGAGATGGCGGGAGAAATCCGCCCTGCTGGCTGACATCTGCAAACGGGTGGTTGTATCCGATATGCTGGAACGCCTGGCCACCGACGAACAGCGCAGCCAAGGTCTGGACATAGCGGACTTCTTTCTGACCGTTCCGACACAACGCCAGATACTCCAGCAGATGATAAGGCGAAATCCAGCACTGCAACTGCTTATCGACGAGTTGGATCTGGAATTGATCGAATAACCCGAGGAAGGTTTTGGGAGTTTACAATGAAAGTCCATAACACAATAAGGACTTTTTGCCAGGCGGCAAGAAAGTCCCGTCGGGATTCGGCAGACTCCGACCTGTGGTGAGCAAGCTCAAACAAGAACCATTTATCAAAAGATCATCGATTATGAATACAGATATAAAGCAGGCCATGCACGTCGAAGCCGGAAAGTCATTCGGCACGGCGGAGGCCAATGAAAATGAACGACACTGGAATGATGACAAGATCGAGCGAAAGAATCAGGACCCGACCAACCATTACGACAAAAGCCGGATGAGATTGAATTTCGAGATCGGACCCGACGGGAAGATCCATCCGTTAGGCTATCAGCAAAAGTCGCTTGAGGTACGGCTTATGGACAGGCTGACGGAGCTGGGTTGGCATCCGTTCAAGGCCGACAGCAAGATACAGCCGAACTGTTGTGCCAGATTCATCTTCGGCGGTAACCACGACCGCACTCTCGAAATGGCATTCGGAGACCAGGCCGTCAATCATGACAAGGGGGCGGATAACAGCCACCTTCAGCGGCGCCCGGAAATCGAACAATGGGCAAAAGATGTCTATGACTGGTGCGCCCGACGATACGGGCAGGAGAATATCATCGGCTTCCAGATTCATCTCGACGAGAGCAGTCCGCATATCCATGCCTTGATTGTTCCGGTTGGACAACGTACAAAAAGCGGACGCAAATGTGTCATGTGGTCGGCGAAGTTCGGGAAGAACTGTTATGAGTACGGCCGGATCCTTCGGGAGATGCATACCTCGCTCTACGAGGAGGTCGGCAGTAAATACGGACTGGAACGCGGCGATAGTATTGAGTGGCGGCATGTCAGCCATTTGAGTAAACGCGACTATATTCGTAAACTTACACACGATGCAAGACAGGCTGAAAAAGCCGTTAAAGGACTTCAGTCTATGATACGGAGAATGGAAGCGCAGATTTTTAATTATAAATCGCTGCTCGATGATGTTGAAGAGAAACTGGCGTCCGGAAGAATAACACTCGACAAATACGACGCCCGGAAAGCCGATCTTCTGAAACTTATTGCCGAGTACCAGACGAAGCTGGACGACAAGGCCGTTAAGCTTCAAGCGAAAGAGCAGGCGCTGGACAGAATGACACGGGATATGGAGCGGGCTGGTCGGATTGCACAACCGTTCCGCAACCACCAGATAAACTTCGAACCGCCGAGAATCACCGCCAAGCCTCCGATGTTCGGGGGGGGGGGGGATAAATGGCTCGACGAGCAGAACCGATCTATCGCCAGCCGATTCGTGAAAATTGTTCGCCAGATTGAAGCGTTGTATCGGAAGGATACCGAGCAGCAGGTACAGGCTGTGCAGCGAAATGCACTGGTGGATTATCAGGAGCTTAAACGGCTGCAACAGGAGAATGTGCGGCTTACGTATCTCAACGGGAACCAGACTGCACTGATGCAGGAGTTTCTCGACCAACTGGCAGAGCCGTCTGTCCGGGAGCGGATCTTCATCATCGCAGATGCACTGATTGGCGGACAGCCTGTTGCAGTATCATCCGGCGGAGGAGGCGGAGGCAACTCCGACTCCGATCTTCGCTGGGACGGCCGCAGACCGGATGAGGAGGAAGAGGCGTATCGGAGAAGGTGCCTATTATATGCGGAACGGATTGTCTATAATTCTCAAAAGAAAATTATGCGTAAGAAAACGTGTTAAATTCTAAGAATCCTCCGGTAAGCATGTTGATTGTGTTTCACCGGAGGATTTTGATAGGAGTTATTAGTATTGTTGATACAGAACTATTTATATGGTCTATATAATTATTTTAAAATGAATGTCGGTTCATTTACTGTGAAAAACAATCTGCTTGTTAAATCCTCAGACCAGTTTTTTCTTCTATTCTCATTTTCTGCATAAAACATTTTTGTTGTTCTCGTTCCAAACGTCCTCGTTTCTGTAATTGTGTGCGACGAATCGCATTAGGTTCATACAGATGTTGAATAATAGCTATATTCGTTCTGTTAACAAGATTATTCCCTATTATCTTCCACCACCGGGCATCAGTATCCCCAAGTGAGACTCCAAACAATATAATTACATTCGCATTATTAATTAAAGTCTCGCATTGTATATGCCTTGTTTCTTTCATCACCAGATTCGATTGTTCTTTTATCATCAAATCTTTAATGTCGTCATTTTTTTTGAACTCTTCATTTTTAATTTGAGTTTCATTGTCGACTCCTATGATGATAGATTGGCCCAATATCCCATGAACGTGGATAAGATTACGTAATGTATTACTACTATCAAAACCTTTGGTTGTTGCGCCACTACTGAGGTTTAATATCTTTTCGAGAGTATTTGTATAATTTAGCGTAATAACAGAAATATCTTTGGAAGAAAAATTGTGTTTCTTTATAAACCTATTAAACCGATCTTTATCTAATGCTCCCAGATATTTACTGATTTTAATAAAATCGTCCTGAAATTTTGTCTTAAGTTTATCTGTTGGTAAAAACTTCTCATTCTCTTTTGTTAGATAACTTTGAAGATGTTCGTTCAATTCAAAATAGAAATCGTAAAATTCATCAGCGTTGTTAGATACATCTGTAAAAGCACCTAAACGTTCTTCCATATCGGACCACAACTTTCGATCTTCAGTTATTTCAGCTTTCATCCGATTTAATAAATTGCTGCCACTTGTTACATGCTCCTGCAGATATTTATAAAACTCAGGATAACTGGTTGCCATCCCTTGTGCTTTGTCAAAGCCATTACCAAAGATGTAAAGTATATTCATTTCTATTATTGGAGGTTTATTCAAATATAAGTTCTAATAAAAATAATTGATCAATAGGAATTAGTTATTATGTATGATAACCAATGATTTAATAACCAAGTATCCATTCTGTCGTTTGAGAATGACCTTAACGAATTTATGTTCCATTTAGATGTTTAGTTCGAATAATACAAATATATGCAATTCCCTAATTGTATTTTGTCTATAACTTCAATAAAATGACAGAATCATAAATATTTATCGTATTTCTTCTGATATGACAATATAATAATAAATTGGATATTCTTACTTAAAATGATTATCTTTATAATATTATTTTAAGTCATAGAGAAATATGGAAAATCTCCAACAAAAAGTTATCAATTGGGTGAAAACATTAAAAGGATGGCAGTGTGAATTAGCCTATCGGCTTTTAATTAAAGAGAAATTAGAGAATAGCGATATTGATGAAATTGTGTCAATGTTGAAAGAGGAGAAACAATTTGAAGATAAAGTTTTCCCTAATATTGGTATATCAATTAATGGAGAATCGATAGTATTATTGTCTATAGATTCCATAGAAAATATTGAATATCTATCTCCTCGAAATGCTCTGAAATTTGCGGAAAAAGGATTAACCGTGATTTATGGCAAGAATGGAACAGGTAAATCCGGTTATACAAGAATTTTAAAAAAAGTATGTGGAAAGCCACATACACGAGATCTCATTGGGAATATATATAAACCCAATGTCAGTATCGGTAAATGCACCATATCTTATAAAAGAGGAGAGCAAGTGGAACAATGTTTTTGGTCTGTGAATGATGGCGCTATAGAATCATTAAGATCTGTCGATATTTTTGATTCTGACACAGGTACCTCATATTTGAATGAAGCGAACTCTGTTTCATACATTCCTCCTATTGTAGCATTCTTTTCTTCTTTTTCAAGGTATCATGACATTATTAAGGAACATTTGACTACTCAAAAAGATCAATTAATTCCAAAACTACCGGTACCGCCACATGAATTATCCGAAACCAACTATGTAAAGAATGTATATCTGTCTAAAAAGTTAGACTTATCAAAGTTTGTCTGGGCTGGAGAAGACGAGAATAGATTATCAGAACTTGATCAAAAATTAAAAGAAGCAGATCTTAAAAAGGCTGTTGTAGAGTTACGAGAAAAAAAACGTAAGATTGGCCTACTAATTAAAGATATTGAAGATGATCTAATAAAAGTTTCTCCACAAAGTAAAAAAGAGATAGATGCTTTAGCGTCTGACTTATCGACAAAAGAACAAGCAGTTCTTGACGCGGCTAAGGTGTTAAGTAATAGCTCTAAATTAGAGGGCGTTGGAACCGAATCTTGGAAATTACTATGGTCTGCAGCAAAAGAGTATTCTCAAAAAGACGCATACCTAGACGATAAAAAGTTGTATCAGCATGATAGATGTGTATTGTGCCATCAAATATTAGATGAGGAAACGAAAACTCGATTGCAAAATTTTGATACATTCATAACCAATGAGTTGTCACAAATAGCAACTGATGCAAAAAAACGATATAATGATCGTATTAATTCCTTACCAAAGGATTTTACCGAAGACCAGATTATTGACAGATGTATATCTGCTGGATTAGATAGAGACTGGGGAAAGCAAATATTTAATATATGGATTCAAATATATAATAATGGGGAAGCGATTCGTTTAAAACGCCCATTACTCAATATTTATAACGACGCGCAAATTGCTTTGTCTGCTCTGAAAGAAAAAAGCCGACGATATGAAGTTACAGCTGCAGAGTATGAAAATGATACAAAATTATTTGACAGAGATGCTGCAGCAAAACAATTATTGGAATTAAAAGCTCAAAAATGGGCTTTTGAACAATATGAAGCTATAAAAATCGAGCAATCTCGTCAGATGAATGTCATAAGATATGATCAATGGATTTCGCAAACCAATACACGAGGAATCACAACCAAAGCAAATGAAATAGGAGATTTAGTCATTACTCAAAGTTTTGTAAAACGATTTAATGAGGAGTTAGATAAATTGGGCGCTGGAAACATTCAAGTAGAGTTTGTAAAACAAATTAATAAAGGTACAACTAAACATGTACTCAAGATTGCTAATGCAACTCATAATAATCCTGAGAACATTTTAAGCGAAGGAGAGGCTCGCATTATATCTCTTGCTGCTTTCTTAGCAGATGTTACGGGAGGGAATTATGCTAATCCGTTTGTGTTTGATGATCCTATTTCATCTCTCGATCAAACATACGAGGAAAAAACAGTTAAACGATTGGTTGAACTAAGCAAGAGCCGGCAAGTCATCGTTTTCACGCATCGACTGAGTCTATTGTGCCAATTGAATGATGCCTGTGACAATATAAAAACGCTTGGAATAAGGAGAGAGTCGTGGGGTACTGGCGAAATAGGAGAACTTCCAATGTCTGCAAAATCTCCAAAGAATGCACTCAAAGATATCTTAAATAACAAACTTGTTAGAGCCAAAAAGTCCTAAACGAAAATGGAGCAGAAGAATATTATTTACACGCAAAAATGATATGTAGTGACTTTCGCATTTTAATAGAACGAACTGTTGAATATCATCTATTAGGAGATGTCATTCAACGATATCGTAGAGCTGTAAACACAATGGGAAAAGTTAGTTCTCTTGCAAAAATAAATAAGCATGATTGCGAGATGATTGATAAATTTATGACAAAATATTCTTTTTATGAGCATAGTCAGCCATTAGAAGCACCCGTTGAATTACCTTTACCCGACGATATATCTAATGATGTTAATGAATTATTGGCGTGGATTGAGGAGTTTGACAAGAGAAAAATTATTGATTGAATAATATTGCAATAATTTATACCGCATAAAATGAGAGCTAATTTTATTAAAATGATTTCCCCTATTCGTTTTAGGGAATCAAGCGTAAAAAAGGATCCAACAGATGGACGTAATCCATTTGATAGTGATTATTCAAGAATAGTTCTATCTTCCCATTTCCGCAGATTACAGGATAAAGCACAAGTATTTCCATTAGAACGTAGTGATTTTATACGAACTAGATTAACACATTCATTGGAAGTTGCATGTTTTGCTAGAGGTTTAGGGTTAGGAGTAGAAAAGCATCTATTGAAAAAGAAAATAATTACTGAGACAGAAATCGGGTATATCCCGACCATATTGGAAGTAGCAGGTCTTATCCATGATATAGGCAATCCTCCTTTTGGCCATTTTGGTGAAGAAATTATTAAATCATATTTTCAAAAAATCAAGAGCTTTTCTGATGATAATTTAATAAAAAATGCGTTTGATTCTTTGACGGATGAACAACAAGCAGATTTCTTAAATTTTGATGGTAATGTACAGGGGTTTAGAATCTTGCGTAAATTAGGATTGGCGCATGATAATTTTTCTTATAATCTTACAATGCCCATTCTTGCTACAATTATAAAATATCCATATTCTTCGTTGGAAGGAAATAAAAAAATGTCCGATGGTGGCAAGTACAGTCAGAAAAAATATGGCTATTTCACATCAGAAAAAGAAGATTATAATAGGATAATAGAAACATTAGGTTTGAAGGGAAAAACCAGACATCCTTTAACTTTCTTGCTTGAAGCTGCAGATGATATAGCATATTCTGTTTCTGATATTGAGGATGGGCATAAACTCGGAATAATAACATTAGACCGTATTAAGCGAACTTTTTCGACTCATGATTGTCCGGGAGAATTGGTCGGACTAAAAAAGTATGAATCTAACATGGATTTATATGTTCGATTGCTTAGAATAAAATGCCAAAGTAAAATGTTGATAAAAACGACCAAGGAGTATAATAGAAGGATAAATGAGATTATTGAAGGTGATTTTGATTCTGAAATACTTAAAGTGTCTGAAGCCCGTAAATTACGAGATGTATTCGAAGAGTTAAGCGTATATAATTTTTCAAATATTAAAGTATTAAAGTGTGAATTATTAGGGCAGGAGGTCTTGTCGTATTTACTTAATACTTTTTATAATGCTTTATTCTCTAAGGAAATATGTCAGAATGGAAAACTCAATCGGAAATCGAAAGAGTTCAAAATATATTCTCTCATTTCAAAAAATTATATCGATAAGGCCTGCAATGAAGGAGAAGAGTTTCCTACAGATAATTATAAAAAATTCATGTTGATAACAGATTATGTAAGTGGTATGACAGATACATATGCATTAAATTTATATCAAGAACTTACAGGTAAACCTCTTTATTAATAAGCCCATCTGTTTTTATCTTAATCAGATCATCGCTCCCGACGATTTCAGACAGCTTGTATTGCTTATCGTACTGGCATTTTGTAGCCTATGCTACCTGTTTGTTTAAATAGTTCAGTAGTTAGATATTATCTTTGGCAAACAAAAAACGATATCGTAGCCAAGGTAGTAGTGGGGAATATTATACCAGAGAGAGGCAAATGAAGCGGGGAAAACTTACCAAAAAAATCAAACTAGTTCATAGAAAAGGGATGGACAGCGATTTTTTCCCTTACTCGGGTTGTGTAAGCGGAATATCGGGATAGAGTGCTTCGCAGGGTTGCATCGGCTCCAGAGTTTGCGGGCGGCTGGCTGTGTGGAGAAAATTCCAGAAGTCCACAGGGAAATGCACGACTTGTCCTACATGGGAACGGAGCGTGGTCAGCACCACGCGGCCGTCGCTCAGCCGTCCGATGTGTTCGAGTTTTTCGCTGCCGAACATCCCGGGTCGGATGCGCAGCACTTCGCCGGTCGTGCGGTTCCAGAGCCGGGCGAAATCCAGCCGCATCGAGTCGCATGCACCTTTGACCAGCACCCAATCGTCTCCAAACGGGAGGATGTTCGACCAGGGATCTACGTTCTGCATCCGGGTAGTCCGGCAGCGGCGCGTATCGACGTCGAGTTCCAATAGTCGGGCGACTAGTTCCCGGTCCGAGAAGCCGCACATCACCAGTCGGCCAGTTCCGGGGACAGGGATGGAGCCGTTGAACCCGTCGCCGCTCAATATGTGGAAGCCCAGCGGTGAGAGCGAGCCGTTTTCGAAACAATAGGTCTCTTCGCCGTGTGCAAGGAGGATGCGTCCGAATCCGTCGCAGGCGAACCTGCAAGGGTGCTGCGCCTTGGGCAGGGGAAAACGCTGGACGCGCTCCACTCCCTGCGGATTCATCGTGAGGATCGTAGCGCTCTGCCGGTCTCCGAAGCAGAGGTAGTGGCCGAACCATCGGGGACGTTGGTCGAAGAAAAGAAAGGGCGATTCCTGTTTCGGTAGGTCGCACAGCCGCTTCCAGCTGTTCGCTTCAAGGGGATCCTTGCCTCCGAGGAGCATCCAACACTGCATGGGCGGAATGTAGTAGAACGCCGCATAGAAATCCATCTCCGGGGAGTAGGTCAGGCAGCAAAACCGGTTCCAGCGCACCTTGACCGGTCGAAGCGGCCTCTGGCGGAGGTCGGCGACGAAATTTCCCTGCCACTCCTCTGCTTCGTGGCTTTTCCACCGCCCGCTGCAGAAGTCGCCGGCCAGCGAGTCGAGCATGTAGTCGGCGTCATCGGGCCACGGCACCTCTTCGCAGGGCATCGTGCGCCCGGGGTCGATCCTGCGGGCCGGGGTGCCCGGCGCATGCCCCGACTGCTTCAACTGCCGACAATATTGACCCGCCCTCCGGCAGGCCTTTTCGAAATCCGCAGCGTGGACATCCGATTGCAACGTAAGGAGGTAGATATCGTCGCCGTCGAGGTCGTAGAGCCGATATCCGTGACAGGTCAGCTCCTGCCCGACAGCCGCAAGTCCCTCTTCGTGCGAGCGGCAGGCATATTGCACCCCGATCTCGTCGAATTGGGCTTCATGCAGCACCGAAATCCCTTCGCCCCATTTTTTCCGCATCTCAGCCAGCGAGTCGTTCACGTCACCATCGTATTTGAGCAGATCCAGCGCCTCCTCCACGGCCCGCTCGACCTCCGGGAATTTACTTCCACCGGCCGACGTGTCGCCCGGATCGTCCTCCTCCTTCGGCTGGCCCGGCGCCTCCGCGGCCTGTCCGATCGTCGATATGTTGCGTCCAAGCTGATTCTCGAGCATCTGAAACACTTTCACATGGGCATTCCGAATTCCTTGACTCGTGTAGACCATCACGGGTTTGCGCACCAGCCGGATGTCGAACCCTTCCAGTGCGTCGAACAGTTCCGGAAGCTGCAGCGGCGTGAACATCCGGTGCTGCATCACGGGGCGGTCTTCGATGAAGAGATCGCCATGGCCTTCGTTCCACATGCCGCGTGTCGTGTTGTCTTCGTTGCGGAGCGAGATTTCGTAGCTGTTGTGCTGGCGGCAACTGCCGTAGAGGCTGCGGGGACTGTTCAGCCGGAGTGTCAGCACCACGCGCCTGCGCCGCTCCTCCTTCGGAGCCGCCGGGTCGGCATAGGGCTCGCCGTCGGAGGAGTACTGCGCGATGACCTCCCATTCGTATGACTCGGGCCACGGAATCCCGGCGGCCTCCAGCCATCGGAAGGCCTCCAATTGGTGCGTAACTGTGTCGTAGAAGCCTTCAATCCGACTTTTGAGTTCCTGCAGGTGGGGAAATGGAAATCCCTCCAGCAGGCGGACGATGCGCCGCAGCAGGAACAGCTCCGCGGGATCCTCGACCATCAGCATGCGTGCCAGCACGAGCAGATAACGCACGGCCTCCGGCTCTGCCGAAAGTGCGAGAAGTGCCACGCAGTACCAGAACCCGACGATGTCGTAGTCCTTCGGCAGACCCGTCGTGCGTTGGCGTTCGCGCTCCTCGGGCGAGGTCGGGAGGATGGCGTAGTTGTCGAGCGTCGCTGCAACGGCCCGCACCACCTCCGCGTCGGCGGCGAACGGCTCCATGCGCAGCACCTCCTTGAGATTGAGAGGAGCGTGGATGAACGATCCGAGTTTGCGGTTGAGTGCATCGATTTTTTCGGCCGTCCCGGGAGTGCATCCGGGCAGCGGGGCGATTTTCAACGGTGTCATGGTATCGGGCTTATATTGGTGAATGGATATCTTTTTCGTGTGCAGTGATTGCCTCCGTCACCCGGCGGATATTCCGACGGGTATATCCGAACGAGACGATTGAGCTGCGCTTGCCGAGGTCATTGATGCTGTTGATCCAGATGCCGCCACGGTCGTGCGCGACGAAGATCTGTTCACCCCACGTGGCGCTCCACCAGGCGGGATGGGTGTGTGCGACAAAAAAATCCGGGTCCATGTGGTCGATCGTCCAGTCGTACTGCTCGGCCAGCTCCCGAAGCAAAGCGTCGATCCGCTCCGGCGGCAGCACCGTTTTTCTCCAGCGGAAGAAAAGCCTGCGGTATTGGAGGCGGAAGAGGACGAAAGCTACCGGGACGCAGACGGCAGTGATCCAGAGAAGCACATTTGTCGAAATTGACACCATCCCGGTGAGGGTGATGAGAGCCAGGAAGAGCGGAAGATAGAGAAGCATGATTGGGAGCAGGTAATGGGTCCAGACCCCCTCGGCGTTGAGCGGCAGCCTGCGGTGTTGCCGAATGAAGTCGGCCGTATCGACCCGGGCTTCGTTGCGGCATCCAATCCGAATGAATACTTCAACGAGGAGCAGACAACCGATTCCCGTCACCCATAAAAGAAAGGAGGGAACGGCATTTAGCTCCGGTGCTCCGACCTGGATCGTCAGTACGCCGTCGTAGGCCACCCCGTCGAACGAGAGGTCCCGGCAACGAAGCCGGTACTCACCCTTTTTGGCGGGAGAGAAGCGATAGAAGTGCCGGCAGATGCGTGTGGTTTTGCCATCGCTCCAGGATCCGCTACTGGCACTCCGAATCCATGCCAGGGGTGTCCCCTCCTCCGTGACGATGGTCGGGGTTCGGTCGGTATATTGGTTGCTGGAGAGCACAATCTCGTAGTCGCCCCGAGCCCGCGGCCGTCCGACCTCGATCGAGAGGCAGCAGTGCACGGTGTCGCATTCCGGTGTGGCGGCGTGGAGCAGGACCGTATGGGCAGCATTGCTTGGGGCAACATCGAAGGCGGAATGGTTGTCCGCCTGAATCTCTTTACCCCGAGCGCTCCATATAGGAATTGTCAGCGCAAGCAGTAGTACGAATCCGCACCGAATAACTCTTTCCATATCACTCGACGGCAGTTTCGAAGGGTGAACGATCGAGCAGGGCCTCCTCGGGAATCTCGGCCGACCGGGGCCAGTAAAACTCATCCTCCGTATCATCAATCCAGAAGAGCGGCAGCATCAGGGGCAGATACTGGAACAGGTGGCGGCCGTCGGTCAGGCTTGCAAAGACCACGATAAAGGTATTCATCCGCATGCGTTCGTCCCAGGCAAAGCGCCACGAGAGATAGAGGTTCTGCATCCGTCCGGGACGGGTTGCCACCGCCACGTCTCCATCTTCATCGGGCAAGAAATGGCCCGAGTCGAGCGACAGCTCGCCCAGCTCCATGATGCCCTCGGAGGCTTGAAGAACACTTATGGCCTTGAAACACTCTCCGCGGCGGATCGAGCGGTGGGGAATGGTCGCGCGAACCACCACCCAGACCGAATCCCCGTGCAGGATGGCGTGCTCGACATCGAAGCGTACCTGCGGACGTTCGAGGGGTTTCAGCCGGCGGGTTACCACCTCGGCATCCCGATACAACCAGGTCGATTCGGATGCCACGAAAGGCGGGTTGATTTCCGTGGATTTACGGGTGCTTGCGCAGCTTGTGGCCGCGAGCAGAAAGAGAAATGCGATGAGATGATTGATTTTCATGTTTTTTTACAATTTCCGTTACGTGTAGCGGGCCAGCAGCCCAATCACAACTCCGACAACGAGGGCCACAATGAGAAAGCGCACGAGGTCGCGTCGGATAGAGGGCTCCTCTTCGGGATGGCAGCGGAACATCCGGGCCAGCTCCTCGAAACTCCGGCAACTGTAGACTACCTGCCGGAAGTCGGCGGCATTGCGCCAGCACGCCTCCCGGAACCACTCTGACTGGAGGTATTCACGGGCGATCCACGCCTGCAACTCCGGGAGCGGACAACGGCGAACCTCCTCTTCGAAGACGGTTTCATAGTGGACGGTGCGCCGGTCAGCCGGGCCGATACGACCGTAGAGCCCGACCGGACCGATCTCCCGGCTGCGGCGGATCGTGTAGCAACGCCCGGAGGCGTCGACCACCTCCTGCCCGGCCCAGCCCTTGGCCTCGGCGAGCAGCCGACGAGTCGTCACGTTCTCCTCCCGCCAGCAGATATAGACCATGTGCTCCGCGGGGGCGAGGTAGAAGACCGGGTATTTCAGCGCGGCTTTCATTGCTGTTTCGTCGGTCCTTACCACGAGTAGCGCACCCACGGGCTCTTGGGGTCACTCAGCAGCACGTCGGCCGTCGTCTTCATCACCGAATTGTAGGCCCGTTTGCCTCCCCATAGCGAACGCCCGAGGATGTAGCTCATGGCCAGTTCGCGCCACGACCCGCACGCCTCATGCGCCAGCATGTCGGCGCGTCCGATGTAATGCCAAGCCGCCTCTTCGGTGAGGTAGCCCATCTCGCAGCAGGCCCGCGCCAGAAAGACAATGCGCCCGACATCCCAACCCGTCACGTTGCAGCCACTGAGTTCTTCTTTCGAGGCGACTACGCCGCACGCGAGGAGTTCGTCGAGAGTCTCACGCAAGTTTTCGAGCTGCGAAGTCGCCTTGTCGTAATCCTCCTGCGAGGTCATCCGCTGCTGGAACAACGCATCCTGCCGCAGACGGTCGTCGAGCCGAAAGGCTTCGAGCACTGTGGGCCAGTAGTAGCGGAATCCCTTTTCGCAGAGGTAGTCCAGTTGTGTGCGGGCCTCGGCGGTGGAGTCGATGCCCCACCAGCCGCCCAGAATTTCGGGCAGCGTGTCGGAAATCCCCGTCTCCAGCGAATTCTGCCAGGCCCCCTGCTGCGAAGCGTACATCGCCCCGATGGCCAGCTGGCGGCAGTGTGCATCATCGAGCGTCGATTTCGGATTCAGGCAAATATCCCGGAAGGAGCGGCGCAGTTTGCGCACCGTTCGCCAAACCCGGCTGCCTTTCTTGTAGAGCCACGTCAGGGCCCCGACCGCCACGGCGGCCAGCATCACATAGAATTCAAGTCCTCGTTCCATTGTTCCAGTCTTGGCGGGTGCTATGCGTTCCACGGGATCTGCCTCCAGGGCGAGGTCTCCTCTTCGAGTAGCGCGGTGACGATCTCCCAGGCAGTTTGGCAATCCTCCTCGTCGCCGTGCCAGACGCCGCGACCCATGGCGAAGCTGCGTCCGTACTCTTCCCACGACGAGAAGTGTTCGCGGGCGGTATCGGCCGCCACCCGCATCACCTGCCACATCTCCTCCTCGGAGAGATAACCGACGTGAAGGGCCCAACGCCCGAGGTTGGCAATGCGCACCAGATCCCAGGCGATGACCGTCTGCGGAAGCGTTTCGGCCGAACAATACCCGTTTCTAATCATAAACTCTGCGATCAACTGCACATCCTCAGCTTTCTCCTCGGGATCACCCGCATCGGGTTGGCCGCCACGCACGAGCTCCAGCACCGCGTCGGCATCCGCATGGTGCCCTTCGTGGAGCAGCCATTGCACGATCCCAAGCGTCGAGTCGCGGTCCGTGATGTCCCACCAGCTCTGAAGTTGCACGCGGTAGGTTTCGGGCAGCACCTCGCTCTCAACGGCATCCACCGCCTCGTCGTTATAGACTAGTAACGGTGCGGCAAAGGCCATCAGCCGACGCTGCTCCGCAGTCAGCCGGCATGTCTCGGTGTGCCTGATCTCCCAGCCGTCGTCCTCGCCCAGCCAGTCGAGCGCCGCGGCATTCGCCTCGCGCAACTCCTTCTCAAGACTTCTGTCCTGCATCGCCTGCATGGTTGCGGCGGCCTGCGTCATATTGTGCCGTGCGGCTTCGGTCACGGCGGCGGCATCCACTTCGCCGAGCGTTCCCATCGCAGCCTGCTGCGCCTGGATTCCGGCCAGATCGGGCACGGCAGCCTGCATCTGGGTCATGATCTGTGCCTGCATGTCGCCCATGTCGGGCATCCCCGGAATCGAGCCCATCATTGCGCGAATCTGCTCCAGGGCTGCCTCCTGCGCCGCCCGGGCAATCTCCTCCGGACTTTGGGGTTTCATCTTTTCGTTTGCCATGTTCGGTATGTTTTAAGGTATTTGATCCATTTTATCCTTCGGCGCCGGCCGCAAGCAACAGCTCGACGATCTCCGTAAAGCCACGCTCACCGGCGTAGTAGAGCGCTGTGTGCTGGCGATTGTCCACCGCATTGACTTCAGCATGACGCTCCACAAGCAGGCGCACGACTTCGTTGTTCCCGGCACGTGCCGTCACGAGCAGGGCCGTTTCACCCACTCCGTTGCGGGCGTCAACCGCCGCGCCGGCCCCGAGCAGCGCCTCCACAAGAAAGCGGTTGCCCGCCTGTGCCGCCCAATGCAACGGCGTTGTTCCGTCGGGCAGTGCGTGAGAGGCGTCGGCTCCGGCGTCAAGCAGCATCCGGGCCATGTGGAGATTTCCGCGTCCGCACGCCACCAGCAGCGGCGTCTCGCCCGCGTCGTTCGGCGCATCGAGCTGCGCTTTCGAGGCCGCGAGCAGCGTACGCACGACCTCGGCCTGATCGTTGTAAACGGCCTGGTGCAGCGGCGTGTTGCCTTCGGCATCACGCGCCATGCCGTCTGCCGCATCGTTTTGTGTGAGGCGTGCAACTACTTCCGTCAGACCGTGTGCCGTGGCGTAGTCCAGCGCGCGGTGTCCCGTCTGGTCCGTAGCCTCGGTGTCGGCACCGCGGTCGAGCAGCCACAGAGCGGCATCCGTGCAGCGGTTCTCCACGAGCCGCATCAGCGACGTGCAGCCCTCCCGGTCGGCGGCATCCGGATCGGCTCCGGCATCGAGGAGTCGGGCCAGGATCTCGCGATTGCCCTTTCGGGCGGCGGCGTGGAGGGGCGTTTCGCCCCGGTTGTTTACGGACGAGGCGTCGGCTCCCTTTTCCAGCAGCAGCACCGCCAGATCCCGGTATCCCTCACGACAGGCGTAGTGGAGCGCCGTGTTGCCCTCGGCATCGCGCCGGTTGAGGTCGATGCCACCCCGTTCGAGAAAGAGTTTTGCAATGCTCTTCTGCCCGTTGCGGCAGGCGTTCAGAAAAGTTTGGAAATTATCCATAGCGTTGATTTCAGACGTGTTTGAGCAAAAATTTCACAAGCGGCTCGTTGTTGCTGCGCATGGCAATGTCTATCGGCGTGCGACCCTCATTGTCGGCGGCCGAGGCGTCGGGCCGGCCGAAATCGAAGAGCAGTTCGACCGCCTGCCTCGCTGCTGCCTGCGTATAGCCTTCCGCCGCATAGTGTAGCACCGTGCGTCCCTCGTTGTCGGCGGCGCAGGGGTCGGCGCCGGCCTCCAGCAACCGTTCCAGCATCTCCGGCTGATACGGCCCGGCGCTCCGCGGGCCCAGCAGGTGCATCAAGGCCGTGCGGCCCATCGCATCGCGGGCATTCACCTCAACCTTTTGTTTCAGCAGGCGCCGCAAGGCCCAGATGGCCAGTTCGTAGTCGTCGTGCTGACACGCCAGCATAAGGGCCCGTTCGTCTTTCCCCGTCTGTGGAGCATCGGGGTGCCACGCCCGCTGCTCGAAGAGTTCAAGGAGCGGCGCAAATCGCTCCATGCCATCCGAAACGCGGCATCCCCACTCGATCCAGACGGCAAACGGAGACATCCCATTTGCCGTTCGCCGGTCGGGATTGGCTCCGGCCCGGAGCATCATCGCCGCGATTTCGATCTCGCCCCACTCCAGTGCACAGACCAGCGGCGTTTTGCCCGCCCAGTCGTTCATTTCGCGGTCGTCGCACTCCGCATCAAGATCGACCCCCGCCTGCAACAGGGCTTCGAGGGCCTTCCGATCCTTTTTGCGCAGCGCCTGGAAAAGGTTCATCCCGTCGGTCTCCATCGTGAGTTCATCGAAGGGATCCTCGCCCGAAAGCAGGGCGCCCACCCATTTGGCCCCGCCTTCCGTGGCGAGGTCGAACGCACTCCGACCGGCCGAGTTCTTCTCGTCGGGGTCGATCTGCCCACTGTGGAGCAGCAGTGCCGCCGTCGCATAACAGCGCATCTGTTCCGCCCGGAGCTCCTCCAGCTCCTCGCGGACCTCCCGCTGCTGCTTCTCCGAGACCCATCGTTCGCCGAAGCTGGCGATAAAACACTCCTTGCCGGCGATCTCTCGTGCGGTATCGGCGGCGCGGCGGCAGAGGATGTGCAGGGCATTGTCGCCGTAGCTGTTCGCGGAGTCGAGTCGCTGTCCGGAGTCGATCAGCACGGCGGCCATCGCGTGGTGCCGGTTTTGCACGGCCTCGATCAGCGCCGTTGTACCACGGGCCGAACGCGGAAGGTTCGCGCCGCGATCCAGCAGCAGCCGAGCCGCCGTGGCAATCTGTTCTTCCTGTGTAGCCACCCTGCTGCGGCGCGAGGCCAGGCGGAAGAGCGGCGTGTGCCCCTCCGTGTCGCGGTCGTTTACCCCGGCACCGCGGTCGAGCAGCAAAGCGATGGCCTCGCAGTCGGCAAATTCGGCCGCGAGATGCAGTGACGTGCGGCCGTAGTTGTTCTCGTCGCGTGCATCAGTCGGAATTTCGGCGAGAAGTTCGCGCCGGCGCCCCTCCTTTGCAGGACTTGGATAGCAATATAGGTCGTAGAGTTCTCGGAGTGGTGTCATCGGTCGATCGTTTTGAGCAGGTTTTCAAGGTGTTTGTATCGGTGCCCGAGGCGGGCGGCAATCGCCCGCACCTCCTCGCAGCGTCCCAGCTGGAAGGCGGCCTCGGCCCGCAGGCGGAGGATCAGCGTGAGGGCATCGTCGTGCGGCGTCTCGGGCAGTAGCGGGCAGCGCGGCAATTCGCTTGCGGTGTCCCAGCGGCGGAAGGCCTCGGGAGGCTGCAGTCGCGGCATGGACGGGATGCCCAGGCCGGAGCCTTTGCCCGGCTTGTCGTCCAGTAGCCGTTCAGCCTCTGCGAGCAGCCGGTAGCTCTCTTCGTACCACCCTACATGGAAGCAGCACAGGGCCAGATTGTAGCGCGTTGGAGCATCCTTTCGCGTACTTCGGGCAAAGCAGTCGTAGGCCAAAGGCCATGCTCCGCAACAGATATAGGTGACTCCAGCCGCAAAGAGTCGTCCTGAATCCGCTCCCGCAGTCGACGGAGCGCCGTCCAGCAGTCCCATTTTCGCTCCGCTAATCGTCGATGGCAACCTCGCCCGCAGCGTCGGCCGTGAAGGCGACGGTGTAGTAATTCGTCACGGTGAAGCGTCCCTGGTATTCGGGCGATTCGCTCTCGTCGACGTAATTCAGTTCGAACTGCACCTGCATTTGCTTCGACTCTGCACGGTACTCCTCACTGCGGTTCCAGCGGTCGACGTTGCTCAGCGACACCGGCCAGACTTGGAAACGGAATATCCCGGCCGACTTCAGTGTCAGGTGTTTGCCCTCCTCATCGGACATAACCAGAGAGTCTGCCTTTTCGCCGATTTTCTGGAGATAGTCAAAGTCGATGGCATTGAGGCTGAGCGGCGTCGTGCATGCGTAGGAGTAGTTTGGTCGGTCGTCCTTTTCCGGGCCGTCTGTCGTGAACTTTCCGTTGGTGAGTTGGAACGAAAGATAGTAGTCGTTGTTGTCGGCATCGAGGTAGTAAACGTCGATATGTGTGAGGATGTTCTCCAGCTGGCGGTCGCGGCTGTCTTCGCGCCACTCCACCATGTAAATCTTGTATTTCGAAGTGTTGACATGCTCCGCAACGAGCTCCCGAATTTTGGCAAGTCCCTCGGCGGAGGCCATCGGGAAGGTTTCGCCCGAGCCGCAGGCCGTGAGCGTCAGGGCGGCAACAACAATTGCCACGGCAATTTTCATAAGTCTGGTAATCATGTCCGTATGTTTTTATGTTATTATCCCAGAAGTGCGCGGAAGGCTTCGAACTCCTCCTCGGAGTCGAAATAGCGAGTCTCGAAGATGATGTAGTTGTCCGGCGTCTTGACCTTGCACTGGTGTTCCTCCTCGTCATCCTTCACATACTCGATGTCGGTGGTGAGGAACGAGCGGTATTCGACTTTTCCCTTTTCGACTTCGGGATAGGTTACGCGCGTGCCGTCGACGGTGATCTTTCCCCCTGCGGCTTTCAGCGCCCGGGCGTTGCGCATGCTCCGCCAGGTGAAGAAGAGCAGCAGCACGCCGCCCAGAATCAGAATCGTCGAGAAAACCGCCGGCGAGAGAATCCGCAGGTGGCGGATACGAAGGCCGAAGGGAAAGAGGGCCGGAATGATGATCATGCCGACTCCGAAGGCCAGGTTCGACCATTGGTTCGTGAAGATGCTCTCAGGAGTGTAATTGAAACTCCTTTGGATGCGTTCGAAAGGTTTGTTTTCCATAAAAGTTACCTGTTGGTCATTTTTCATGGAGGCAAAGATAGCATAAAAAAGCAAAAATATGACCAATTGGTCATATTTTTGCTTCAAATCCTGAAAAATGCCCTCGGAGGGCCCTCTCAACGCTTCAACAACCCGTATATATAGAGGAAACGCTTGCGGAGAATTCCGACATCGAGACCGTCGGAGAAGGACATCTGGTAAGCCAGTCCGATGAAAACCTGCCGGAACAGGGCAGCGGCCTCCGGAATGTCGGTATCCTCGCGCAGTTCGCCGTGCGCGACCCCTCCCCGAATGATGTCGTTCCAAAGCTGCTCCTCCTTTTCCATCCATTCGTGGAGCTTGTGCTTGCCGTCGGGGTAATAGAAGAGCACCTGCTGGTAGAGGTGGAAATACCCGGCGTTGGCCAACTGTCCGGGCATCTTCTCCCGCTGGATGTTGCCCAGCCGCACGATCTCGGCCATGGTGCGCTCCACACCCTCGACGTATTTGTCGATGAAATCTAGCAGCGACCCGTCCGAAGGTGCAAATTTGTTTTCAGGATCCTGGAGATGGAAGAGATAGCGGTCGGCCACGGCGATGAAGAGGTCAAGTTTGGTGGGATAATAGTTGAAGATCCCGGTTTTGGTCAACCCAACGCTGTGGGCGATCATTTGCAGGCTGACTCCCTCGTAATTCTTCGACATAAAGAGTTGCAGGGCATTTTGCAGAATCTCTTCCCGATTGGTTTTCATGACTTAAACATATTTTCCTTTCAAAGATACAATCATTATTCGGGAAAATGTCATGTCCTTCCATTGAATGTTGTCTCTTTTTACAATGCCGGCGGTTTTTTATGGCCCCAATGTTCCTCTTTTTATTTTATGAAGTTCTACGATACGGTTGTACGATTTGCAATTTTTCCGTCTTTCCTCCTATCACCTTAGACCCTCTCAGGCGGCGCGATTTGTTTGTGAAACTTTTATTGATTATTACTATATTAGTAGCGTAATTTTTTGTTCCCCAGATTGTCGAGCTCCATAATAAATTCATCTACACATTGATGAATTTTGATTATTGTTTTATACTCATGTAATAATTTTCATAAGATTATGAAAGATTTGTATTATATCGAAAGCGTCAGACAGTTTGAAGAAAGTACAATGGCTCTATTACAATATATTCCTAAAAATATCAAAAAGTGGGAATTGGCAAATAGGGATTTTAAATGGTATGTCAGAAAACTGGTTGATCCGAGGTGGAAAGAAGTTATTCGAGAAGGTACATATGTGTATGCTTTGGGTAACGAAGAATATCAGATTGCCAATGAAGACCTCCGTGTGTCACAGATTAGAATGCGCTATGGAGGACTGGTGGATAGCTTGGTACAAACACAAAGAGAGTTACCACAAGATATATTTGATAATATCTCAATATTATATACATATCACATAAATGTAGGACATGGAAACCATTCATTGATAGTTTTTAAAGTTAATAACCGGGTGCATATATGGATGGTTGATTGTTCTGATTATGACTTTGTCTCACATCGCTATTATCGCGCAAATATTGATAATTGTTTAAAGTATATTAAACAAAAGTTCCAATTGGTTGATCCCATTCATATTGACGTCGTAATGTTAACTCATCCTCATTACGATCATTATTCAGGGATAAATTATTACATATACAATAAATTAATTGACAAACATACTGTTGCTTATGTTAATCTTAAGTATCACATAGCAAGTCATAACTATAATAACTTGTTATCAAACTTAAACAAACTTGGGTTGCAGATAGTAGAACCGTTTAGTTGTAATAGTAATAAAAATATACGAATACTATATCCGGATATTAAAACCTTCAACATCAGATTGTCTCCAAATAACATTTCAAGTGTTTATAATATATGGTTTGATAATCAATCATATTTCGTGTTTCCAGGGGATCTGGAACAAGATGGATGGAAATTAATGGATGTAACAAAATGTTATCCATATATGACTCATACACATTATTATGCAATATCACACCACGGCAGTATAAATGGACACTTAAGACCTTCAGTATGTCCTTATAAAAAAAGAAATAATATAAAAGACTGTTTGTGCCAGCACACTGTTCCTGTGTTGATGGGACGAGACAAAGCTTTTTCTGGAATTTATTCATCTCAGGTTTTGGCTGATTTTAATGGTAGGATTTTGTATTCTGAAAAAGATGCCTCCAATACTCCATGTAGTTTCTTAGAGATAGATTTGATTGCTAATAAATGGAAATGGTATTAGATATAAGATTTAACAAAATTTGAAATGGCCCCATCGTCTCAGCCCGTCTCAGATGGTGCGGTTTGTTTGCGCAAATTTCATTGATTATTGCATAATATATTGATAATCAATATGGATAAATTTCTTCAACGAGGAGGAGTATTAAACGCCGAACCGCTCGTAACCGAGTCGTAACATTTATCCGAAGCAGTCCGAAAGGGCTGCTTTTTACATATCCGTACCGGACGGCTGTCATCCGGCAGTCGGCAATTTCGTCTGCCGGAATGCGCATCGGAACGATGCCGAAGCCTCAACCGATACGAGTGTGCTGCCGAATCCGACAGAAAGAGGCGGCCTCCCGACCCCCTGTCTGCCGAAAACACCGATTCTCTTCCATTTTCCGCACCCGACGACGTCTGCAAACACCGCGGCCTCCGTCAGCCGAAGACGCTGGCATAAAGGTTGTGACACCGACCAAGAAAACCAAACCCCGTCACCATGAAAATATCCACAGGCAAAGGCACGATCTCGCTTCCGGTGCTATTGGCGATCTGGTCGGTATCGGCCGTAACGTCGTTGCCCGGACTGGCCGTTTCACCGATTCTGGGCGACCTGAATACGATTTTCCCTTCGGCGAGCGACCTCGAAATCCAGATGCTCACTTCGCTGCCTTCGCTGCTCATCATCCCGTTCGTGCTGCTGTCGGGGAAACTGTCGGTCGGCCGCGACAAACTGCGGATTCTGGTCGTCGGACTCGTGATCTTCCTGCTGAGCGGCATCGCCTGCCTGTTCATCCGCAACATCACGGCGCTGATCCTCGTCAGCTGCATCCTCGGCATCGGAGCCGGTATGGTCATCCCGCTTTCCACGGGACTCGTCGTCGCCTACTTCACCGGAGAGTACCGCGTCCGGCAGTTGGGATACAGCTCCTCGATCAACAATCTGACGCTCGTACTCGCCACGGCGCTTTCGGGCTATCTCGCCAACATCGACTGGCATCTCTCGTTTCTGGTCTACACGCTGCCGGCCGTTTCGCTCGTCCTCTCGCCGTTCCTGCATCGGCAACGTTCGACGCCCGAACCGGCCGCCAGCGACCAGATGCGCAACAAAACGATCGATCGCCCGAAGCTCGTCCGACTCATGGCGCTCTACTTTTTCATCACCTACGCCGCACTGACGATCACCTTCTACGCCGCGTTTCTGGTCGACGGATATCATCTGCCCAAAGCCTTTTCGGGTGTGCTGATTTCGCTCTTCTTCCTCGCAATCATGGCTCCGGGACTGATTCTCGACCGCATCATCGGGATCTTCAAAGGCTATACGAACGTCGCCGCCATCGCCATGATCGGCGCAGGGTTGTTCTGCTTCGGGATTTTCCGGGACCGCGGGATGCTGGTCGTCGGAGCGTTGCTGGCGGGATTCGGCTACGGACTGATGCAGCCGCTCATCTACGACAAGACCGCCATCATCGCTCCGCCACGCGCGGCGACGCTGGCACTGTCGTTCGTCATGGCGGTCAACTACCTGGCCATCATGCTCTGTCCCTTCCTCATCGACACCTTCACCCGTCTCACCGCACTGCACGGCGACCGCGTGCCCTTCCTGCTCAACGGCATGCTGACCGCAGGACTCGCCCTGTTGGCTTTCCGCCGCCGCGACGACTTCACGCTCGGTCTGGACGCATCCTATTACAAGCGATAGCAAAACGGACGGACGATTTTCAGCGAAAAGCGCTATCTTTGCGGGCGACAAACCCCTGCAAAGAGTCGAATCATGGAGAAAAACCTCGTCTACACGACATGCGGAACCTGCTCGAAACTGCTCGACGTCACCGTTGAAAATGATCGTGTCAAGCGCGTGCAATTCATCGGCGGCTGCCACGGCAACTCGCAGGGCATCGCCGCACTGATCGCCGGCATGGAGGTGGACGAAGCGATCGCCCGCCTGAGCGGCATCGACTGCGGCGGCAGGGGCACCTCCTGCCCCGACCAGTTGGCGAAGGCGCTGACGCAGTTGAAAAACAGCCGGTAGCCGCCGAAAACCCGCCTTCCGTCCGCCGCGCCGCACGATAAATCTCCGCTCCGGCATTCTGCGCACCGCCGAAGGAAAACTCCGTCGGTATGAGGCGAATACCCCGCAGAACGGAATGTTCTCGTCAGGCCGAATGCAGAGCCGAACTCGTCCGGACTATGCCGAGGCGAGAAACCGGAGGTTGGAAACGGAACGTTTTTTGCAATCGGTCTACGAAACCAATCATTTTCGTACTATGTATTTTCTCTGGTATCTGCTTATCGGGCTCGTCGCCGGCTGGCTGGCCAATCTTCTGGTCAAAGGACACGGTTCGGGGCTCGTCGTCAATCTGATCGTCGGCATCGTCGGCGGTATTCTGGGCGGCTGGATTCTGTCGCTGCTGGGGCTGGTCGCCGTCGGGACGCTGGGCAGCCTGATCGCATCGGTCGTCGGCGCCGTCGTCCTGCTCTGGATCGCATCGCTTCTGGCACGTTCCTCAAAAAAACACTCCTCGCAATGAACAAGGAAAAGATCAACGCCGGCATCGACCGAATGGCCGAAGAGGCGAAAGAGACGATGAATCTGCTGTCGGACAAAATCGACCGGGCGACCCGTTGCGGAAACGAAAAGGCCGCACGAATCAAACGGTCGGCCAAGGCGGGGCTGCGCCGGACGACCGACGCCGTACAAGAGACCGTCGACCGTACCGCCGAGCGTATTCGGGACAAACTGTCCGAATAAACCGGCGCATACGAAACCGCACGGCCGCACCTTTCGGGGATGCGGCCGCCTGCATGAAACCTCAGGCCAAACAGCCCGCCACACGCCCCCTGCTTCTCGAACGGATTCTCCCGACGGCTGCCGGCGCAATCGATTCGCAGGCGACACGCGATGTCGGACAAAAAAATTTTGCAATATTGAAATCTTTACTATACCTTTGCACAGCTTTCGAGCGACGGATTGAGCTATGGTGTAATGGTAACACGTCAGATTTTGGTTCTGAAATTTTGGGTTCGAGTCCCGATAGCTCAACAAAAATGCGGATAAACGAATTCTTGTTTATCCGCATTTATTCATTTCCGATCGAACCTGACCGATCTGCCAGCTGAGAGTAAAAGCGCCGGAAATCATCCGGCCAGGCGGTACGCTTCGCACTACTTCCCTACCTTCTCCATGAACCGGCGCCGATCGACCGCATAACGAATGTGGATGCCCTCGCCGATCATTCCTTCGGCGTCGCGGGCACCGACGTTGAAGGTCAGCTTGCGCCCTTCCACTCCGGTCAGCACCGCCGTCGCCACGATCTCGGCGCCGAGCCCCGAAGGCTTGATGTGCGTCACGTTCATCTCGGCCCCCACGGTCGTCGAGCCTTCCGGCAGCGCATCGGCGACGGCCTTCATCGCGGCATTCTCCATCAACGCCACCATCGCCGGCGTGGCGAAAACATCCAGATCGCCCGAACCCATCGCAGAGGCCGTATTTCCGGCCGATACCGTCACCGAGCTCTGGGACGACAATCCCTTTTTCAGTTCCATTATTCCGTTTCGTTATTTCGTTAAACCAAAAAATCGTTACATTTGCAAAGGTAGAAATTTTTCGGGGCCTATGAAAAAGTACCTTCTCTTTCTGCTGGCGGCGATACTCCCGGCACTCCGGATCGGAGCGCAACAGCCTCCGGGCGTCGCCTGTCAGGAGTGGCAGGTCGTCGCGGGCGATACGATTCCCCACGTCCGCATTCGCCCGGTGTGGGTCTTCGCCCGCGGAGCCGACCTGCGCCGCTACCGCAAACTGGTCGCAGCCGTCAAAAAAGTCTACCTCGTCGCAAAGATCGCCAGAGCACGCATGACCGAAATGGAGGCCGAGCTGCAACGCCTGCCGACCAAAAAGGCGCAAAAAGCCTACATCAGGGGCGTCTATCGCCAAATCAAGGAGGAGTACACGCCCGTCGTCAGACACATGACCCGCACGCAAGGCAAAGTACTGCTCAAACTCATCGACCGCGAGACGGACTACACCGCCTACGAAGTACTGCGGGAATTCCGCGGCGGATTCGTGGCCGGATTCTGGCAGACCTTGTCGCGCGTCTTCGGGCAGGACCTCAAATCGGAGTACGACGCCGAAGGGGACGACCGCCTGCTCGAACAGATCGTCCGCTACTACGAAGCGGGATTGCTCTGACCTGCCGTCCGTTCCGTTCCACGGGCGTCGGGACGAACCGTATTCCGAAAAATACAGACTTTTCAGCGACCGATCGGAATATTCTCGAATTTTTTCCGTAAATTTGTAAATGAACCGGCAGGAATCCGCCTGCCGTTCGACGAATAACCCTCAACCGCTCCGCCATGCCGACCCTGCCGAACAACGGGACTCTGCGCCCGACCACTCCTTTATATTATCCACTCCTTAAATTACATTCTATGAAACACGAAAAAGAGAAAGCCGTCTATGTGCTTCCACGAATCGAGGCGACGGACGTCGCCGTGGAACGGGGATTCGAAGGCTCCTGGGCCGGAGAGAGCGACAATGAAGAGTACGACATCGAAAAAGATATCTGGGGATAACCCGCAACCGCACGAAACCATGAGAAAAAATTACCTCGCATTGGCAGCGGCAGGATTGATCCTCGCCTCCTGTCAGAAAGACAACGAACCCTCGGCACAACTTCCGCCGACCGCTCCGCAATCGGCCACGAGCGCCGAAAAGGAGGCCGACGAGGGCACGGATTCGGTCACGTCTCCGGTGCCGGTCACGCG
>OJMH01000563.1_pt1 | contig 46974 bp, 31 predicted proteins | sample 1597111 | NCBI WGS metagenome assembly OJMH01 (sample SAMEA2452115, study PRJEB22498) | human gut metagenome | reverse complement strand
CCTAAGTGACAAGTTTTTATTATTTCACTTGTCTACCTAGAAGGGAGCATATCATTTTCAGCCTGACAGGCACTTTCTTATTGATAAATTTTTTGTTCTTTTATTCCACATCCACCGGTGAATCGTACGATTCCATCACATTGTAGATCTGCTCTGCTGCTGTTGTGCGGAGTTTCTGCTGCGTACCCTGATTTGCGCATTTTTCGTATTCGCGCATAAAAGATGTCGCTGCTGTGTCGACATCTTCTGCGTTTTTCAGGCGGTCCAGAAGATTCGGATTGTAATCGTTCAGATAAGCGAGCAGACTGTCGAGCTGTCCGGACAGGCTTCCGAGACTCTTTCCGAGGTCGATGGTATAGCGGCACAGATACTCTTTGATGGTCGGATCCGTGAATCCGCAGAGACCGTAGCCGTATCTTCCGCCGCTGTAAAGGCCGAAGCGGGCGCTGCGGATGACTTCATCTCGTGAGATGATTCCGGCATCGACAAGATTGGTGTACTGCTCTCCGCTGAGGCTCGTGCGGCTGGTGGAGCCGTACTCAAGCAGTGTCGGATTGAGGTCTGTAGATGCCTCGTTTGCAATATTTCCCATGATTCCTGCGGCTCCTTCTTTTGTGAAGCCGTGCATCAGGAAGTAATTCCAGATCTTTTCGGCGTTTGTTCCGCCGATTTCATCATCGGCTGCAAAGCGGCGGATCGTCAGAATCGTGTCGCAGTCTACCGGGCGGTTGCAGGTGATGCCTGCGTTTTCGTTCAGTGCCTCCACGATTTTTCCCTCGCCGTCGTACAGTGCGACATGGCCGTTATAGCAGATGACATCGCCTGTACGCGCTTCATCGAGGCTTGTAACCTCGGTTCCAAGACTGCGCCAGCCATCGGATGTTGTATATTCACCATCGTATGCGCCGCAGCGGGTCAGAATCTGCCATACAAAGTGGGAGCAGTCAATGCCGTCCGTCAGAGAGTTTCCGCCCCAGACATACGGTCTGCCGACAAACTGTTTTGCAAATGTAATGATACCGTTTCCGGTTGAAGTTTTTACTTCATATACAGTCTCTTTTTTATAGTTGAATGCTTCATTTTCAGATGGATCGATGATCTGATCCGCAAGTTTCATCTGGTCTTCTCCAGTGCTGGTCACATATTCCAGGGCTTCCTTTCCCTGCTGCAGATAATCCGTACGGACAAAACCGCGGACATCACCGGACTCGATGTAAACCCACTCCTGATCTGCATCAGCAATCACAAAGCAGAGTGCTTTTGCCGGAAGGGTTCCGACGATCCGTGCACTGGTGGAACCGCTCTCACGGACATTTAACTTCGTGTCGACCTTGGCGTAGGCGTATGTTTTATCGATCTGCGCAAAGCCTGCACGGAGATCTTTTTTCATGGCGCTGATATATTTTCCATAATCAATCGTCTGAATCCAGTCATCCGCCTGTGTTTCATCGCTCTTTGGCGTTTCGGTCGGCGTTGGTGTTGGTGTCTCAGTTGGAACCGGAGTTTCTGTCGGCGCCGGTGTCTCGGACGGGGTTGGCGTCGGTGTTTCGCTTGGCTCCGGGGTCACAGACGGTTCCGGCGTTTCGCTCGGTGTTGGTGTCGGTGTTTCACTTGGCGTTGGCTCCGGCGTCTCACTCGGAGTCGGATCTTCCGGTGTCTCGCTAGGAGTTGGATCCTCAGCAGGATCTGGTGTTTCCGGATCTTCCGTGGAAGCTGCAGTCTCATCTGACGATGCTGCTGTTTCTTCCCCCGGTTTCTCAGTCTCTTCTGCCAGAGCAATCGTTTTTTCTGCGTTCTCATTCTCCGTTTCACTCTGTGTGGACGGTGCATCTGCCTGTTCTTTCTGCGTTTCCTGCACCGTTTTCGCCGTCTCCTCCGCATGAGCCGGTGCTGCCGAACTGAGAAGCATTCCAGCTGCCACACCGAACGCTGTTACTGTTGTGCCAAATTTTTTCTTTGAAATCATATTTATTGCCCTCTCCTCTCTGCTGTTTGTCGGTTTCTTATAACCAGGCCATTCGGATTACAAAATTGTATCGTTCCTGTGAAGTCTGGCCTGTTTTTTCGAAGTTAAACGAAAAAATACTATCATTTTTTTCCATTGTTCCAAAATTTCACGTATTTTCTATATTGTACCACCGATAGCAGCAGATGCAAAGAAACAAATTACATATTGAGGAATTTTTCTGTTTAACGCGCGAAATTGAGAGAGATTATCTGTAATTTTTCAGGAACCGGACGGAATGCGGACCAGAATCCGCTTTCCGTTCTGCTCCGATGCGGTCAGAACCGGAATATGTTTCTTCCGAAGCTGATGCATGACCGGATAAGCCGCAAAGAGATCGCCGCTGACACAGACAGCCTCCGGCTTTTCTTTTAACAGGTCCGACAGGTATTCCCGCAGGCGTATCTTCCATCCTGCTTTTTCAAGTGATGACACGGCATAACTGCCACAGATGTTCAGTTCCGGGGCCTCCGGCAGCGGTTTATGAAGAATAACTGCATGCTCCATGCCCGGTATCTGCCGCAAAAGCGCGTCATCCGCATCAATCGCATCGGTACCGATGTGGATCAGAACCGGTGCTTTTGGCATTCCCGCAAGGCTGATGCGACAGGCAGCGACGGCATCGTCAAGCGTTTCTGCGGTGAGAAGAAATCCTCCTTTGTGGCAGAAAGACACATCGGAAAGCCCAGTCGCTTCCTGCAGTGCTTCTTTTTCCAGGCCAAGCCATGTTTCCGGAAAATCATACTTGTAATTGGATGAATTTTCTTTTCGAACCGGCTGCACGCAGTAACCGCCGCGGTTCGATGGGAATATCAGAAATGCAATTTCAGTCGCGGAAAGCTGTTTCTAACATGGAAAAAATTCCGACAGAATCAGAATCTTTTCATCCATTGTTCCTGCCTTTTTCTCCGCTGCAATCCGCTTCCTGTGTTCGGCAAGAAGAGCTGCAAACTGCTGCTCCGCCCGCTCATCCGCACGAAAACGCTCCCATTTATGTTCCAAAATCCGTCCGGCCACTGCCACCGCTTCCAGGAAAGCAGCATCGCTTCCGCTGTTATCATCCCATACCGGATTGAACATGCCGATCATACTGGCGAGTTCATTCTTTTCTCCTGTATTATCATTGAGATCGAGCGGCTGTACAAACTTCTCGTCAAACCGCGCGGCCATCTCCGGACTTAAAATTTCTGTGCCAAGTGCCTCCCATAAAAGGCCAAACGCCGCGTACGGAACCTGGTTTTCCCGGATCCGGCTGTCTTTCTGGTGATGGTCGTATTCTCCTCTTCCAATATCAAAAACAATCCCGGCAAAATCCTCCGGCACACGATTTCCGCGCTGGATAGTAAGTTGCGGATTAAAATGCAGAAGCAGTGCCGCAGAGAACACATCATCCGCATGAAATTTTCCGCCGTGCGTAAAAGCAGCGGCATGTTCTTTTTGTATCTGTTCTAATAATGTCATAAAATTCCAACTTCCTTTTTCTTAAGATCTGCTCTATTTTACTCTATCTGGCGGCTGTTTCGCAACGGTTCTATGTAAAGAAAAGCTTGAAAACTTCCTGGCACATATTTATTAAAAATCATTTCCGTAGTCTGCACACTTATCTACGAAAATTCTTTTGTGGGTATTTGGAAAATCAAAATGAGCGGCTCCTCTTCCAAGGTTCCGCTCATTTTGATTTTTCTTCCTTTCATACCTGAATCCGGTCTGCAGCTGCATCACACATTGCAATCCGTTTTCCATCCATGCCAAGGATCAATCCACCGTTTATTCTCTGGATGACCTGTACGGTGCTGCCTTCTTTGATTTTACGGCTTCGGAGGAAATCCAGAACATCAGGGATTCCAAACATCCATTTGATGGTACAGATATCACCGGTTTTTTTCTTTGAAAGTGCCTGCATGGTATCCCTCCTTTTTGCTTTTTCTATATTGTATTCCCTGAGGAAATATTTAGTCAATAAGAACAATTGGGATACGCTTCTAACTAAAGTTTGTGTGCAAAGCGCTAGAGTGTGTTTGAAAAAGGCTTTTCGTAGTCTGCATGTTCCAATTTGTGGGAGATTTTGTCTGAATGAAGGAGGCGTAGCGGGCTACGGCGACTGAATGAGGGCAAAATATACCGCAAAGTGGGGCGTGCAGGCTGCGGAAATGGTTTTTCAAACACACTCTAGTTTTTCAATCAGAGAAAGAGTTTGATGCACGCGATCGCAATCGAAGCCACAGCCACGATCCGTTTCAGCAGCGTCTGGTTGCTTTTCGTTGCATTTTTGCTTCCGGCAAAGACACCGATGCCATGTGCGACCAGGAGCACCGGCAGAAACAGGAATACTTCTTTATTTCCGGCCGCTGCGATCAGATAACCTGCTGCCGATGGTACGGCGCTGAAAATCGAATCAAACAGGGAAATACCGACTGCGGTGTACGCCGGAATCCCGAGCAGTGTCAGAATCGGCATTACAAGCACCGGCCCGCCTGCACCGGAAGCAGCACAGACAGCACCGGTTACAGCACCAAGTACCAGGTAAAACGGAACGCTCTGGACTGCTTTTTTCTCTGTATTTCCCGGCTTGTCTTTCCGAAGCAGGATGGAAATTCCGGAGAGCAGAACAATGAGATATAGAATTATTTTCATCGTGTCCGCCGGAATCAGAAGGTTGATCTTGACACCGGCAAGCGCGCCGACAAAACTTCCGGCCGAAAGCACACCTGCCGTTTTCAGGTCGAGGTTCCCGCTCTTATAATAATTTACCGGTCCCAGAATGCCTGAAATCAGAAATGCTGCAAAGCTAATTTCCCTGAAAAAAGGAAAAATCGCCATGACACTGGAGCAGTATCATCTGGCGCAGAAGACGATTCATCATTATGTTAATTATTAAAGCGTGCTGGGAAAACATTTCTCATTACGTTCTCCACTATTTCTTTAGATTAAGAAAGACCCTGCATACACAGAGCCTTTCTTACATTTTCTTTCGAGGACTAACCTCTAGCCAGATTGTGTTAAACCCTTATAAAGCTCATAAGACACTGCTTTCTGGCACAACATCTTACTTTACCGCTTGGCAGACACTCAAGTTGCCTGTCTTTAACATTATATTATATGTGATACGAAAATATGTCAATCCCAAATGCATTACTTCAGAAAGAGTTGACATATTTTATCTGGCATAGCACATGTGACTGCATCCATTTGGAAAAAGCTCTGCTTTCATCGCTCGGATATATTCTTCTTCCGTAGAAGAATCCTCCAGAATCTCCAGCGTGCGGCGCAGATTTCGGATATCACGCTCCATAAAATCGGTATAATTTCCCCGGCCTACCAGCTTCAGATGAGTGATTCCAGCATCGGAAAGCTGTTTTAATGTACACAGGCCGCAGCCGGTTGCGCCGCAGAGATAGCCATCCTCTGATATTGGATCCGTCGTTTCCGATGCAACATCATTTTCTAATGCCAAATCCCTTTCTAATTCAGGATCATTTTTCAATACAGAATCCTCTTTCGGAACTGAAACTCTCTTGTCCGGCGCTATATCCTTTTCCAAAAAGTTTTCTGAAAAACATCTGTTGGCACATGACACCGGTTTTCTCCAGTAAGGAACCCGGCAAAGATATCCCATTTCATCGCAGTGCAGGGAATTGCAGAAAGCACCACTGAACTGGCACAGTTCATTCAAAGCAAATGCCTCGAACTCCGTTGGATAAGTCCATTCTTTTCGAGCGGCTTCTTTCTGCGCAGTTATATGCCGAATCACTGCACGCATTTCCGAGATCGTATTTTTGCGCTGGAAAATGATCCTCTTCGGGTATTCTTTCGCAAAAACCTCTGTCATCGCAGAATTCACCGTTCCCAAATCCCCGCTCAGATGCACCTCACAGTCGATCTTTTCTTTTCGCAGGTACACAAGCAGCGCGGGATCCGCAAGAATATAACTTTCAAACCCTATGCTGCGGCACTGTTGGATGATCCGTGCAATTTCTTCATACTGCTCCGGCCGATAATACAATGAATTGAACGTCAGGTGCACTGGCTTCTGGTATTTCTGCACCATATTGGCCAGAATTTCCAGTTCACTGAACGATCCAATTTGTACGTTATAGTTTAAAACCTCTCTCCGATTCAGTGGCAGAACCGTTCCGTATTTTTCTGACCAGGAAAATGGAACGTAACCGCAGAACAGCTCGTCTGCTCCGGCGCGGACGTAACGGGGATAGTCATCAATGGAGCCCAGGCCTGCTGTGATTTTCATAGTTTTTCCACCACCACTTTACACCGTTTTCTGCAGAATGCAATTCCATATGCAAGAATATCATTTCGTCCATCCTCGCGAAGTTCTGTATCATATCTGCGGTCCTTGATCTGCTCCAGCGCTCTTTCACACGCCTGATCGAGATCATGCAGGGAGCGGACATCTTTCAATTCCACGATGATTCCCGCATCCGGATTTTTCGGTTTAAGCAGAATATCCGCAAAACCATCTCCAGATTCCCTGTTTGATTTCACAACCCAGCCAGGATAATTTTTCAAAATACCAAGCAAAATGTCGTGATAAAAAATTTCCTTTTCTTCGTTCCGTGCCTTTGTATCGAAAACACGAATCGTTTCTCCAAGAAACATCGTCAGTTCCCGCTGGATCGTCTCCGCCTTTCCTTCCAGAAATCCCTGATTAATTTTATCTATAGATGCTCTGTTGTTCGCAACGATCTGATTAAACCATTCGCGGATTTCCTGATTCGGAATGATCAGCTTGTACACGCCATTGTCAGCTTTTCCAAGCCGTGTGAGATATCCGGTTGTGAAAAGCACACTCCATATGTTGTCGATGCTGTTATCAATTTCGTCATACGTCAAATCCGAACGAATTCTCTTTTCAACTGCATTTCCCGCAATCAACTGTTCGATTTCGTCTTTTGTCGTGATATCAGCCTGTTCAATAAAGCGTTTCACAAGATCATTTCCGCTGCTGTTGATCCAATAGGACTTAGGCTGTACATTTGGATCACTCAATAAATCGTCCACATAGTTGATCACATCCCAGGGACAATAGATATCTGCGTCGCCGAAATGATAACCGTCATACCACTCTTTCACTTTCTCGAAATGTTCCTGCAGATTGTAATTTGCAAGAAGTTTTTTTACCTCTTCATTCGTAAAGCCGAACTCTTCATCATAGCGAACGTCGTCTGCTGCATAAACTTTGAAGTTGTTCAATCCTGTAAAGATACTTTCTTTGGAAACCCGGAGACATCCTGTCAGTACAGCAAATTGCAGATCATCATTCGTCTTCAGCGCTTGGCCGAACAATCCCCGAATCAGTGAAACCATTTCTTTATAGTATCCATGCTGAAACGCTTTGTCGAGAGGAACATCATACTCATCAATCAGAATTATGGCCTTCTGACCATAATGTCGGCATAACAGCTGTGATAATGTCTGCAGGCTGGAGACAAGCATATCCTCATCCATGGAATATTTACCATTCACTAAATGGATGATCGCCCGATATTTGCTCCGCTCATTTTCCGTCAGTTTTTCACTGTCTGCTAAAAATGCAAATCGCTCTGCTTCCACCCCGATCAACTCCGTTAAACGGTATTTTGCGGCCTCAAAAGATAAGCCGTCAATTCCTTTGAGTGACAGGAAGATAACAGGGTATTTTCCCATATATTCCTCACACAGCTTTTGGTTCCGGGAAATATAGAGACCATCAAACAGCGTTCGATCTGCTCCAATTTCAAAAAAACTCTTAAGCATACTCATGTTTAAGGTTTTTCCAAATCGACGTGGTCTGGTAAAAAGATTCACCTTGCTCCAGTTTTCGAAAAGCTGCTCAATCAGTTTTGTTTTATCTACATAGTAGAACCCGGATTTTTCAATTTCCTGAAAATTTTCAAGTCCAACCGGAAGTTTTTTCCATTCTGCCATATCTGCATGCTCCTTTCTGAAGCTAATCTCTGGAGTAAACTGTCTGTTTTCTTTCATCTACCACAATGCATTTTAACATTTGGCAGATCAAATCGCAAGCCGATCTCTTTTTATTATTTCAGAAAACTTTTCATCACCATTATTTGTATCTTTTACCGAATGAATTCCTTTCGTTGAACACTCACGTTATTTGTTCATACTTTTATCTTGACTTTTTTTCCTGTGTAACTTATCATACAAATTAAGAAATGAGTTTTCACTGGGTAGGGCTCATGCCTGACAGAACTTGCTCATTTTTTTATTTTCATGATATCCTTAAGATGTTGAATAAAAGAGAAAAAACTGAAAACAACTGATATATGAAATAAGTCAGATCTTCCTTATTCCGCAGTAAGCATAATATCGAAAAGAGGTGTTTCGAAAAATATGCGAAAGAAAATCGGCGTTTTTTCAGCGCGAATCGTAGAAATACTTGAATTGGACATTCCAGCCGGAACACCTATTTATATAGCAGATTCCAATATAGAACATATGAAAACTTCCCATCCTGATGATTTCGCACAATACGGCAGCGAATTAAGTAATATCATTGCCAATCCTGATTATGTTGGAAAAAACGCTAAAGATGATTCTATAGAATTCACAAAAGAATACTACATAAATGGAGAATACGTAAAAGTAGCTGTCAGAATATCCACTCATAATATTTATTACGCGCGTTCAATGTACGTATTGAATCCCAAACGAGTTAAAAATTTTATTGCCAAGGGAACTTTAAAAAAACTTGACAAATAAATAAGCTATTGTATAATAGCATTGTAAGAGCATAGAATATATTGAATGAAAGCAGAGGACGGAACGGGCAGCCGTCACCCTAGTTGGAGATGTGGGAATGTCACCCCACCTATTTCATTCAACATATTAAGGGGCTGCTGTTTTAACGATCAAAGATTCGTGAAACAGCAGCTTTATTTTTGTTACCGGAAAAGGGTGCTCTGAATCTTTGGAAAGCATGCACTATTGCATTGGTGCATATGTCAACCATCAATCCCACGCCGGAGATCCGTAAATCCCATCGCCAGATAAACTTTTTTAAAACCGGAAGCATCTGCATCATTCAGCATGATGGAATATCTCGACAAGCTGACGGATGATCTCTGGTGATGCACCGGGAAATATTTCCGCTGACAGCCCTTTTGTGTTTTGAATGTGGACGACAGGTTCCATGCCGGTCACAGGGCTGGCAAGTGTTTGTCTGCATAGGTCATGCTCTTTTGACACCGGGGCAGGCAGCTCTATAAAGGCTGGGGATTCTGCAGCCGGTATCTGATCCAAACATGCTTTACGCACACGCCGGAGCCGGTAATAATAATTAGATTTTGTGAGATTGTTCTGTACGCACCAGGTGTCAACATCCATGCCCGCCGGACGGTTCTGACAGGCACGAATTTGTTCTGCCCACTGCCGGATCCTGACCTGCTACGCTATAAGACTGGTTTGCGTAGCCATACCATCCCTCCCTTAATTATAGTCAGTCTAAAAAGTTGAGTACTGAACTTTTTGGACTATGTTAATTTGATCAGTATGATTATGGCATAAATGTAGTGGGATAAAAAGGTACTCGGAATTTACCGTTTACTTTCAAAAAGCTGTTCAATCAGCTTTGCTTTATCCACATAGTAAAATCCAGATTTTCAAACTTCCTGAAAATCTTCAAATTCCACCGGTAATCTCTTGTATCCTGCTATATTTACACGCACCTTTCCAAATCAAATCTCTGGGGAAGAAATTCTTTCTGCTATCTCTTCACCACCACAGCTCCTTCCACTTTCGCATAATACTCCGCCAGATCTTCCTCCATCTGCCTTCTCACCCGCTTCCAGTCCCCTGCTTCCATCTGGCTGTACAGCGCATGATTCATCGAGATTACACTCAGATCCTTCGAATAATACAAGAACCGTTTTCTCTCAAATTTCTCAAACGGATTGGTCAGCATACTTCTCTGCATTGCTTTCTTATCCTGCAGCATCGTTTCATTATACGGGCATGTACTCCGGTCTACTGGAAGTCCCCGGGTTATTCTGTCCTGGTAAAAAGCAATATAGTCCTCCAGAATCTCCTCTATTTTTGCATCTCCAATAGAATCCACATGACGGATAAAAGCCAGCAGAAACGGCATTTTATAAGAAAGTGAATAATCTCTTTCTTCCAGGAACGCAAAAAAATCTTCTTTGATGGTCGCATCGTTGTGTTCCTTAATTCCAAGCTGCTTCCGATATTTTTCCACTTCATCCGGACTGAATAAATATAATGTTTTACTTCCGAATTTGTACTGCACTTCTGGCGTTAATTTTCCGGCTCTGATCCAGCTTGTGATGGTTCCCGTATTCACAAAATATTCCCTGGCAACCTGCTCCTGGCTCAGATAATCGCCGTATTTTTCTTCAAAAGAATGGATATCCACCTCTGTAATCCGCTCAATCCGCTCTTCCATTCCATCAATCACCACCAGATCTCCCGGTTTATAATCCATTTTTGTGATATCGCCAAATGGAACATAATAAGGATTGGCAAAAACAGAATGCATACTGCAGGGCTTGATCATGGCGCCGTACTCATCGACTACGTCAATCACAATCACATTTTTCTTGGTGTCCGTTTTCCGCAGTCCCCTTCCGACCTGCTGCAGATAAAGAACCTTGGAAAGCGTAGGCCTTGCCATCACCAGAATGCCGAGTTCCGGATAATCCCATCCCTCTGAAATCATATTGCAGGCACACAGGAAACGGATTTCCTTTTCTTTAAACGCTTTCATAACAGAACTTTGATTTTTCGTCTGTCTTGTGTAGCTGGCCGCTGAAATATTTGCCTGATTAAGGAGCTTTGCCATTTCGTTCGCATGCGCAACATTGACACAAAAAACAACACCCTGTCTCGTGCCCGCTTCGCCGGATGTAAAATACTCTGAAAGTACCTGGACAATCAACTCATTTCTTGAAGTGACCCGGATTCTTTTCTCCAGATCCGCATTGACATAATCCCGCCCATTAAACCTTACACTGGAAAGATCAAGATTCGTTTCAATCCGGTAAACATTCGCTTTCGCGACCACTCCCTTTTCCATCGCTTCTTTTAAGGATAACGAAGTCGTATACGATCCAAACACCGTTTCCAGCTTTCTTTTATCCGGCCGCTGATCCGTCGCCGTCAGGCCTATCGTAAAAGCTGTCCGATAGTATTGCACGACTCTTTTCAGCACTGGCGCAACCGCATGATGTGCTTCATCCACGATAAGATAATTGTAATAATCTGGTGTAGTGTCCGTATAATGTCTGGCCGCGAAGGCATACGTTCGAATATCAATCTTATCTTTTAACTCTGGCAGCGAAGCCTTTATTCTTTCTTCCCAGTCCAGCAAAAGATTGACTCCCGGAACCAGAATCAGTCCACGGAACTTTTGTTTTCCTTCCGCGAATGTCCGTAAATCTTCTTCCACAATTTTCGATTTTCCCGCTGCTGTAGGCAGCACAATCAAAAATGCCTTGATACCCGCATCTCTGCGCTTTTGTATCTCCTGCAGGCTGACAGTCTGATGTTCATACAGCTCAACTTTTCTTTCAACTTTGATTCCGTCATCCACAAAATTCGAAGAATCTTTTCCAAAATACTGTTTGATATCATCCTCAATCCGACTGGCAAATTCGCAATCCTCTTTGGAAAAGCGAAATAACTTGATCCCCCACAGGGCACACGTATTTTGTTTCTTGAGCTGATTGCGATATTTTTCCTCTCCAATAATTTGCGGATGATGGTAATCAAGGCCGTTTTCTTCGATCGCATATTTCTGATCCTTTGTTCTGACAAAATAATCGAGAAAATAATTCCTTCCATTTTCATCACAAATTCCATATTCCCGCGTCAGATATCTCAGCGCATTCATTCCATAAACACTTGAAAAATTCTCTTCGAAATGAATTTCCAGCGGAGAAGCATCGGCCTGCTCGCTCCGATCTCCTGTGTTTCGTATATAACCGCCTTCCAGGACAATTCCATCTTTGGCAAGATATGAATCCAGATTTTCCCGCGCATATCCCAGAAAACGAAACACCCTTTGAAAGCGATGCATATAATCATTCTGCTTCTCCGTAATCAGCATATAGGGAAAAACCGGCTCTTTTGGCTCATGGGCGCAGATATCATCATCAATAACAACCATATCTATCCCATCATCATAAAACCGGGAAATTCCACCATTTGGATAACACACCTGTTCCCGAAATCTAAAATCTGCGTGTTCTGCTAGAAACCTGTCTTTTTCAATATCAGATTCAGCCACTTTTCCTTCTCCCTTCCCGGTCTTACATCATCCGTAAGCCACTCTTCTTCTATTTGGATCTGCTCCACATCCTTGATAAAATCAGAAAAAGTATCCGGTGTGAAATCCGTAAAAAAACGACCGTTTCTTTCGCCTTCAAACGTTCCATATTTAAAGGAGGTATAAATAATCCCATTAGTGTCCAACGCTGTTACCATCTTATGGAATACCATTTTTAATTCTTTTTTCGGCAAATGCAGAATCGATGAACACGCCCAGATGCCGTCATATTGATTCATCTCATCCAAATCCTGAAATATCATGTTTTTTACCGGAATACCGGTATAGGCACTGGCGTATTTGCACAGTTCTTCTGAACCGTCCATCGCCGTAACAGCAAGACCGTTTTCCAGAAAATACTTCGTGTCTCTTCCGGAACCACACCCGAAATCCAGCACTCTCTTTCCCGGCAAAGCGTTTAAAAATTTATCCTGCGTCGTCTGGAAATCTACAGAAACAGTGCCTTGTATGAAAGAAGCTGCGTTTTGGTTGTAATAAGCGATTGTTTGGTTTTCCATATTGTGATGATCTCCTTGATAGAAAATGTAAAGCATGTGCTGTGCAAAACTGTTTTCTCTTTTTTAAACCGAAAACACTTCTTCAGACATTTTATAGATACTTACTTGTCAAGTTCGTTATATGCCTTTTTGACGATCTGCGCCATCAATAATCTTCTCTGCTTCAGGAATTCAGGATACGGTAACTGCTCAAAATTCTCAGGTAATGCATTCTGAGCACAGGCAAGCCGGTATCCTTCTTTTCCTAATTTCTCTCGATACCGGCTGACATACTCCGCCGGAGCTTCATCGGAAATATCAATGTTTGTTGTATAGTCCAAGTATGTAAAGTTCGCAATCTGGTTTCTGTCACGGTCATTATCGTACCCGATCTTTTCAAGATAATGTTTCGGAAAGATATGATGCTTGTCCACGGAATTTTTGTCTCCATTTGCTCCTAATACAAAGTATTGTGACAGAGGTGCTGTGCTGAACAGCATAGGTGTTCCCAGTACATTGACTGCCGCAATATATCCGTACCAGGCCGGTGAATTGGCCGAAGAACTGTTCAACTCGGCTGGCAGCGAATAAACAAAGTAGTCATCCGTAAATCGGTTTGCGATAACAGAATTCAAATAGAATACGAATTCATCTGCATGATGAATATCTCTTAAATCAGCAAACTGTTTTTCAACCTCTGATTCTGTAGATCCCGTATAAAATCCAGTAATCGTAGACATAAAAATCCATTTGCGAATAATTTTCTGAAGTTCAACAGACGATACTTTATACTCATATTTTCCGATCAGATATAAAACATAGCTGAAAACTACCGCATTGGATGATGCCACCAGGCTGCCTTTCAAATAGCCTGCAGAAGCAAAAAGATTCATGAAGGCATGCCAGTTATTGAGATTGGTTACCATGTCTAAAGATTCTTTGAAAATTCTCAGATTCTCTTCACGCACATCCTGCGTGATTTCACCGGTCTTTAAATTTTTTCCGCGGAGCAGCAGATACGCGTATCGCAAACGCGCTCTCCGAAATCCTACGCCAACAGACATTCGAATCAAATGAGAAGGGTCAACCTGAAGAATCTGATTAAACGCGGTTCCATTTGCCGGTACTCTTGATTCCGCACAAAACCGGTTAATCTTTGCATGGACATCATTATCATAGACAGCAATCAGTGTTTCAATGAAATTTTTTTCCGTAAGATTCTGACCGCCGGAGTTTACACGGACAAAAATCTCGGCCACATCTTCTTCATCCGCTTTTGAACTGATTTTCAGGGTTGGCAGAGAATAAATTCCAAGATTCAAAAGGTTATTGATGTTTTCTTCAATGACATCTTCTTCCTCTTCCGTAAGTAGCTCTTCCCCGTTTTTCTCCCGGCTTTCATTTACCGATCGGATAAAAGACTTTCGGAATCTTGAAATAGTGTGCTCCTGGTCCGCCGCAAACACGCTGCAAATCTCGCTGATCCATTCCGGATTGCGTTCATACGCCTGTGTCCAGACGGCAAATTCGCACGTTAGAGGATTGAAGGAGATTTTGATCTTTCTTTCCTCATAATTCTGATCTTTGATGGTCACGCCATACATTGCTGCAAGTAATGCAGTCAAACGCTGCTGCCCATCGATAACAAGGTCATCCGGGCGTTTATAAACTTTTTCATTCTTGCCAATATGTCCTGTATTTTCATAGTCATCCGGAGATGACCACAGCATGATATATCCGATTGGATAGCCTTTCATCATGGAATCCAGCAGTTCACGAACCTTATTATCTTTCCAGACAAAAGGACGCTGAAGGTCCGGCAGACCGATCCGTCCATTCTTTACATCAGACAACAAATCAGATACCTTGCTGGGAATATTGTCGAATAATTCTTTTCCCATTTTCTTGATCTCCTCTCTTTGCAGACGTATTACATTTTTTACATCAAAAATCCAGCTGTATAAAATGTATCATCAAGTTCTATTTTAGGTAATTTCCATCATACGGCTTATCCATCATTTTCTCAACCATATCGCAAATGATATCCGCGTTTAAATCAACATTGTCGATAGATTGCAGATAATACTCAACATTGTCCTGATTGATATAATCTGCTCTCTTACTCAACCCCATACAGGCAATAAATATACCTTCATTAGAACAATCATATATGTCTTTGTCATTTTTACTACGGTATTTCATATCAAAAGCATTTAAAAATTTGCTAAACGTAGCATCTCCAAGGAATGTATTTACCGTATGAAAATATATATACAGTAAATATGTTTTAAAATGCCTTCTCTGTCCTACTTTATCTTCATTCAGCATCTTTTCGATACCTTTGAAAAACATTCGAGAATATAAAATTTCAAAAACTTTTCTTCTATATTTATAATTGTATCCGCGTTTAATACCCAAAGAACGAATCAACTGCATCGGAATTGTTGAATACCCTCTCGACTCAGCAAAAACATTTTTCACAAAATGCCTTCCACTTTCAAAGAGAATGATAATTTTGGGGCTCCCGTGCTGCGAACTTATTTTATCCTTTAATAACGCAAAAATATATTTTATTGAAAAGAAAGAATATGCCTGCCGTTGAAAATATCTTTTATCTTCGATAGAAACCAATATATTTCCAGCATCATCTAATTTTTTATTGAATAAAACCTTATTAATTGGAAACTGTGAAAACACTTTATACATTTCACCAAACGTATGTATAACATATTTCTGTTGTAGGATAGCCGTTAATGTCCATACCATAAATAGCCATGACAATACTCTAAAAATAAAATTTTGTGTATTCAAAGCTTCCGGTAATTTTACTTTTAACATCACAAGTGCTAAGCAAATGCCAAGAAAAGAATATTGAAAAATTGCTATATACATAAAATCTAAAATTTTATATATTGGATTTACCAAAATTTTAAATTTCATTTCATCTGTTGTAAAAATTTCAAAAAAGCAAAACAAGGCCACTATTAAGAAAAGCAATCCCAATTTTATGCTTATAATATCCAAGGCAGCTAATGCATAAACACTAATATAGATAATCGCCATTCGCTGATATTCTTTTAAAGCAGAATAATTATAAATAGCAACCATTGCAAAGAAAAACACAAAAAGAGTATTCTCATTAAACAAATCTACCATCGTACATGCCATCCTCTGTAATCTTCATTATTTATCGTAAATGTCAAAAACTGTGACTCTATCATACTAATGCCAAAAATAATACAACATTAATCACAAACAAAGATTTCGATAATCAATACCCGTTTATTTTACCATATTTCTGAGATAATAGCTTCAACAATATTTCTAATAGATGGTATATCATATTCCTAATTGTACTGTCCTTTTCTCAAAATCAAGTTTTTTTATTCAAAAAGCCCAATTAACTATAGCAAATTCACAACCACCCGATCCACGCCCCGTAGCTCCAGCATCGCCCCAGTTCTCTTTAACACCGTCAAATCCACCCCGAACAATGAATTATACCGCCCCACCATCCGCAAATGCTCCGGATACAAAAACGCCTGCCTTTCACAAAACTTTGGGCACTCGCGTATCGGCACCTGGGCTCCGCGGCTTCCTTCGGTACACGCTGCATACAGAGGGCAATACTGCGAGGTATTGGTCTGATAAAAGGGAAGATGCATACTGTTTTTCCCTTCTGGAAACTTCCTTGTACTGGTATCGCCGCAGCTCTCCCATTCATACCGTTCCATCCGAAATTCTTCTTTTAAATATTCCCGGTAAAACGCCGCGTGGACGCTGTTTTGCTCAAACAGTGTACGGTCCCCCAGCTTATAGGCCATCCGCGGATCTTTTTTCCGCTTGTTGAGCAACACGCCAAGGCAGAGGGAAAACACCGGAAACTGAACTGCCAGATGGGCCGTTCCCCAGTCATTTACGACAAGCTCAATGTTTTTGGTCTTTTGTTCACACCATCTGGCAAGATGCTGCAGACGTGCTTGCGTTTCCGGCAGATTTTCTTCCAGCAGGAAAGGAAAGACCAGTGTAACTGCAAACGACTCCTGGCAGGCTTTATCCATCAGTGCGAACAGTTCCTCTTCCGTTGGTGCCAGATGCGGGCAAAAAGCATTTCCTATATAGAGCCGGTCCGGGTGAAAAAGCGGCGGATCCGGAATCTGGTTTCTCCGAAAATAAGCATCAAAAAATGCCGCACTTTCCATCGAAAGATACGCCTTATACCATTCTGGCCGGTCCAGTTCGAGCGCCAGCTCGACCGGCTGTCCGGGCTGCCCGGATTCCGCAAAGCCATTTTGCAATGCCGTAAATGTTTCCTTCCCGATATCGGAAAACCATACCTTTTTCTGCTCTTCCAGGCTTTCCAGATGAAACGCGTCCTGCTCCGCAGGATATCCTGTCATCTCTTCTGCAAGCGCGGCATCATCATCCTCCATTTTCCAGCGGATATACTGGCCGTATTGCAGGGCAAGGCGCTGTACCGCATTTCGATAATCGTCCTGTTCCGTGGCGAAGGTATAAACAACATCAAAATCTTCCTCTTTTTCCTTCAGAAAAGTCGCATCACGAAGAAGAATCCGCTGGTAAGCTGCTGTTTTCTGATCGTAAAATGCCAGTTCCCAAGGCGCGTTTTTCTGCTCTGCCGTGGCCGGTGTCGCAAGACGGGTCTGAAAGCCATATTCTGAAATTGCCGTGATCCGCACTTCCTTATCTCCCCAGTATCCCGCCAGGATTCCAAACGGCAGCATGGAAATCCATGGCCATTGGCTGATTTCTTTTTCCCGTTCTTTTTTCTGTTTCATTGCTCCAACTCTCCCGTTTTCTGATACCCTCCAGTATACCTGTTTTTCTGGAAAACTCAAATAAAAAATCCATCCAAGCCCGGAAGCAGTCTCACTGGAGACCTCCAGGTCATGGATGGATTTTTATCATTATTTTGTAAACGTCTCAATCAGCTCTTTGGCATCATCATATCCCTGTCCTTCCAGTTCTTTCTGATACCACTCGTCCACGCCGTCTACCGCCTGTTTGAACGAATCGATGCCCATATCCTCATAATTGGTAATGGTTACACCATTCTCGTTCTGCCAGCGGTTCATGATTTCATCATCACCGGCGCGGTTGATTTCACGCTCGTACTGTGTTGCCAGACGACCGCACTCATCGATTACTTCCTGCTGCTCCGGGGTCATGCTGTTGTAAATGTCTCCGTTGATGCAGAAGAACAGGCAGTCATAAATCGCATTCCACATCGAGCAGTACGGCTGTACTTCCTGTACGCTTGCCGCATCGATAGCCGGAAGCGGATTCTCCTGGCCTTCTACGGTTTTCTGCTGCAGGGCGGTGTAGGTCTCAGACCAGTTCATGTTGGTCGCATCGGCACCCCAGCGTTTGTAGCACTCCATCAGCAGGTTACTTCCTGCTACACGGATTTTCAGGTTCTTCATATCATCGACGGTTTTTACTTCCTGCTTGCTGTTGGTCAGCTGACGGAAACCGTTCTCGGCGATTCCCATGCAGTGCAGACCGTACTCATCGAGGATCTCTTTTAATTTTTCGCCTGCCTCGCCGTCCAGTTTTGCATCCGCATCTTCTACGGAATCAAACAGGAACGGAAGGGATACAACGTTAAATCTCGGGTCGAACGCAGAGTAAATCAGGTTGCTGTGCATCGAAATCTGTACCGGGTCTCCATCGATCAGTGCCTGGATACCCTCGGACTGGTTTCCATTGGTCAGCTGGTCTGCAGCGTATACGTTGACTTTGATCTTGCCGCCGGTTGCTTTTTCGATCAGTTCTCCAAACTTCCGGCCGCCTTCTGCCCAGGTACTGGTTTCTGTCGTGGAGCAGGTGAAGTTCCAGGTCTGCTCCGGCCAGTCGAGATCGCTTCTGTCTTCTACATCGTAGGTGCTTGCAGAAGATGTATCTTTCTTTGTAAAGGCTTCAATCAGATCTTTGGCATCGTCATAACCTGCGGTTTCCAGTTCCTTCTGATACCACGCATCTACACCGTCTACCGCCTGTTTGAAGGAGTCGATGTCCATATCTTCGTATTTGGTGATCTTGACACCGTTCTCGTTCTGCCAGCGGTCCATAATCTCATTATCACCGGCACGGTTGATGGCACGTTCGTAGTCTACTGCTTTCTGTCCGGCCTCATCGACAACTTTCTGCTGCTCCGGGGTCAGATTGTTATAGATGTCTCCGTTAATGCAGAAGAACAGGCAGTCATAAATTGCATTCCACATGGAGCAGTACGGCTGTACTTCCTGTACGCTGGCTGCATCGATAGCCGGAAGCGGATTCTCCTGGCCTTCTACGGTTTTCTGCTGCAGGGCGGTGTAGGTCTCAGACCAGTTCATGTTGGTCGCATCGGCACCCCAGCGTTTGTAGCACTCCATCAGCAGGTTACTTCCTGCTACACGGATTTTCAGGTTCTTCATATCATCGACGGTTTTTACTTCCTGCTTGCTGTTGGTCAGCTGACGGAAACCGTTCTCGGCGATTCCCATGCAGTGCAGACCGTACTCATCGAGGATCTCTTTTAATTTTTCGCCTGCCTCGCCGTCCAGTTTTGCATCCGCATCTTCTACGGAATCAAACAGGAACGGAAGAGATACGACGTTAAATCTCGGGTCAAATGCAGAGTAAATCAGGTTGCTGTGCATCGAAATCTGTACCGGGTCTCCGTTCATCAATGCCTGGATACCTTCGGACTGGTTTCCGTTGGTCAGCTGGTCTGCGGCATATACGTTGACTTTAATTTTGCCGCCGGTTGCTTTTTCCATGAGCTCGCCGAACTTACGTCCGCCTTCTGCCCAGGTACTGGTCTCAGTGGTGGAGCAGGTAAAGTTCCAGGTCTGCTCTTCCCATCCAAGGTCACTGTAATCGGCAATATCGTTGTAATCCTCATTGCCGGAGGAAGTTCCATTTGTGCTGCTATCCGCACCATCGCTGCCGGGAGTGTCGAAGTTCGTTGCCGCTGCTACGGTTCCGGTATAAGCTCCGTCTTTTGCCAGCGCTTTTGGAAGGAACGTGGAAATCTGCGGAACATACGTAATCAGAAGCAGAACCGCTACCGATGCCGCGATCATTGGCATAACGGCTTTGGAAATCTGCTGAATGGTAACTTCCATTCCTTTTTTCAGTTTTACGGAAATGGCAACAAACAGGTTGACACCAACCGGTGGAGTTACCTGTCCGATGGCCAGGTTGACGGTTGCCACGATACCGAATGCTACCAGGTCATAGCCAAGGGCTTTGCAGACCGGAAGCATAATCGGGATGAAAATGTACATCGCAGAGTTTGCATCGATAAAGCATCCTGCAATCAGGAAAATGATGTTGACGATCAGCAGGAATGTAAACTGATTATGTGCAACACTTCCGAGCAGATCGGAAGCTGCCTGCGCGATACCGAATTTGGTGCAGACAAACGAGAACAAGGAAGCACTTGCTACGATCAGCATAATACCGCCGGTGGTCTTTGCAGAGTCTACCATCAGATCCCACAGATCTTTGATCTTAATTTCTTTGTAGATAAAGATTCCGACAAACAGACCGTATACAACGGAAACGGCTGCTGCTTCTGTTGGAGTGAATACGCTTCCATAGATACCGCCAAGAATAATAACCGGCATCAGGAATCCCCAGAACGCATCCTTAAATGCATCCCATCTCTCTTTTGCCGTTGCCTTCTTCTGCGTCGGCTGAATGTTGTGTTTCTTTGCCTCAAGAAGAACAACGATTACAAGAGCAACACCCATCAGGATACCAGGAACGATACCTGCGGTGAACATATCTGCAATGGATACGCCGGTGATGGATGCGTAAACAACGAATGCAATACTCGGCGGAATGACGATTGCGATCGAACTCGATGTCGCCATCAGCGCTGTGGCAAACGGTGCGGAGAAGCCGCCGCGCTCGATCATGGCAGGAATCAGAACCATACCAAGAGCTGCAACAGTTGCCGGACCGGAACCGGAAATAGCGCCGAAGAAGCAGGCAACGATAACGCACACGATGGCGATACCGCCTTTTTTGTGGCCGACACATGTATCAACGAAACGGATCAGCCGTTTGGAGATACCCGCCTTTGCCATGATATTTCCGGACAGGACAAAGAACGGAATGGCAAGCAGCAGGAATTTACTGATGCCGGAATACATGTTGGTGGCAACGATCGTCAGCGATGTGCCGGAATATAAAATTGCGCAGATCGAGGATAAACCGAGGCAGATGCCGATCGGAATACCAAGGATCAGGAAAATAAAGAATGAAATAAAAAGGATTGCACTGATCATTTTTCTTCTCCCTCCTCTTTCGCTTTTACAAAGGTATCAATCAGATACTCGATCATGTGGAGCGTCATGCAGGCGGCTCCGATCGGTACGAAGGACCAGAAAATCCATTCCGGCCAGTTCAGCACGAAGGTTCTCTTTCCGTTGGCTAACTGGGTCAGAACCTTGTCCATGCCGTATTTAAACAGGACTGCGGTAAATGCAACACTGAAAGCCGTGTTGACCACCAGCAGAATTCTTCTCGCTTTTTCTGAAAGACGGTCCGGCAGTAAAGAAAGATTGACCAGCTCTCCGTCACGGGCAGCGAGCGCTGCAGCGAGAAGTGTAATCAGGACAAATACCGCAACAACGAGTTCCTCGGTAAATGACCAGGATTGATGCAAAATCTTACGAGACAGGACATTTCCGACCGTAAGCACAACAATCAGGATCGTGGACAGCACAAGAATCAATTTCTCGACAAATGCCACGCCGTTCATGATTTTTTTGTACACTTTCATATGTTTCCTCCCTTTTCCTGTCTGCGCGTGTTTGGCAGCAGGATTTGTTTCTTGCCAGGCTGTATTACCGGTGTTTCTGCATAAAAAAAGCCGCCCCACGATAACCAGGGACGGACCATATTTTTTCCGCAAACCACCCTTGTCTCTCCTTTGAAACAAGTACGAATACACGCACAAGCATACGCGGTTTCTGTAACGGGAAACTCCCGTGAAAACCTACTGGAATCCTGTCTTTATCTTAATGAAACAATAAAAACAGTTCTTTGGGTTTCCCTTCTCCGAGATGATATTCAATCCGGACACGCTGCTGTCTCGCACCTTCTCCGACAGCTCTCTGCAAACGCTTTTTCCGCATTTACTTTTTCTCTTCCCAGAATTTATCTTACACGACGGCTGTAATTTTAGCGCGATTTTTGTCATTTGTCAAGAATTGGTTCTGAAATTTTGTTATAATTTTGAAAAACCGTAAAATTTTCGGTTTGCTGTTCTACTTCGATTGCAGCGCCTTTTTTCCTTGCTATTTTCCCACAGATACGATAAAATAACAGACAGATAAGATCCGATGCGACGGGTCTTTTTTCTCGGCATTCTGCCACGATTTTTACTACCCAGAAAAGAGGAACAGCAACTATGAAAATAGATCTTAGAACGATTCCGGATGCAGAGGTTTCCGGCATCGACCTGATGGACGTTGATATCACACTCCCGGCTCCGGAAGCAGAACCGCAGCGCCAGTATTACTTTATGGCGCTCTTAAAACAGCAGCTCGTCCCGGAACGCGCGAAAAAGAACAGCAAAGAATTCCTGACTGCCTGTATCACAACATTCGGATGCCAGATGAACGCCCGCGATTCTGAAAAGCTCGAGGGAATCCTGGAAACCGTCGGCTACCACATTGTGGAGACCGAGGATGCTGACTTTGTCGTTTACAATACCTGTACCGTCCGTGAAAACGCCAATCTTCGCGTCTACGGCCGTCTCGGACAGCTTGGCAAATACAAAAAGAAAAATCCGGGCATGATCATCTCCCTCTGCGGATGCATGATGCAGGAGCCGCTCGTTGTCGAAAAGCTCAAAAAAAGCTATCATTTCGTCAACCTGATTTTCGGAACCCACAATATCTACCGCTTCGCTGAATACCTTGTCCGTTGTATGACCGAGGACCGCATGGTGATCGATATCTGGAAAGATACCGACAAGATCGTGGAAAATCTTCCGGTTGACCGGAAATATCCGTTTAAATCCGGCGTCAATATCATGTTCGGTTGCAACAACTTCTGCAGCTACTGTATCGTACCGTATGTGCGCGGCCGCGAGCGCAGCCGGAAACCGGAGGAAATCGTTGCAGAGATCAAACGCCTCGTTGCAGACGGCGTTGTGGAGATCATGCTGCTCGGTCAGAACGTCAACTCTTACGGAAAGAATCTCGAGGAGCCGATGACGTTTGCCCAGCTTCTGCGCGAGGTTAATAAAATTGAAGGGCTGAAACGCATCCGTTTCATGACCTCCCACCCGAAGGATCTCTCTGAGGAGCTGATCGATGCGATGCGCGACTGCGAAAAGGTCTGCCTCCATCTTCATCTCCCGCTCCAGTCCGGAAGCAGCCGCATCTTAAAGCTGATGAACCGCCGCTACACGAAAGAGCAGTATCTTGACCTTGTTGACCGCATCCGCGCGAAAGTACCGGATGTCTCCCTGACAACCGATATCATCGTCGGTTTCCCTGGCGAGACAGAGGAAGATTTCCTCGAAACGATGGATGTGGTACGTAAGGTCCGCTACGACAGCGCCTTTACTTTCCAGTATTCCAGAAGAACAGGAACACCGGCTGCCGCTATGGAGGATCAGATTCCGGTCGATGTTGTGAAGGACCGTTTCGACCGTCTTCTTGCTGAAGTACAGGAAATCTCCCGTGAGGTAACGGCAAGACATACCCACACAGTTCAAGAAGTTCTCGTCGAGAGCATCAATGAACAGGATCCGTCCCTTGTGACCGGCCGTATGAGTAACAATACGCTCGTTCATTTCAAAGGTGATGCTTCCCTGATCGGCACGCTGCAGAATGTATATCTGGATGAGTGCCGCGGTTTCTATTACATGGGAACACCGGTGGAAAACAACTAAATCTTTCAAAAACAAAAATCCCGGATTTTCGGTTCCTGCTTTTACGGCAGGCATCCAGAATCCGGGATTTTTATTTTTACTTCGAAACACCTTTTGACAGCCGCACCTGATACACCAGATACGTAACCATCAGCATCGCTCCCGCGCCAATCCATGCGGAAATCTCAGCGAATGCGACACCGCGGAACGCAAAGTGCGGAACCGCAATCTGAACGATGCCGACACGCATCACAACTTCAACAACACCGGAAATCATCGGCAGTACCGTTTTTCCCATGCCCTGGCAGGCGTTTCGGAATACGAAAAGCCATCCAAGCGGAAACAATGCGATTCCGGTGAGCGGAAGAAAGATACAGGTGTAGGAAATGACGGTCGGATCGTTCAGCATCAGAGATGCCAGGAATTTCGGCGCGAAAATTTCCAGCGCCGCAAACGGCAGATTGACCAGAATCGACAGGATCACACCGGCCCATACGCCGCTCTTGATTCTGTCATACTTCTTTGCTCCATAGTTCTGTCCGGTAAAGGTCAGAAGCGCCAGTCCGACGGTCACACCCGGCTGCTCAAACAGACCGCATACCTTCATGCATGCCGCATACGCAGCCACATAGGCGGTTCCCATCTGGTTGACAAAGACCTGAAGCACCATTCCTCCGATGGCAGTAACAGAATTCATCACTGCAACCGGAAGACCTTTTCCGGTCAGCGCGGCAAGAATTTTTCCATCCGCTTTCCAGTCCCCCTTCTGTGGAAGCAATTCCGGTGCACGGAGGATGTGCCTGAAGCAGTACAGCGCGGAAATCGCCTGCGCCAGAACCGTGGCAAGTGCTGCTCCAAATACACCCATGTGAAGCGGAAACACAAAGAGAAGATCCAGCACAATATTGGCAATGGCAGAAAGCACCATGGAGACGAGCGGAACCTTGCTGTTTCCGACCGAGCGGAGCAGTGTCATCACAAAGTTATTGAAAATCGTGATGGCGCTTCCGGCCAGGATTGTTCCGAAATACACGAGAGTATCCGTCATCATATCCTCCGGCGTCTGCAGAAAGATAAACAGCCGCCGCATCAGAAGCAGGCTGAACGTTGTGATCACGATTCCGATGGCAAGGCAGATATAGACCGACATGGCAATCTCTTTCCGCAGCTTTTTTGTATCGTTTGCACCAAAAGAATGCGAAATACAGATGCCAAGGCCACCCGTCAGTCCGACGGCAAAGCCGATAATCAGAAAATGAACGGAGCTTGTATTTCCAACTGCGGCAAGCGCCGTATCTCCGATTCCTTTTCCGACAACCATGGAATCCACGAAGCTGTAAAGCTGCTGGAACAGATTTCCGATCAGAATGGGCAGGAAAAACTGAAAAATCAGTTTCATGCTGTTCCCTCTTGTCATATCATTTGTTGTGTTCTGCATGGTATTTTTTCTATCCTGTCCTTTCTCTTTTAGAATTTCCTGTTTCTTTATTGATTCCCCCTCGTCTTGTCAAGACCGCAAAATGCGGCTATAATAGAGCATAACTTAGACGAAAGGTTTTTACATCACTGGCATGAACAATTTATACGAATACATCGATCCAATTGCTTCTCCCTATGAGGCATTTCTTTTTGACAGCACCCGCGATCTCCTGCCGATTCCGGCGCACTGGCATTATTATGTAGAACTTCTCTACGTCCGCAAAGGCGAAATCGAAGTTTCCCTTGACAATGTCGTATCCACCTGCACGAAGGGCGCTGTCATTCTTTTTCCGCCCAAATGCGTCCACTCCATCGCTCTTGCGAGAGGTTCTTCTCCGGTTCAGTACGATGTGATCAAATTCGATCCCAATCTTCTGCCGTCCTGCAAAACGGATGAAATCGATCTGCGCGCCATGCTGCATGGGATTCACGCCTACCGCTGTCCCTGTATCTTTTCTCCGGAACAGACGGCCCAAATGAATCTTTTTCCGCTTTTTTCCGATATTCTTTCTGAATATCAGAGTAAAGAATTCGGTTATTCGATGGTATTAACTGCCGATCTTCGGAAAATCGTCACCAAGTTTGCGCGGATCTGGCAGAAAAATGGTGATTTCTTTCTGGCTCCTGGCGTTCATCCTTCTTATGAAATCGGGTTTGACCTGATTTCCGAATACATCGATTCCCACTACTTTGAGGAGCTGACCGTAGAAAAACTGGCCGCGATGTGCAATATGTCGCACTCCACCTTTTCCATGAATTTCTACCGCCGGTACAATATGACCTGCAAGGAATACATTACAGCAACCCGGATCAATGCAGCCGAAAATATGCTTTTGTTTTCCAGCCACGACATCTCGTTTATCGCGCGGGAGGTCGGTTATACGGACTGCAGTTACTTTATCCGCTGCTACAAAAAACTGAAAGGCATCACGCCGAAGCAGGCACGAAAACTCCAGCTTGGACGGTAACGATCATCTGTTTTCGAATTTTTTCAGAGAAAGAACGCACAGGCATTTGCTGCACGCTCTTTCTTTTTTATGTATTTCTTTAAACTTTTTCCTTATCTCTCTGCAGTCTCATAAACGCTTCTTACGCGGTATGCGCCCGATACGCCGGTTCCCTCTGCGGTAAAGTCTGCGGTCGGCAGAATGCGGAAGGTCTTTGTTCCGGCTTCCATATCCACAAAGTTATCGTCCAGACGAAGCACACCGTTCTCAGTCTCTACGCTGACAGATTTTGCAAAGTTCTCTGCGGTTACGGTTACGGTATCGCCGTCTACTGATACAGAAAGCTTCGGATCTGCAAAATGGTAATGCTTCGGTGCGCAGAACAGAGTTGATCCGGAAGATACTACGTTTCCATCAACAACCAGCTCATAGGTCAGATGAACTTCCAGCGGATCCTGATCGTTGAAATCAAGATGCGGCATCCACTGTCCGCCGTAAGCCGGTGCATTCACCTCGAAGGCTCCCTCTTTGACTACGGAAGAATCCGGACGGCACAGGGACCATTTTACGGTTCCGACGATCGGCTCACCGGTCTCATTGGCAACATGAAGGTCTGCACTGACATCAATCGGATGCGGCAGTGTGTTGACAAACGGTTTCTGATCGATCTCTCCGTGCTCCTCGCAGGAAAGCAAGACCGGTGCAAACATCTTCTTCTCTGCGTACTGCAGGGCTTTCCAGTTTCCATAGTAGTCCACGCTTGCCCAGGATGCTACCGGCCAGATATCGTTCAGCTGCCATACAACAGCACCCATGCAGGTACCGCGGAAGCGGCGGAAATGCTCAACGCCGTAACGAATCGCATCGGCCTGAAGAAGCTGTGAGCAGTACAAAAGCTCGTCGAAGTTCTTCGGATACAGGTATGTCTGTGAAATGTAGTTCAGGATCTTTCCGTTGGCAGCCGTATTTCTCTGGTGCATTTCCATGACACGGGAGAAGATGTTGCGGTCGCCGTCTTCGGTAAACCGTTTTACAGTCTGCAGTGCCGGGAAGGACTGGAATCCGAACTCGGACAGGAAACGGTAATGGTGGGAACGATAAGCGGTGAACGGCTCGCTTCCGTGCCATACACCCCAGTAATGGGTATCGCCGACGTTCTCTGCATTGCTGTTTTCGTAATTTCCGCCTGAAGACGGGGATGACGGCCAGTAGAATTTCTCCGGATCCTCTTCTTTGACGATTTTCGGAATGATGTACTCATACAGATGGATGTAATCATACGTCTGTTTCTTAGATTTCTGCCATGCCAGCGTTTCGTACTGGGTTTCCATCTCGTTGTTTCCGCACCATAGAGCAATACTTGCATGGGAACGGAGTCTGCGCATATTCTGACGGATCTCCGCGGAGATATTCTCTTCGAAGTCATCTGTCAGCTCGTAGGATGCGCAGGCAAACATGAAGTCATGCCAGATGAGGAGTCCTCTCTCATCGCAGACATCATAGAAAAAGTCATCGAGGAAGTATCCGCCTCCCCATACACGCAGGGAGTTAAAGTTTGCCTCCTGTGCGGATTTCAGCAGCAGATCGGTACGCTCTCTCGTCTGACGGGTTAAGATATTGTCCTCCGGAATGTAGTCAGCGCCCATCGCGAAGATCTGCAGTCCGTTGATTTCATACGCAAAGTTACGGCCCTTTACGGTCTTTGCAGGTTTATCGGTGATGATGATTTTTTTCTCACCGTTGGTCATGATCATGTTATCGCCGTCATCGTAATCCGGTGACTGGCCGGTCATGTGCTCATCAAAGACTTCATCTTCCATCACGTCAGTATTTACGGTGATGGTACGAAGACCCATCTTCTTCTCCCAGGTATCCAGGATATCGTCTGCAACGAGCTCTACCTTTACCTGATACAGTGCCTGTGCACCATAGCCGTTCGGCCACCACAGCTCCGGATTTTCTACGGTAAGGGAAGCCTGTACATGATTGCTGCGAAGATCACAGGTAAGTCCGGTCAGATTCTTTGCCGGTGCAGAATTGGTCAGCGGATCCATTGTGCCGCTTTCTGCGGTCAGAACGGTTTTTCCATCCGGGGAAGTAACGGTCATTACGATCTTTACTTTACCGTCGGTTACACCCGGCATCCACTCGATTTCAGCATCTGCGGTCAGGCGGACGAAGTCAACCACATTTCCATGAACGGTTTTTCCAGTTACATGATGCTCCTGTCCTACAAATACCTGTGCCAGACGGGCAGTTTTTACTGCGAGAACAGAAGCCTCACGGAACAGTCCTGCATCTGGAAGACGCGGACCCCAGTCCCAGCCGTACATGCAGGCTGCTTTACGAATATGCGGGAATCCCGGCATTGCATCGGATGCTGCTCCAACCGGGCATTTTGCTTCTTCTTCTGCGATGAATTTTGTCGGGGAATGCAGAACCACTTTTACCTGATATACGGTATCGGCTGCATCACCTGCAACAAGATCGGTAATATCATACTCCCAGACACGGTTCATGTTGTCTGCGGAGCCGATTTTCTCTCCGTTCAGATAAACATCTGCGATGGTATCAATTCCGTCGAAGTGTAAAAACAGACGGTCCGCTTTTCTGTCTTCCTCACTGATCACGATCGTTGTCTCGTATGCGAAATCGTTCTCCATCAATTTTAGTGCATCGAGCTCATTGTCACGATAAAACGGATCCGGAATCAGGCCTTTCTCCAGAAGGGTGCCGTAAACGGTAGACGGTACCTTCGTTTCAATTGGAGTTTCCGGAATATGGTAAACATTTTTTCCGAGGACAGTTAATGTCCAGTTGTCTTTCAGACATATTGTATGCATTACAGTATGTCCCCCTTTCTTCATAGTTTCTGCTTTTTCGCGTAGTTTCACCACGCTTTTCACTTTATTTTTATCTTACTGCTTTTTTAACCAAAATGGTACAAAAAAGCTCTTGAAAAATAGGAAAAATCTCCAAATGCGAAACGATTTTAGAAAATTTCGGAAACAGTGAGACAAATTCTCAATCATCACTTTGACAGATCTGGAAAATGTGATAGAATAAAAATGTCGGCATCCTGAAAAAAAATGCCGGCAGTATTTTTCGAAAAGAAAGATGAGGAAAAAATTATGATACCAGAAAGATTAGCTGCTCTCCGCGAAAAAATGAGAGCCTACGGCGTGGACGCTTATCTGGTTCCGACCGCCGATTACCATGAATCTGAATATGTAGGAACTTACTTTAAAGCAAGAACGTATATCACAGGCTTTACCGGTTCTGCCGGAACCGCCGTTATTACCCAGGATGAAGCGTGCCTCTGGACCGACGGCCGCTACTTCGTACAGGCAGCCAAAGAGCTTGCCGGAACCGGCGTTACTTTAATGAAAATGGGCCAGGAAGGTGTTCCGACCGTAGAGGAATACCTGCAGGCAAATACAAAAGAAGGCATGACCATCGGCTTCGACGGCCGCGTTGTCAATGAGATGCTCGGTGAGACACTGGAAAAGACACTTCCGGAGCGTTTTCTCTCCTATCGAAGTGACCTGATCGGTGAAATCTGGTCCGACCGCCCGGCGCTTTCTGCAGAACCAGTCTGGATTCTTGATTCCAAATATACTGGCGAGTCCGCTGCTGACCGTCTTGCCAAAGTCCGCGAAAAGATGAAAGAGAACGGTGCCGAAGTGCATATCCTGACCGCGCTCGACGATATCGCCTGGATGCTGAATATCCGCGGAAACGATATTCCGTGCAATCCGGTTGTCCTCTCCTACCTCATTCTGACCGAAACCGAAGGCCATCTGTTTATTCAGGAAGCAACTTTAAATGATGAAGTGAAACAGTATCTTGCCGGTCTTGGTATTTCGATTCATCCATACGATGCTGTCTATGATTTCGCTGCCAGCATCACAGGAAAAACGATTCTTCTGGAGAAAGCCAAAGTCAACTACACGATCTGCCAGAGCGTCATGGGCGAAAACACGATTGTCAATGTGATGAACCCGGCTTCTTCCTTAAAGGCAGTGAAAACACCAGTTGAGATGGAAAATATCCGCAAAGCCCACATCAAAGACGGCGTTGCTGTGACCCGTTTCGTTTACTGGTTAAAGAAGAATATCGGAAAAATCCCGATGGATGAAGTTTCCGTTGCGGAAAAACTGGAATCCTTCCGAAAAGAGCAGGAAGGCTATATCGAGCCAAGTTTCGGAACAATCTCCGCTTACGGCCCGAATGCCGCTATGTGCCATTATCAGGCAACGAAAGAAGATTTCTCCGTTCTACAGCCAAAAGGCATGTACCTGGTAGATTCCGGCGGACAGTATTATGAAGGAACAACTGATATCACGAGAACGATCGTTGTCGGACCGCTGACCGAGGAAGAAAAAGAGCATTTCACCATCACCACGATGGGAACCCTGCGTCTTGGAAATGCAAAATTTCTCCATGGATGCATTGGCATCAACCTCGATTACCTCGCAAGACAGGCATTCTGGGAGAGAGGTCTTGACTTCAATCACGGAACCGGCCACGGTGTCGGCTATCTCTTAAATGTCCATGAGCGTCCAAACGGTTTCCGCTGGAAAATGGTTCCGGAGCGCATGGAAAATGCCGTTCTCGAGGAAGGTATGCTGACCTCTGACGAACCTGGTATCTACATTGAAGGAAGTCACGGTATCCGTACTGAGAACCTGATGCTCTGCCGCAAAGCAGAAAAGAATATGTATGGCCAGTTCATGCGCTTTGAGTTCGTCACCATGGTTCCGATCGACCTCGACGGTATCGATACGCAGTATATGACAGAGAAAGATGTCGAGCTGCTGAACAATTACCACAAAGAAGTGTATGAGAAGATTTCTCCATATCTGGAGGGCGAAGAGAAAGAGTGGCTGAAAGAGGTTACACGGCCGATTTCGAAATAAGTTCTTTCTTTCATAAAAGCTAAAAAACCGATGTTCTGTGCGATTATTTTCACAGAACATCGGTTTTTCTTATCTCTGTTGCTTATAATACTTTCGATAAAAATTCTCTCAGACGCGGATTCTGCGGATTTGCGAAGAATTCCTGCGGAGTATTCTCCTCCTGAATATTTCCCTCGTTGATAAAGACGACGCGGGTTGCCACCTCCCTGGCAAAGCCCATCTCATGTGTGACAACAACCATGGTCATGCCCGATTCGGCAAGCTCTTTCATGATTTCCAGAACCTCTCCTACCATCTCCGGATCGAGTGCGGAAGTCGGTTCATCAAACAGCATAACATCCGGATTCATCGCAAGGGCGCGTGCGATGGCGATTCGCTGCTTCTGTCCGCCGGAAAGGCTTCCCGGATAGGCATCTGCTTTGTCCGGCAGCCCGACACGGGTCAGGAGCTCCATCGCTTTTTTCTCTGCTTCTTCCGGTGTCATCAGTTTTAACGTCACCGGAGCGAGCATGATATTTTCCTTAACGGTTTTGTGCGGAAACAGATTGAACTGCTGGAATACCATTCCGATCTTCTGACGCACATGGTCAATGTCGGTTTCCGGTGCTGTGATGTCAACACCCTCGAAATAAATTTTTCCGCCGGTTGGAATTTCCAGACGGTTTAAGGAACGCAGAAACGTCGATTTTCCGGAACCGGAAGGACCGATGACAGCGACAACTTCTCCCTGACGGATCTCTGTGCTGATTCCGTCTAAAACTTTATTATCCTCGAAGCTCTTCTGCAGATTTTCAACTTTAATTAATACTTTTTCGTTAGTGGTCACTCTTACGCAGTCTCCTTTCCAGTTTGCCCATGAAATAGGTCAGAATCATAACAAGAATCAGATAAAAGATCGCTGCGGAGAGAAGCGGAACCAGTGCATCGTATGTACGGCTCTGTACCAGGGTTGCTGCTTTTGTAATATCGATGGTTCCGATATAGCCGATGATGGCAGTCTCTTTCAACAGCACGATCATCTCGTTGATCAGCGCCGGAAGAACGTTTTTAAACGCCTGCGGAATGATAATCAGACGCATGGTCTGTGCCGGGTTTAAACCAAGGCTTCGTCCCGCTTCCGTCTGTCCTTTATCCACAGACATGATTCCGGAACGGAAAATCTCGGCAACGTACGCACCGGAGTTGATACCAAAGGCAATTCCGCCGATCACGATATTGTTCAGGTTTACGGTTGCAAAAATAACGGAATAGAAAAACAGAATCTGAATCATGGACGGCGTTCCGCGGATGATCGTCAGATAGACGCGTGCAACAATATTCAGAAGTTTTAATTTACCGGTCTGCTCGTGTGTTGAACGGATCAGTGCGATGAGAAGTCCGAGCACAACACCGATGCACAGTGCGATTACCGTGACAAGCAGCGTCGTCTTCAGACCGGTCAGCCACCACTCTGTAGCACCGTTGTCTACAAAGTAACGGTTAAACTGATGCTGTAAATTTTCCATAAAATACATCTCTCCTTTGTGGTTTCATTTCCTGCAAAAAGAGCGGCTGCACCATTTTGCCTGGCGGACAGCCGCTCTTTTTCTCTCATTAGATTACTTTCTTACAATAACAACCTGTGTTGCATTTGCATAAGTATCGGTGAAATCAACGCTCTCCTCACGCTCCGGAGTAACAGTCATTCCGGCTGCGCCAAAATCTGCTTTTCCGCTGTTGACGGATGCAAGGATAGTTTCAAATGCCATATCCTCGATTTTCAGCTCATAACCAAGCTTATCGCAGATGGCCTGGGAAATATCAGCGTCGATACCAACAATATCGGTTCCCTCTTTGTACTCCCACGGCTCGAACTCAGCGTTGGTTGCCATGGTAAGCGTTCCGTTGGAGCGGTCCACGTCTGCCGGGGACTCATACGGATGCTGGCCGACTTCATCACCGATGTAGTTGCTCATGATCTCATCAAGAGTTCCGTCCTCTTTCAGCTCTGCCAATGCGGTGTTAAATTCGTCTCTTAACTCATTTCCTTTTTTGAAGCACATCGCGTACTCTTCGGTATCAAAAATGCCTTCTACAATTTTCAGATCATCGTTTGCTGCAACGAATTTCTCTGCCGGCAGGGAATCGATGACAACACAGTCAATCTTTCCGTTTTTCAGTGCCTGAATAGCATCGGCGCCTTTGTTGTAACGCTGCATCTGGGAATCTGCATTAACGGCATCGCTCGCCTGAGAATCACCTGTTGTTCCGGTCTGTACACCAATCTTCAGATCTGCCAGATCCTCTACGGATGTTACTTCTACTTTCTTTGCGGTAGATGCAGAACTCCCGCATCCTGCCATCGAAACAGCAAACAGAACGGACATTGCAAGTGCTGTTGCTTTTTTGCAAAATTCATTTTCATAATAATCTCCTTCTCTCCTCATGTGATGTATATTTATTCACTTTTCCTTATTATAACAGCATCTTTCTAAAAAGCAAGGAAAAACCGAAAAAAAAGCATCAGAAATGAAAAAGAGGGCGATGTTACCTTCCTGAAAGCCGATGTTTCTTCTGCAGATGACTGCCGCAATGTGGTTGAAACTGTTATGAAAAAATACGGAAGAATCGATGTACTCGCCAACGTAGCCGGTGTCGTCGGCACACGCGGCGCTTTTGTCGATCTCGATCTTGCTGACATCCAGAACACGATCTGATGTTGTCTGCAACGTAATAGAACGCTTCGACCATTTCCGACCTCATAATCATTTCCCAGCTCAATCACTTCACTTTCGTTTCGGCTCTGTTGCTCCCTGTCCTACGCTTAAATCTAACGTTACCGCTTCAATTCCAAGGACTCGGTACAAGGCGGTTGGTTAGACCTTACCTTGGTGGGTTTCCCACTGTATTTTATCAGCTTCAGGTGAGAGAAAAAACAGGCACTGATTTTCTGTCCCATTCCAAGCCATTTCCCCCTACATCGACGCTTATCAGTAGCGTGTGCTAATAATTTTTATTGAAGGATAACCTTTATTTCATGCTTTTTATTGTCTGCAAAATCCGGAATCCTGTTTCCTTTTATCTGTGTTCCGTCCACAATAATTACGGATGTGACAGCCTTCCGACACTGCGGATTCTCAATTACAATATGATAATCTGCGTTTCGGAAATGTCTCGTCATCTCAGCCCGTTCCCATTCTTTCGGAAAACATGGGGTAATTTCCAGCCCGTCATATCCGCGTTTTACCCCCATAATGCCTTCATACAGTCCCTTCATGCACCATGCAGAGGTTCCGGTTGTCCAGGACCAGTAAGATTTGCCGTAATATTTCGGATGTGTGGAATAGCAGTTTGTAAATACATATGGCTCGGCGCCGGACTGCGTGGACGGATTCTTTTCACTGTCCGGCATGATTTTTTTCAGAGTACAAAGTGCCTTTTCAGCTCTGCCGAGTTTGCAGTCCATAAGGATCTTAAATCCCGTTGCATGGCAATATACTCCGCCGTTTTCAAACAGCCCCGGCAGCATTCCCGACATCCGTCCAACATTCGGAGAATATTTCTCATACGGCGGCATATTCAGAGGGAAACCAAAATCATGTTCCATACTGTCAACCGAAGTCAGAAGCTTCGGAAGCTTTTCTTCATCTACCACGTCTCCCAGAACTGCCCATGTCTGGGCGTTCAGATAGATTTTACTGCCTTCACTTGTTCTGGAACCAATGTTTTCCTTCTTACTGAGTGCCCGCATATACCATTCACCATCCCAGGCTTTCTCATTAATACTCTTTCTCATGGTATCATATTCTTTTTTCAGAAATTCTGCATAATCAGTCTCCCCGATTTTTTCCATAAGCAGCTTCAGTTCTCTGAAAGCAAGACAGAACTGATGAGAAAGCATGACGGATTCCGCTTCCGGATCGGTTGTGATATTCAGCGCATCATTCCAGTCTGCAAAATAAATCCGGCTCAGCCCATTTCTTCCCTTATCCCGGATAAGACAATCTGCGGCTGCTTTTAAGTGCTCCACTACAGCCGCAGCACCGCCATCCTGCCACTCAATCTTCTTTTGCAGAATCGTGTAATCTCCCGTCTCCTTGATAAGTTCACACACCGCCCAGATAATCCAGAACGGCTGGTCTGAATACCTGGTGTCGTCATACGGATACCAGGTCAATACGGCATGACCATCCCGAAACTGATGGCGCAGACATTCCAGAATCTCCTCCCTGGCCTTCTCCTGACGATAATTCAGAAGTGCCACTGCAATCTGCAGATTATCCCGCACACCCTTTTTCCCAACAATACAGCAGTCTATCTGCTTCTTCAGCCACTGGTTCATAATATGATTGATTTTGCTGTCCGGTGTGGTGACGGACAGGGAACTGTATTTGTCCAGATTATACTCCACGGCCTCCTTACAGGCACTTTCCGTACGCTTAGCATCCGCATACATTTTAGCTGTCGCTCTTGCCTCATCCAGAGATTCACTGACGCCGAAGACCATCCTGATTTCCTTCGTCTCGCCCGGCTGCAGTATGAACTTATGCTGCAGCACACCGCCAAGAATAAACAGTGCCGCCTCCGAATTCGTACAGTCACTGCCATTTACTACTACATCCGGTCTCTGAAACAGTGCATAAGCAGAAGCATCCAGTTTCGTGACAGATCCTGCCGCTCCACAGAATCTGGCCAGATCCCCGTCATAAGCATACACAGGCTCGGAAGCAGCCAGATAAGCATTGTACCGTTTATGCGGTGCAAACGGATGAGCGGATCTACAATATATTCCATTTAATTCCCTGTCAAAGGAAGTTTCAAGGCAACGGTACATTTCATAATAACGGGGGTATGAGAATCCCTCCAGCTCAAAAGTTACCGCTGAAAATGTGCTGAGTGTACGGGTTTTTCTACTTTTGTTCTTAAGCCGAAACGTCCACACTTCCTGAAATCCTGTCTGCGGCACAAAAATGCTCCATGAACTCTCTATCCCCTGACACTCCGACTGTAGTCTGGAAAATCCGATACTGTGCTCACACTGATAGCTTTCTACCTGTTCATTCAGCGGCGCTGCACCGATATTCCAGCTTTTATTCGTTTCATCATCCCGGATATAGAAATATCTTGCATCATTGTTATTGATCATGCACATATCTGCTCTTTCATTCAGGTAATAGCTGCGCCCATGCCCGTTCTGGGAAACCTGCGCACAGTAGCCGTTTTCATTCCACAAATAGTTAAACCAGTATCTTGGCGGCTTTGCATCATAAATCACACAGGAATTGCCGTCGTTTGTAAATTCATATATTTTCTTTTCCATTCTCGCCATTTCTCCCTTTCAAGCTCTCGATTACCTGCAGCAGGTGATGCACTGCTGTCTCCAGCTGCCCGCGTGTCACTCGCCCTTCCCGGTATCCGTTCAGGATCTGGTTAATCACCGGCGGCCCGCCGGGCATGACAACATCATTTCCGGCCGCAACTGCATCCGCGCCATCCACCACAATATCCATATCCCCCCAGTCAGTCACCAGAAATCCTTCATATCCCCATTCTTCCCGCAGAATCCGGTTGCACAGGTCGCTGTTTCCACCTGCAAATATCCCGTTAATTTTATTAAAAGAAGTCATAATGCAGCGTACATTTGCTTTTTTTACCAGCATTTCAAATGGTTTCAGATACAGTTCCCGGGCTGCCCGTTCCGTAATAACAGAATCTACTGCGTCATACTGTTTCTTTGCGTTTCCCCTGCGGTAGGTTTCCTGCTCATTAACTGCGAAATGCTTTGGACACACCAGTACCTGATGATTTTCCTGTACGCCTTTTGTAATTGCGCAGGCACACACTCCTGTAAGAAAAGGATCTTCTGAAAAATACTCAAAGTTTCTACCACACAACGGATTTCGGTGAAGATTTACTGCAGGTGCGAGCCACACATCAACCTGTGCTTCCTCACACTCTGCCCCCACTGCTTCTCCAAATCTGTACCACGCCTCTTTATTAAACGCACATGCCAGCAGCATTTCCGTCGGCCACGCAGTTCTCCCGATTCCGGCAGGTCCATCCATATAGAAAACAGAATGGATTCCTTTATCTTTGATTGCTGGTGACACATATCCATTATGCCCTGCCGGATGATCATTGCAGGTCAAAGGCTTTCCTTCTTTATCACAGATGGTCTCCGGAAACGTTGTATCCAGAAATCCTGCAAAGGGAATTCCGGGACCGAAGCCTACGAGAAGTGCCGCAAGCTGTTCCTCTGTGAAATCTGAAAAATCTCTTACCTGCCTTCCCTGCCCCGCCTCTCTTTTCTCCGGTTTGACATCAATTCCTGAAAGCGTTAGTTTATACATTGGATTTTCTTCACAGACTCCGCCGCATGCATCACTCGGCAACTCCTGGTCTTTCAGGCAATTTTTCTTTAAAAACGTAAGTTTTCCATCATTACATGCTTTCAACCCAAGCGCTGAACGACAAATGCTGTATATAATGTCCTCCGAAACATCTAACTCACAGATGCAGACGGTCTCTTCCGAGGACGTTCCCATTCTGAGCTTATATCGTCCCTTCTCAATCAGCCATACGGAGGATTTTTCCTCATAACACGAAAGTCCATCCCATGGTATATGGATTGACACACTTGTTTTCTCTCCCGGTTTCAAAACTTCTGTCTTGGCGAATCCCTTTAATTCTCTCTCTGCTTTTTCTGTTTTTCCATCCGGCATAGAAACATAGATTTGCACGACTTCCCTGCCTGCACAGAGTCCGACATTCTTCACATCAATTATTATAGTTATCCCGTCTTCTTCTTTTGAAACAGCGGCCGCATCTAATGCAAATTTTGTGTAGGAAAGCCCATGTCCGAATGGAAATAATACCTCTTTCCTAAAAGAACTGAAATACCGGTAGCCGTTATAGATATCCTCCTGATATACGGTCACCGGGCTTTTTCGGAAACCGAAGCTCCCGTTTTCTTCCGCATCCAGTCCATAATCTTCATAAGTCAGAATATGTTCTTCCTTCTCCTTGTCCCATGAAAAATGCTTTGCAGAAGGATAATCCTCATACCTGTGTGCAATTGTAAATGCCAGCTTTCCGGAAGGGGAAACATTACCTTTAATGATTTCTGCAACAGCCTTTGCACCACCCTCTCCCGGAAGACCAAGGAACAGAATACTTTTTACGGAAGCATACTTTGTTGTCCATTCCAGGTCAATAAGTCCATTTACATTAAGGATTACAATGACTTCCGGGAAGTTTTCGCACACCTGGCTGACCAGCTTCTTTTCTTCTTCGGTAAGATAATAATCTCCTTCCAATCTTCTGTCACATTCCTCGCCGCCTGCATTTCTTCCTAGCACAAGAATTGCGGTATTTGTCCTGTCTCTCACATTGGTCAGCAGACATTCCGGAATCGGATACTCCGGTACCGGCGCATGGTACGTTCCAAATATCTCATACATCAGGCCGCTGTTTACTGCCTCCTTCATCTGGGAAAAATCGAATTTTTCCTGCGGATTCGCTGCTTCCGCTTCCCGCTGCTGCAGATAGTACTGTTTTAACTCCTCACATACAGAGATTCCTGCTTTCTCAAGTTCTATTATGATATTACTGCTTTCTGCTCCTCTTGCCGCTCCGGAACCATTTCCGGAAACATAGGTCACAAGTGCTGATCGTCCGAACACAGCAACTGTCTGTCCTTCCTGAAGCGGAAGAAGCTGATTCTCATTTTTCAGCAGAACAACCGATTCTTCTACCAGCTGCTCTGCAAGCAATTTTCTATTTTTAACCATTCTCTTTACTCCACTGTCACATCTGCATAAAACGCTCTGTCTCTTCCGGCAACCCATCCATTTTCTGCAATCTCAAAAGCGCCGCTTAGTCTGATATCCTCTGAAGAGCCTCCTATTTCTGCCTCAATAGTTCCTTTCTCAATCTTCCATTTCATCCTTCTATCCAGAAATGCAAGCTGTGATGCTTTTATCTCAAAGATTACTTTTTTCTTTTCTCCCGGCACTAGCGTAATTCTCTTAAATCCCGCCAGTTCCTTGACCGGTCTTGCCATGCTTGCATGAATATCCTTCAGATAAAGCTGAACGACTTCATCCCCCTTGTATTCTCCTGTATTTTCCACATCACACTGAATCCGGATACTTTCTGTCGGCATAATGCAATCCTTGGATAACTGCAGATTGCTATATTCGAATTTTGTATAAGACAAACCATGTCCGAAATAATACCTCGGTGTATGCGGCATATCCACATAATTCAAAAAGCCGATGCTTCCGGTCTGATGCCATGCGGAATTATGCGGGTGATTGTAATAAATTGGAATCTGACCGGAAGTATAAGCTGTCGTTACCGGCATTTTTCCTCCAGGATTATACCTGCCAAGCAGAGTGCTCACAACTGCCTCCGCCCCCATCTCGGACGGATTCCAAGCCTCCAGTATTGCATCCAGATGTGCATCTGCCGCATCACTGGATATAGGGCGTCCGTCAAAATGAACTCCGATCAGCGGTTTCCCAAGCTTTGCTGCCTTCCTGATAAATGCATCCTGGCATTCCGGAAGATTGATATTTGTCGCATCCACACCCTCTCCCATGGAGGCCATAGAACAGGTTCCGTGCTTTCCTCCTAAAGTAAGAATCACAATATCGGCATCCTCTGCAATTTCAAGCGCCCGGGCATAACCGGATTGATCCGCTCCTGCAATCGGGTATCCATAAGCATAACGAATCTCTGCATCCGGCATCTGAGCTTTCAGTTCCTCCAATATACTTCGGCAGTCCGGTTTCTGACGTTTCAGAATCACGTCAAATTCCGGCGTTTCATCTGACTGAATATTGGTTCCCGGAACAGTCACGATTTCTTTGTTGTCCACATTTTCACTTCCACTGACCCCGGCAATCGAGTTGGCAATTGCATAGGTAGATTCCATCATACACATATGCGTATATCCTCCGAAAAACTTTCTCGGACTGTCTGCGTGAGGTCCGATCAGTGCAATCTTTTTTACGGATTTTTGAATCGGAAGCACACCATTATTTTTAATCAGTACCATAGATTCTTTTGCAGACTGCAGGGAAATTTCTTTATCCTTCTTATTCATAAAAACTCTGCGAAGCTCTTCTCCTTCCAAAGCAAAAGGATGTTCAAACAGCCCCATACGAAACTTTGCCGTCAGGACTCTTTTTACAGCCCGATCCAGAATGTCCATATCTGCCCTGCCTGACGCAAACAGATTCTTAAATGCTTCCCCATAGCCCTCAACACTTGGAAGCTCCATATCCATTCCCGCCTCCAGGCATAACAGTCCTGTTTCCTCTTTGGTTTCCCCGATTCCCTGAAACATAAATGCATTATTAATGGCGCCATAATCACTGACGCAAAGTCCGTCAAACCCCATCTCTTCTCTCAGCAGTTCTGTCAAAAGATGATGCGATGCGGAAGCCGGCTCTCCATTGATCAGGCAATAGCAGGGCATGATTCCTCTTAAACCTGCTTCTGTAATGGCTGCCTGAAATGGCTTTCCATAGATTTCTTCTAACAAACGTTCCGGTGTATCACTATTGGCCCCATGAATACCTGCTGCTGAATTATGAAATGCCAGAAAATGCTTGGCTACACTTTCTGTTCTGCGTCCTGCTGTCTCATATTTCTGGCACCCTTTTGTATAAGCTGATCCCAGGCTGGCTGTAAGAACCGGATCCTCTCCATACGTTTCTCCCTGCCGTCCCATTCTGGAATCTCTGGAAATATCAAGCACAGGGGCAAAGACATGCGTAATACCACAAGCAGCTTCCTGACGGCTTACAATTTCTGCAATTTTCTCCTCCAACTTTGGATTCCATCCGGCACCCCTTCCAATTCCGGAAGGAAAGCTTGTGGAATCCTGAATAAATGCTCCACAGAGTCCTTCCATATGAAAAATTGCCGGAATACGGTGCGGACTGTTTTCCATAACGATTCTCTGCACCTTTCTCTGCCACCGGACCACTTCATCCAGACTTTCCATTCTCCGCATTTCCAGCGTACTTACCTGTCCGATTCCATGCTTTGTCTGTTCATTGATTCCGGCAAAATCATAACTCGCCTTGTCAAATGGAAAAACACAGTTCAACTGAGCCACTTTTTCATCCAGACTCAGTTCCTCTAAAAGATATGCCGCCCTTTCCTCCGGTATCAATTCTGTATTCTGATATTTGTCGCTCATTTTATCATCTCTCCACTTTCCATTTAATTTCTGATATAGCATGAAGCCAGTCATAAATGGCCGGCTCCATACCTGATATATTTTTATTTAGTTATTCTGACCCTTTCTACGTGCTTCAACTTCCGCTCTCATTTTTGGAAGCTTCTCTTCCAAATCAAACTTTGTAAATACAAAGAACATCAGCAAATTCATCACTAACGGCAGATAATTTGAGAACCCGTAAATTGCATATCTCATAGAAGTAGTTGCAACTTCCAATGTAGCATCATAGGCTCCGATTGCAAGAAAGACTGATAAAATAATGCTTCCCAGTCCGCCGCCTACTTTACTTCCAAATCCGATTGCTCCTGAAGATACTGCTACCAGCTTCTTGTCGTATTTCCATTCATTATAATCGACAGCCATTGCAAGAAGCACTCCATATAAGCACATCAGCGGAATCTGTACTAAACTTCCGATTAAGGACATCACCGTACATGCCATGAAATTCGTCGGAACGACACACCTGACCACACAGGTAATTGCCTGACCTAACACCCCAAAGTAAACCGTTTTCTTAATTCCGAGTTTAGAAATGATTGGCTTCGCAAGCACAAATCCAAGTAAAGTTGCCGCAAGCCCTGCGGTACCTGTTATAGCCACCAGATTATCATTTCCGAAGATCCATTTACAGTAATAAGTTCCGGATGCCGCTGCAATCGCATTTGTAACATTTGTAATAATATTGAATAAGAGAACAATCACCCAGTATTTGTTTCCAAAAAGCATTTTAATCGCATCTTTAAACGGAACTGCCTCTTCCTCCTCTACTTCATTTAGCGTTTCTGTATCTTCTGAATACTTTGCCTTGCGTCCGTTGTTATAACAAATTGCAAGCATCAAAAGAACAATTAACGCTAAAATCGCTCCAAATTTAATCCATGCACTCTGTGTTCCACCTAACATATTAGTAACAGGAATAATAATAATCGAAATGATCATCCCTGCCCCATAGTTTCCTACTGCACGGAAGATACCCATATTGCTTCGTTCTACCTGGCTGTTGGTACGCACAACCATAACTGCACCAAACGGTGTTGCAATCATCGTATAAATTACGGCTGTCAACAATACATTAGTCACAAGTACATAAATCATTCCGATTGTCTGACCTTTCGGCACTGTAAACATCAAAAATGTAATTACTGCCGCCGGAATCATCATGCGGAACATCCATTTGTAAAATTTACTGTTTCCGCCTTTTGAATGCTCGATTACATTTCCAAACCAGATATCAGTAAGTGCATCAATAACTTTAGCGATTGCCATCACAATACCGACACCGCCAACAGCAAGACCCACCTTGTCTGTATAGAAGTATGTAAGCTGACCGACTACATTTGCCATAAGTCCAAGTGCCAACTGCCCTGACATATCTGCCATATAGTCTCTTTTTCGCATGACTTTTTTTGCGCCGTCACTGTCGAAACCAAGTTCTTTTTTCTTTTTTCCCATTGATTTTACCTCTCTTAAAAAGTTTTATGCTTCGTTTATTGATAAATGGTACATGATACCCGGCACCATTCCATCCAGATGAAAGAGTACAGATTCTCCAATCTTCTCTCCGTCCATAATTCTGATGACTTCCCCCACCGGACTTAAAATCTCAAGTGTTGCTTTCTTTCCTTTTACTGAAATTGTACCTTCCAGCGTATCTGCAAAAAGCTTTCCTTTCATTGTCACAGCGGTAAATTCATAACCCATCAGTTCAATCCCCGTCTGCATCTCTGTTTCATCCATTCCCGTCTCACCCATTGCCGTGAGGATAAACTCTTTTGCATCTGCAAGCTTGTCCGTATCCATAGGAAGCACCGAAATAGATATTCTGCTGTTATTCACTTCTGCATTAATTTTTTCCGTCAGGCGGATATTTTTCTCCGGGGATCCGCTGAAAAAGCTGCAATAATCGGTGTTCAGTGAAAATCTGGAATTATCCGGATCAAATATCATTTCTTTGGTAACTGAAATCATTTTCCCGTCCACAAGTCCTGCATCCTTTGGAACAATCCCCCACTTCTTAAAGGCCTGATCCAGGATTTCTGCAAATTCCCGGTAATCTCCGTCCCCTGCAATCTTTTCAATCTTATCAAAAACCAGTGTTTTTTCGCCAAGATGTATACCCGGCTGTATCTCTTTGGTATCCCTTGCCGCAAAAGTCAGCCGGTTTTTATCCGGATATCTTCTCATTGCATCCCTGTAAGGAGACCATGCATAATAGACTCCTTTCTTTGCCTCGGAAAGATCGGCTCCATTTAAAAAGCCTGCATTGATGGCCGCATCCGCGTCACCGGTGTACCTCTCACCTCCATCCAGGAAAACGTTTCGCATACCTGTGATGTAAGGTAACATCGTTGTCAGCATGCCATGCCCGTTTGGAAGCGTCTTAAGGTCATCCTGTGTATATACAACATCTACTTTTTTATCAGAAACAGCCACAAGGCCCTTCAAAAATACAGATGCCATAAATCCCCACTGACAGGCCACCGCCGGATCATTGTATGCATCAAATACACTTAAAATCTCGTCCGCTGGCTGATCATCCCATTTTTCAGATGTCTGATAATTATAAAGAATCAGTCCGTCCCAGTCATTTAAGCATGCACAGGCCACTGTCTGCACTGCCGCTGTGGAATGGAACGGATGAAGTCCGTATTCATTCCATTCACTCAGCATAAACGGCTTTCCTTTTATAATGGCAGTTGCACCCATGCTCGGGATCGTTGTTGCTATGGCACCTGCACCTTTTTGTATGGTCAGCGGATTGGTGGAAACATATTCCATCGGACCTGACACCATAAATGTCGTTCCCTGTACCGGAAGCAGCGGATGATTGAAATAGCTGTTATTTTCCATTACGTCCGCATCGCTGTGTCCGTATACATCAGCCGCACCGCCCAGCAGGTTACTGGTGTTAATCGGAACCTTCACCCCGATAGAATGCAGATAATTTTTCATCATCTGATAAAATTCCCGGTTAATAAAAATTCCAAACTCCATATAATCTGCATATCTTGCCGGGCTGTTCATTCCTTCCCATGAACCCATCGGATCATTCACCGGCTGGACAAAATCTCCCTCCGTAATACGTACTGAGCAGTCTTCCGGATTCTCATCCTCCTGCAAAGCTGAAACACCGTCAAATGTCCAGGCTTCTTTTAATTTTTCCCTTGTATCGTATTTCATTAGAAGAAAATGATTAAATTTTCTCTGAACCTCCTGCCTATAAGGCTTCATATGTTCAACATGCTCCAGCTCCGCTGTTCCCTTAATCGCCGATTCTTCATTATTGATCTGAACGGTAATGACTGCCGGATCATCTGCCAGTGCAAGCCCGGTATACGGATTCACATGCAACAGAAGCTTTCTTGCATAATCCTTCTGCAGTTCAATCAGTCTTTCATTAATCATCGGAAAGCATTTTGTACAGGAATCCACTCTATCGGAATATTCAATTCCATCTTCCTTATTAAATGCTCTTGCAACTAACAGATCAATGTGCAGATAGATTCCCTTTTCTTTCAATTTTGCGACAAAATAATCAAATCTGTCGAGACCTGCTTTGTTAAATTCCAGGCTGTTCCCTCTCTCGTAATCCAAAAGCGGTGCTTCCTTACAACTGCTCCACGTACACGGTTCTTCACCGATAGGAGCATCTGCTGCATGCAGCCTAATGACATTCACACCCATACTGGCAAATCTTGCAGCCAATTTTTCCGCTGTCTCATGATTCGGAGTATTGGATCTTGCTGCCATATTGAAGCCCAAAAATCTAATGCGTGTTCCGTCTTCAAAATAAAAATGTCCGTCCTTTACACGTACAAACCCATGCTTTCCTGCAGGTGCATCCAACAGATGTGAAAAATCCGCTGCGCCTTTGTTCGTTTCAGCTTTATGGATTCTTATTCTCTGTCTCACTTCACTTTCTCCTTCCTTCTTTCTTTCTTTTTGCTTATAAAATACTACATTTTCCATGATTCATATTTCATAATTTTATTTTATATTATATTTTTCTGTATTTTTAAAATTTTTGTGATATACTTTTGAAAAAAGGAGAGAATTATCAATCATGGATTATATTGATTTCTGTAAAAAGTATTATGCCACAACCAAGATTCCTATTAGTTTACTTCTCGGAACGGCCGGAAAGTACTCAACTATCGGTGAGCTTTTTTCTGTAGAACCGCTTACAGATTACCCTGTTCTCGCAGGTGGTCCTAATCCGTCCATACATTTTTATTCTTCTGAAATCATATACGGATGTATTTGTATAGAAGAGACCGACTATGTTATCATTCTTGGTCCTATTTTCGAGTGCCCCGTCACACCCTCACAGATCAATCTGTTCATGCAAGAGAGTGCTGTTCCGGCAGCATACCGGGAGCAAATCGTCGAATTTTTATATACAATACCGACAACCAGCCGCCTGCATCTTGCAAGACATCTGTCATTACTTCATCTGATTCTGAACCGGAAGAATGCCGATATTCCGGAAATACTGGAAATAAGCTTTGGTAATACTGTGAACCGCAATTCACACAATGTAAAGCAGTTTATTGAAAATAAGGAAAATGAAGAACTTCACTCCACCCATTATATGGAGTTGGAGCTCTATGAACATATTCGAAACGGGAATCCAAAGAAACTGGCGGATTTTCTCAAATCTACTCCTTTGAATCTCAATGAAAAGAAACTGGCAAAATCGCCTTTACGCCAGGCCAAAAATATTTTTATCAGTACGGTGACAAATGTAGGGATGATCGGCGCAATTCCGGGCGGCGTTGATGTCGAACGTACTTATCATCTTATGGACATGTATATACAGGAATGCGAACAACTTCAGACGCTAAAAGAAATCAACGATTTACAGTATCAAATGCTTTTCGACTTTTGCGAAAAAGCCGGTGAAACCCACATACCAAGCGGGATATCTGCGGATATCTACGCCTGCATGAATTACATCAGAAGTCATACTAATGAAGCGATTCGTCTGGAAGATGTTGCCGCTCATATTGACCGCAGCACCTCTTTCATTGCCAAAAAATTCAAATCCGAATTAGGATTTAACCCCGGCGCTTATATCAGCCGCTGCAAACTGGAAGAGGCAAAAAGTCTCCTTACTTTTACGGAAAAAAGTCTGACCGAAATAAGCAATTATCTTTGCTATTCCAGTCAGGCCCACTTTCAGACTGCTTTTAAAAAGAAATATGGTATGACTCCGAGACAGTATCGAAATAAAACACAGCAGATATAAACTCAAATCATAACCACCAGTATTTTTAACGAACTTTTGTCCTTTATAGATTCCATAAATGATGATACGCTTTGATTTGATGGAGTTTTACAAGCATAGGTTTTACAAGCATATGGATCTTTACTTTGTACTATTTTTATACTACCACTACTTACAGTCCGTCCGGGCGGCAAGGATAGCGTCAATCACGTTGCTGCGGGCTTCCTTTGGCTTCATCTGCTTTCGGTAGTCGGCGGCAGATTTCCCTGTTCAGGTTGCCGATGTTGGTCTGAATCCCACGCTTTTCCGGGTAGTGCTTCACTTCTTGATCGTATTCACAGAACAGCTTTTCGCCGCTGTGTGGGCGGCGGGTATTTATAGCAATCCAATAAATTATTGCACATAATTACACGAACGAAACCACCCTATGCAGTCCTTTGGACGAATTGTTAAAAATCCTTTTGAA
>OJMH01000561.1_pt1 | contig 47237 bp, 44 predicted proteins | sample 1597111 | NCBI WGS metagenome assembly OJMH01 (sample SAMEA2452115, study PRJEB22498) | human gut metagenome | reverse complement strand
GGCGAATGTACCCGCCGGCCTGTTTTTATAAAAGCATCACGCGCTGCCCGTTCTTCTGTCAGCGGATGGTGATTGTCTCTCGCCCGCTGACAGACAGTTCGACTGAAAAACGGCCGTCTTCCAGCCGGATTGCGGAAACGTTTTTGCCGCCGATCTCCGCGACATAAGAGTCCTTCCCCGCAAAGTCCGAGAAGATCAGCGTAAAATCGGCTGAACCGTCATTTGTCGCGCTGAGCGTTATTGAATCGCCTCGGTTGATCTCGATATCAAAGTGCTTGCCAGCGTAATAAACGCCTTTTGCGCCCAGTTTTTCGTATTCTTCCGGCATATTGGGACTGATAACCAACCCGTCGGCCGAAGCGTTCACGCCCATGAAACCCTTGACGAACACGCCGGGAACCAGACCGCTCTCAGGGAACTCCCCGATCACGCCCAGGATCCACGCCGAACCGTAGGAATTGACGGGATCGCGCAGCAAGCCGTCTTTGCCGTATTCCCTTGCAATGGCGATCATGCGCTGCATCGCTTCGTCCGTCTTGCCGTAGCGGAGGCGGGACATCAGCTCGAAATACGTCGTGTAGAAGATCGCCCCGCCGTTTTCGCAGTGCAATTTAAATTTCGCGTTGGTAAACACGTTGATCGCACCCGGCGCGTGCCACCACGTTACGTTGCGGCGGCTCTCCTCGTCCATCTCTTTTAAAGACTCGATGGGGACGGTGTTGGACATGGGCGCAATCACCCACGCGTCCAGTATCTCCGCGCCGGCAGCGGTGTCGCCCTCCACAATGCGTTCGCCGTTGATCCAGGAGAAAATAGCGTCCGCCTTTGCCTGATCTCCGGCGCCGTAATAAAGCGCCTCGGTATTTAAGAACGTCAGGCCGTAATCCAGCACTTTGCCGGAAGCCGTGATATCAGAGACATAGCGACCCTTTTCCTCACTCCAGTACGCGTCATCGTACGCCGCGTGCGCGGTATTCAGCAGAGTCTCGTATTCCGCCTGCTTTGCAGAATCTCCCGTCATGCGATAGAGATCCGCCATGCTCTGCAGCGCGCCCAAAAACAACATGCCCTCGTAAGGATCCTTATATCCGAAGGAGAGATTGTCCCAGTAGTTGGAGCTCGCGGAATTGAATTCCCCCGTGTTTTCTCCGCCCAAAATTACGAGTCCGCTTTCTCCCTGAAGCTCCTTTAAAATAAACTCCATGGCGGCTTCCGTCTTTTCTAGCACGGTTTTGCCGTTGGATACGTCTTCGTAATCGTAGGTTATCCCCTCTACCTCGAAGTGAAGCTGCGCAGTCGTGGTATCCTTTTCGGACAAGAAACTTGTGTTGCCTTCCCACAGGCAGATCTCGTGCACTGCGTTGATAAAATTGAACATCTGATCGTAGTGATAGACGGCGCGATAGGTAGGATCGGTATTGTTGTAACCCGCTCCTCCCCAGGTCTCGCTGTCTCCCCAGGACCAAAGGAAGCCGTCCGCGCGCTGCGGATAGTTTTTGACGACGTTTTTTACGCCCTCTCGCGCGGAATCCGCGCTCCACATCCATTTCGCGGCGTCCCAATACAGCCAGGAGGAATTCGCGCCGTACTTCGCTACCGCGCCGCCGCTCGCCACCCCGAAGGTATCCCACAGCGCGTTAAATGCGTAAGTCACCTCGTCGTCCCGGTCCGAATAAAAGGGCGTGTTCACGAAGGCGGCTTCATCTTTTCCCAGCGCCTCGTATCCCTGTAATTCCAATCGCTCCCGTACGGGCTGTTTGACCGGATCCTGACACGCCGTGCCGCCCATCACCATCGCGCATGCGAGCGCTGCAGCGAAAAGTCGGTTCCATATTTTCATAAACACCTCACTCGACCGTCTGAATATTGACGCGATAAGCGCCGTCCAGTCCGGTCAGATCGAAGACGACTTCGCCGTTTTCGTCGACGGAAGCCTCCAGCGTGCGCAAAGTCTGACCGCGCGCGTCTTTCGCCGTCGCCTTGAAGGATTTTCCCGCGGCAGGGCGGTAAGTCAGCGCAAGATCGATCTTTCCGCTTGCCTTTATGGTTGCGGAACCGTCCTTCTTTGCCTCCACTGCATACGTGATTCCCCCGTAACGGAGAGAAGACACGCCCAGCGTCTCGTTAGCCGTTCCGAAAGAGGGGAACAACCGCAGACCGTCTGCATCCGCATCCAGCCCCATCAGGCCGTAGAAATAGAACACCGGCACCAACCCGCTCTCGGGGAACTCCCCGACCAGCCCCTCCATCCAGCCGCCGACGTCGCTGTTCAGAAGGTTATACTCATATACCTCCGCGATCTCCTGCATGCGTTTGACAGAGGCGTCCGTGCCCTGATAAACGAGTCTTGCCATCAGCTCGTAATATGCCGTATAGAAGATATATCCCCCGTTTTCCAGGTGCGTGTTGTAGGAGGCGTTCGAGAACTCGTCGATTCCGCCCGGATTGTGCCACCACGACTTGCCGTTTTCCGATTTGCTCTCAAACGCCACCGTGTTGGAACGGGCGGCGAGTTTTAAGCCCTCGGGCGCGCGCTTCGCGCTGTTCGTCTTTTCGTAATAGGTATTCAGGATAGCGGTATAGCTCATGATATCCGAGCCCGTCGAGGTATCTCCTTCGACCGTCCGAACGCCGTCCACCCATTCGAAAATGCGTTTCGCCTTGTCCGTGTCGCCCAATCCGTATTTCAGCGCTTCGAAGTTCTGAAAGGTAAGGCCGTAATCGCGGCGGACGCCGTCTGCGTCGATCGTGTTGATATACCGCCCCGCAGTTTCATCCCAATACAGCTCGTCGTAGCGCCTTTTAACGGTCTCGGCGAGCGAATCGTATTCCGCCGCTTTCTCGTCGTTCCCGCGCATGCGCTCGATTCCGCTCATCGCGTTCAGCGCCTGATAGAAAAGGGCGTTTTCATAGGCGTCGTAATTGCCGAAACACAGGTTATCCCAATAGTTGGAACTCCCCGAACCGAAGCGGCCGGTATTGTTCCATTCGTCGAAAAATTTAGTCTTTCCGTCCGCCATGAGCACGGAATCCGCCGTGATGAGGATCTCCCCGTTTTTGCCGTTCAGGCGGTTCAGAATATAATCCATGGCCGCGGCCGTCTTTTCGTAAACCGTCTTGCCCTTGGATGCGTCCAGTTTCAGATCGGAGCCGTAGGAAGAGGTATCTATCTGTTCCAGAAAGTCCGTGCTGTTCTCCCACTTGATGATATCGTAAACTGCGGCGATATAGCGGAACGTCCCGTCGTAATGCAGGCTGTTGGTCCCCGAAACCGTCCAGTACGGCGTGGTCGTCCAGGACCAAAGAAAGCCGCAGTCCACCTGTGGATAATCGAGCATCTTGCTCTTTAACTGGGAGATATAGCCGTCGTCCCCGCTCCACATCACTTTTTCGGCCAGCCACTCGAACCAGGTCGCCTCGTTGCCGAATTTCAGCACGAGATCCTGCCCGTCGTTGACCAGACCGAACATCTTCCACATAGCGTTGGAAACGTATGCCACGCTGTCGTTTTTGTCGTTGTAAAAGGGCGTATTCACGTAAGCCTCGTTATGCTCGATATTCATGTCTTCATAGCCTTTGACGGGCAGAGATTCTTCCGGGGGATCGCCGTCATCGGGAGGAGGGTTTTCCCCTCCTCCGCATCCGAGCGAGCAAAGCGCGAACAGCAGCGTCAGCAAACATGCCAAAAAACGTTTCATTTTCATTCTCCCTCTTTTTGCCGGGCTTCGCACGGTCAGCCGCGCAGCCTTCTCCTGATCAGCGGCAGAACCGCCAGTCCGATCAGCAGCAGCGCGAGCGCGCTTCCCGCTGCGACGGATGAATTGCAGTCGCAGCCCGATCCGCCGCCGCTTTCAGCCGTTACCGTCACGTTGAATTCACAGACCGCTTCGCCGCCGTTGCCGTCGTAGCAGTAAATTTTGACGGTATATGTGCCCGCGTCCGTGCAGTCAAAAGACCACTGACTGCCCTCAATCTTGCCCTGATATTGATCGGACTCTTCAAAAACAAAGGAGAGTTCGTCTCCGTTCGCATCTGAGAAAACCGTCGTGAGATCCAGCGCCAGCTTGTCTCCGATCTTGCAGTCGGAAAAATCATCCGGCTGATTGACCACAGGATCCGCGTTGGGGACATATTCCGCTATGGACGCGATGTCGTAGACCGCATTCGCGCCGCCGTAGATCTGCACTACGCCCGTCTTGTCCGAAGAAGTGTAGAGCGCCCAGAGATCATTATAATAATCAGAGTAATCAACCTGCTCTTCTGCGGGCGTCAGAACCGTTCCGTTGACCGTCCAGCGCCATACGCCGTCCGTCAGGTTCAGGGAAATTTCGTTGTACTCGCCGTTGTTCCAGTTCCAGGGAACGCTGAAGCTCGTGATGCCTTCATTCTCTTTGCCGACTCCGATGGTTTCGTAATCCCCATCCACTTTGTTGGTATAATGCAGGCTGAAGGTCGCCTTGTCGTCGCCGTTTTTCCCGATCATGAACTGGATCGCACTGTTGTTGGAATACCAGGCGGAAACCGTGCTGATCGCCCATGTCGGGGAAGCATACCCCGCTTTCGCATAGGTCTTGAACTGCATGGAGAAGCCGTCCACAAGGACGCCCGTCCCCTTCTGATAGGACCACGCGTTGCTGAACGCAATGACCGTATTGCTGCCGGCGGCGTAGCCGAAACGCGTTCCGGGAAGCGCGCCCTCTCCCCATCCCGCAGCCAGGGTGGTGGGAACGTAATACTCGTAATCGAGAAGGGCGAACGCGGTGAGCGCGTCTCCGCCGACCGAGAAGGAAATATCCGCCATGCCGCCTTCCATCTTTTCCACTGCGGCGTCTAATTCCGAAACCTGAGCGTCCGCATTCATCTGGATCGCGATATCGCCGTTTACGAACACGAGATATCCGCTGACGCCGCTCTTGACGAAGCCGAGTTTCTTGTCTCCGTCCGAATAGCTCCATTTGAAATCGACCGTCTCTTCCGCGAGCATTTTTCCGCCCGCGATCGCCACGGAAAGCTTCGCGCTCGCGTCGTCGACATAAGCGAACGTAAACGTCAGTCCGGCGTCTCCGCTCATCGCGCCGACGGTGAAGGGTTCCGTTTTTTCTCCGTATTTGCCGAAGCGATAAGAGAGCTCAAAGCTGTTTGCGATCAGCTTATTCGCCGTATAGCTGACGGAGTAGGCGGAGTCTTCTTCGTTGTAGAACATCATGTAATTGCCGTCCGACTTGATCACCACGCCGTCGCCTTCCACGGCAAAGCCGTCCGCCGCTTCGTATTCCGCAACCGGCGCGCTCGTATAGCTGACCGGCGTCAGCGTTCCGGCGGCGCTCTCTTCCACCGCATAGACGACGGAACTCTGCCCGTCGGTAAACGCGCTCTTCATCGCGGAGAGCGGCGTGAGATCGATATCCGCCACCGCGCCGTTCACGCTCAGGACGAAAGGCACGGTCTCCTTCAAAGCAATCGTATTGAGCGCGCTGCCGTTGTAGTACAGCTTCACTTCGGCAGAGCCCAAGGTCTTTTCCGCCCCGTCAAACGCCGTGACCGTGAGTGTTGCGGAATTCACCGTCTTCTTGGCAAAGGCAAAGTTGATATACGCCGTTCCGTTTTCCGCGGAATCCAACAGTTTTACGTTCAGAACGTCGCCCTCCGCGAGTTCGCCCCCCGCATAGTAGAACGTGAGCGAGATATCCTGCACATACTGTTTTACGCCGTATTTCACCGCATACGCGTAATCGGGTGCCGTGCTGCGGATCCCGACGTTGGAGCTTTCGTCCGCCTTATATTCCGCACCGCCGCTGAGGAGCGTATACGTGTCGGGCACGCCCTCCGTCCAGCTGCTCTGCACATTGTAGATATCCGTGATCTTGATCGCCTGCGCGGAAGCGTTCGTGCCGTAGAAGCACAGGAAACCGCCGTCCGAATTAAAGTTGTTGAATACGTCCGAAACCACGCCGGTTTCCGTCAGATCGAAGAGCTGCGTTCCGTTCAGGAACAGGCAGGCGTGACCGCCGACGGATTTGATCTCGAGGACGTTCTCCGTCCCGACAAAGGTCTGCGTGTTGTCTCCCACGTTCTTATAGCCGATCGTAGCCGGATCCTTGAAGTAATCGTAATCGGTCACCAGCGTGGAAGCAGCATTCCCCGCATTCACCATGTTGTCGCCGCCCGTAGTGCACTTTCTCAGCGTCACGGAACCGCCTTGAAACCAAAGCTCCCAATGATAGGTGGAAGCGGCGTACCAGCCGGAATTCTGCGTGAACATCATCATAAAGCCCGCGCTCTGCGCGTAAAATTTCATGGTGAGTCCGGACATGGAATAAGCGCAGATAGCGGCGTTGGTGCTCTGCCGCGCAAAGCCGTACTGCCCCGTGACCAGGGAGACGTTGTCCGCCGCCAGCTCCGTTCTCAGGATCACGTCGCCGCCGTCCTCCTGTCCGTCAATCCTGATCTCCTCGACGGCGCCCGGCCACGCATCCGGCGCGCCGGCTTCCGCCCATTCGATTTCACCCGCTCCCATGCTCCCCGTCGAAACGAGGGACTTCGTCGTGATGACGTCGTCGTCCGCGGCGAACGCGGAGCCGAGCGCCATTGCCATGCTTAGAACCAAAGCGATTAAAAGCATTCCGATTTTTTGCCTTTTACTCATCTATTTTACCTCCATTCGCTCCCTTAAAAGAGCGTTTTTTCTGAATTAAGGCGTTAACCCTTGACCCCGCCGATCGCAACGCCGTCGATCAGCTGCTTTTGAAAGATGAAAAAAATCACTGCGGACGGGATAATCATCAAAACGCCCGTCGCCATCTGCACGTTGGGGAAAGAATCTTCGCTCAGTCTCCCCGCGTATTTCATGAATACACCCAGTGCGAGCGTATACGTTTCCGGCTTTCTCAGATACATCAGCGGCCCCATAAAATCGTTCCACGTTCCGTTGAATACGCCGATCATGATGAAGATAAGGATAGGAACGGATAAGGGCAGATAGATATTGAAGAACACGCGGAAACGGCTGGCGCCGTCTATGGTCGCCGCTTCGTCCAGCGAAGCGGGAATGGACCGCATATACTGCCGCGCCAAAAAGATGTTCATCGCCCCGCCGCCGAAAATCGCGGGGACGATAAAGGGCAGCGGCGTATTTACCCACTGCATCCGCACATACAGAACGTACAGCGGGATCTGCACCGCCATTGCGGGCAGCATCATCGTGGATAAGACGACGGCAAAGCAGAACTCCTTCCCCTTGAACTGACAGCGGCAGAAGCCGAACGCGCAAAAACTTGCCGCCAGCGGAACGGTGACGAGGTTCACCGCGATGATCAGCAGCGTATTTCCCAGGTAGGTGAGAAAATCCTCGTCCAGTGCGTTGACGTAATTGACGAACTGCCATTCTCCCTGCGGCAGAAAGACGGTGACCGGATTTCCCACCGATTCGAGATTGGTCATAAAGCTCATGAAAAACATGTACAGGAAGGGAAGCATAAATATGAGGCTCAGTACGACCAGCGCCGCAACCGTGACCGCCGTGCCGAGGATGCGTTTCCCGTTTCTTCTTGTTTTTTTGATACCGCTCCCCCGCATCAGCTCTCCTCCCCGTAAAACACCCATTTGCTCGTCTTAAACACCACCGCTGTGAGCGCCGCGATGATGAGGAAGAGCACCCAGCTCTCCGCACAGGCGTATCCCATGGTCTTACCCTGAAAATTAAATGCGTCGTTATACACTTTCATCAGATAAAAGAGCAGGGAATTTTCTTCGCCCGTGCTCCCGCCCGTCAGGGTATACACGCTGCCGAACGTCTGCAGAGATCCGATGATATTCATGATGAGGTTGTAGAAAATCATCGGCGTGCACATGGGAATGGTGATGCTGATCAGGCGCCTTCCCCTTCCCGCGCCGTCGATCTCCGCCGCCTCGTAGAGTGCGGGCGGGACGTTTTTCAACGCCGACAGCCACAGGATCATGCCGCCGCCCAGCCCCCAGAGATTGAAGAAGATGAGGGAAAACATCGAGGTATCCGCCGCGTCGAAAAAAGTAAAACGCGGCAGTCCCAGCGCCTCCAGAAATGCGTTCGCAAGTCCGAAGTCCACCTCGGTAAAATTCCTCCAGATGATACCGGAGACCGTTACCGGAATGACGACCGGCAGATAAATCAGCACGCGGAACACGCCGATCCCCTTGAAATTGCGGTTTAAAAGCAGTGCCAAAAGGAAGGACAGCACCATCATGACGGGAATGGAAATCACCGTATAGATTCCCGTCACCTTCAATGCCTGCCAGAAATCCGGATCCAGCATCATCCGCCTGAAGTTGAACAATCCGAACCCGGAGGGCGGTTTTACCACGTTGTAATAGCGGAAGAAGCTGTAATACAGCGATTGCAGCATGGGAACCAGTGTGAAAAACAGGATCCCCAGCATCACCGGCGCGATAAAGACATATCCGTGCCAGTGCTTCCCCATATATTTGCCGAAGCGCGCCATGCGCGTCGGTTGTCCGGACGCCGCGCCTGCGGCTTCCCCGTTGCGTTTTTTCATAAATTCAGCCCTGTTGACTAATAAACGTATTGATTTCCAGTTTGCACGTGTTTACCGCGCCGCGGACGCTCTTGCTCGTATCCGAAAAGATGCTGTGCAGCATGTTGACGACCGCGGAGTCGTAACCGGACATATAGACGGAGCTGAGCGTATCGTAGTAGTCGGGGATGACGTCCGTCGTTCCCTCATAGATGAACGCGTCGCACGCGTCGTCGTCCAGTCCCTCGATCGCATTTCTCCAGGAAGCGTTTTCCGCTTCCGCGATGCTCTTCAGAGAAGGAACGATCAGCCCGGACTGCGAGAGCATCTCCTGCCCGTCCGCGCTCATCATGTACTCGATGAACTTCCATGCGAGTGCCTTGTTCTCGGAGTTCTTGCCGATGCCATAGCCCGTCGTGCCCGTTCCGCAGCTGGGAACGGCGCCCGCGACGTCCGACTCGATGGTCGGGAACGCCACTACCGCGAGGTCGTCTCCCAATGTAGCGGAATAGGATACGCCCGCGGGGCGCACCTGCCAGCGCATCGCCACTCTGCCGCTCGTGAAGTTGCTCTGTTCGGTCTTGCTGAACTTCGCGTAGCCGTTTTTGATGAGATCCTGCATCTCGGTCAGCCCCTTTTGGAAATTGTCATCCAAAACGGGCGAACCGTCTTCCCCGATGAATGCGCCGCCGAAAGAAGAGGTAATGCCGTACATCTGGATTCTCCAGTCGAATTCCGCCTCCATTACATACTGCGCGTTGGTCTGATAGTTGCAGCCGCCGTCATACAATGCCCGGCAGGTCTCTTTGTAATCCTCCCAGGTCCAGTCGTTTTCGGGAAGCGCGACGCCGTACTGGTTGAAGATCTTTTTATTGAGATAAACTACGATCTTGGAGTAATCGCGCGGCAGAAAATACTGCGATCCGCTGTGCTTATACTGCCCCAGCCGGATGAGGGAATCGTAGTACAGCGTTTTGTCAAACCCGGACTTCTCGATGAAGGTATCGAGATTCAGGAGCAGATCTTCGTCCGCAAACAGCGTGACGTAGGCATCCGCCGCCCACATTACGTCGTACACGAGACCGGATGCCACGTCGCCCATGATGGTTGCCTCGTAATCTGTGATGGGAACCAGATCGTAGGTCACGTTGGGGTACAGTTCCTGAAAGGCGTCCATGACCTTCTGCATCGCGTCTATCTCCGCCTTGTCGTTCTTGACCGCGATTCTGAGTTCCGCCTCAATCTGGGGATCCACATTCAAGTCGATTTCATCCAGGTTTCCGTCGTCGGGCGGAGTGGGCTGACAGGCAAACGCAACCAGCCCGATCATCAGGCAAAGCAAAAGCGATACGATTTTTAAGACAGTCTTTTTCATCTTTTAACCTCCGAATTAAAACCCGTAACGTTTCAAGGTTGTTTTAATTTCAACGCGAATTTGTACGCGCTTGAAGTACGCTCGCGTTTTATAGACCAAAGCAAAGCAAACGGATATTACAAGGGTTATGGCAACGAACTTGCCGCGCAAATCGTCGGTCAAAAAATACAAATCGGCACGGGCGCGTTTTTGGTACAAGGTCGTATGTGCGAAATCACGGCGGCGGAATTAGTCGCCCCGCAAATTTTTGACGGCTTTGTCGGTTACGTTGTGGCGCGTATCGAAACGTACCACCCGTCGGACGACGCAAATTGTAGTCTTTTAGCGGTTGTCAATCGTACTTACGAGGCGATAACGCTCGAACAAAACGACACCTACGCGGCGACCGCAGACAATGTCAACACGGCTTACGAACTCCCGTTGTATTCGTTTGAAATTTCGGGTACGTCGATCGTCAATCTTAAAAAGTTGATAAACCCCGTTGCCGACTATGCAACGATTAAAACAATCGTTGACGAGGCACTCGAAAAAGCCGCAAGCGCAGTCGCGGCGGCAAACACCGCTATTTCAGCGGCAAATGCGGCAAACACAAAGTCCGACGACGCAGTCGCAAAGGCAACGGATGCAGTATCGAAAGCAACAAACGCCGTCAGCGCGGCAAACGCCGCGAATACAAAATCCGATAATGCAGTCGAAACAGCGAACGGCGCAAAGACCACCGCCGAAACGGTCAAAGGTATTGCCGAAAGCGCGGACGCAAAAGCGGGAAACGCCGAAACGGTGGCGGCGGGTGCAGTTACTACGGCGAACGGCGCAAAAACCAAAGCCGAGGACGCCGTCAGCAAAGCGGAAACGGCAATCGAAACCGCAAACGGCGCGGATACAAAAGCGGATAGCGCAACCGAAGTTGCAAGTGCGGCAAACACAAAGTCCGACAATGCGGTATCAGCCGCGAACGAGGCAAAACAAACCGCAAGCGACGCGGCAAACCTTGCAAGTACCACAAAAACGCAAGTCGAGCAAAAAGTAAATGACCTCGAACAGCAAATCGGAACGAAACAAGGTACAACCGTTACACTTAACGGAACACCGCAAGCAACTTTCGAGGGCGGCGGATTGATCGACGAAAACGATACGATCATTTTCAGCGGCGGCGAGGCATAGAAGGAGGGCTTGCAATGAAACTTACCTTTTGCGGCAAATCCCCGCAACAACGATTTTTCCGAATTGGAGTTGTCGGTAATAACCTTGCCGACGATTTGACAATGATAATCGACAAGAAACAAGGCAATTTGAACCTTGCCGAATTTACGCCGTTTATTAAGATTGTCAACCGCGATTTTACGTTCGTCGATAAAACGCGACATTTTATTTTCGACGTCGATACCGACCCCGAAAAGGTAAGACTCATTTATGTTTTTCCGAAAAAGGTTACAAGGCAACGCAACGTCGATATGCAAGTGCTTTTCCAAAAGGCGGAAAACGACGATACAATAATTTGGCAAACGGAAATTTTTAACGCAACTTTCGATTTAGAAATCCCCGCCGACGAGGTTATTTCCAAAGAATACCCCGACGAGTTGCAAGACCTTGACGACCGCGTTACCGCGCTTGAACAAAAGGACGGCGGCGTTACCGAATGTATCGACCGCGCCCACTTCCCCGACGTCGGAGTCGGCGGTGTAATCTATATCGACGCGGCAACAAACACGCCGTACCGCTACGATACGGCAACAAACAATTACGTTATTATCGGGCTTGATCTCGACGATATAACAATTATCAATGCTAACGGAGGTAATTAAAATGGCAAACAAAACACTCAACGTAACGTTGATTATGCGCAACGACACGGCGGCAAATTGGGCGAGCAAAAACCCCGTTTTGACGCTCGGCGAACTTGGCGTCGAAACCGATACTCGCAAATTTAAGATCGGCGACGGCACTACCGCATACAACTCGTTGAAATATGGACTCGGCGGAAACGTCGAAGTCAAAAGCACCGCCCCCACCGCGAGCGACGTCGGCTACGACATTGGCACGCTTTGGGTTGACACGACGGGTACGAAGGCTTATATCCTTTTTGCAAAAACCGCAAATGCGGCAACGTGGATCGGGCTTTTGGACTCGCAAGGAAAAATCGACAAAGCAACACTCGCCGACGAGGCAATTAAACTCCAAACCGCAAGGACGATTAAGTTTTCGGGAGCGGTCGTCGCAAACTCTAAAACGTTTGACGGTAGCGGCGACGTCGAATATGTCCTCGTGCTTGCAAATAGCGGCGTATCGGCGGGAACTTATACCAAAGTTACCGTAAACGCAAAAGGTATTATCACAAGCGCAACGCAACTTACGGCGGCAGATATTCCCGCTCTTACCCTTTCAAAGATTAGCGACGCGGGAACGGCGGCGGGTAAAAACGTCGGTACGGCGGCGGGCGACGTTCCCGTGCTTGGTAGCGACGGAAAACTCGACGAAAGTTTGCTCCCCGCAATCGCGATTACCGAAACTTTTGTCGTTGACAGTCAAGCCGCAATGCTCGCGCTTTCCGCGCAACACGGCGACGTGGCAGTCCGCACGGACGAAAACAAGTCTTACATACTTAACGCCGATAATCCGACCGTGCTTGCAAATTGGGTTTGGTTGCGCACCCCCGATTGTAAGGTACTTTCGGTAAACAGTAAAACGGGCGCGGTTGTGCTTACTACGAGCGATATTGCGGAAGGTGCAAACCTTTACTTTACCGAGGCGCGCGCTACCGCAAACTTCAACTCGAATTTCAAAAACAAAAGCGTAACCGAATTGAAAGACGGCGGCAACGTTGTACTTTCAACCGACACGTTGACGATTAACGGCGGTAAGGCGTAAAGGAGGTCAAAATGGCAACGCGGAATATAACCGTAACACTTAAAGTCAGACAAGACACCGCGGCAAATTGGGCGAGTAAAAACTCGGTACTTTCCGCGGGCGAATTTGGCTACGATACCACAAACAAGGTTTTGAAAATCGGCGACGGTACGACCGCTTGGGCAAACCTTGTTGCACTCAAAACCGAGGGCGGCGGCGCGTCAATCGCAATTTATGCCGCAACGGCGGCGGAGTCGGAAAAAGCCGTCGGATATACGCGCGGCGGCGAAATTGACGCCGAATTTAAGAAAATTAAAACGCGGCTTGCCGCACTCGAAGGAGGTAATTAAACTATGAACATTGAAAAAGCAAAAATCTACGGTGTAGATAAAGTCGGCTCGTCCACCCCGTCCGCCCTTACGAGGACGGACGACGCCGTCGGGCTTTCCTATACGGTCGGCACGACGGACATTGTAAGCGACTTTGACCGTTGCTATCCGTGGAGCGATATGCAAGAAGTAACCGACGCGTCGGGTAACGTATTTATCAAGATACCGAAATTTTACTCTAAAATCACGAAAAACAGCGACGGAACATACAAGCACCAAATATCGGGTATCCGATACGAAGGTTTTTCAACGTTGTTTGTTGACGGCGCGGGAAACGAACTCGATTACGTTCTCGTCGGCAAATACGAAGGGAGCGGGTCGTCGGCGCGTGTGTACTCGAAATCGGGCGCAACGGTACTTGTCAATATTACTTGCGATAATTTCCGTACGGGTTGCAAGGCAAACGGCGCGGGTTATCAGCAATACGACTTCTTGATTGACCTTATTATCAAAGAATTGTGGCTCGTTGAAATGAAAACGACAAACTCACAATCGGTTATGTATGGTTATGCAAACGGCAATTCGGCGGCGGTCGCCACGGGCAGAACGGACGCCGTAAAAACCCCGTCGGGGTCGGAAGAAAGCAACACCGACGGCAAACACGCTTGCAAGTATCGCGGTATTGAGAATTTGTGGGGTAATACTTTCACTTGGTGCGACGGTATATCTTTCTCGTCCGAAAAAGTTTACGTTTGCACCGACCCCGCGTCTTATACCGCGGGCAAAACAGCGTCGCCGTACGTTTATCAAGGCAACCGCGCGTCGGGCTATAACTACATTAAAAAGGTTGAACCGCTCGGACGCAATCCTCTTATACAGTACGCAACGGAAGTCGGCGGTAGCGAAACAACCTACTTTTGCGACTACGCGTACGTCGGCGGCTCTGTCCTTGCGGTTGGCGGGTATTGGGTCAGCGCGTCGTACGCGGGTTTGTGGTATTGGTTCGGTACTTACAGTCCGTCGTACGCGAGCTCGAGTATCGGGGGTCGCCTTTGCTACAAACCTCTTTAAGAGAGGGATTGTCAAGGGGGATACCTCCCCCTTGGCGTATGCTTTATAGCGACAAAACAAAGGGTATTACGCGCACTCCCCGACGCGAACGTCGGCGGCTCTGTCCTTGCGGTTGGCGGGAATTGGAACAACACGACGAACGCGGGTTTGTGGAATTGGAACGGTAATTACAATCCGTCGAACGCGAACTCGAATATCGGGGGTCGCATTTAATCTTGTTATTTCGTCAAAGCGCGTATAATCCTTGCCCCTCGGCAAAAAACACTTCACAAAGAGGGCGGTTTAGTAAGTCATTGAAAGACCGCAAGAAGATTAAAGGATATTCTATGAAAAGAGTCGGTTATCTATACGAGAAAATGTGCGACGTCGATTTTATCAAGAAAGCGATTAAAAACGCCGCGAAAGGTAAAACGGATCGGCTCTATGTCAAAGCGATATTGAGTGATATTGACGGTTACGCACGAAAAATCAAAGCAATGCTCGAAACCGAAACGATAAAACTTTCGCCGAGTGAACATATCGAAATTTACGACAATTCTTGTTGTAAAATACGACAAATCACAGTACCGAAATTTTACCCCGATCAAATCGTGCATTGGCTTATTATTACGGCATTAAACCCCGTAATAACGCGCGGTATGTACCGTTATTGTTGCGGGAGCATACCTAACCGCGGCGGCATTGACGCGAAGGCTTACGTCGAAACGGCGATACGCGACGTCAAAATGCGTTATTGCGCAAAACTTGACGTATCAAAGTTTTTCGACAGCGTCCGCCCGCCGATATTACTCGAAATGCTTAAAAGGAAAATCAAAGACGAAAAGGTTTTACGCCTTATCGGTCAAGTCCTCGAAAACGGCGGCGATCATCTACCGATCGGATATTATACGTCGCAATGGTTTTCAAATTTTTACTTGGAAGGTTTAGACCACTATATCAAAGAAGTATTGCACGTCAAATACTACGTCCGATACGTTGACGATATGGTTTTGATAGACTCTAACAAGCGAAAGTTACATAAAGCGGTTGCGGCGATTGATAACTACTTGCGCGGTATCGGATTAAAGATAAAAGGTAATTGGCAAGTTTGGAAACTCAACTCGCGCCCGATTGATTTTGTCGGGTATCGGTTTTATAAAAACAAAACCATACTTCGCAAACGAATATTTTTTCGGCTATGTCGTCGAGTGCGCAAAGTTAGTAAAACGGGCTACACTACCCCGCGGCAAGCAATGAGCCTTTTATCCCTTATCGGTTGGCTATCGCATATCAACGGGCGAAACTTCTATAAAAAGAACATTTACCCGTACGCGCCGAAAAACAAACTTAAAAAGATTGTAAGTAATTACAGTAAACAAAACGGAGGTAATCTCAAAAATGGCAAACGCAAAACAAAAAGTATTCAGCAAAGACAAATGGCTCGAAACGGCAAACGCGGACAAGGCGGCGGGGATACTCACTCAACGCGAAATTGACGACGCTTGCGAAATTTGGGTCAACGACCTTGACGGTAAGTCAAAAGAAGAAATCGCCGACAACAACGGCGCGTCGCTCCGCGACGAGTGGTTTGTAGAGGCGTAAAATGAACGTTTGGGCAACGATCTTAACCGCGATTATAAGTACGTCCGTCGGCGCGGTGGTAACGGCGATTGTCGGCAACTTCAAAAGCGGACACGCAAAAAACAAAGCAATGCAAAGCGGCTTGCAAAGTCTTTTGCGCGCCGAAATTATACGACAGCACGAAAAATACACCGACCGCGGCTATTGTTCGATTTATGCAAAAGACGCATTGCGTCGGGAGTATGAGTCGTATCACTTGCTCGGCGGTAACGGCGTTATCACGGACTTATACAACGACTTGATCGCATTGCCCGAATTTCCGCCCCACCCCGACAACGAAAACAAAACGGAGGATTAAAAAAACTTATGGATTGGCAAAGTATTATAATCAAAATCGTTTCCGCCCTACTCGCCACGCTCGGCGCGTGGGTTTTGGCAAAGGTTAAAAGCCTTATCAATACCAAAATCAAAAACGAAAAAGCGCGCAATCTTTTACAAGGCGCAACGAACGTTGTTTCAAATGCCGTAAAGGCTACATATCAAACGTACGTCGAGTCTATCAAAGGTACGGACGCTTGGACGAAAGACGCGCAAGAGGAGGCGTTAAAACTTGCAATCGCGGCGGCGCGTATGCAGTTATCGGCGGACGTCGAAAAATTTATAAACGACAACTTCGGCGACGTCGAAACGTGGATAAAGTCGCAAATCGAGGCAACGCTTTACGACTTGAAAAATAAGCCTTTGGAGGTACAAAATGAAAACGGTTAAAGCAATTATGTTTTGGCTTTTGTCGCTAACGTGGGGCGCGCTTATGACGCTTTGCGGCGGCGTTGTTGCCCTTGCCTTGCTTGTAACGGGGCATAAACCGAAACGATTTCATTATTTGATTTATTTTGAAGTCGGGAGCGGTTGGGGCGGCTTTGAACTCGGCGCGTTTTTCGTCGTCAACAAAAACCCGTCTTTACATATCTTGCAACACGAAAGCGGACACGGTTTACAAAATATTATGCTCGGCGTGTTTATGCCTTTTATCGTCAGTATTCCCTCTTGTATTCGCTATTGGTGGCGCGAGTACAAAATACGAAAAGGACTCGGCAACACTTTACCGCCCTACGATCGAATATGGTTTGAAGGTTGGGCAACCCGCCTCGGCGAAAAACATTTTAATTGATAAAACAAAAACGCCCTCGCAAGAAGGCGTTTTTTATTGCTTGTTTTGGCGTTAGTCGTCGATATGTTCGCCGACAATCTTTATATTGCAACCGTAATTTTGCCCGTCGCTACCGCCCGTTATATCGGCGATTTCGCCGTCAAGTGTAAACCGTTCGTCAAACTCGCCTACAAATTCCCACGCAAGATCCGATTTGATACGACCGATACGCTTACGCGTCCGCGCGTTTATGACGTCCACGCTTTCGGGGTATTCCTCGGTTGGCTTGTGTTTGATTAAAAGCGGGTCGCCGACGTTGCTTTTTTGTATGTTTTCTTGGCAATTATCGAACGATACGCCGACCGCCTTTGTAAATATCGGAAAACTCAACGTCGTTGCGGGCGACGTTACCGCGGCGTCGCTCATTTTGATTATGCGCGGATTTTCGGTCGTCGTAATTTTTTTACGGCTTTCAAGTGCGGCTCGTTCCGTTTGTTTGGCGTCGCGAACGGTTTTTGTTTCTTTCGCCCGCGCTTTGATTGCAAACACGGTAAATACAACGCCAACGGCAAGCAATGCGCAAATTATCAATGCTTGCCACGTTTGCATATTTTCGCCGTTTTCCCCTACGCTACCGCCGACAACGCCCGCAAAGATAAATAACGGCAACCACGATACAACGGCAATTATAACGCGTACAACGCGTTTAAGATTATAAAACCACTTCATATAAAATCACTCCTTATTTTTCTTGATTTCTTTTTCAAGGTCGTATGCGTACATTAAAAGAGCGGTTTTGTGGCGCATATCGAAAGACTCGCATACCTTCAGTAATTCCCGCTCGTATTCGGTCAAATCCCCGCCGACATTGCCCGCTACGTTTGCAATGTTATTCGAGTTATTGTTACCGATTATTTGTTGTACGGGTGCGTCGCGTGGCGGTCGCCCCGTAATAAGGTAGTCAAGCGACACGCCGAAATATTCGGCGATTTTTGCATAAAAGACAGCCGACGGCTCGCGTTTTCCCGTTTTCCACTCCGAAACCGTTGTCGGGCGCACGTTTAACGCCCGCGCGAGGTCGCCTTGCTTTTTTTCTTGCTTTTTCAAAAGGTCGAAAATCCGTTCGGAAACCGTCATATAAAAAAAGACTCCTTGAAAGATAAATTTTTCGTTTACACTTCAAGAAGTCTTTACTTTCTCGGTCGTTCGATATATAATAGTAGTACGATTATCGACGCACCGAGAAAAACGGGCGTCGTTATATCGTTAGCCGTGTTATAACCGAGTCGCAAGATATGAAGTGTAATGATTGTAGCAAATCTATTATATCAAATCTTTACGGCGAAGTCAATAACGCGGCTATTCCTTTATTAAAAATCTCGGTATAACGATAAAACGCCCTCCACTATCGGAAGGCGTTTATTTTTCTCGAAAAAATAAAAATATTTTTAGAAAATACGTTAAAAAGTGTTGACATATCACGGGGGATATGATATAATATAATTACAAAGGTTGAGGGAAACAAAAACCTTTGAAAATCTAAAAAGGAGGTCGCGGATATGGAAAACATAGCAAAAGCCTTGCAAGACTTGGCAAAAGCGGTTGAAAGTAACGACACCGTCGAAAGAGTCAAAGTTACGATAACCCTTAAAAAGCCGAAGGCAAGCAAGGCAAACACCAAAGCCGAATAAAACGGCGATAGGCAGAGCGGGCGGGCAACCGCCCCTCGTAAGACCTATTATAAACGATAAAAACAAATTTGTCAATTACAAGGGAGATCAAAAAAATGAAAATTAGCAAAACGCAAGCGGAAATTTTAGAAAAAGCAAAAAAGACAATCGCAATATTAAGAGAGTATAAAGATTATACCGACTTTTTTAATAATTGCGAAGCAAACAAGCAAAATACTTTCACGACCGCGTCGCGCTGTAATGGCGCGTGGAATAACTCGGAAATATGGAAAACTAAAAGTCCGAACGAGTGGGCGCGTATGGAAAAAGCATATTACGCCGCCGTCAACGAACAAATAATTATTGTATTTGCAAAAACGGAAAGTATCAACGCGCTCGAACGGGCGGGGCTAATAAAAGTTATTAAGGCGGCGCAGTTCAAAGGCGACGCGGAAACAATTAAAATTTTATAAAAATAAGCCGTCGGGCGGCGGCAAAACCGCCCGAAAGGAGTTTTATATGACTATCGAAAAAAACGGAAAAATTTACAAGGTAACGGAACAGTCCAAAACGTGGACGGTATCGACCGATAAAAACAACGTAACCGTATCGGCAAAAATTACAAAAGCCGATTGCCCTACTTTCGATGACTTAAAAATGTTTGTCGCCGAAAATGACTTGTTTTAACGGAGGTATATTATGGCACGAAGTGAGGCACAAAAAGCCGCCGATAAACGCTATCGGGAAACACACAAAAACGACTCCATAAAATGGACAACGTGGTTAAAACCCGATGAGGCGGCGGAAATTGACGCAATAATCAAAAATAGCGGTATGAACAAAGCACAATTCTTACGTTGGGCGGCGGGCGTTTTGAAAGACAAAAACAAGTAAGAAAGGCGCAAAAAGCGGGTTGCCGAACGGTAGCCCGCTTTAACTATGTAAGGAGGTAAAAAATGAAGGGAATAAAATACACGGCGCACGAAAAAGAAAAAGCGTTGAAAATGTGGCTCGTTGATAAAGTCGATATATTTTTAGTCGCAAAGCGCACGAAATGCACGATACAAAGTCTTTATCGGTGGCGGCGGGCATACGACGGCTCGGAAGAAAGTTTACAAAACAAATCAAGCCGCCCGCATACACCGCACCCGAACGCACACACGCCCGAAGAAACGGCACAAATTGCCGAAGTATTCAAATCACACCCCGATATTAGTTACGCCGAGGCGTTGGGCATACTTCGCACCGAATACGGCTACGCGCGGACGTATGGCGGATTTTACCGCTTTTTAATGAAACATAAAATACGCCCCGTGCGGGAAATAAACCCGTATATCGCAAAGCCGTACGATACGCCCGAAATGTTCGGCGTAAAAATGCAAATGGACGTCAAATACGTTCCGTTAGAGTGTAACGTCGGCGAATACAAACACGAGCGATATTATCAATATACAATGATTGACGAGGCAACGCGGGAGCGGTTTATATACCCTTACAAGGAAAAAAGCGGATACTCGACCGTCGATTTTATCAAACGCGCGATAATTTACTTCGGTTATTTGCCCGCTATCATTCAAACCGACAACGGCACGGAATTTACAAACCCGAAAGGCACGGGCGAAGGCAAAGTCCACGCCGTCGATCAGTTATTAAACCGACTCCGCATAAAACATAAATTGATACGCGTTTACACGCCGCGCCACAATGGAAAAGTTGAACGCTCACATCGTACCGATCAAGAAAATTTTTATAATCATTTAACCTTTTCAACCTTTGAAGAATTACGCGAAAAAATGCACGTTTGGCTCGTGCGTTATAATCATTGCCCGCACTCGTCTTTACGTGATAAATACGGGCGGCGGTCGTGGATTACACCGCTACAAAAGCGCGCCGAACTTATGGAAATTTTGAAATCGGCAACGCCCGACGCGGGCTATCGGGTCAAATTCTTGAAGAAAAAAGCCGCCTAACGAAACTTAACACCACCGACGCGCCGCGTCTATAATCGCCGCGGTTGTTTTCTTATACCCTTTTACAAGTTAAAACAACGGGGATTGCCGCACAACACGACGGCAACCCCCTTATTTTGCCTATTTTAGGGCGTCAAAACCCCGAAAATAAAAATAATTTAGAAAATTTCTTAAAATCTCTTAAAAAACGATTGACAAAACAACAGAGATGAAAAATCGGAAACTCGATCAAAATAGGAGATTCTCAAAGTAGGGAAACCGGAGAAAGATTTTATACAAAAGTGAGAATACCCCCCGATGGATCGCCGCGACATGTCCAGTATAAGGTAACTTCCCTGCCTCAATACAACGCTTCCACCGTTAAGAATCGCATCCTGATTTTCTACTCCGTATGATAAAAAGACTGATTCGGGCAGACATTTGCGGCTTTCAGGCGTTTTTATATATGATTTTACGTCCATCTGTGCGATTATCTCCTGGTTGTTACTTTCATTATACATCCGAAATTTTATTTTGTCTTTGGAGTTTTTTATCAAATATTTGGAGAATTTAATCAACAATTTATTCAAATAATCTGAAAAAGATAAATTTTTCATCAAAAAAGCCGATAAAACGGCAACAGCAAAGGGCGCTTTTATCGGCTCAAATATAAAAATTTTTCATTGAAATGAGAAAATAACAAAAACGATACAACAAATCGACGTTTTTATATACAATTTCCGATTATCAGACAACGTTTATTTCCCGCGAGGTAAAAATTCAGAAGGATTTACCCCCGTTTTTTGTTTAAACAAACGGGAAAAATAATGAATATCGTCATATCCAACCATATAACTGACTTCTGAAACGGTATATTTTTGGGTAAGCAATAATCTTTTTGCTTGTTCCATACGATACTCGATGACAAATTCGTGAGGAGCTTTATTCGTCTTTGTTTTAAATATCGCACGAAAGCGACTGGGAGATATTCCATAATCTTTTACAAGATCATTTAAATCCAGCGATTCCGCATAATGATTCATAATATAATCCATAAATTTACCGACCAAATCCCCGGCTCCGCCTTGTGCAGAACGGCGCAGATCCGCCATAAATTCTGCCATTAACAAAATCATATCGGCCTTTACACGCATCGCGCTCTCTTCATCTTTGCCGCTCCAATTCTCCACGAGACTTTGAAACAAAGACACAAATCTTACGGGATTTCTTACCTGATAACTTTCTACAACGGAAATAATTTCCGGCTTATCTACTCGTCTATTGACAAGATTTTCCCTAATAGGAACTTGGCGAAGTTTTAATTCACAGGGCTTTTTATAGATTTCTATCGCCGAAAAATCTCCTTCTTCTTCGAAAAAGAAATCAAAATGAACATTATAATAATTGGTTACCGTCTCTTCCGGAACACGTCGGGTGTGTTTTAAAAACGGCGGCATTAGGTGCAGACATCCCTCTTCTATTCGATATTCTGAGCAATCGGTAAATACTTCCAAAGCACCTTTGGTAACAAAAATCATCTCAAAATCATATAAAATTCTCCAAGGCATAATATGTGTTTCATGTCTGGAGCCCTCCAGATGACTGACATATCTGACATAAGGATTAAATTTAGCAATATCGAGATTGAGCATTCCGTACACCGATCCGCAATGAGCGGATTTTTTTTTATTATAACAAAAAGTATCTTAATTTGTAAAATACATTTTTAAAAAAATCAAAAACAATGTGATATTGAACAATTTAGAAAAGTAAAATAAGTTTAACATCCTCGGCCCAAAAACAACTGAGAATCCCGCCAAACCTGTTCAGGTTTTCTTCCACCGACGGATCGTTTTCTGTTCTCAAGCTCTTAAACAACATACGAAAATTGCAGCTCTTCAGATTATTTCAGTCCGTTTTCTCAAACCATTTTTGATTATTTTACTGAGCTCTCTCCTGATTGATCACAACTTGTATGATGAGATATTGATGACAAATTGCGCTCTTCAATCATTGATCTGTGAAAGAACAACAAAAGCGGCTGGGAGCAAAAACTCACAGCCGCAACATTTTGTTCTGGTTGATCGCCTAAAACAATTATTTGTGTTTATTATTTCGCCATTGCCTCTTCCACCGCGACCGCAACCGCGACGGAAGCGCCGACCATCGGATTGTTGCCCATGCCGATCAATCCCATCATTTCCACGTGCGCGGGAACGGAGGAAGAACCGGCGAACTGCGCGTCCGAATGCATTCTTCCCATCGTATCCGTCATGCCGTAGCTCGCGGGTCCCGCAGCCATATTGTCCGGATGGAGCGTTCTGCCCGTGCCGCCGCCCGAAGCGACCGAGAAGTATTTTTTGCCGTTTTCGTTCGACCACTTTTTATACTGCCCGGCAACCGGGTGCTGGAAGCGCGTGGGATTGGTGGAGTTTCCGGTGATGGAGACATCCACATCCTCATAACGCATTATGGCAACACCCTCGTTGACGTCGTCTGCCCCGTAGCAGCGCACTTTTGCGCGGTCGCCGTCGCTGTACGCGGTCTCTTTGACGATTTTGAGCTCGCCCGTATAGTAGTCATATTTCGTCTGAACATAAGTGAACCCGTTGATGCGGCTGATGATGAATGCCGCGTCTTTGCCCAGTCCGTTCAGAATGACCTTCAAAGGCGTTTTTCTGACCTTGTTCGCCGTGCGGGCGATCCCGATCGCGCCTTCTGCCGCGGCAAAGGACTCGTGCCCGGCGAGGAAGCAGAAGCACTTGGTCTCTTCGCGGAGCAGCATGGCCGCCAGGTTCCCGTGGCCGATCCCGACGTTTCTCTGATCGGCGACAGAACCGGGAATACAGAAAGACTGCAGGCCGATTCCGATCGCTTCCGCGGCGTCCGCCGCCTTGACGCAGCCCTTTTTGATGGCGATTGCCGCGCCGACGGTGTAAGCCCAGACCGCGTTTTCAAAGGCGATCGGCTGAATGCCGCGCACGATCGCGTCTACATTGACGCCTTTTTCGTCGCAGATTGCCTTCGCCTCTTCCAGGCTCTTGATTCCGTATTCCACGAGATATTGGTTGATTTTATCGATTCTTCTCTCGTAACTTTCAAACGTAACGCTCATGTTTTTCTCCTCCGATCAGTCTTTGCGCGGATCGAGATATTTCGCCGCATTGTCAAATCTGCCATACTGCCCGGAAGCCTTCTGATACGCTTCGTCGGGCGTCATGCCCTTTTTGATGAAATCCATCATCTTGCCCAGATGCACGAAGGAATAACCAATGATCTGATCTTCCTCGTCGAGTGCGATCTTGGTCACGTAGCCTTCCGCCATCTCGAGATAACGCGGCCCCTTGACCTTGGTCGAATACATGGTTCCGACCTGGGAGCGAAGCCCTTTTCCGAGATCTTCCAGCCCCGCGCCCACGGGGAGCCCTTCCTCGGAGAACGCGGACTGCGTTCTTCCGTAGACGATCTGCAGAAACAGCTCGCGCATCGCGGTGTTGATCGCATCGCATACGAGGTCGGTGTTGAGCGCTTCCAAAACGGTCTTCCCGGGAAGAATTTCCGCCGCCATCGCCGCGGAATGCGTCATACCCGAGCAGCCTATGGTCTCGACGAGCGCCTCCTCGATCACGCCGTTCTTGACGTTCAGCGTCAGTTTGCAGGCGCCCTGCTGCGGAGCGCACCAGCCCACGCCGTGCGTGAGCCCGGAAATATCCGTAACTTCTTTCGCCTGAACCCACTTCGCCTCTTCGGGAATGGGCGCGGGACCGTGGTTCGGTCCCTTGGCGACGCAATACATTTCTTTTACTTCGCTGGAATACTGCATATTCAATCCTCCATTTATTTTCCGTGGTGATAAGCGAAAAAAGAAAGCTCCTTTCTCCGCGCAAACCCGCCGCGCGGCAAAACCCCGCGGACAAATTTCCTCTTCGTATTATAGCACAATTTTTCGGGAAACACAAACGCTATGAAAAAGGTTTTTAAAGTTTCTTTATATCGGAAAGCCCCGCCCGGGACAAAGCTACGGGCGGGGCTTTCCTGACATCTCTTTTTTGTGCGAAAATCGGTTTTAAACCTTCTTCCTCCGGAATAACAGCCAGCTGCCGACCAGCGACACCGCAAACCAGATGCTCACCATTAAAAGGCACTTAAGCGAATCATCGGTACGACCGCGATAGCTGAAAATCGATTCTGTGTTAACTATTCCAACCGGCAAATACGCTCCGATATCGCCATAATATTCTAATGAGAATATACTTCCAAGCATTTGATAAAAAAGATTCATCACAAAAGTAACGTATACTACATATATAAGAGCTACGACATATTCTTTTTTTACCAACATCTCTATCAGCATGATAAACGCGCCGAGTCCGATATACGCCCAATTCAACAGCGCTCGATTGGCAAAATATGCTCCCACCGGAAGCGCCGGATCAAACATAATCCCCTCTCCCATGGTGTAATTGAAGAATATTTCCAACAAAAGGACACAGAAAGAGCTAATAAGCGTATAAGTTACGATTACAACCACCTTCGAGAGAATATAGCCGAATTTGCCGACCGACGAATAAACGTTTTTGATGTATCCGGTGGACATATCTTTCCCGGAAAACACCGCCGCAAATATGGGAATCGAAAAAGACATTACCGCAGCTCTGGAAGTATTGTTATCAAAAACCTCGCCGATCGGATAATTCCTGTAAGAGAAATAAAGCTCAAGCACTTCCAAGAGTAAAGACACTCCGAGAATAATCCAAACGCTCTTGGATTTTATCATTTTATAAAGATCGAATTTCAATGTATTAACCAATTGCCTTGCCCTCCTTTATCAAGAAACCCGCTGATCCCAAAGAACAGCAGTTTCATCTTCCTTGCGATTGAAAAATATATTTCCGTTATAAGATTCATGCCCTAAAGCGCCGGTATTACGGCAATTCGTGAAAGTCGTCTTATTCTTTTCGTACATATACCCCGCAATGCCGCCGACAATCGAATTGCCGCCCCAGGCAGTTCCCTTTGCCAATAAATTGCCAGAATTGGTACAATTATTAAATACGGATCCTTCCGTATAGCCGGCAATACCGCCTGCAACTCCGGAAAACCGCCCTGCGACAATCTTAACTTTATTATCACAATTTGTAACGGTAGACTCAATCGCGCACCCGGCGATTCCGCCCACAAACGCCATGCCTGTCGTCTGTCTGTCATTTCTGACCGTACCGCTTTCAATCGTCACACCCGAGACCTCTCCATAAAGGGCCCCCGCCACTACGCCCAGGAACGTGCGGATCTGATCCTCTGTGACCTCCGGTCCGGTCATATCAATATTAACATTTGAAAATACGATATTTTTCACTGTTCCGCCATTCCCGACATAGCCGAATAAGCCGAAATAGCTGCGGTTTGATTTAGCAGTAATATCCGAAGTTCTCTTTAAACTTTTAATTTTGTATCCCGCGCCGTCAAGAGTACCTGTAAATGCCCGCTCCTTGTAAAATCCGCCAATCGGCGTCCACTGATCAATCGATGATAGGTCGACGTCGTTCCCCAATTTATAGTGCGCCTTCATGCTGGTATTTTCAATCGCGCGCAGCTGTGTGACATTTGTTATGACAAAGGGATCGCTCTCGGTTCCCGTGCCGGATTTAAAATTCATATTCCGCCCCTGTCCGAAAATTTTGCAGAATTCGTTTTCGCCGGCTTCATAATAATCGACAAACGCGTTTTTCATCGAAACAGCCAAGGAAGCATATTCGTCTGGCAAAATTTCCCAAAGGGGAACCAATCCGTCTGTGGCATAATCGACGACAACGCAATTTGCATTGCCGGAAAAAGAGTCACACCAACTCTTATAGCCCGCTTCAAACGCACTTTGCAATCCGCTCGGAAAGACGTTTCCCCCTTCCGTTCTGACGGAAAAGCCCGTTGTGATATCGGAGGCAGCAACAGAAATCGCCAACGCGCTGCTCATAGCGGAAGCAGCAGACGCTTTTGTCGCATTTTTGATATTCTGAAAAGAGATCACACCGTCCAAAGCCGTCTTTACGTCCTGATTTATCAATTTATCCTTTGACAAAACCGTGTAATAGGCGTTCAGCTTGCCGCCGTAAACTGCCGAGCCGACAATGTGCGTTCCGTAACGCCCGAAAAACGCCTCGTAACTCATGGTGTTTCCTTTCACTTTGTTCAGATCGTTTAAAAAAGCATCCGAATAACAATCGGCGTATGTATTCTTGTAAGAATAATTATTGATGCTGAGCCGATAGCGTTCGACGTTATGCTCCAACATATTATAATATTTGTAACAATATGAAGCGATGTCACCTGAAATTCCCGCTTCCAGGCCTGCCTTCAGCTTCATCAGCAAAGCTCCTGCCGATACGCTATTCCCGAGATCAAAGGAAAATTGTGCGATCAGCGAACGCTCATCGATGGTTGAATACATGTAAGACTGACTGTTATTCAAATCAACAGAACTTTTCGGCAGCGCTTGCAGCGCCTCGTCGTCGAAAACCATATATGAAAGTTTAAAATCGTTGAAACTTTCCGCCGTGACGACATTGATTCCGAGTCCCAATCCCGTCTGATTCGTTATATTTGCATCGGCAGCCGCATACGTATTTTTCACCGTGTTCGGGTTAAACAGCAGAAAACATGCGATTACCGCGAAAATACCCGCGAAAGCAATCCATAGCTTTTTTCTCGTCTTTTCCATTTACAATCTCCTCTAAAGTTATTTTTTTGCGGCCGCGCGAAAAAGCGCTGCTGCCGCTGAAATCCCATATAAAACAAATTGACCGAAGCCAATCAGCCGGCGTTCTCGCTTTCCTTTAAGATCTTCAGATAATACTCGTCGATGGGCAGTTCACCGCGTTCTTTGACCATCTCATCCTTGGAAATCTGTTTGATGATCCTGTGATCGTGCAAAAAGCAGAATTTGGTCGCGATACGCTCCAACTCATCCAGAATATGGCTGGAAATCATCATTGTCGTACGCTTTTCGCTGTAGATTCTCGAAATCGCCGCCCTCATATCGTGGATTCCCTGCGGATCCAGCCCGTTGATGGGCTCGTCCAGCACCAAAAAATCCGGATCGCCCAACAGTGCGAGCGCAAGCCCGAGCCTCTGCTTCATTCCCATGGAAAATTTCAGTACCAGTTTTTTACCGACATCCCCCAGCCCGACCAGTTCCAGCAGATTCAACAACATATTCGTATTACAGTTGTAACCGATGCACAGCGCTTTCGCCTTCAAATTTTCGTAAGCGGTCATATCGCGGAACAAGCCGGGATTTTCGATGAGAACGCCTATTTTTACGTTCTTATCCGCAAAACAGACCTCTCCGGAATCCTGTTTCAGCATCCCCGCGATGACGCGCAAAAGCGTAGTTTTGCCCGAACCGTTATTGCCGACCAATCCGTAAATTTCTCCGCGTTCAATCTCTAAATTGAGATTGCTGAATACGGCCTTCTGGCGAAATGCCTTTGATAAATCCGTTACCTTCAAAAAACAGCTCAAATTTACTCCTCCTCAAATATCAAATAATTTTATTACGTTTAATATACTGCCAAATTTTTCCAAATGTCCACAATTATACAAAAAATTTATAAAATTTTTTTAAAAATAAAACAGATTGATTATTTTAAAAATAAAAAGACCCGCAGATTGCAAAGCCTTTTTCTCATTAAAATCAGTTTTCTTTCGCGTAGACACTGACCTGCTTTTTGTCTCTTCCGACTCTCTCGAAACGGACGACGCCGTCTACCAGGGCAAACAGCGTGTCGTCGCTGCCGATGCCCACGTTGTTGCCGGGGTGCATCTTCGTTCCTCTCTGCCGTACGAGAATATTGCCTGCCAGTACGAACTGACCGTCCGCCCGCTTGGGCCCCAAACGCTTCGACTCGCTGTCTCTGCCGTTCTTCGTGCTGCCGCCGCCCTTGTGGTGCGCAAATAACTTAATGAAAATCATTCGGTTCTTCCTCCTAACTTATTTCGCGGCGATCTCCGTAATCCTGACCGCGGTGAAGGGCTGCCTGTGGCCCTGCTTTTTTCTCACGTTCTTCTTCGCCTTGTACTTGTAGACGGTGATCTTCCTGCCCTTTCCCTGCTCGACGACCTCGCCGACGGCTTTGAACGCTTCCGCATCCTTCGCCACCTTTACGCCGGCTTCGTCCGCAACCAGAAGGACGCCGAATTCCACCTTGTCGCCCACGTTCGCGCTCAGCTTTTCAAACTTGATGACAGAGCCGACTTCCGCCTTGTACTGCTTGGAACCGTTTTCTACGATTGCATACATTGTTACCTTTTACCTCCTCTTTCCAGTCTCGCCGAAACTTAGGGTGGTGCCGAAACACACTTAAAAAACCACTTTCGAGCGGCTCATGGTGTATTTTACCTTATTTTCGGAAGAAAGTCAAACGATTTTCCCCTTGTTTTTGCGAATCTTTTGCGTAATTTGCATATTTTTGGAGTCCCTCCCCATACTACCCGAAAAGGAGGCCTTTATGCAGGATAAAAAAGTAAACGAGGAGGCGCTCGTCAACATCTATAAAAACGCGCACATCGCGCTGCAATCTCTCTCCAACCTCACGCCCGAGGTGGTCGATCTGGATTTTAAACAGGAGCTTCTCGATCAGTACGAGGGGTACGAAAAGATCATCGGGGAAATCTCACGCTACATGAAGGAGCACGACATGGAGCCGAAAGATATCAATCCCCTGAAAAAGGCGATGATCTGGAGCTCCATCAAGATGAACACGCTGGCGGACAAGTCCAAGAGCCACATGGCGGATATGATGGTTCAGGGGACGGTTATGGGCATCGTCGAGCTGACGCAGCTGAAAAACGAGAGCGGAAGCGTGCTGAACGAGGACGTCCTGGACTTTGCCGATCGGCTCCTGGCCCTGGAAGAAGGGTATGAAGAAAAGCTGAAGACCTATTTATAAAAACGGGAGGCTTCGCTGTCCGGACGAAGCGGAAGGGCGCCCGCGGCATATCTGCCGCGGGCGCCTTTTCTTTCATATAAATTGCGATTAAAACAAACCGTTTTTACAAAGACGCGCCGAAATCGCTCACAATGATCTGCCCCGTCAGCGCTTTGGAAGCGTCCGAGGCGAGGAAAGCGATGATATTCGCCACGTCCTCCGGCATGCAGGGGCGGATGGTCAGGTCGTTGTGCTTGCTCATCGCGCCGATCATGCGCTTGTCGATCTTGGACTGATCCATATTCATCGTCATGGGCGTGACGATATTTCCCGGACAGACCGCGTTGCAGCGGATGGATTCGCCCGCCAGCAAAAGCGCCGTGTGCTTTGTTATGCCGATGATCGCAGCCTTGGAAGAGACGTAAGCCGCGCCGCCTCCTCCGTTGACGCCCGCGACGGATGCGACATTGACGATGGAGGCGCCCGCCTTCAGTTCGGTCATCGCCGCGCGGATGCACTGCATGGTGCCGATCTGATTGATGGAGACGACCTTGCGGATCTCTTCGTCGTCAAAATGGTCGACGGTCGCAAGCCCCGTATCCAGAACGCCGGCGTTGTTGACAAGCACGTCCACCTGTCCGAACGCCTTAACCGCCTCCTTCACCAGCCGGCGGCAGTCCGCGTCGACGGAGATATCCGCGGATACCGCAAGCACGGAACCGCCCTCCGCTTCGATCTTCTTCGCGACGGCATCCAATGCGTCCTTTCTGCGCGCGCTGATGACAACGTTCGCCCCTTCTCTCGCAAACAGAAGGGCCGTCGCTTCTCCGACGCCCGAATTGCCGCCCGTAATGATCGCTGTCTTTCCTTCCAATAACTTCATGATTTCCTCCTGATAAAACATACCGTCTGTATTGACGATTGCACAATAATTATACCCCTTTCCGGTAATTTTTGTCAAGGCGCCGGACGAAAAAACGCGCCCTTTTAAGGCGCGTTCTCCGTTTGCTCCCCGTCCTTGAGCGGAAAAATGCTTTCCCGCTCGATAAAAAAGGTGGGCACCGTCTCGAGGCGGGGCGCTTCCCCGTTCTTTTCTTCCAAAAACATCCGGATCAGCTGCCGGCCGTACGCCTCCTTGTCGTATCCGATCGAGGACAGAGACGGAACGACGTATTCCGCAAAGACCGTATTGTCGATGCCGACGACCGCAATCTCCCGCCCGCTGCGGACGAATACGCGCAACGCGCCGACCGCCATCAGATCGTTGGTGGTGAACACGGCGGTCGCCTTGCTTCCGCTTTCCAGAAAACGGTGCGCCAGGATCTCTCCCGTGCGGAGACTCGCCTCCATCGGCGTTTCGCCCGTCAGAAGCTCCGCTCTGCCGCCGAAGTGCCGCGCGCAGCTCTCGAGAAAAAATTTATTCCGCTCATCTATCGTGATGCCGGGCGGAAAACAGCTCAGCATGGCGACCTTCTGATGCCCCAGTTCCGCCAGGCGGCGGACGGCGCAGTCGATTCCCGTGGAAAAATCGGGCTCCAGCTGCATATAGCGCTCGGCATGCTCGCCCGCAGAATGGGTGATGACCAGCCGGACGCCGTTTTCCGCAAGGTAGCGGAAATTCTCCTCCCCGATGGTCTTTTTGAACGTGAGGACGATCACGCCGTCCATGCGGCGGGAAATGATGTCCGTGACGATCCGCTGCGAAAAGTTCTTCGCGTTGTAGACCGCTACGGTATATCCCTCCCTCTGCGCGGCGCGCTCGATGCCGCCGATGATCTCGCTGTAATTGGGATTCGCAATGTCGTTGCAGATGACGGCGAGCGTGCGCGTCTCCTTCATCACCAGGCTGCGCGCGAGCATATTGGGAACGTAATTCAATTCCTTGATCGCGCGCTCGATGCGCTCCGCCGCCGCGGGCGACACCTTCCGTTTGCCGCTGAAATAGCAGGAAACCGTCTGTTTGCAGACTCCCGCGCGCGCAGCGACCATCTCTCTGGTAATCTTCATCGTCTCTTTCAAGTCAGTTCAAATGTGAGCGAATCCGTCAGCAGATACGTTTTTCCGCCATAGCCGACCGAAACCGCGTTCCCCTTCAATTTCTGTATCGTAAATAGTTTACCACGAATTTCCGATAAAATCAAGGCGTTTTTATAATAAAAGCGCTGTCTGACGCTCTTTATGCCCGGAAGGTAGCGCGGATCGAAGGAAACTTCCGCTGCGGAGAACCGCGCGCCGAACGCGCCGTACAGCACGGCGAGATATCCTCCCGCCTCGCAGCCCGAATGAACGCCCTCTTCTACGCCGCCGTGGAGATTGGCGAGATCGATGGTGACCGTCTTTTCCAGATATTCCAGAAAGGAACGCGTCCGCCCCAGATGCGCGGCGCAGACCGCGTGCGGGGCGTAAGAGAGCGAAGAGCTCATTTCACACATCTTCTCGTAGTAATCGAAATTTTCCTGATAGCGGGAACGGTCCATGCCGACGTCCACATAGCTGTATAGCAGCATGACGTCCGGCTGCTTGATGATCTGGCTGTCCGCATAGGAGCCCGAATAGCGCATCTGCAGTCCGGAGAGATTTTCGCTTTGATCCATGCGGTCGGCGAGGGAAAAATAGCCGTCGAACTGCGGGATATAACCGTATTCCCCGACGGGAAGGAAGATGCCCTCCGCCACCGCGGCGAGCTCTTGATCTCTTTCCTTTGTAAAGCCGAAGCGCTCCGCCTTTCCGCCCGCCGCAAGTGCGGAAAAACGCTTCAGCGCATACGAAACGCAATAATTCGTATATGCGTCGTTGTCCACTTCCGCGTGGTGCTCGTCCGTCCCCGTGACGTGCAGAATCTCATAGCCGCGCTCCGTCTTCGTCACGCGGGACAGCCAGTAAAGCGCGCACTCGCTCAGCAGTTCCAGCCCGTAACGGCGAAGGAAGTCCCCGTCGTCCGTCGCATCCAGATAGCGGAATACCGCCAGCATCACGTCGGACACGATGTGATCCTGCAAAAACGGCTGGACACAGAAGCTCCAGACGCATTCTTCCCCCGTCACGCTCGAACAGAACGCGAAGCGCGCGCCCGCAAGCCCCTTTTCCGCCGCGATCTTTTTCGCCGCGGAAAGCGTGCGATAGCGGTAAAGAAGCGTATTTTTCGCCGCGGAGGGATTGGTGTATAAAAAGAAGGGCATCTGATAGACTTCGCTGTCCCACCAGACAAACTGGTGGTAGTGTTCGCCCGTCAATCCCTTCGCCGCGACGCCGTGCACGCTGTCGTTGCGGCAGACGGAGATAAGGGAATGGTAGGAAGCGAAACGGAGCGCGCCGTCCAGTTCGTCTTTCCCTTCGATCTCCACGTTCGCGACTTCAAACAGCGGCGCATACGCCGCGATGTGGCGGGCATATTCCCCTTCGTACGTGGCGCCGTCGATTTGCGCGGCGCAGGCGCCGTCCTCGTCCCGCGAGGTGACGACGTGAACGATTTTTTCCAGCACGACTTCTCCGTCCCCGCCGGGCGTTTCAAAACGAATCAGGGGAATTTTTCCGTCCTCCGGTTTTCCGTTTACAGCCTTTCCTCCCGCCGTTACGCGGGAACGGGCGACGACCTCTGCCGTAAACCCGTATTTCTCCCCCGAGAGAATGCGCGCGGAAACGGTATCGCCCGAAACCGCGCGGGAAAGCGTTTTCGTGACGATCTGCCCCATGGTCTTGGTCCGGAGCTCCACGCCGCTCCCGATGGCGACGGGAAGGCTGTGATTGAGCGGACGCACCGTGACGCGCTGACAGTACACGTGATCGTCTGCAAAGGAGGAAAACCGCTCGAAGACAAGTTCAGTACGGTTTCCTTTTCCGTCCTCCCACACGACTTTTCTGGTAAGCACGCCCGTCGCATATTCGAGCGACCGCTCAAAGGAGACCAGATTCCCCTCCAAAAGGTCGAACCGCGCGCCGCCGATCTCGACGAACACGGTCAGAATATCCGCAAAATTGACGCCGCATTCGGTGTCCTGCCAGGCCTTCAGCCCGTCGTCGTCATAGTATTTTTTCTTGACGAAGGGATTGGGATAATAGGGCGTGCAGATCTCTATGGTCTTGTCGATGAATCCCCTGATATACGCGCCCTGCGTGCAGAGCTCGGTATCCTCTTCATAGCTGCCGCGCACGCCGATATAGCCGTTTCCGGTGGTGAAGAGGGCGGCGTAACGGCGGTCTGCCGTCATGTCGTACCCCCGCTGTACGAGGCGCGTTCTCTCTGCCGTCAGCATGTCTCGCGCGCCTCCACGCTGACCGCCTTCTGCCCGCAGCCGCGGACAAACGGAACGGTGAACGCCGCGGAACAGACGCGGCTGGTCATGCGGACCGTCACCGTCAGCAGTTCGACGGCGGCCGGATTTTCCGCGGTGAGGTGAAAGACCGCGCTCTGAATGTGATCCCCGTATTTATCCTGCGGCAAAAAGACGGCCGCCACGGGCTGATCTACGGTGATCCCCTCCTTTTTCTGCCACGCGATCTCGACGTGTTCGCAGGTCGCGTAGCGGTTGACGAAGAAGAGCGTGACCGCATTTCCCCCTTCTTTCCACTCCGCGCCGTCGTCATAGCGCACGGCGACGTCGAAGAAGGTGAACGAATGATACGCGCAGTCCGCAAACCGATAGAGCGCGTCGAATACATAGGGATTGCAGGCGAGCGCGGGAGACGTCCCCCCGGTTTCCGCGCCGAGATGCAGATTGACGGGATATTGCAGTTCAAAGCGGCGGTACAGCCTGAACGTGCGCTCCGTCAGATCGTAGATATCCGCGGGGACCTTTCCCTCGATCTCTCCGTGATTGAGGCACACCGTTCTGATCCCCGTGCCGATGGGCGCTTTCCATTTTTCGGGAATATTATCGTACCCCATGATGATGCCGAAAATAGACCCGATGGTTGCGGCGGTGCAGTCGGTATCTTCCCCGCAGTTGATGGCGCACAGCATGGAATTTGCAAAGTCGCCCTCCCCGTAAAGAAGTCCTACCGCGATCAGACCGACGTTGTCCACCACGTCGTACCCCTTTCTGCCCTTGTCAAAGCCCAGCGCGCGGTCGCGGTCGGAGACCAGCTTGACCATCTCGCCGTTTTCAAAGTACGTGAACGGCTCGCCGCGGTAGGCTTCCAGAATCATGTCGCGCGCCTCGATATAGGTCTTACCCGCCTCGTAGGCGCCGATCACCATGCGGATCACCTTTGCGATATCGCATTCCGCGGGGATGTATGTGAGCCCGGTCTCGATGAGCTTGTGGATATCGCTTTCGACGAACGCGGCGCTCTCCAGCGCGGCGATAAAGACCGCCGCGTAGGTACCCTCCGTCCGCCCGCCGTGGTCGATCTGCGAGTCGCGCAGCATGAGTTCCGCGGAGAGCGCGGGGGTTCCGGGCGCGACGCACGCCCAGATCTCGCTGCGGATATAGCTGCCGCAGCTGTCTTTGTATAAATTGTGATAGGAGCCCGAGAGGGGCGGTATCAGCCCGAGTTTCATATTCGCCTTGGCGATGCCGTATTCCGCCCAGTGCGGCGTGACGAATATCTCCCAGTAGTGCGCCAGCGTCTCGGCGGACAGGCCGATCCCCTGCTGCTCCATGGCGATCAGCCAGAGAAGCTGAATATCCAGATCGTCGTTCGGCAGCGGTTCGCCGTTGACCGAATCCTGATAAAAGGTCACATTGTTGATCTGGCGCCGCCATTCATACGGAGCGCCCAGCGTGCCGCCGACGTTCTTGCCGAACCAGCAGCCGAGAATTTTATTTCGTAATTCCTGTTCGGTGATGTACATGTTATTCTCCTTTAACCTTTGACGGCGCCCGCCGCTACGCCCTCGATAAAATACTTTGAAAGCCCCGCGTACAACGCGACGATGGGGATTGTGAGGATCACCAGCCCCGCGGAAAGAACCCCGTATTCGGAGTTGTTCTGGGACTGGAAGTTGATGAGCCCGAGCGGAAGCGTGCGCGCCGCGTCGTTCGTGGTGATGGTGATGAGCGGCCAGTAAAAATCCGACCACGAGCCGGTGAACGTCTGGATCGCGACCAGCGTCAGCATGGGGATCATCAGTTTGAAATCAATGTGCCAGAAGATGGAGAAGAGCCCCGCGCCGTCCAGCAGCGCCGCCTCGTGCAGCTCCTTCGGGATCTTTTTCGCATAACCCACGCCGAGCAGAGCGCCCAGCCCCGCCGGCGAGAGCACGCCGGGCAGAATCAGCGCCCAGAGCGTATCCAGCGTATTGAGGGAACGCATCATCAGAAAGGTCGGGATCCCCGTGATCTCCCCCGTGAAAAACATGGTGGAGAGAATGACCGCCATAAATATCTTGTATCCCCTGAACTGCAAAACGCCCACGCAGTAGGCGACGATGCCGCTCATGAACACTTTGGACAGGACGGTCAGCGCCGTCACCAGGACGGAATTGAGAAAGTAGGTGGAAAAATGCCCGTCTATCCAGGCCCTTGCGTAATTTTCGGGGTGCGCAAAGGAAAAGCCGAAGGGGTCGTCCAAAAACTCCGCATACGTCTTGAAGGAAGTAAAGAGCACGAACAGCATGGGATACAAGACCAGCACGGTGACGACCGCCATGACGACGAACAGAACGACGTTGGAGACGATCCTTTTTACTTCCGCGCGCGTGCGCTTTCTGCGGAACGCCGCAGAACTTATATTTGCTTCAGTCATTGATGCGGTCCTCCTGCTTGTTTAAAAGGCTGTTCATCCCCAGCGAAATGACCGCGATAATGACGGAAAGCACCAGCGACATGGTGACCGCGCGGCAGAAGGTTTTGAACTTATAAGCCGTCCGCCAGATGTACAGCCCCACGACGTACAGCCCGTAATCCCCCGTTCCGTTCGTAAAGAGATAGAAGAGGTCAAAGGATTTCAGCCCGCCCATGACGGAGAGAAGCAGGTTGGTGGAGGTCGAGCTCCACGTCAGCGGCAGAATAAACCGCCACAGGATGCGCCACTTCCCCGCGCCGTCGATGACGGCGCCCTCGATCACGTCCTTCGGGATGGCGTTCATCGCGATGAAGTAAATGATCATCGTGACGCCGATGTACCGCCAGGTATTGACGGCGATGACCGTCCAGAGCGAAATATTTTCGTTGGTCAGCCACAGCGGGAAATCCGTCACGCCGAAGACGGACAGGATGGTATCCATCAGCCCGACGTTGGGCTCGAAGATAAACGTCCACATGACGCTGACCACGGGCGCGGGCAGCAGGACGGGAACGTAGAGGAGCACTTTGTAAACGCCCTGCAGGCGGCGCCCCATGTTGTAGAGGACGTACGCCAGCAGAAAGCCTAAAAAGGTCTGGATCGCAGTCGATATGAAGGTAAATTTGATACTGATCCACGTGGAAGTCCAGAACTGCGAGCCCTGTTCGCTGAACAGCCATTTGTAATTTTCAAACCCCGTAAATTCCACATTGACGAACACGAACTTCCAGTTCGTAAAGGACAGCACGATGGAAAAGACCACGGGATAGACGATGAAGAGCAGAATGCTGATCGCGGTCGGTATCATCAGCAGCCAGCCGACCAGATTCGCCTTTTTTTGTACGGATTTTATCGCAAGCATAGTTTCTCCCCGCCCTTCCGCGCGCACGACGGCGCGCGGCGGCGTTCTCTCGGTCAGTTAAGCCAGCTCTTGTCGAAATCTTTTCTCGGATTCTGACGGGGATACCAATCCTTTACGGGGTTGTTGAGGAGCGGATCCTGCATGTCTTTCCAGACGTTGTCGTTGATCAGCCTGATAATCTGCGCGGCGCTCTGCCCCGAGGTGCCCGAAATATAGGTAGACATGATGGAGACGTTGCCCGCCGCGTTCTGCCCCGTCACGTAATCCGTTCCGGTCGCATACGCGCCCACGTAGCGGTATTCCTCCGCAAACGCCTTGTACATTTCGCTGTGATACTCCGCGTTCTTGTTGACGACGATGGACTGCGTGCGGTCCGCGAGGATCTGCTGCACCTCCGCGCTGACGAGGAATTTGATGAGTTTTAAGGACGCCTCTTTCTTCGCATCGGACGCGCCGGGGTTATAGGACAGGCCGTCGTAACCGCCGTACACGTACTTGACGTCTTCCGCGATGGCGGAGGGAGCGGGAATGGCGAACACGCCGATCTCGTCGTTCGGCATCAGCGTGGCGATATCGCCCAGGTTGTTGACGTTGGCAAAGACCATCGCCGCGCGGCGGGAAGTGAATTCCTTGATCGCCCCCTGCTTGGAAACGGCGATCGCCCCCTTGCCGAAGTAATCCGCGGCGTACCAGTCGTGCACTTTTTCATAGATCAGGACGGAGGTGTTGTCCGATTCGTCCGGTTCCAGACGGCCGACCGCATAGCCGGGTTCGTCCACCGAACCGTCCATCACGCTGCAGAAGAGGCTCATCGCGTTGATGAGATAGGTGATCTGATGTTCTTTTCCGCCCGCGGCGAGGGGCGTATACGTACCGTCCGCGCTGACGGCGTCCAAGAGCGCTTCAAACGCCTCGAAGGTCTCGGGCTTATTCCAGCCCTTTTCGCCGAACAGCGTCTTGTTGTAGAAGATCAGCTCGCCCGTCGCGCGGAAAGGCGCGGAATAATAGGTTCCGTTGATCTTTCCCAGTTCCCAGGAGCTCTCCTGGATAAAATCGCCGATGATCTCGTCGTGCAGCTCGTTCAGAGATCCCGCCATGACGCCGTCCGTGGAAGACACCATCGGCGTCATGTAGTGCGTATAGAACGTATACACGTTGGGAAGCGTGCCGCTGATCTGCGCCGCCTGCAGCACCTGTTCGATCTGATCGTAGGGGGTGATGGAGGCCTCTACCGTGATCCCCTCGTTTTCCGCTTCAAACTGATCGAGCAGCTGATTCATGACCGCTTCGTGCTCCGGCCACATGTGCATAAAGGTGATTTTCACTTCGCCGTCCGGCCCTTCCTCTTCGGGGCCGCAGGCCGCAAACGAAGCGAGCGAGAGCGCCAATATCAGCGCCATAACAATGGTAATCAGTCTTTTCATCTTTCACTCCTTATTCGTAGATGATCTCGATTTCGGGATCCTTGCTGAAAAAATCCCCTATGTTGTCCGCCGTCACCTCGGTTCCCCCGACGGTGACGCGCTTGAACGTGATGCCTGAAACCGCGCCGCCAGGCGACATCACCGAGATCAGCGACTTCGGCTTACACTCGGAGGCGTACGAGACGTTCTCCAGCCGCACGCCCGAAACAAAGCCGGCGCCGTAAGCGTCGTTCCCCGAGCGGATCTGCAGAAACTGCGCGATGACGGGGAAACGGACCTCGTCGATGCGGACGTCGCGGATGACGACGTTCGAAATCGTCCTGCCGCCCGTGGCGATGATCTGCGCGCATCCGCCCGCTTCTTCCAGATTCCACACGTTCTGGAAGGTGATGACGTCGCAGTTTTCCATTGTGACGTTTTTGATGTCTCCCGTGCTCGCGAGCCCCAGGAGAAGCGCTCTTCCCCCGTCGCTCCAAAGCACGCTGTTGCGGAAGGTAAGCCCGTCCGCGTCCCCGTAGTGGTAGGCGACGAACAAATCGTCCGTCGTGCGGATAAAGCAGCCGGTCGCGACCGCATTCTTGGAGGCGGAGAAGTGGATGCCGTCCGCATTCGTGCAGTAGCCGAACAGGTTGACCCCGTCCACCAGCACGTTTTCGCTGTAATTGATGACGCACATCCACATGGGGGCGTGCATCATGGTGATCCCCTCGACGACTACGTTCTTGAGAGATTCAAAGTGAATGGCGCCGTTTCTGCCCTCCGAGAGATCGTGGTCGGATTCCAGAATGCTGCTGTCAAGGATCCCCCGCCCGGAGATCGTGACGTTTTCGCGCCCGTTCCCCAGGAACGCGCCGTTGAGGACGCTTCCTTTTTCCAGATAATAGGTATATCCGTCCATTACGCTGAAGGTCTCGCCCGCATACGCGTGACCGTAGACGTCCCCCTCTGCGCCGTCCGTGATTACGGCGAAGTCTTTGCCTGCCCCCGCCACGGCCCTGCCCAGCGCGACGTTTTCTCCGCTTTCGTTGAAGAGCCGCAGTTCGCTCATATACGCTTTATGGATAAACCGATAATTTCCCACCGGCTGCCAGTTGAAGTTGCCGTGCAGGACGATGCGGAAATAGCGCGCCTCGGCATTCACCTTCACGCCGGTCAGATTGACGTTGTTCTCCGCATCCTCTCCCACCGAGCGGTAGACGCTCTCCCATGCGCCGTCTTCCTGTTTCGCCAGCAGCTCGAAGCAGAGCCCGCCGGGCAGCGTGCTCTGATTGACGGACGGGGTCATGAGGTCGAAGGATGTGACCGTTTCGGTCTTGCCGAGATCGAGCTCCGCCCAGTAGCCGCCCGGAAGCGTGTGGATGCCTTTCTTGAAATAATAGACCGTTTTTCCCTCCGGCAGGGTGAGAGGGATCTCGTCTCCCTCCTCGATGACGTACACGTTTTCGGCGGTCTCATCCACCTTGTATTCCTTTTCCGGGACGTTCGTCATGATCTGAAGGCACTCCGCCTCCCATTCGCCGTCTGGGCGGAACACCACTTTGCGGGGACTCTTCGCGTCCTGCGTCAGCGTAAACGTGACGGTATTCCCCTCCTGCACGCTCTTTACCGCGTAAGAAGCGGGGCTGATGACGTAGCCGTTTTCCGCAAGGTCCTTGGAATAGGTGACGCGGATTCCCACCGTCCCCTCGAAGTCGAACGTGACGAGGGACGCCGTATACGGCTCTCCGAAATAAACGCCGCCGCCCAGGTTGATCAGCTTATCCCCCAGCTGATGCCCGTTTTTGACGTTGTAGACGGCGGTCTCCGTCCAGGTCTCGCCGTCGCCGGAAATCTCCACCTTGTAATTTTGATTGCGCCCGAACGCCTCGGGCGCGCTCCAGAGTTCCACCGTCGCGTCGATGGGATCGAGCGAAGCGGAAGGCGTATTCTCACACCCCGCAGCCGCAAATCCACCGAAAGCTAACATCAGGCACATAATAAAGGCGATCAGTCTTTTTTTCATACCGCCTCCGTCAGCGCGCGCCGCGCTTTTTCCTGAGGAGCATCAGCCCTGCGCCCGCAGCCGCCGCGCACAGAAGCGCGGAAGAGATGCCGAGCGCGCTGCCGCAGCCGTCGGTTTCATCGCCGGAGCCGCCGCCTTCTCTGACGAATTTCGCATAGAAGATCTTGTCTCCCGTCGTGCCCATTTCGATCGCATCTACCTTTTCGCCCGAAAAATCGGCCGATTCGTACCAGCCCTCGAAGGTATACCCTTCCTTGGCGGGCGTGGGAAGCGGAATATAGGACTTGAAGTCGTAGTTTGCCGTGAACGTCGGATCCGTCATCTCGGTATCCCCGTCATAGTATTTGATGCTGTAAACCGCCGTCGCAAATTCGCAGTAGAGATTGATATCTCCTCCTACACTGGCGGGAATTTCGGTCACTACCTGATCGCTCAGATCGGGCAGAAGGTGCCACCCCATAAACTGATACCCCTTGCGCTCCGCCGGATTCAGGGTCACTTTTTCGCCGTACGTATATTCCTGATCGGAGATTTCCACCGCGCCCGAAATGCCGTATATGGTGTATTTCGCATTTTCCAGACCTTCCGTATCCGTCCGGAAGGCGATCTCCGTGACTTCCGCATTCCAGTTCTTGAATGCCGTGCCCACGGCGGGAAGGGATTGCGCCGCGGAAATATCGGCAGTGCCCACGAGCGCGCCGTCGATGTAGACCGCGACCTGACCGCCCGTCACCACCGCGCCGAAGCGGATGGGCGTGCCGGTTTCAAACGTCATCGGTTCGTCCACCGCCGGATCCACTACCGGGATTCTGAACTCCTCAAAAGAATACGCGACATAAACGCCGCCGACCTCGGACATCCAGATCACGACGGGCGCGCCGTCTTCCGCGCCTCTGCCGACCACGATCCCCGCGCCGCCCCAGTTATTTCTCTCGGCCGGGATGACCGTCGCTTCCACGTAATAGTCCGTCACGGAAGAGACATCTTTCATCGTGGGCAGGTAAGACGCACAAAACGAAGCGTTTATGTAGGGATTCATGTTATTGTCCACGCGCATGTAAGCGCCTTCCACCACGGAGACTTTCATCCCCCAGTCGGACGGGAACGGCTGCTGCGTTTTGAATTCCGCGCTCACGCCGTACGTATCCAGCAGCCCGACGGTATCCGCGACGATGTTGTCGTAATCCGCATACGCCGCGGGCTCCTTCATGGGGACGACGGCTTCCAGCGCGAAATCCGTGTATTCTCCCCTGTAATTTTTCATCGCGGGGCCGACCGCGGGCGTAATTTCATACGCGGACAAGTCGATATTGTTGATCAGCGTTCCGTTCAGATAAACGGAAGCGATCCCGTCCTTCATCGCCACTTTCATGTCATATTCGGTATCCAGCGAGAACGCGGGCAGCGCGACGCCGTCCATGGGCTCAAACGCCTTGGCCCATTCGTTCCCGTCGATTGCAAAGCTCATAGAGGGATTTTCGGTCAGAAATAAGACGACGGGCGCCTCGTTATGCCAGCCGATCAAAATGCCGACGCCGCCCCAGTCGCCTCTTTCCTTCGGCGTGACCTTCGCGGAGACCGTATATTCGGTCACCTCGGACGTAAGCGCGGCGGTCAGCGGCATTTCGGAAGCGAAAAAGATCCCGCTTGCAGCCGCTCTTACCGTGCCGTCGTTATTGACGAACGTCACGGCGCCGCCGACCTTGCCCGCCTTGATGCCCCAGTCGTCCGGAAACGGCAGATTTGTTTTGCCGTCTACCTGATAACCGGGGAGGAGCTCGCCGATGGCGAGCTCTTTTACTAAGTTCGCAGGCGAACTTAGCGGCTGCTCTTGCGCGAACGCCGCCCCGAGACCGAGGCAGAGGCTGCATGCCAGCGTCAACGCCATGATGATTGCTTTTTTCATTGTTTTCCTCCTGTTTACGCGATATATTTACGGCTTTGCGCCGCACGCTTTTTCCCTTGGCGATTCGTGTCGCAAATTTAATCAAAAAAAGATAACGAGCTCTGCTCCTCTATTCGGTTTGCGCAAACTGTGCCCGTTATCCCAAATGAATCATTCGGAATGCGACTCGTGTCGCATGAAAGTATAATTATTATAACACGGGAAAACGGCTTTGTCAATACCATTTTTTAAATTTTTTCAGAAAAAAGAAAAAAATTTTCAAATCGAAAAAGCGGCTGATAAAAAAACGCCCCGGAAATGCCCGGAGCGATCGGATTTTTTGTATTTTCAGGAATTTCCGCCGGACGGACGAAATGCGCGGCAAAACAGGAACTCAGCGCGAAAAATACTCCCTCACGAGTTCCTTGCCGCCCTGCCTTCTGATCACGCCGTCCTGAATGAGAAACGCCCTGTCGCAGAGCGCTTCCGCGCATCTGACGTCGTGCGTGACCGTGATCATCGAGTTGCCGGTCTCCGCATGAAGGCGGTTGAGAATATCCGTCATCGCACACAGACCGTCGTAATCCTGCCCCACCGTCGGTTCGTCCAGCAGAAGCACCTCCGGCGCGCAGGCCACCGCCGCCGCGATGGAGACGCGCCGCTTCTGCCCCTCGGAAAGCGACTGCGGATGGCGCTGCCACAGGTGCCTGACCTGAAACAGCTCCGCAATCCGCTCCGCATATGCGGGCGACGGTGCGCCGAATTTGATTTCCCGCTCTACCGTGGGCATAAAGAGCTGATAGTCCGGATTCTGATAAACCACTCCCACCTTTCGGTACCACGCCTTGCTCCCTTTCGGCTTCTGCGACAGTTTTTCATCGATATACTGCGCGATCGTCCCGCCCGTGGGGCGGCAAAGGCGCGCGATCAGGCGCATGAGCGTAGTCTTTCCGCATCCGTTTTCTCCCAGCAAAACCGTTCTGCCGCCCCTGGGAATCTCGCAGGTGACGCCCTTCAAAATCTCCCTGTCTTTGACCGAAAAGGCGACTTTATTCAGCGAGAACAGACTTTCCGTCCCCGCAAAGACCGGGCAGATATCCTCGATCTTCGCCGTCTGCTCCGCGAGATATGTCTGCCGGTTCCCGACCGCATCGATCCGCCCGCCGCCGACATGCCATACCGTATCGACGTAGGGCAGCACCATGTCGAGGCGGTGCTCGATGACGACGACCGCGTACCCCGCTTCCGCAAGCGAACGCAGGGTTCTCATCAGCATCGCCGCACCGTCCTTGTCGAGGTTGGCAAGCGGCTCGTCCAAAATGAGAATCTTCTGCCCCATCGCGAGCGTGGAGGCCGTGATGAGGCGCTGTTTCTGTCCGCCGGACAGCGTACGGCACTGCCGGGAACGGCCGAGGTTCATCAGACGGCAGACGGTTTCGATCTGCCGCTCTATCTTCTCGGGCGGAAAAGCGAGATTTTCACAGCCGAACGCGACTTCATCCTCCACGATCTTCTGCACGATCTGCTCGTCCGCGTTTTGCAGAACGACGCCCACTTTGCGGCAGATATATCCCATTTTTCTGCCGAGGATCTCCTCGCCGCCGACAAGTACCTCGCCCGTCAGTTCGCCGTAATTGACGTTGGGAATTATGCCGCTCACGATATACATCAGCGTGGATTTTCCCTCTCCCGAATGCCCGGAGACGAGCGTCACCCCGCCGTAATCCACCGAGAAACTGACGTTATCGAAGATCTTTTTCCTTCCGTCGTAAGAAAAGCTGACGCCCTTCAGTTCGATCGCCTTCATAACGCCACCACCAGAACGGCGCCCGCCAAGAGCCCTGCCGCGAACAGGACGTCGGACAGAGCGAGGCTCTCCCTTTTATAAATGGTATAAGGCGCCTTGCCGAGCGCGAATCCCCGCGTCTCCACCGAGAGCGCAAGCGTGTCGGAGATATTCACCAGCCGCATCACGAACGGCACCATGAAAGCGCGGTACAGAATTTTCGGATTCAGCAGGCTGCCCGCGCCCCGGGTTTTCATCGCTTCGCGCACGCGGCGGATCTCTCCTTTCAGCATGGGGACGAAAGACATCGCGATGAGCATGCCGAGCGTGACGGAGCGCGGCGTACGGATTTGCGACAGACTGCGCGTCATCCGCACGGGAGAACAGCTCATGCCCGGGACGACGGCGAGAAACACCGCGCCGAAGCGGTTGGCCATCGACCAGCCCGAATCCGCCGTGCTCGTCGCCGCATAAAAAATTCCGAAAAAGATACCCGACGCGACGACAAACGCGGGAAGCACGCGAAGGCACTCCCTCCAGCACCCGAACAGGGCGAGCCAAAGATATGCCCCTGCCAGAAAGAGGGAACATGCGAGGAGATCTTTCGCCGCAATCAGCCCGAATACGATGATCAGCACGCCCGACAGAATCGCGACGAGCGGATATAACTGAACCTTCCAACGAAAAAAACTCATTTCTTCATGACACCGGATTTCCGCAGTTCGCGGGAAATGACGACGCCGAGCAGAGCGCCGGCGAAACAGACCGCAAGCACCGCGGCGGACATGCCGATCGCGACGCCCGGCTCCGCGCCGACAAACGCGTTGACGGCCTGTCCTTCCTCCCCCGTCCAGGAATACAAAAAACGGTAATATACATACAGAAAGGGAAGCGTGAGGGGAAAATAAACGGTTCCCGCAAACAGGCACGCTCCGTTTTTCCGATATCCGCGGAAGAGCGCGAGCACCAGTCCCTCAGCGATCAAAGCGCAGAGCAGGCTGCAAACGAACATGATGGGATTCATAAACACGAGCACTACGCCGCAGCACAGGGACATAAATACCAGCGCGCCGGGCTTTCTCACCTTCATCATGCCGATCACGGGAAAAATCGAGAACTGCAGCCCCAGGCAGAGCTGAATGATGCCGAAGAGCGGGATCTGCCCGACGAGGGGCATGATCGCCCCCGTCACGAGCATGCACGCCGACATGATCGCCAAAAATACGATATCTTTGATCTTATATCTGCGGAAAATCTTACCGTCGTTTTCCGGGGTGTCCGCGCGCGCCTCCCTGACGGCCGGCTCCGCCGTATCGACCGCTGCGTTTTCGATGAGTTCCTGCGCCGCGTTCCGTTCTGTTGCGGCATTGTTCTTTTCTTCCATTTATCTTTCCTCCGTCATTACGCCGTCTTTCACTCTGTAAATCCGATCTGCAATCGCCATCGTCGATTCCCTGTGCGATACGAGGATGACGCTCTTTCCGTGCTCCGCGAGAGACTTTAAGATCATGCCCTCGTTGATGGAGTCCACATTGCTGGTCGGCTCGTCCAAAAGGATGAGCTCGCTCCCTCTCAGAAATGCGCGCGCAAGCCCGATGCGCTGTTTTTCGCCCGCGGAGAGGTTATCGCCCATCGCGCCGACGCGCGTCCCATACCCCTCCGGCAGCGAAAGGATGAAGTCGTGCACCGACGCCATCCTGCAGGCGCTTTCGAGTTCTTCCCGCGTTGCGTCCGGCCGGGCGATTCTCAGATTCTCTTCGATGCTCTCGTCGAAGAGATATGTGCTTTGGGATACCATCGTGACGTTATTCAGCAGACTCGCCGAGTTGATCATGTCCACGTCGGATCCGTTGTAGGCGATCGTCCCGCCGTCTTTTTCCCAATACCTCAGCAGCAGTTTCAGGAATGTGGATTTGCCGCAGCCGCTCTCGCCGACAATGCCGATAATTTCGCCCTTCTTCGCGTGCATGCAAACTTCTTTCAGCACGGGGGCGTTCGCCTCATAGGCAAACGAGAGATTTTCGACATCCAGGCGTTCGTACGAAATATCCGTTCCGTTCGAGATTTCGGAAACGGCGGGTTTCTCTTCCAGTAAATTCAGCACACGGTCGCCGCTGGCAAACGTCTGCGTGAGGTTGCCGGGCAATGCCGAGACCGCCAGGACGGGACCGAAGCTCCCGAACACCGCCGTGACGCCGACGATCATCCACCCGAGGGAGAGCATCTCCGCTTTCACCAGGAGGATGCCGACGACGAGCGCGAGCGCGATAACCAGCGTGACCGCAAGCTCGGTCGCCGCGCCCGCCCGCGTGATGCCGTGTTTCATCTTTTTCGTCTCTTTCAGGAGGACATCCGAACAGCGGTCCACCTCCTTTTTTCGCTCAGGCCCGGCATTGTTGAGTACGATATCGCGGATCCCCTTGACGCTGTCCAGAAAATAAGAATTGAACGAGGCGAATTCCCTGCGGTAATTGACGCCCGCTTCTTTCAGCCGCCCCGCCGAAACGAGGGGAACCGCTATGCCGATGACGGCGTAACCGATGAGCGCCGTGAGCGCCAGATACCAGGAAGAGACGAAACCGACGAACAGAATTACCGCGAGGGAGACCAGGACTGCGATACAGACGGGCGATATGGTATGCGCGTAAAAAACTTCCAGCGTCTCGATGTCCGAAGTGATCATCGCAATGATGCCGCCCTTCTGCTTGCTTTCCAGCTTTGCCGGGCAGAGCACGCGGAGAGCGCCGAAAATCTTGTCGCGCAGGACCGCCAGCAGTTTGAAGGCGATATAGTGGTTGCTGTACTGTTCCAGATACCGAAGTCCGCCGCGAATGACGCCGCAGCCGACGGCAAGCCCGATGATCCAGCCCCACGAGAGGGAAACTTCGGCGCACAAGCCGAGGATGCCCAAAGCCTTTGCAACGCCCGTTGCACCGAACACCGTCACGCCCATCGCAGCGATAAACCCAACAGAACCGTTTATTACGGCGAGAATCATTATGTAAGATAAAGAACCGAGCAGTACAATAAGGCTTGCCATGATCTTGGCGCCGCTTCTGCGAAGTTTGGTTTTCATGCTCTCACCTCTGCGAGGGAAGCAACTGTCTTATAGCCTTCCTCTAACTCTTTCTGCGCGTTGAACAGTTTGGCATAGCCGCCATTCTCGG